>Ga0315912_10000460_pt1 | contig 77626 bp, 68 predicted proteins | sample VfabasoilMG_FD_204469 | JGI IMG/M metagenome (GOLD analysis project Ga0315912, IMG submission 204469) | Garden soil microbial communities collected in Santa Monica, California, United States - V. faba soil | ecosystem: Environmental > Terrestrial > Soil > Garden | place: USA: California... | reverse complement strand
CGGGGGATCCGTCTTGCCATCGTCCTTCGCCGCCTCCGTCCCCCGGGCCGCCCGGGGCATGGGCACGCGGTGCGTGCGGAGAGCTTATCCCGCGCGATCGGGCGCGCCGCGACCAGGCTTGCTTACATCGACTGTAAGCATCGCTTGCACCCCGCCCCCCGTCGAGTGCAGGAAGATCGCGCCAGGGACTTCCGGGCGGCCGCTGGCGCCGGGGTGCCAGCGCGGATGTCGACGTCGGATGGCCATCGAACACGCAGCGATGAACACGGAATCCGGGAGCTGGCTCGGCGCGTGCCCCTGCGGCGCGCTCGGCGTTCGATACACGACGGCGCTGCCACCCGAACTGTGGTTGCCCAGGCGCTGCCTGTGCGATTTCTGCACGGCCCACGGCGCCGTGTACGTGTCCGATCCGGAGGGAAGGATCGCGTTCGCCGCCCTGGATGACGACGCGTTCGCGCGCGTGCGCTTCGCGTACGCGACCGCGGAGTTCCTGGTCTGTCGCCGATGCTCGGGCTTCGTCGGCGCACAACTGGTGGCCAGGTACGGCGAGGTCGGCATCGCGAATGCCGCGCGCCTGCGCCTGCACGAGCGACCGCTCCGCGATGCGGTCCGCGTCGACTTCGGCGACGAAGCGAAGGCGCAGCGCATCGCGCGCAGGACGGCCACCTGGACACCGCTCGAGGCGCGCCTGTAGCGTGCGCGCGTCGGCTGCGACTTTGCTCGTCGGGAGACGCCCGGAATGATGCAGGTCCGACCGGATGGCCGCTGGACGATCACGTGGCGATGCCGCTTCCGCTCGTCGCCGTCGCAGGTGTTCGACCTGCTCGCGACCGACGAGGGGCGCCGGCGCTACTGGTGCCTGCAATCCACGCAGCACGGATCGGCCCTGCGCATGGTGTTCGCCACGGGACGGGTCGAGACCGCCGAACTGCTCGCGTGCCGGGCGCCCACGGAACTGGTGCTGCGCTACTTCGGCAGCGTGGTCACCATTCGATTGCAGGCCGCCACCGGCGGCACCGATCTCACGCTCGTGGACGACGGCGTGGACGCGCACGAGGGGAACGAGGTGCATGCTGGCTGGCTGAACGTGCTGTTCCCGCTCAAGGCACTGGCCGATTTCGGCATCGACCTGCGCAACGGCGACACCGCCCGCTCCTGGGCGCAGGGCTTTCTCGACGGCTGATGCGCGGCGCCGCGGGAGGAGGGCGCCGACGGCCCGGCAGGCGCTCGCGCGATACCCAGCCGCAGCGCGACGGCGGCAAGCACGCTGCCCTTGTGCGCGGGGCTCCGGGACGCATAATGCGCGGAACCCCGGCGCCAGCTGGGACCCCGCGCGAGTCGAGGGCATGGCCGATCCCCTGGAGGACGAACCGACGACCGACTCCGACACCCTGCCCCGCAGGGGGCAGGGGGCGCAGCACGAGAGTGCGCCGGTGCTGCTGCAGTACGACGGCGAGAACGCGGGCAAGCGCTTCGTGTTTTCCGGCGAGTGCATGGTGATCGGCCGCAAGGTCGAGCGCGTGCAGGTCTGGATCGACGACCGCAGCATCTCGCGCGAGCACTGCCGGATCGACCTCGACGGCCTGCGCGCGTTCGTCACCGACCTCGACAGCACGAACCACACATTCGTCAACGAGGTGCGCATAGACGGCTCGACCGAACTCGCGCACGGCGACATGCTGCGCGTGGGCGACATCAACCTGCGCTACTTCGCGCGCGGCGGCGCCGACCAGCTGCTGTTCGACAAGATCTACCGGCTCGCGATCACCGACCGCATGCTCGATGTGTTCCGCAAGGACTACCTGCAGGAGCGCATCGAGGAGGAGTTCCGCATCGCGCGCGCGCGCGGCACGCCGCTGGGCGTGCTGATGTTCGACCTCGACCACTTCAAGCGCGTGAACGACAGCCATGGGCACGATGCCGGGGATCTCGTGCTGCGCACGGTCGCCGATGCGATCAAGCCGATCGTGCGCCGCCACGAGACCTTCGGTCGCTTCGGCGGCGAGGAATTCCTGCTGCTCATGCCGGGTGCGACGCTGGAGGATGCGATCCGGGTGGCCGAGCGCGTAAGACAGACGGTGCAGGGCACGGCCATCGCGTACCAGTCGACGGCGATCCCGGTGACGGTCAGCGTCGGCGTGGCGATCCTGACGCCCGCCATGGCGAGCGCGGCCGACCTGCTCAAGGCCGCCGACACCATGGTCTACCAGTCCAAGCACGAGGGCCGGAACCGGGTGTCGGCGACGGGTTGATTCGCCTGTTCCCTGCGTCCCCGACGAAGGGGTGCGCGGGTGCTCCGGACACCCGGCGTTTCGCGCACCCAACACAGTTCGACACACTCGTAGTCCTGCCGCGGGTCTATGCTTCCAGGCGCTACCGCGAGCACGCAAGCGGCGCCATTGCCGCGTGGCCGGGAGAGGCACCGTGTCCGCTCGATCCCAGGGGGTCGTCGTGAACCATCGCCTCGTCGCTTTCCTCGCCGGCGCCATCGCCGCCTCGCCGCTGGCCGCCGCGCCGGCGCCGTCCAGCTACAAGCCGGTCCTGCTCGAGCAGCTCTCGCCGCTGGTCACCGGCAACGGCAACAACCTGTCGATCCAGTACCGTTCCGGCTGGCCCCTGATCTACCGGGCCGCGGTGAAGGACAAGGACATGGTCGGCATCGGCCGCATGTACGGCCCGCAGGGATACGACGGGCGCTGGGCCTTCCCCGAGGTGGGCCAGGGTGGCGGGATCGTGTTCGACAATCCGGACGGGGCATGGTCCTACTCCGCGATGGAATTCTTCCCGAGGTACGACGAACAGCTGCTGGATTTCTATCCCGATCCGGGCGACATCTCCAACACCCAGGACGATGCGCTCGGCGCCCCGTTCAACCACAACGTGTTCGAGCAGCTCTTCTATCGCCCCGAGTTCGGCGGTCCCGCTCCGCTGATCGACCTGAATGGCACCGAGAGTCCGTCTGTCGCGCAGGACGGCGTGCAGTTCGGCGCCGACGACGACTTCCCGGGTCTCGTCCTGCTGTCCGACGTCGGGCCCGGCATCGTGATGACCAACCTCTCCGACGGCTGGACCCCGGTGCAACCGCGCCAGGCGCGCAACCTCGCCGGATTCACGAATTCCGTCGGCTACGAGCTGACCGACAAGCTCGGTCGCACCAGCATCACCGCGATGATGGTGGTGCCGCGCTTCCTGTTCTCGCGCATCCGCATCGTCGATCCCTGCGTGGGGATCGTGGCCGTCGACCTCGAGGGCCAGCCCACCGCGTGCAGCGGGCCACCCGTGCAGCGCATCGATGGCGGACCCCCGGGGCCCGAGGTGGCGATCGACGAGTCCGTGGTGGAGATCCGCGCGTTCGTGGTCGCGCCGGTGTGGAACGTGCCGTTCGGCCGGCTGGACTACCTGAACTTCGTGAGCGACATGAACGGCGACGGCAAGGTCACCGCCGCGGATGCGCAGGCGATGGGCAGGCGCGTGCTTTCGAACGAGGTCGTGTACACGTTCCGGCAGATCGGTTCCGATGTCACCAACGCGCGCTACCCGGAATATTCGCTCTTTTCGTACTGCAACGGACGCACGCGCCCGGACAGCGGCAGCCGTGCCGGCGGCACGAACTTCGTGTACGACATCGACGGCAACGGCTACGCGAACCTCGTGGATTCCGGCGTCTGCCCCCTGGGCGGCAGCGGCGTCACCCGGCCGCCGAGATAGGGCGCGCAGGCGATCCCCGGATGCACGCACACGTGATGGCAGTCCCCGGCCCATGAGCGGACAGGACCCGCATCCGGCCGGAGCGGAAGCGGACGACGACGCCACGATCGGGCGGGGTCGGGCCGGCGAGTCCGCGAAACCCAAGGCCCAGGGCGGCGATCCCGACCCTGAGGATGCGACCACGCCGCTGCGTCGCGTTGCGCGACCGGGCCATGCGGCGGGCGCGTCGCCGGGGCGCGACGCGCCGTCCCCGAAGGCATCACCCGCGCACGGCGATGCCGCCTTCGAGCATCCCGAGCACATCGGTCCGTTCCGCATCGTCAGGCTGCTGGGCGAGGGCGGCATGGGCGCGGTGTACCTCGCCGAACAGGACCAGCCGGTCAGGCGACAGGTCGCGCTGAAGCTGATGCATGCGAGCCTGCGCAGCCCACTCGCGCTCGCGCGCTTCACGGCCGAGCGCCAGGCGATGGCGCGCCTGTCGCATCCCAACGTCGCGCAGCTGCACGAAGCCGGCACCACGAACGACGGCTTCCCGTACTTCGCGATGGAGTACCTGCCCGGCAAGCCCTTCATCGAGTACTGCAACACGCAGCGGCTCGACCTGCGCGCGCGCGTCGCCCTGTTCGTCTCGATCTGCCACGGCGTGCTGCACGCGCACCAGAAGGGCCTGGTCCACCGCGACCTCAAGCCGAGCAACGTGCTCGTGGCGGAGATCGACGGCCATGCCGTGCCCAAGGTGATCGACTTCGGCATCGCCAAGGCCATCGACCAGCCGCTGACCGAGGATGCGGACCTGACCGGCGCGCGCGCCATCGGCACGCCGTCGTACATGAGTCCCGAGGCGCTGCTCGGCAACGCCGACATCGACACGCGCACCGACGTGTACGCGCTCGGCGTCGTGCTCTACGCGCTGCTCTGCGGCGTGCGTCCGCACGAGATGTCGGGGGCCGCGCTGGCGACCTTCATGGCCACCGGGCAGCGCCCCGACACCGTGCGGCCCAGCGCACGCGTGCCGGCGCTGGAGCCGGCGCTCGCGCAGCAGGTGGGGGAACAGCGCCGCCTGGCGCCCAGGCAGCTGGCACAGGCGCTGCGCGGCGAACTCGACTGGATCGTGATGAAGTCGATCGCCGACGACCGCGAGCGGCGCTACGGCTCGGTAGCGGAACTGGCCTCCGACCTCAACCGGTACCTCAACCACGAACCGGTCGAGGCGCGTCCGCCCAGCTTCGGCTATCGCGCCGGCAAGCTCGTGCGCCGGCATCGATTCGGATTCGCGGCCGCGGCCACCGTGCTGGTGGCGCTGGTGCTGGGCATCGTCGGCACCACCGTGGGCATGATGCGCGCCGCGCGCGAGGCGGAGGCCGCGCGCCAGGTATCGGGGTTCCTGACCCGCATGTTCCAGGTTCCCGATCCTGGCGTCGCACGCGGCTCCAGCGTGACCGCGCGCGAAGTGCTGGACCTGGGCGCGCGCCGGATCCGCACGGAGCTCAGCAACCAGCCGCTCATCTCGGCGCGGCTGATGCACACCATGGGGCTGGTCTACCAGAACCTGGGGCTGTACGAGGATGCGGCGCCGCTCGAGCAGGAGGCGCTCGAGGTGAGGCGCAAGGCGCTGGGGCCGGATCATCCCGACGTCGGCGTGAGCCTCAATGCGCTGGGCACGCTGCGCAACAAGGAGGGGCGCTACGCCGAAGCCGAGCGCCTCCAGCGCGAGGCCGTCGCGGTGCTCGCGAAGACGCTCGGCCCGGACAGCCCCGAGCTCGCCGAGGCGCAGATGCAGCTCGGGCTGACCTGCTTCCTGCTGGACCGGCACGAAGAGGCCGAATCGCTGCTGCGCCGCGCACTCGCCGTGCGCGAATCCGCGCTCGGTCCGGACCATCCCGACGTGGCCGAGAACCTCGCGCACCTGGGATACCTGCTGGGCAACGACGGCCGCTACGCCGAGGCGGAGACGTACCTGTCCCGCGCGCTCGCGATCCGCACCGCGACGCTGGGCGAGGACCACTTCATGGTCGCGGTGAGCAAGGACCTGCTGGCCGATGCCTATGCGGGCGAGGGTCGGTATCCGGAGGCCGAGGCGTTGTACCTGGGCAGCCTGGCGCTCAAGGAGAAGGTCTACACCGCGACGCATCCGGAGATCGCGGAAAGCCTGTTCGCGCTCGGTCGCCTGTACGCCGCGCAGGGCAAGGGGGAAGAGGCCGAGGCGCGGCTTCGGGCCGGGATCGCGATCGTGGAGAAAACCCTGGGCGCCGACCACATCAGCCTCAGTCGGGGCCTGCAGGAACTGGGCCTGCTGTTTGGGAACCAGGGACGGTGGGCGGAATCCGAGGACGTGTTCCGCCGCCTCGTGCGCGTCTACGAGGTTGCCGTCGGTCCCGAGCATCGCTGGGTGGGCGAGGCGTTGAACAACCTCGGCACGGTGCTCGCCGATGGCCTGCACCGCTATCCGGAGGCCGAGACCGTGCTGCGTCGCGCCGTCGCCATCTTCCCCGACGAGCCGGGCGCCGATTTCTCCGGCGCCCTCGCGCGATGGTCGCTGGCGAACTGCCTGCGCGACCAGCAGCGATACCTCGAGGCGCAGGCGGTCTATGCCGAGGCGCTGACGATCCTCGACCGCGGCGGCGGCCCCAAGCGCGTGGAATACCCGCAACTGCCTGCGTTCCTCGCCGACTACGCGAAGTCCCTGCGCGACGGCGGCCAGGAGGTACAGGCGATCGCGATAGAGGTGCGGTTGCCGACGTCGGACCGGTAGTCCGCACGCGGGCGGTAGTCCCGAGCGGTAGCCTTGACGCCACCGCACGGGCCCTCATCCCGTCCGGGGATGCTCCGACGTCGCGAGGCATGCCTTGGGGCCCGCGGCGACCTCGATGTGGCCGCTATCCGGTGGTCGTCGCGCCGAGCTTGCTCGGCCTGGTGATCGGGACGACATGAGCGGAGCAAGCTCCGCTCTACGGGTCCCGTAGCTCGTGCGCGGGACCCCGTCTGGGCGGGGAGCCTAGCCCTGCGCCGTAACGCGGTTCGGCGCTGGAGTCCCGGGCCCCGACTTCCGGTGCGCCGGAATCATGCGGCCATCGCCTCGATGATGCGCGCCTCGTCCTTCAAGGCACCGGGTGCCCCAGCGTCGCGCTCCACAGCTCGTGCCAGGTTTCCGCATCGAGCACGATGTCCATCGCCGCGACGGCCTCGCGAAACGCCTCGATGCGGCTCGATCCCACGATCGGATGCGGACGGCACGGCAGGCGCCGCAGCCAGGCGTAGGCGATGGTGGCCGGCGCGGCACCCAGCCTCGCGGCGATGCCGGTCAGCGTCGTGCGCACGCGTCGCGCCGCATCGCCCTCGTCGGTGAACAGCCGCCCGCCCGCGAGCGGCGACCACAGCATGGGAGCATGGCCGAGCTGCTGCGCCTGGTCGAAGGTGCCGTCGTGCAAGGGAGCGGGATGCAGCAGCGAGCATTCGACCTGGTTCGTCACCAGCGGCGTGCGCGCATGCAGCAGCGCGTACTGGCTGGGCGTGAAGTTCGAGACGCCGAACGCGCCCACCTTGCCCGCGGCGTGCAGGCGCGCGAACGCGCCCGCCACCTCGTCCACGTCCATCAGCGGATCGGGACGGTGCAGCAGCAGCAGCGCGAGCCGCTCGACGCCGAGCGCGCGCAGCGACGCCTCCACGCTCGCCTCGATGTGCGCGGCGGAGCTGTCGTAGGACTTCAATCGATGTTGCGGGCGGTTCGGGTGCAGCAGGCGGATCCCGCACTTGGTGACCAGTTGCAGGCGCGCGCGCAGCGACGGCTTGCGTGCGAGCGCCTCGCCGAACAGCGCCTCCACGGTGTAGGCGCCGTAGATGTCGGCATGGTCGAACGTGGTCACGCCCAGGTCGAGGCACTGCTCAATCCAGTCCAGGCGCTGCGCCACCGTCCAGTTCCAGCCCTGCATGCGCCAGCAGCCGGCGACGATGGGGGAGAGCAGGGGATCGGGGACGTTCATGGTCTGGGTGCAGCTCCTGCGGGGCGCGGTATGGATCCGGCGCGCGCGGCGCACTGCCGGCCGGGGCCAAGTCTGCCCCGGGGCCGCCCCGGCTGTCGACCGGGACGACCTCGCGCAACCCCCAGTGTCGCTGGAGCCTCGACTCGCCGCGGCGCTCCGCACTCACGCGGCATGCATTGGAACTCGCCCGACTCCCGGTGTCGCCAGTCCCCTGCCTTGGTAGAGCCGAGCGTGCTCGGCTCGTCCTCGCGGGAAACCCAACGGAGCAAGCTCCGCCCTACCAGGGCCCGGAAACCCGCGCCAGGACCGGTGTCTGACTGCAGCGCACCACTGCGCAGCGCCGCATCGTGGCTTCGTGACACGCGATGTCGTGTCCTGTTGACAAGCTGTGCGGCGCACAGTACTGTGCGCGCCATGGCTACGACCCCTGCCTCGGAACCGCGCCTGCACGCCCTCGACGCCGTCCGCGCCGGCGCTCTGCTGCTCGGCATCGTGCTGCACGCGACCATGTCGTTCTTCCTGCCTGTTCCCGCGCAGGACGTCTCGCGCAGCGCCACGCTGGCCGCGGGCTTCCACGTGATCCACAGCTTCCGCATGAGCCTGTTCTTCCTGCTCGCGGGGTTCTTCGCGCACCTGCTGTTCCATCGTCGCGGTGCGCGTGCGTTCGTGCGCGAGCGCGCGAAGCGCATCGTGGTGCCGATGACGGTGGGATGGCTCGTGCTCGCGCCGCTGACCATCGCGATCGTCATCCTCGGCGTCTCGCGCACGTTCCCGGAGGGCACGCCAGCCGGCGTCGACAGGGCCGCCGCGACGCCGGATGGCTTCCCGCTCATCCACCTGTGGTTCCTCTACTACCTGTGCCTGTTCTGCGGCCTCGCCCTGGCCTTGCGCGCGGTCGTCGTCGCGACCGTGTACCGCGATGGGGCCCTGCGTGCGCGCGTCGACGCCCTCGTGCGCGCCATGATGTCGAGCCGCCTCGCGCCGCTCGCGTTCGGGGCGCCGTTGTGCCTCGTCCTGGTTGCCGATCCGACCTGGGCGCCGTGGTTCGGCATCCAGACGCCCGACCACGGACTGATGCCGCAGCTGCCCGCGATGGTCGGCTTCGGCACCGCGTTCGGCCTGGGTTGGCTGCTGCACCGCCAGGTCGACCTGCTCGCCCTCTGGCGCGCCCGCTGGATGTCGAACCTCGTGCTCGCGATCCTGTTGAGTGCGACCTGTCTCGTGATCGCGGGCCCTGCGCCGTCCGCGGACGCGACGGCGCTGGCCGGTCCGCCGGGTACGCGCATCGCGTACGCGCTCGCGTACACGGCGTCGATCTGGTGCTGGATTGCGGGCCTGGTCGGCGCGGCGCAGCGTTGGTGCGCGCGCGAGCATCGTGTGCTGCGGTACCTCTCGGATGCGTCCTACTGGATGTACCTCGCGCACCTGCCCATCGTGTTCGGCCTGCAGGTGCTGGTGATGGACTGGCCGCTGCACTGGACGCTGAAGTTCCCCCTCGTCGTCGCGGTCACCCTGGCCGTGCTGTTCGCGAGCTACCACGTGCTGGTGCGCACGACGATCATCGGCGAGATCCTCAATGGGCGCAGGGTCGCGCGACGGCGGCACGACGATGCGCCGACGCACGCGCCGGATGCCGGACGCGTCGTCGCCGAGGTGCGCGCGTTCGGGCGTGATGGGCGTGCCAACGAGGCGGGCGTCGCCGATGCCCCGGTCGCCGAACTCGTGGACGTGCACAAGCGCTACGGCGGATCGATCGCGCTCGATGGCCTGAGCCTCGCCGTGCGTCCGGGCGAACTGCTCGCCGTACTCGGTCCCAACGGTGCCGGCAAGTCCACGGCGATCGGCCTGTGGCTGGGCACGCTGCAACCCGATGCGGGCACCGTGCGGCTGATGGGTGGCTCGCCGTTCGACGTGCAGTGCCGGCTCGGCATCGGCGTGATGATGCAGGACGTGAACCTCGCGCCGATGCTGAGCGCGCGCGAACACCTCGCGCTCGCAACCGCGTGCTATCGCGATCCGCTGTCGGTGGCCGAGGCCGTCGCGCTGGCCGGCATCGAGGCGTTCGCGAACCAGCGCTACGGGCGGCTCTCCGGTGGCCAGAAGCGCCAGGTGCAGTTCGCGCTGGCCGTGTGCGGTCGTCCGCGCCTGCTGTTCCTCGACGAGCCGACCGTGGGCCTGGACGTGCAGGCGCGCGAGGCGCTCTGGCGCGCGCTGCGCGCGCTGCTCGGCCAGGGCCGCTCGATCGTGCTCACCACGCACTACCTCGAGGAGGCCGAGGCGCTCGCCGATCGCGTGGCCGTGCTCGCGAACGGCCGGCTGGTCGCACAGGGCAGCGTGGAGGCCATGCGCGCGCTCGTCGTGCGCAGGCAGATCCGCTGCGCGAGCACGCTCGACGTCGAGCGCATCCGCCGCTGGCCGGGCGTGGTCGATGCGGAGCGTCGCGAGCGCCTCGTGCATGTCACCGCTTCCGACGCCGAATCCGTCGTGCGCCGTTGGTTCGAGGCCGATCCGGCGCTGGGCCAGCTCGAGGTCCGGCAGGCGAGCCTCGCCGATGCGCTGGCCGAACTCTCCCGGGAGGCCGCATGAACGACCTGCACGCCCCGTTGCCGCTTGCGCGTCTGGTGCGCGCCTACCTGCTCGAGGCCCGGTACGAGACGCTGGCCGCGTTGCGCACGACCGGCTACGCGGTCCCGTTCATCGCCGCGCCGGTCGCGATCTACGTGATGTTCGGCCTGGTGATCAACGGCAACGCCGGTGCGCACAGCCCGTTCGGGCCGGGGATCGCAAACTTCCTGTTCGCGGGATTCGCCGTGCTCGCGGCCGTGATGCCCGGCATCTTCAGCGGCGTGATCCTCGCGCAGGAGCGCGAGGGCAACCTGCTCAAGCTCAAGCGCGCCATGCCGCTGCCGCCGGGCGCGACCGTGGTGGCGAAGGTGCTGATGGCGATGGCGATCGCCGCGATCGCGATCTCGCTCGTCGTGCTCGCCGCACTCCTCGGCGGCAAGCTCACGCTCGCGCCTTGGCAGGTCGCGGTGATCTGGGCCGTGCTCGTCGTGGGCACCATCCCGTTCTGCGCGATCGGCCTGCTGATCGGCACGCTGTCCTCGGGCGCCGCCGCGCCGGCGTGGGGCAACCTGCTGTTCATGCCCATGATGTGGCTGTCGGGCCTGTTCATCCCGCTGCCGAAGTTCCTCGAGCCCTGGGTGGTGGTCTGGCCGACCTTCCACCTCGACCAGCTCGCGCTCGGACTCGCCGGCGTGGACCCCTTCCGGTTCGTGCCGACTTCGATCGCGGCGGCCGTGCTCGTCGGGGTGACGGTGCTGTGCGGCGGTCTCGCGATCCGGCGGCTCGCACGGGTGGGGTGAGACGACCCGTGTACGCCACGACGTTGCGGCCGCGACGAGCCCAGTAGGATGGCGCGATGACCGACCTCGAGGCCTTCGGCAAGCTCGAACTCGAACTGCGCCGCGGCGTGGTGGTGCTCGCGACGCTGTCCCAGCTGCGCGCGCCGCGCTACGGCTACGAGCTGCGCCAGGCGCTCGCCGAGCAGGGCATGCCGATCGAGGAAGGCACGCTGTACCCGCTGCTGCGCAGGCTGGAGACGCAGGGCCTGCTGAACAGCGAGTGGAAGATCGAGGACGGACCGCCGCGGCGCTACTACGCGCTGAACGCGGACGGCCGCAAGCTGCTCAAGAAACTCACCGAGTCCTGGCGCGGCATGAACGACGCCATGACGCGGCTGCTGGGGGAGGACTGACCATGGACGCGAACGAGGTGGTCGAGTGCTACGTCACCGACGTGGCCGTGCAGCTGCCGCGGCGCCTGCGCAACGACGTGGCGTTCGAGCTGCGCGCCCTGATCGGCGAAGGGCTGCAGGATCGCGCGGAGGCCGCCGGACGTCCCGTGGACGCGCCGATGGCGATGGAATTCCTGCAGGCCTTCGGCCGCCCCGAGGACGTGGCCGCGCGCTACCGGCCGACGCTGACCCTCATCGACCCCGCGGACGGGCATGCCTTCGTGCGGGCGACCGTGATCGGCCTGCTCGTGATCTGGGGGGCGGGCCTGCTCCTGCTGCTGCAGCAGCCGGTGGAAGCCGGGATCGGCTCGCTTTCCGCATGGGGCCAGTGGTGGACCCGCACCGTGGTCGCCTCGCTGTGGTGGCCGGGCATGTTGCTCGCCGGTTTCGCGGGATCGTCGTGGCTGCGCATGCGCTTTCCGCAGTCCGCGGCTTGGAAGCCGCGCCCCGGCGATCGCATCTACGGCAGTCGCGCGGCGACCGTGCTCGGGATCATCGGCATCCTCTGCGGCGTCTACGTGCTGATCGAGCCGCGCTGGGTGATCGATGTCCTGTTCGGCGGCCGTGCAGCCCCCGCGGCGTACCACGTGCTCACCTATGCCGAGACGTTCCAGCAACGCCGGGCGCCGGTGCTGTACTCGCTGCTGCTGCTCAATGTTCCGCTACTGGTCGCGGTGATCGTGAAGGGCCGCTGGACCCCGACCCTGCGCCGCCTGGAGTTCGTGCTCGGCCTGGCCACGTGCGCCGCGATGGTGTGGTGCGTCCTCGCCGGCCCCATCTTCATCGCACCGATCACCGACCAGTTCATGAAGTTCGGGATGCTGGTGCTTACCGCGCTCACCGTGCTGCAGTACGGGATCACGATGCGCCGGCGCGTGAAGCCGGCGCCGAAGCTGGAAGGGGGCATCGGTTAGCTGTAGCGACGCTGACATTCCCTCGGTCGGTCCCCTCTCCCCTGTGGGGAGAGGGCTAGGGTGAGGGGGTGGCGACAACCTGTCGCAATCTCCGCTTCCACGATGGCAAGCTCGTGAAACCGAGGCAACCCCCTCACCCCACCCTCTCCCCACGGGGGAGAGGGGGCATGTCTTGGGGGTCGGGGAAGGCAGAGCAATTTCCCAACGTCGGTGCGACCATCGCAGTCTCGACCTCGCGTTCGGGTCCAGCGGAGCAATGCCATGGTCTTCGTGCTGCTGCTGATCGTCGCATTCGCGGTGATCCTGCTCATCGTGCATGCGACGGCGAGCAAGACCACCCGCGACCGGGACCAGCTCAAGCTGCTGCTGCGCAACATTGCCGAGCCGGTGTACGTGAAGGACCGGCTGTGTTCCATCCGGGTGCGCTGGATGACCTCGCTCGAGTTCGTGATACGGGCCGAGGACGAGCGCACGAACCGCATGCGGCGCAGCGGCGAGCTGGTGGAACTGCAGACCGGCGATCATGCGTTCGACCGGCGCATGTACGTGGAGTGCGACGACACGCGCCTGGGCAAGTGGCTGCGCGAGGACGCCGAGGCGCGCAAGCTCATTTCAGCGCTCGTGGGAACCGACCGGTCGGTCGAACTGCGCAAGGGCTGGCTCGCGCTGGCCTCGATCAACCTCAAGGGTTCCAATGCCGAGATCCGCGAACTCGCGAAGCGGCTGCAGGAACTCGCGCCCCGCATACCCCGGACCGCGGGCATCGATCCCGCATCGATGCCGCGCGCCGAGCGCGTGGCACTGGTCAACACCCTCTCGTGGATGGTGCTCGTCGCCGGGCTCGTGGTCGTGGCCTACGAGATGGTCGACGTGAACATGAACCCGTTCCCGCAGCACGTCCGGCTCTGGCCGCTGCTGCTCGCCGCCGCCGTGCCGGGGGCGGCGCTCGCCACGTGGGCGTACCTGGCCGCGTTGCGCGCGGTGCGGGAAACCTCGCATGCGCCGCGGTTGGCCACGGAACTGTTCGTGAAGGTCTGGGTACCGGTCGTGGGCGTCACGCTGATCGCCGCGCACCAGTTCAACCTCAAGGCGTTCGCGCACGAGGAACGCACCGAAACCTCCCGGGTGACCGACGTGGGCTCGAAGAAGCACCGCCGTTCGCGCAGCTACCACTTCAATCTCCCCGCCCTCGACGGCGGGCAGGTTCCGGCCGCACGCTACGACAGCAGCGCGCAGATCAACGATACGTTGCGCGTGGGGCAGGCCGTGCGCGTGTCCTGGCGCGACGGGCGACTCGCCTCGCAGATCCTCACGCGCGCACCCGAGCCGTTGCCGGAGGCGGCTTCCGACGAGGTACGACCGCCGTGATCGCGAGCGTGCAGGGTCGTCGCGTGCCCTTCGGTGGTTCCTGGACGCAAGCGCCTGGCGGAGCGGCGGGATGACCTGGGTGATCCTCGCGATCTGCGTGTTCGTGGCGAGCGTCCTCGGTTTCGTCGTGTTCGTCGTTCGCAACGCGAAGGCGGGCTATCGCGACCGCGAGCGCATCAGGCGCCAGCTGCGCGGGCTCGCCGAGCCGGTCTTCGACCGGGACCAGATGCCACAGATCCGCCTGCGCTGCATGAGCACGCTCTCGTTCGCGATCCGGCCCGAGGATGCCCTCAGCGAGCGGATGCGACGCGGTGGGAACCTGGTCGAGATCCAGACCGGCGATGCGTCGTTCGACCGGTCGATGTACCTGGAATGCGACGATGCCAGACTGGGCGATTGGTTGCGTGGCGATGCGCAGGCGCGCGCGCAGATCGCCTCGCTCGTGGGATCGACGCGTAGGCTCGTGCTGCGCGATGGCTGGCTGTCGCTGACCGTCCACGACCTCAAGGATGCGGGCGGCGTGCTCCAGGAACTCGCGCAGCGATTACAGGAACTGGGCAATCGCGTACCGAGCATGGCCGGCTCCGCCCCGGTGCCCACCACGTTGCGCGAACCGCGATCGGGCGTCGTGGGCCGCGTCGCCTACGTCGTGCTGGCCATGGGCCTGCTGGCGGGGTCCATCGCATGGGGCGACATGATCCAGAACGTGTTCCCCCAGCACGTCACGCTATGGCCGATGCTGCTCGGCTCGGGCCTCGTCGGCGCGCTGCCCGCCACGGTGGCCTACCTGGTCGCGCTACGCACAATGCGCGGGTCTTCCCATGCGCCACGCCTCGCATCCGACCTGTTCGTGAAGATCTGGATTCCCCTGTTCTCGATCACGGTCATCGCGCTGCACCAGTTCAACCTCCGGGGCGGCGCGGGCGAGGAACATGTCGAGGAGACGGTGGTGGCCGGGCTCGAATCGAGGCGGAACCTGCGCTCGACGAGCCACTACTTCCTGCTGCCGGCACTCGACCAGGGACGCATCCCCGCAACGCGCTACGCGAGCACGTCCAGCATCAACCGGGGCCTGCGCCAGGGGCAGCGCGTGCGCGTGACCTGGCGCGAGGGACCCATCGCGTCGTACCTGCTGGTGGCGGCGCCGGAGCCGTTGCCCGGGCCGATGATCGACAAGGCGCATCCCTAGGCGCCCTTCCACCGCCCGGGGAGCGTCGTGATCGTGCGGCAATCAATAGCCCCCGACCGCTGGTGTCGCCGATGAGTAGCCGTCGTAGCGCCGAGCTCGCTCGGCTTGGGTCCGCCGCTGAAGGCAGCGGAGCAAGCTCCGCTCCACCAGAGCCGTGAATCCGGCGTCACGACGGGAGTCTGATGGGGGCGGGGGAACTTGCGAGTGCGGGCCGTCGTTTCGAGTCGCGTGGAACGACGGTGCACGCTCGCGCGACGATCCGGCTACACCTTCTTCACGAACTCCGACTTCAACTTCATCGCACCGATGCCGTCGACCTTGCAGTCGATGTCGTGGTCGCCGTCCACCAGGCGGATGTTGCGTACCTTCGTGCCGACCTTCACCACGGACGATGAGCCCTTCACCTTCAAGTCCTTGATCACCGTGACCGTGTCGCCATCCGCCAGCACGTTCCCGACCGAATCGCGAACCACGGCGGCACCCTCGGCAGGCTCCGCCTCCGCCACGGTCGACCATTCGTGGCCACACTCGGGACAGGTGTATCGCGCGTTGTCGATATAGGTGTACGGCGAGGCGCAGGACGGACAGGTGGGAAGTTCGGACATGTCAGGCGACCAGGGTGGACGATGCGGACGTGCGGGGTCGGATCCCCGCAACCGTGGAGTCGAGGCGTCGGCGTCCACGCAGGGGACGGATCGAGGATACAACCTGCCCACCTGCCGACGGTCTGGCGCGCCCGCCCGGGTCCGGCACGCAATCCGGTCCGTTCACGCCGCTCGATACGACCCATGGCTATCCTCACCGCATTCGACCGAGGGAGCGCCGCCATGTCCGAACGTACCCGAGCCACCGCCGCCGACTTCCACCCCGACGTCCTGCGCCTGTTCGACCGCTACGTGCATGGGCAGATCGATCGGCGCGGTTTCCTCACCGGCGCCGCGCGCTACGCCGTGGGCGCGTCGGGCGCGGCTGCGCTGCTCGCCGCATTGTCGCCGCGTTTCGTCGAGGCGCGGCAGGTCGAACCCGACGACGTGCGCATCGTCGCGCGTACGCTGGATTTCGACTCGCCTGCAGGCTACGGCAAGGCCCGCGGCTATCTCGCGCAGCCCGCGAAGGCCGACGGGCGGCTGCCGGCCGTGCTCGTCGTGCACGAGAACCGCGGCCTCAATCCGCACATCGAGGACGTGACGCGGCGGTTCGCGCTCGCCGGGTACCTTGCCTTCGCCCCCGACGCGCTGTTCCCGCTTGGCGGCTATCCCGGCGACGAGGACCAGGCGCGCGCCGAGTTCGCGAAGCTCGACCAGGCGAAGACGCGCGAGGACTTCCTGGCTGCGGCCGCGCTGCTCGCCGGCCACGAGTCGGCGAACGGACGCCTGGGCGTCGTCGGCTTCTGTTACGGCGGTGCGATCTCGAACTTCCTCGCTACGCGCGTGCCGACGCTCGCTGCCGCCGCGCCGTTCTACGGTGGCGCGCCCGATCCGGCGGAGGTGCCGAAGATCAAGGCGGAGATGCTCGTCGTGCTCGCCGCGAACGACGAGCGCGTGAATGCCGGTTGGCCGGCATACGAGGCGGCGCTCAAGGCCGCCGGCGTGCGGTACGAGCTGTTCCAGCCTGCCGGCACGCAGCACGGCTTCCACAACGACACCACGCCGCGCTACGACGATGCGGCGGCGAAGGAGGCCTGGACGCGGACGCTGGCGCTGTTCGAGCGGACGTTGAGGCTCGCGCCGGCACCGTCGCCTTCGTGATCCTGCGAGGCTCGTGCCTTCCGGCAGCCGCCAGGCGTCGCCGGACATTTGTAGGAGCGCGCTTCAGCGCGCGATCTTTTCCCATTTGCCGACGCCGGTGCGGGCGAAAAGATCGCGCTCTGAAGCGCGCTCCTACAAGGGTCCCGGCACTGTTCGCGGATGCGGTCATCCCTTCTGCCGGTTCCTCGAGAACAGGATGTAGCCGACGACGGTGAACACCACGAACCACGCGATCGCGTACGCGTGGAAATCCTCCGGCGGGACGGCCGCCTTGCGGCTCGCGTCGTCCTTGAGGTAGTTCAACATGCAGTACGTGTAGGGAATCGCGTACGCGTACTTCCAGGGCAGGGCGCCGAGCGCGCCGACCCAGGCGAGGAATCCCACGCCCACCGGCACCAGGAAGTTCCCGTAGCGCACGCTGAGCGCGAACTGGGCGGCGACGATGGGCAGGCAGTCGACGAAGTAGAAAAGGTCTTCGCGCAGGGCGTAGGCCCACGGGACCGGATCCTGCGGATAGGGCACGCCGCGCACCAGCAGCCAGGGCACGATCGCGGAGAGGTAGATCGCGAGGTCGAACAGCAGGAAGAACTGCAGCATCATCAGCAGCAGCACGGCGAACTTCGAGAAGTAGATCGTCGCCGGAGCGAGTGGCAGCGCATGCACCTGCTTCCACGCGTGGTTCCTGAATTCGACCTGGGCGAGCAGGCTCGCGGCGAGGATGGCGACCATGGGCAGGAAGAAGATCGCCATCGACTCCCAGGAATTGCGCCACAGCTGCAGCCAGAAGCCGTCCGCCGCGTAGCGCCGCGCGAGGCCGTCGGGGCGCACGAGCCGCGCCACGATCACGATCAGGGGCGTGAAGCAGCTGCCGGCGATCACCAGCCACGAGGCGAGGCTGCGCCTGCGCTTGAGCCACTCGCCCTGGAACGCGTGCACGAATGCGGCGCTCATGTTGCCCGCGCCTCCACCAGGTCCATGAAGATGGATTCGAGGTCGTCGACCACGGGGCGGAGCTCGTGCACGTCGATGCCGCGCTCCACCAGCAGGCGGTTGAGGCGCGCGATGTCCTCGGCCGGCATCGCGGGCAGTGAGATGGCGCCGTCCACGATGCGCGCGTCCGGCGCCATCGCCGCGATGATGGCCAGCGCGGCAGCGTCGTCCCGCGTGGCGATCCGCACCGAGCGCATCGGCTGCTGCGTGCGTCGCAAGTCCTCCAGCGGTCCCTGGAACACCGTCCGGCCGCGGTGCAGGATGCACAGGTGCGTGGCGAGCCGTTCGACTTCGGCCAGCAGGTGGCTGGACACCACGATGGTGGTCCCGCGCTCCCGGTTCAGGCGCGCGAGCAGTTCGCGCATCTCGACGATCCCGCCCGGGTCGAGTCCGTTCGTCGGTTCGTCCAGGATCAGCAGCGCGGGCGCGTGCAGCAGCGCTGCGGCGATACCCAGGCGCTGCTTCATGCCGAGCGAGAACGCGCCCGCACGTTTGCTGCCGGTATCGCGCAGGCCGACCAGGTTCAGCACCTCGTCGATGCGCGGGGGCGGGCACCGGTGCACGCGCTGCAGCACGGCGAGGTTCTCGCGCGCGGTGAGGTGCTCGTACACCGAGGGACTCTCGATCAGGGACCCGATGTCGCGCAGCACCTCGATGCGGTTCGCGGCGAGCCGCTTGCCGAAGATCGTGATGGTGCCGCGCTGCGCCTCCAGCAGCCCCAGGACCAGGCGCAGCGTGGTCGTCTTGCCGGCGCCGTTGGGTCCGAGGAAGCCGTAGATGCTGCCGGTCGGTACCTGCAGCGCGAGCCCATCGAGGACGGGCGTGCCGTTCGGGTAGCGGTGATGCAGGTCGCAGGTTTCCAGGCAGTACATCGACTTGCTCCGGGCCTCGTGCGGGTTCTCGCTGCGCGTCGTCCCCATCGACTGGGCGACAGGATGGCGACGGTGGCCCGCAATCTCGGCTTGCCATAATTTAACGGAGAGATAAACTATCAAGCGAAAGTATTTAAGTCAAAGTTAAATTATCTGGATGCCCCATGACCGCAAGCTCCGTGCATGCAGACATTCGCGAACGCAGTTCAAGCCTGCGCCGGCACCTGTCGGTCCTGCTCGTCGCCCTGGCGGGCACGCTGGCGTTCGAACGATTCGGCTCGGTCGGACTGCAACTTATAGGCGCAGGATTCGCGGAGGACGGCCTGCGCCGGCTGGCCTTCGAATGCACGCGGGCATTCCCGGAAGTCCTGTTCCTGGTCGCGCTGTGGTGGATACGGCAGGCGATGGTGGAACTGGCGCGCGGGGACCTGTTCGCCCCCACCATCGCGCGCATGCTCGAACGCGTCGGAATCCTGCTCGCGATCGGCGCGTTCATCGCGGTGTTCGTCGTGCCCGGGGCCTCGCGCCTGCTGGGCCACGGCCCGGGATACCTGATCGCCTACGACGTCTCGGGCCTCGTGCTCGGCGCCGTGGGACTGTCGCTCAAGGTCATCGCGCAGCTGGTCCGGCGCGCGTCCGAACTGCAGGCGGAACTGGACGGGATGTTCTGATGCCCATCCGGATCACGCTCGACGACGTGCTCGCCGCGCGCCGGCTCAAGGCGAAGCAGCTCGCGGCCCAGATCGGGGTCAGCGAGACGCACCTGTCGCTGTTCCGCTCGGGCAAGGTGCGCGGCGTGCGTTTCTCCACGCTGGCGAAGCTGTGCGCGGCGCTCGAATGCCAACCCGCGGACCTGATGGCGTACGACGCCGCGGAGGCCGACCTCGCGGCGGGTGACGACGACGCGGACTGATCGATGCCGCAACCGCAGGCGGCCCTGGACGCGAAACGGTGCGCGCGCGCCGCGTTGCGCGAATGGCGATCCGGCTACCGCGGGTGCGCCAGCGCGTAGTCGATCGCGGCGCACACGGCGGCGGCCTGCGCGGCGTTGCACTGTTCGGGCGTGGCGCGCGGACTGTCGGGATAGACCTCGGTGGTGGTCTTGTAGCGCGCATCGGTCATGCCCGCGCACAGGCCGAGCTTGCGCAGCGGATAGTGGATGACGCCGGGCGCCACCACGGGCGAGCCGATGATCATGCCGTTGCGGTCGGCCGGCGCGATGTGCGTGATCCTCTCCACGGCCGCGATCACCGCCTGCTGGAACCCCGGCTGCGGATTCTCGCTGTCGTCGACCACGTAGAAGCCGTCGGGGATCTCGTCGGGCTCGTGCGCGACGCCATCGCGGGCGGCGAGCGCGGGTCGGAACTCGGACTCGTCGGTGTCGGTGGTCTCGTGCAGGTCCACGTGCACCAGCACGCGCCTGCGCACGGGCGCGACCAGGCGCATCAGCGCCGCCGATTCCTGCGCGGGGCTGTCCTCGCGGAAGGAGCGGTTCGGATCGATCGCCTGCGCATTCCAGCGATGGATGCGCTCGTACGCCCAGGGGCTGACGCAGGGTGCGACCAGGAGGTTCACGCGCCCCGCATAGGACGCCGCGTGCCGATCCAGGAAGCGCAGGGCGCCATGCACGCCGCTGGTCTCGTAGCCGTGCACGCCGCCGGTCACCAGCGCCCAGGGCAGGGCGTCGTCGCGATCGGGACTGCGGATCGCGAACAGGTCGTAGCCCGCCGGTCCGTATTCGATGTGGCCGTATTGCACCACCTCGAAGCGCGCCCGCAGGCGCTCGATCGCATCGACCACGTCGGCCTGGTAGCTGCGCCTGGGGGACTGTCGCGACAACCAGGTCGCGACTTCGGCGGCGCCCCAGGGAACGCCCGGCGTGCCGATGGGATAGGGGGCCTGCGCATTCATCCTTCGGCGCACCTTCGGTGGTGTTCGGAGGGACGGCACTCTAGCACCGCGGGAATGCATCGAAAGCGCAACCCGTCGGCGCCGCCGTCCCGTCGCCCGAGCACGCGTCGGCGCGCGGTATGGGATCGCGAGGTGGCCTCGACGTCGTGTCGCCGCGGGGCCGGAAAGTCCCGGGAGTGACGGCGCGCGTGCGTCCGGGCGGCGGTGTCGCGCCACACGCTTCTTCGGAGGAACGGGGCAACCGCGTCCCCGCGCGCGGCGCCGGGGCTTGAGGTTGCGCACCTCCGGCCTCTTCCCTCGGACGTCGGTTCGCGAGGAGTCCCCCGATGGTCCGTCTTGCCGGGCCGGTGGCCGTTATCCTGTCGATGATCCACGGCGTGTTCATGGGACACGACATCCGGCCGCCGCCCGACCGCACGCCCACCGTGCTGCGCGCGGATCGCGACGACGGCAGCGTCGACGACGACCGGCCATCGGCGGCGCGGCCGGAGCGCGATCAGGGCGATCGCTGACCGGGGCTGGGCCCGGGCCGCACCCGTCGGCCGGACGTCCCGTGTTGCCGTCCCGATCCGTCCCGATCCCCGATCGTCATCGCTCAATTTTCCTGCCGACGCGGGTTCGCGCGTTCGCCTACGGTGGCGCGACGCCGCGCACGCGCCGATCCGGACCCTCGCCCCATGTGGAAGACATTCGCCCTGCTCGCGTGCCTCGCCACGCCAGCTTTCGCCGAAGGCGGGGATCCCCCCGCCCATACCGCACCCGCATTCACTGCCGCGCGCGGCGCGTTCCTCGCCCTCTCGGTCGCCGACATCGAAGCCAGCGTCGCGTGGTACCGGGACAAGCTGGGCCTCGACGTCGTGCAGCGTCCACCGAAATTCCAGACCGGGACCGTCGTCATCCTCGAAGGCGGCGGATTGATCGTCGAGCTCCTGCAACTCGACGATGGCGTACCGCTGCGCGTCGCGGCACCCAGCATCGCGCAGGCGCATCGGATCCATGGCGTGTTCAAGGCCGGCCTGATCGTCGATGACCTCGACCGCACGATCGAGGTCCTGCGCGCGCGTGGCGTGGAGATCGCCATGGGGCCGTTTCCCGCCAGGGACGGCCAGCGCGCCAACGCGATCGTCAAGGACAACGCCGGCAACCTCATCCAGTTCTTCGGGAAGTAGCCGCGCGCGTCCGCCCGCGACGGTCCCTTCGGGCGCCGGCTGGCAGCCCGAAGGGCATCCGCATCAACCTGTCGCGGGCCGGCCCAGCCGCTGCGCACCGGGACCCCTCCGGCCCAGCGCATCGGCCGGGTTGTAGAGGCGGCACGCGCGCAGCGACAGGCAGCCGCAGCCGATGCAGCCCTGCAGGTCGTCGCGCAAGGCCTGCAGGTCTGCGATGCGATGGTCGAGCGCGGCGCGCCAGTTCGACGACAACCGGGCCCAGTCCGCCTTCGTCGGCGTGCGCCGGTCGGGCAGCTGCCGCAGCGCCTCCGCGATCTCGGCGAGGCCGATGCCCAGGCGCTGCGAGGCACGGATGAACGCGACGCGGCGCAGGACGTCGCGCCGGTAGCGCCGCTGGTTGCCGGCGCTGCGTTCGGAGGCCAGCAGTCCCAGCGACTCGTAGAAGTGCAGCGCGGACACCGCGATCCCGCTGCGCCGCGCCACCTCGCCTACGCCCAGCCTGCCGTCGTTCGCCATCGCTTGACCTCAAGTGAACTTGAGGTTGCATGCTAGTCCGCCCAAGACCGCGAGACCAGCCATGCCTGCCACCGTCCCCGCCGATCCGAACGTCTCGCTCTTCGCCCCCGCGTGGCGCAACCTGAGCATCGGCGCGATCGGACTGTGCTCGATGATGGCGTTCGAGGCCATGGGCGTGGCGACCGGCATGCCGGTCGTCGCCGGCGCCCTCGACGGCATGTCGCTGTACGCGCTCGCGTTCGCCAGCACACTGGCCGGTACGGTCGTGGCGATGGTGTGGTCGGGGCCCGACTGCGACCGGCACGGGCCGTACCGCTCGATGGCCGGCGGCCTGGTGTTGTTCGCGGGCGGACTCCTGCTGGCGGGATTGGCCGGGTCCATGCACCTGCTCGTCCTGGGTCGCGTCGTCCAGGGGTTGGGCATCGGCGCGCTCGGCGTGGCGCTCTACGTGGCCACCGCCCAGGCCATCCCCCCGTCACTGCACCCGCGGCTGTTCGCGCTGTTCTCGTCCGCCTGGGTGCTGCCCGCGGTGATCGGTCCGGCGATCTCCGGATACGTCGTCGAGTCGTTCGGATGGCGCTGGTTGTTCCTCGGCATCGCGGTGCTCCTGCTGCCCACCGCCGCCCTGATCCTGCCGCCCCTGCATGGCGCACGTGCGCGCGACACCGCCGTCGCCGCCGGACCGCCGCGGCGCGCGCTGTCCTGGGCCCTGCTCGCCACCGCCGGCTGCATGGGATTGTCGCTGGGGGCGGGCGTCGGCAGTTGGGCACCCCTGGCCGTGGCCCTCGCGCTGGGCGCGCTGGTCCCCGCAGCCCGGCACCTGCTGCCTGCCGGCACGCTGCGCCTGGCGCACGGCCTCCCCGCCGTGATCGCCCTGCGCGGACTCAATGCCTCGGCGTTCTTCCTGTGCGAGGCCTTCGTTCCGTTGTGGCTGCACGAGCAACGTGGTTGGTCGATCACCGCGGCCGGACTCGCCTTGACCGGCGGTGCACTGGCCTGGAGCGCCGGCAGCCATCTGCAATCGCGGATCAGGAACGACGCAAAGCGCCAGGACTGGCTCCGGCACGGCTGCCTGGTGTTGAGCCTGGGTATCGCCGTCTGCGGCGCGACGGTCCTGGGGTGGCTGCCCGAGGGCATGCTGCTGGTGGGATGGTCGATGGCGGGACTGGGTACCGGCATCTCGCTGCCCATGCTGGGCGTGCTGACGCTGAAACTCGCGCCCCGCGCGCAACAGGGCACCTACTCGTCCGCCCTGCAGCTGTGCGCGGCGTTGTCCACCTGCGCAGCCCTCGCCGCCGGCGGCGTGGCGTTCGCGGAGCTGCGCGGACACTCGCCGACGATGGCGTATGTCGCCGTGTTCCTGATGTCGGCGGGTGCCTCGACGCTGGCGTGGATCGGCGCACCGCGGACGACCTCCGGCCTGCTTGGGAACGCGCGATCGCCGGTGCCGGGGGAGGCATCCGAGAGGTCGACGCCGGGACTGGCGGAAGCGGCCTGACGCGACCGCGCCCACGAGACGGGTAGCCGGCGGCGCGATGCCAGCGTCGCGACACCGGACCCGCGCCAAACGGGACCGGTGCGCCAGTCCGGCCTCAGGGCGACTCGAACGAATCCGAGAACAGCGAGCCCGGCGGCGGTGCGTCGACCAGGTCCGACCAGTCGCTGAACGGGTTGTTCTGCGCGCCGTTGGGCGTCCTCGAGGACGGATGCAGGCCCTTCACGCGCACCTGCACGTCCTGCGCCTCGTGCGTCTCGCTCGTGGTGCACGGATCGTCGTTCGTCACGCACACCGTGGTCGACAGGCTGGCCATCGGGATCTGGATCGTCGGCTCCCCGTCCACGGTGGTGAGCTTGAACAGTCGCGAGAGGTCCGCGGACTGGTCGCCGTCGCTGTCGTAGAACGCAACCACCTCGACGGCGAACTTCTTCGGCGGCGGCGTCAGGTTGTCGGCCGTCCATACGCAGGTCAGCGGGTCCCCGCCCGAACAGACCGGCTTGCCCGGCGCTTCGTCGTAGTAGGGCCCCTGGGCGATGCTCGCCGCGTACGGGACAAGGCATAGCAACAGGGCCGTCAGGCCCTGCGTATTTCGAATGCTCATGGCGGTGTTCCCCGGAAGGATGGTGCAGCCTTGCCCCTGGTTGCCATGCTCTCAGGTCGCGGTAGCGGCATCAATGGTCCGCGGCTGGGGACGTGCCGGATCCTGCGCCGGAACGGCGTCCCGGCAGTCGTATCCCGGTTGCGTGCCGCGGCGATGCGGCGGGGTTGCCCGGCGTTCGATCAGACGCGCGCGGTGAGCCGGCGCACGCGGTACGCGAGCAGGCGGGCCATGGCGAAAAGCAGGGACTGCGCGTCCATCGGATTGGACCGCGCGTAACGCTCGAAGTCGGCGAGCGACAGCCGGAACAGCGTCGTGGGCGCGACGGCCCAGGCGCGGGCCGAGCGCGGTCCCCCATCGAAGAACGCGAGTTCCCCGACGACCGAGCCCGGCTCGACCGCGACGAGGGGGCTCAGGGAGCCATCGTGCGCGTTCGTGGCGGCCACTTCCAGGCGCCCCGACGCCACGAGATACAGCGCCCGCTCCGCCTCGCGCGGCGCGATCAGCACGTCGCCTGCGCCGAGCCTCAACGGTTCGGCGTGGCCGAGCAGGAACTCCCATTGCGCCGCCGTCCAGCCCGGCACGACGAGGCGCTCGCCCGGTTCCGTGGCGGCCGGCAGGGGTCGCGCGAACTCGGCGACGGCGGCGTGCACGGGCTCCATTCGAGTTCGGATTCCTGCGGGCGGATCGTGATGCCGCGCGACAGTCACTATCATCGCATCGCCGGCGCCCGGCGCACACGACGATCCGTCGATCGCCGGCATGGCCCGGCATCGGCGGCGCGGACAGCCGCATCGATCCGGACCGGAGACCGACCGATGGCTCGCGCGTTCCCCAGGCCGTCCCCGCAGCCCCGAGCCCCGCGTCGACCGTCTCCCCATCGGGTGCGCGCGATGCGCCCGCGACGATCACCGTGAACCACCTCATCCTGCTCGTCGCGTGCTTCGCCATCGGCATGCTGCTGCGGCGCAGCGGTCGCCTGCCGGCGAATGCGCAGGCCGCGCTGAACGGATTCGTGATCCACGTGTCGCTGCCGGCGCTCACGCTCCATGCGGTGCATCGCCTCGAACTGGACGGGTCGCTGCTGGTACCGGCCAGCATGGCCTGGGTGCTGTTCGCGTTCGGCTTCGCGCTGTTCTGGTCGCTCGGCCGGGCGCTCTCGCTGCGTCCCGCCACGGTGGGCGCGCTCATCCTCACCGGTTCGCTCGCGAATACCTCGTTCGTCGGCGTGCCGATGATCGAGGCGTACTTCGGCAGGTCCGGCGTCGGCTTGGGGATCCTGATCGACCAGGCCGGCACCTATCTCGTGCTGTCCACGCTCGGCCTGGTCGTGGCCGCGACGTACGCCGAGCGCGGGCCGGTCGGTGCGCGCGCGATCGCGGCGAAGCTGTTCGGCTTCGCGCCGTTCCTCGCCTTCCTGCTCGCGCTCGCGACGATCCCTCTGCAATACCCCGCCTGGCTGGATGCGCTGCTGGCGCGGCTGGGCGACACGCTGGTGCCGCTCGCGCTGGTGTCGGTGGGCTACCAGATCCAGTTCGGCGCCATGCGCGGCCGGGTGCGCGACCTCGGCCTGGGCCTCGCGTTCAAGCTCGTGCTCGCGCCGGTGCTGATCGCGCTGGTCTACGCGGGCCTGCTCGGCGGTCGCGGGGAGGTGACGCAGATCACCCTCTTCGAGGCCGCGATGCCACCACAGATCGGCGCGGCGATCGTGGCGATCGAGCACGATCTCGATCCGCAGCTCGTCACCCTGATGGTGGGAATCGGCATCCCGCTGTCGTTCTTCACGCTCCACCTGTGGCAGCAGGTGCTGCGGCTGATCGCGTGACGCGGTCGCCGTCGACCGGCCGCGACTGCCCGCGCCGGCCGACTCAGTCCCCGATCGCAACGACGCGGAAGCCCACGCGCGGGAAATGCACGCGCACGCGGCCCGCGCGGTCGTCGGTGCGTTCGATCGCGACGCTTTCCGCATCCTGCCACGCCAGCACGCCTTCCACGGGGTCGACCCCGTAGTCGGTCGCCGAGACGCGCACGGATCGACCCAGGGCGATCCCGGCCGGATCGACGAAGCCGTCTTCCGCCGGCATCGCCGGGGCGTTCGCTCGCGCTTCCGCCAGCGCGTCCCCGGCCGTGGCCTCGCGCGGCTTCCCGTGCCCGATCGCGGCCACGCGTGCCATCCACGCGCGCACGGCGGCATGGGGTTCGACCATCGGCGCCAGCAGGGTGTTGCCGGCGACGAACCACAGCGGATGGTAGGTGGCGATGTCCGCGATGCATGGCTGCGTGCCGAGCAGGAACGGATCGCCGCGCAGCTGGCGGTCGAGCCGACCGAGGAACACCGTCCACTGCACGCGTGCCACCCCGATGTCCGGGCGCTGCGCGTTGCCGCCGCTGAACAGCGCGCGCCGATCCTCCGCGAATGCGCGCACATGCGCCTCGGGCACGCCGGCGAAGCGCGTGGCCAGCGCCGTCGGCTCGAAATTGAGCGCGACCGCGTGCTGGAACAGCACTTGGTCGGCGAAATGCGCCACTGCTGCGGCAACCGCTTCGCGGCCCTGGGGGAACAGCGGCGGATCGGGCTGCAGCCGCTCCAGCACGCGCGCGATGTGGGCGGTGTCGCAGTGCACGTCGGCGCCGAGCTGCAGCACCGGCGTGCGCCGGTAGCCGCCGGTGAGCGCGACGAGGTCGGGCTTGGGCATCACGCGTGGGATGACCACCGAGCGCCATGCCATGCCCTTGAGTCCGAGCATCAGCCGCGCCTTCTCGGCGAACGGCGATTGCGGGTAGTGGTGCAGGATCGGTTCGACGGTCATGGTGTCGTCCCTGGCGCGGGAAACGTCAAGCGTACGACGTTTGGCGCGGCAGGGTGGGCTCGGACAGGCACAGGTTCCGGCACGCGAGCGGCCGTTCCTGCACGACCCTGGCAAGCGCCGTCGCGACGCAGGAGCGCGCTTCGGCGCGCGATCCATGCGACCTTGGGAGAAACCGAGGCATGCCGAGAAGATCGCGCGCTGAAGCGCGCTCCTACATGAAGTGCATGAGGCCCGGAGCGTCGGTGCGGACGCCGACTGCCTGATTCCGCCCGATCAATCCTCGAACCCGTCGCGGAACAACGTGTTCTTCAGCACGGTGGTTTCCTCGGTCTCGCTGTTGTTGCCGTTGACCGGGTCGGTCAGCGCACTGCCGATGCTGAAATTCGTCGACACCACGCCGCCCTCCACGCCGAGCGTGCTCTCGTCGGTGCGCACGGTAACGATGAACTCGGCCTGTTCGTCGGCCTCGAACGAGGGATTGCTGCATGTGAACGTCGGCGTCGCGCCCACGGCGGGCGGCGTGCAGTTGAACCCGGCGGCGGCATCCAGGGCGACGAACTTCAACAGGCCATTGTTGGACACGTTGAGATTCGCGCTTGTCGCCGTGTCGGGGCCGAGGTTCGTGACCGTCACCAGGTACTCGATCTCGCCGCCGACCACGGCGGGGTCGGGCGTATCGCCCACGGCGACGGACAGGTTCGCGTCCGGGGTGACGTACGCCGTCGTTTCGGTCTCGCCATCGTTGTTGCGATTGGTGTCGTTGCCGGTGCCGCCGAAGCCGAAGAACGTCTGCACGGTGCCGTCGTTCGCGCCCAGGAGGGCGCCGTTCGCGTACACCACGACCGTGAACGGATAGGTGCCCGGTGCCACGGCCGCCTTGCTGCAGCTGAACGTCGGCACGCCGTTCACGGCCGGCGCGGCACAGTTGAATCCGGCCGGCGCCGTGACGGACTTGAACTGCAGCGTGCCGTTGTTGAAGACGTTGAAGTTGACGTCGGTCGCGCTGTTCGGCCCATCGTTCTTGGCGGTGACCGTGTAGGTGAGGTTCTGGTTCGGGCCCACCGGATCGGGCGAGTCGGTTACCGCGACCGAGAGATCGACCTGCGGGCTGTCGTAGTCCGTCGTGGACGACTTCTGGTTGTTGCCGATGTTCGGATCGAGCGTGACGCCCGACGTGGAGAAGTTGCTGGTCACCGTGCCGTCCGGAAAGTTCAGCAGGCTTGCGGGCACCTGCGCCACGATGGTGATCACCGCCGTGCTGGGCGCGAACGAGGGCGCCGTGCAACTGAGGTTGTTGCCCAGCGCGAAGCACGAGTAGCCGGCCGGCGGCGTCGCCGAGACGTACGCGAGCGATGCGCTGAGATTGACGTTCAGCCCGCCGTTCGCGGCAGCGTCGGGTCCGTTGTTCCGAATGGTCACCGTGTAGGTGATGTTGCCGCCGGGCACGACGGGGTCCGGCGAGTCCACCACGCTGACCACTTCCTGGTCCGCGCTCTGTCCGAAGGCGGGTGCCGCGAGTCCCAGCAGCACGCACGCGAAAACCGAACGAATCCCCATGGCGACCCGGCCTCCCTGCCCAAGCCGGCAGTGTGCCATCCGGGCGAGGAATCCGGCCAGCGGGACGGGCGTCCGCGCGCGATGTCTTGCACAGTTTCACGTTCGCCGCGGACGGCGTCGCGCGACGCCGCGGATGCTGGCGCCCGCGACGCCGCCCGGGCGCCTCGGAATCCGCCGTGCGCCAGCGAACGGAACGGCGCGCGCGGAGGGCGGAGGATCGATCGCCCCGGAGGCCGTGACGATGACAATCGACCCGCGCAGGTTGTTCCATGGATAGGGTCTCCAAGCGCCGCTGGAAACTGGCCCTGACGGCGCTCGGGACCCTGGTGTTCACCGTGCTGGCGTTGAACTTCCGTTCGCCGGAGAAGCGCGTGGTACAGGGGGTGCCGCATCATCATGGCGTCACCGACCCGCCGTTCGAGCGCGAGATGGGCACCTTGATGGGGCCGGCGATCCTGGGCGGCAATCGCATCACCGCCCTGCAGAACGGCGACGAGATCTTTCCCGCCATGCTGTCCGCGATCGCCGGTGCGCAACGCAGCATCTGCTTCGAGACCTACATCTACTGGTCGGGGCGGGTGGGACGCGACTTCACCCAGGCATTGGCGGAACGCGCGCGCGCCGGGGTCAGGGTCCATGTCCTGCTCGATTGGGCGGGCAGCGGCAGGATCGACGACTCGACCATCGATCAGTTGACGGGTGCGGGCGTGCAGGTCGAGCGCTATCACCCGCTGCACTGGTACACGCTGGCGCGCCTGAACAATCGCACGCACCGCAAGCTGCTGGTGGTGGACGGCACGGTCGGATTCACCGGTGGCGTGGGGATCGCGGACGACTGGCAGGGCCACGCGCAGGATCCCGCGCACTGGCGCGACATGCATTTCAAGGTCGAGGGACCGACCGTTGCCGATATGCAGGCCGCGTTCCAGGACAACTGGCTCAAGACCGTCGGCACCGTGCTGAACGGCGAGGCCTATTTCCCGGCGCTACACCCGGTAGGCACCGAGCGCGCCCACCTGTTCGTCAGTTCGCCGTCGGGCGGTGGCGAGAGCATGCGCCTGATGTACCTGCTCTCGATCGCCGCCGCGCGGCGCAGCATCGACATCCATGCCTCGTACTTCATTCCCGACACCCTGATGAGCGAGGCGCTGATCGCGGCGAAGCGGCGCGGCGTCACCATCCGCGTGCTGCTGCCCGACAAGCATCTCGATTCGGACGTCGTGCGCGTCGCCTCCAAGCACGCGTGGGGACCGCTGCTGAAGGAAGGCGTCGAGATCCACCTGTACGAGCCGACCATGATGCACGTGAAGATGCTCAATTTCGACGGCAGGCTGGTCTCGGTGGGATCGACGAACTTCGACATGCGCTCGTTCGAACTCAACGACGAGGCCAGTCTCAACATCTACGATGACGATTTCGCGCGGAGGATGACCGAGATGTTCGTGCAGGACCTGGCACGCAGCACGCCGTTCACCTACCCGATGTGGCTGCAGCGGCCCTGGACGCAGCGCGTACTCGAAAAGATCGTGCGACCGCTCCGTTCCCAGCTCTGACCCCGGGCCCGGCACGCCGCCTCATGCTCGGGCGGGGCGTGGATTCCGGTATCGACCATCCGTGCCCCGCATCGTCGTCCAGAACCCGGGGTCCCCCAGATGCTGGTTCGAGAGCACCTCGGGCGGCACGATCGCGAACAGGCCGGCCCTTGCCAGGCGCCGCCACAGGCGCAGCAGGGCGCGGTCCTTGGTGACCAGCGCGATGGCGTCGGAATCGCGCGCGAGTTCCAGGAACTTCTGGTCGTCGGGATCCGAGCAGGCGGGAAGCACGGCCCCTGGGCGGGCGCCAGGCTCCGCGGCGGCCAGCAGTGGAACCGAGGCATCGAAGCGCGATTCCAGTCGGACGCGGCGCTCCTCCGCGATGCCGAGCTTTTCGTAGCGCAGCACGCGGCACCATTCCTCCCGGCATGCCCCGTTCGTGACCGCCTCGACGAGGCCCGACTCGAGTGCGGCGCGCAAGGTCCCGCAACGCGCGTCCTCGAAGTGGAACAGGTCGAGGCACACGCAGGTGTCGAGGACCAGGCGGGGCGGGGAGTTGCTTGCGGTCGGGTTGGTCATGGGGAGCCGGACGCGTGCACGAGCGAGCTTCGGCCACGCGCGCGGATCGCGCGGTGTCGGAAGCTCGAACCGTGCATGGTACCGGGCGGTGCGCGAGCGATGGCCGGGGCACGCACGCGTCCCCGCAATGCCGGGGTGGCGGCATCCAGCGCCGGGCGACCCTCGGCAGGCGACGGGACGCGCCGCTATGCTGGCGCGCAACGTGGAGGTGCGCATGCGGCGACTGGCGGGTTTCCTGCTCGCGATCCTGTTCGGCACGTGCGACAGCCACGCGGCCGAGGTCCCCCCCAAGGCCTTGCTCGACAGGCTGGCGAGCCTCGCGGGTCCCGACAGCCGGGACTGCGGGACGGTTGCGCTCGACGACAGCCCCGATGCCGCCATAGCCTGCGCCGAATCGGCGGGCGCGCAGGGACTGGCCTATCGTTTCGCGATCGCATTCGAGGGAGCCGACGGCACGGCGTGGCAGGGTGCCGCGCGCAACGGGCAGGGCCGGCTGTGGGCGCTGTACTTCGATTCCGATCCGTCCGCCGACGGGGGTTCGGGCAATACCCTGAGCCTGGTGCCGTGCAGCGAGATCCGGTTCGCGACGAAGGGCGACGACGTGATCCAGTGCAAGCCGGTGTTCGGCGAGCGATAGCTCGGTCCAGGTCGGTCGCGCCCGGCCATCGATGTAGGAGCGCGCTTCAGCGCGCGATCTTTTCACTCCGGCGTCGTGCTCGGCAACCGAAAGGATCGCGCGCTGAAGCGCGCTCCTACAATGCCCCTGCGAGGCTGCTACTTCTCACGCGCCGGTCCGGCTCCGGCCAGGACGCGCAAGCGCCGATGCGCGGCATCGTCCCCATCCACCGGCACCTGCGTCCGCGATTTCCGGTAGTGGTCGGTGAACACGTCCAGGTAGGCATCCAGCACCGCCGCCGCGTGATCGTCGCCGGCCAACGCCAGGCACATCGCGGCGACCTCGGCCGTGCACAGGTAGTGCGCATGTTCGGAGCTGCGCAGGGGGTAGCGCGAGGCGTGCGTGGGTTGGAGGCTCAGCATCGGCAGGCGTGCGAGCCACGGGCTCTTGCGGAAGATCTTGCGGGCCTCGGGCCAGGTCGCATCAAGCAGCACGAACAGCGGTCGGCTGGAAGGTCGGCGCGCATCGCATCGGTCGCTTGACGCGTCCGCCGGAACGGGAAGCAGCTTCCCGGTCACCACCCGATCGGATGCATCCGGATCGCCGGGGAACACCAGATACGGCTGCCACAGGGGATCGGCGAGCAACGCCGTGAGCGCCGGATCGACGGTGGTGCGCGACCAGGGAAACGCATGCGTATCGGGCGCGACATCCGCCACCAGCCAGCCCGTGTTGCTCGGCTTGAGCGGCTCGAACTCGCCCATGAGCAGGCAGAAACCCGCGCGCGCATCCACGTGCGGCCGCAGGGCGCACAGGCAGTGGCTGGCGGGCAGGCGGCACGCGATGCAGCGCGCCTTGGGCTGCGCGCGCCGATCCAGCCTCGGCCTGTCTTCGCGCGCCATGCAGGCATCGCGCAGGCGGGAGACGGCATGTCGCATGCGCCTGGCGCTAGCCCGGTTCGCCGAGCATGCGCCCTTCGTGCGGTGCGTTTCGGACGCACCCGATGCCGCCGCTTCGGACCGGTCCGGAGGTGCGGGTGCGTCCGAGACGCACCCAACCTGCCTGGCGAGCCATCATGCCTTCGCGTACCAGGCCTGCACGCGCGGGTGGTCCCGCACGGCGTCGTGCACGGCCATCAGCCGTGGGAACCCGGAGAATATCGACGCGGGGACGTGGTCCACCTTGCCACCGGCGAACCAGCGCACGGCCATGTGCAGCTTCGTGTCCACGACGCTGGCCTGCGTGCCGGCGAAGTACGGCCCCGTGCCCGCGAGGTTGCGCTCGGCGTGCCGACCCCAGGCGGGCAGGTAGTCGGCGACGAGCGCCTCGCGCGCGGCCTTCTTCTCCGCCTCGCCCATGCGGATGGTCGGGCTGAGTTGCGCGCGCAGGTCCTCCACGTGCTGCATCATGGCCTCGTGCCGTGCGCACTCGACGGGGTCGTCCGGGTGCATGCCGTGCATCCGACCGATCAGCGCCAGGATCGCGTTCGACTGAGCGAATGGCGCGTGTCCGGGCAGTTCCAGCACGGGCAGGCTTCCGAACGGCGTCTGCGGTTTCATCGCCGGCCAGTCGGCACGCTGGATGCGGTGGTCGTCGAATTCGACGCCGGCGAGCACGAACGCGAGGCGGCACTCCTCGCCCCGGCCCACGGGCGCATCGAAATACGTCAGCCTGGGCTTGCCGGTGGTCATGAGCGGCAGGACTCCTTGTCGACCTTCCACGCGTCCCCTTCCTTGCGCATCAGCACGCGGCAGGTCTGCGTGCTCGTCTTCTCACGCCGGGTCACGGGATTGGTGGTCGCGAGCAGGGCATCGGTGCCGAGCAGCCGTGCCTCGCCGATCGTCAGCGGGCCGGCATGCGCCGGGACGAACACGCGACCGAACATGCGCGCGATGAACTCCGCGTTCTCCTTCGCCTGGTCCTCGCTCTGCTTCCTGCGCTCGGACGTCACGTAGGACGCGATGTCGGCGTAGGCCTTCGCCTTGCCTGCGGCGTCCCAGTACGCCTCCAGCGCCTTGCGCGCACCGGCCAGTTCGGGCGCATCGGGCTTGCCCTGGGCCCAGACCCGATCCATCAGTGGTGCGATGGCGAGCGTGACATCGAACGTGAAGCTGCCGGTGTCGGTGCAGTATTTCGGCGGCTCGCCGCTGTTGCCGCACGCGCCGTCGCCGGTCACGATGGTGCCCTGCAGGCGCTTGCCGTCGTTGACCCCGAGCTTGACCTGGATCGAGGCCAGGCCGTTCATCGTGTTCACCATGCTGGACGAGCGCATGCCACCCTTGCCGCAGCGGTCCATGCCTTCGGGCTCGCCCGTGGCCTTCATCTCGAACGCGATGTACGAGCCCGAATCCGCGGCGCACCAGTCGGCACGCGCACGATCGCGATCGACCGCCGCGTCCCATGCGGCGCGCGGTGGCTCGGCATCGGTCATCACCAGCCTGAACCTCCTGGCGTCGCCTTCGCCGCTCGCATACGCGTAGGCGAACCTGGGCGCGAACGGCGAATCGGCCGGCTGTCCCTCGGCGTTCATGAGCGGCACCGAGCCGCTGCCCGACACGCTGTCCGCGGCCTGCACGCCGCTCCCCAAGCCGGCGGCGGCGAGGACGACTCCCAATCCGATGATGCGCTTGGACATGCCTAGGCACTCCCTGGTGGTGGATGGCGGATTAACGCACGGCGCGCGACGTTTTCAAACCCCGCTCGGCACCCGCGCGCGCCCCGCTACCGATGCCGGGTGCAGGCGCGCTGGTGTGCGATCGGGGGCGATGGCGCGTTTCCCCGAACAGCCGCAATGCGCCGCCGACACGCCTCGTCCGCGGCCATGGCCAGCACGACGCGAGCATCCGAGGAGGCCGAGCGATGAGGTGGAAGGGTTGGTGGATCGCACTTGCAGTCGCATGCGCGGGCTGTGCCCGCGACCGGGCGCCAGTGGCCGGCAACGTCGACGATGACGGGCAACGCAGCGAGATCGTGCCGGGGCCGTTCCCTGTCCAGGTCACCGGCACGATCGGCTACTCGTTCCCGCTCGAGGACGGCAGTGGCCGGATCAAGCTCGGCCTGCTCGAGTACGACCGCGCCGCGATCGTGGTCAGCGCCGCGAGCTACGACGAGCACGGCATGGACGAGGAGGACGCCGAGGTCACGCTGACGGTCGAGCCGCTGGCGTCCGACCAGTGCAGGGCCGAGGAGCAGTGCCTGGCGGGTCGATGACCGGTTCGTATCGACCCCGACCCGCCCGGCGCGTCAACCGGGCACGGCGACCTTGAACTCGATCTTCGCGAGCTGCTCGGGCGCCCGCCCCAGCCGGCGCAGCAGCGGCAGCCAGCGCGGATCGTCGTGCAGCGACGAGAGCAGCGGTTCCACCGCGATCGTGCCCAGCCCCGGATCGCGCTGCGCGACGGCCTTGTCCAGCCATTCGAACGCGGCGTCCGCTTCGTCGCGGTAGGCGAACACGGTGGCGATGTAGAACCACTGGCCGTCGGCGAACTTCTCCACCAGCGTCGCGACGGCGGCGTCGGATTCGGGCTTGCGGCCCAGGGCGTGCAGGATCGGCGCGATGCATTCGAGGCGTGTCACCTCGTCGCTTTCGGCCTGCACCGCCTCGAGCGCCGCGGCCGCGTCGCGGCGTCCGACCAGCAGCGTGGTGGCGATGTTGCAGGGCATGCCGACATAGCCCGGGCTGAGCGCGAGCGCCGTACGCGAGGAGGCGATCGCGCGGTCCCAGCGTCCGGCCTGGTAGTACAGCACCGCGAGGTTGCCGTGCGCGGTCGGGTTGGCCGGGTCGAGCGAGACCTGGTGTTCGGCCAGCGCCACGGAATCGTCGAGTCGCCCAATCGCCTGGAGGAAAAGCGCGGAGTTCGCGAGCACGCCCGGGTTCGCCGGCGCCAGTTCGAGCGCGCGCTGCAGGTATTGCGCCGCGGCGACGAAATCGCCGTCGAAGCGGTCTGAGAGCAGGCTCAGCGTGGCGAGCGCGGAGACGTTGTCGGCGTCGAACGAGAGCGCCTTCTGCGCCGCCTCGCGCGACAGCCGCTCGCCCTCGGCCAGCGGCCGTTCCCCGAACAGGGCCTGGTTGGAATACGCGCTGGCCAGCCCGGCCCAGGCGCGCGGTTCCTCCGGCGCGATGGCGAGCGCGCGCTGGAACGCCGCGATGCCCTGCACGCGGCCCTCGGCGCTGACCTGCGAGGCCAGCGCGCGACCCTGCAGGATCAGCGGATAGGCGCGCGGGTCCACCGGCTTCGCGTTCGGGACCGCGCCAAGCAGAGTCACGCGCAGGCGCTCGACCACGGCCGCGGCGATCTCGTCCTGCACCTTGAACACGTCGTCCAGGGTGCGGTCGTAGTTCTCCGACCACAGGTGCGCCCCGTCGCTCGCGCGGACGAGCTGCACGGTGATCCGCACGCGCTCGCCGGACTTGCGCACGCTCCCTTCCAGCAGCGTAGCGACGTCCAGCGCGTGCGCGATCTCGGTGACGGGCATGGCCTTGCCCTTGAACGAAAAGCTCGAGGTGCGCGCGATGACGCGCAGCCGGGGGATCTTCGCGAGCAGGTTCAGGAGTTCCTCCGACATGCCTTCGGAGAAGTACTCCTGCTGCTTGTCCTCGCTCAGGTCGATGAACGGCAGCACCGCGATCGAGGCATCCGTCGCGACCGTCCGTTGCGCGCGCGCCGGGGCCGCCGGGCCGGCCGGCGTCCCGGCGCCCGCCGCGGTGGGCGCGTCCGAGGACTCCGGGGGCAGGGCAACCGTGCGCCACAGCCAGGCGCCACCGAGCGCGAGGATCGCGAACAGCAGCGCCAGCTCGGCGCCGGTCGCCTCCTGCGCGCCACGCTCACCGTGGAACCACGCGAGCACCACGGTGACGGGCACACCGGTCGCGACCACGATGGTGATCGCACGCAGCAGCACGGGCGACCAGTCGAACTGCTGCCCGACCAGCGCGACGACCTGCAGCAGCACCCACGCGGCGGCGGCGTATCCGGCCGTCCACTGCACGAGCTTGCGTCGGCGCAACGACGCGATCACGGAATCGGTCCCCGTGGAGTCGTGTTCAGGCATGCTGCGGCGCTCCCCTGCGTCTCGAGGATGGTACACGCGGCAGCAGGGAGCACGCAGGCCGCGCGTGGAGCACGCGGGACGGCTTCTCGCCCGACCCCGGCATGCGGCGTTCGCCGCGCGGACGACGACCTACCGATGTGCGCGAGGTCACAGCACCGGGCATGGATCCGCGACCTCCCGCACGACCCCGGATCGGAAGGCCGCCGTTGCCCGGACGCGACGGGCTCAATTCGGCTTCAGGATCGCGACCCAGCCGATGACGGGATCGATGAACGCCTCCTTCCACTGCCACACGCCGGGCATCAGGCTGAGGGCGAGCGTGGCCGCGGTCGCGCAAACGGGGAACACGAGCCAGAACACGAATTGCGGTCCCCACTTGATGCGTTCGTCGCGACCACAGAACAGCACGCTCAGCAGTTCGTCCCGTTCGAACGCCAAGTTGAGCAGCACGACCGATGCCGATGCGGTGACCATCAGAAGCAGGTTCGCACCGAGCAGCACGTTCAGTGCACCGATCGGATACAGGTACGCGGCCACGATCCCGAAGGCGGCGAGCATCAGCGCGCCGGTCGCCGATTCGCGCAGGTATTCGATCTGCCGGCCCAGCGCGATGCGCAGGTCGATGCGCAGCGCGAAGTCGTCCGGCCAGGCGACGCCGGGTTTCATCCGCGCGCTCCAGCGCTCACTCAGGTTTTCATCGTCATCGTCCCTGGCCAACCGGTTCTGGAATCGCGCGTCCACCCGCGGTTGCGCCGCGAACGGCGTGAAGTTGAAGGCGACGTCGGCGACATCCCCCACGCTATCGATGAACAGCGTCGCCCACGGACCGAGCAGCGGCCGGGACGAGCCCGTGCTCGGTCCGGCCTTCGATCCGGACGATTGGCCTGCTTCGATGCGGATCCGGCATTCGCTCAGCGCGGCGCGCAGGTGCAGGTACGCGCGGGCACCTTCCAGCAGGAGCACCATCGCCATGATCGAGCACGCCAGCACCATGATCGAGGCGAGCGATCCCACCCAGGGCAGGTCGAACGACGAGGAGAGCCAGACCCTGTTGGAGAGCGCGACCAGGAAGAACGCGCTGAACACCGCCAGGATCGTGCACTCGATGACCGTGATCCTCGCCTGTTGTCGATCGAGCCGGAACAACGCCGATGCCGCGCCCGAGGTGTCCGGGCGCTTGTTGCGCACGCGCGCGACGGCGAGGCTCGCAGCGAAAGCGCCGAACACGAACACGATGTGCACCGCCTGGAGCTGCAGCGCGCGCAGGTAGATGCACATCAGCGCCAGGATCGCCCCGCCGAGCACGCAATGCGCGTAGCTCGACGCGTTCCAGATGCGCAAGGCCAGGCCGGCCACGGCCCGGCACGGCGCCGACAGGTAGTCGAGCACGCGTGCCGCCGACCCCGTGTCGATCCGCAGCGCCTTCGCGGCGGCCAGGGCGGGCCGCACCGTCCAGCGCTTCACGCGCGCGCGCCACAGTGGAGACAGCGGCAACGACCAGGTCCAGACCAGGACGATCGACAGCGTGACCGCGAGGTAGAGCCAGCCGATGGCCCGGTCGAACCAGCCCAGTCCCGAGGGGTCCGTGCGGTGGCGCTCCAGGCCGGTACGCTCGACGCGATAGAGGTACGTCGCCGTACCGGCGACCTGCGCGGACGGCTCGGCCCCGGTGAGACGGTACGCCGCGTCGAACAACAATGCCTCGTCGTCGGTGGCGAAGCTCTGGAACAGCGCGCGTTGCGTTCCCGCGCCCGACCCATCGCGGCGTACCTGCGGCTCTTCGGCGAGCGCGGTCGATGACATCACGAGCATGCCGCGCGTCGCGGCGAGGTAGTCCGGATGCGCGGTGAGCACGTCTGCCTCGAGGTTGACGAGGATGGCGTGCGGGAGCGCGTCGCGCACGCGACGGGCGAGGAACAGCCGGTCGCGTATTTCCGTGGCGGAGATCACCACCACGCGAGGGCGGACCCGCGCGAGGGACTGCAATTCGCGCGAGAGCTGCAGGTCCTTCGCGCGCGCCATGATCTGCGGGGTGAACTCGGTGGGAAGGTCGCCGCCCACGTCGTCCTCGGCGATGGTCAGCTCCAGCGCGTCGCTGGGCAGGCGCGGCGCCTCGCCCTTGGCGCGCGCCATGGTCGAGGCGCGCGACGCCTCGAACTGCAACCGCAACGTCGAGATGCTGGGTGGAAACATCACCACGGCGCCGAGCGTCCCGCCCGGGGCCTTCTGGTCCTGGGCGACGGCTTTCCGAAGCGACTCTTCCACGCCGTATCCATAGTCCGAACTCTCGGTGAGCAGCGCGACCGAGGTTCCCGCGATGCCCAGTCGCGCCAGCTCCTGCACGAGCCTCGTCATCCGCGTGAGGTCGTCGACGGCCAGCGAAGGCTTCAACTGGATTCCGGGCGCGAGCGCGGCGAACGCCTGGGACATCCGTTCGTTGGACTTGGCCGTCGCCGAATAGCTCTGCACATGGATCGCGCCCAAGGGAGCGGGTCTCGCCGGGGAGATCGCGGGCACCCAGCACGCCGCCGCCCGGTGGGTGCTCGCCAGCGCCTGGTACAGCGACGTCATCGAGCCCGAGAAGGCAGGGGCGAAGACCGGCGTCGCCACCTCGCCGGTAACGTCCTGCGACGGCACTGGATCCGGAGGTTCGGAGCGATCGGGCGCAGAGTCGGGACACGATTCGAAGGTGGACGCGAACGGCGCGCCGTCCGCATCCAGTTGTTGCGCACGGATGCGGCTCAGGGCTTCGACGAACGCGAGCTGGTCGATGCCCGAGGTCTGCCGCTCGCCCACGAGGTAGATCGCCCAGATGTCGACGGCGGGGCCGGCGTCGACCGACTCCCCGTCCCGGCGCCACCGGTCGCTGCGGAACGTCATCAGGCCGATGCAGGGCTTGTCGGCATCGCAGGTGAACGCGCTCGTGCCCGCCCCATTCCTGGCGCCCGGATCGGGCTTGCCGTCGGCCTTCCACGGCAGGGAAAACTGGTCGAGGCTGTACTCGCCCTTCGCGAACCCGCGCGTGATCGCCTGGATGCTGAGGTCGAACCCGCGCCGGTGGCGCGGAATCCGCGGGTCAGGGACCGACACCAGCGCATACCGGACGTTGACTCGCAGCCCTGTGGACGCCGCGTAGGCCTCGCGAACCGATTGCTGCGCGGTGAGCATCCGTGGTGGTGCCACGGTGCGAGGCTCGTCTCCGGTCAGCCGGACCTTCAGGTCGTCGGCCTTGATCTGCAGCGGATCGAGCTTGACGCGGATCTCCGCCGCGTTCGGATCGAGCACGATGCGCGCACCCGCCAGCGTGAGCGGTTGTGCGCCGGTGGTGTCCAGCTGGACCCGCGCCTGTGGCGGCACCGAGAGCGGCACGTGGGCATCGCCGACCTCGAGCTTTGCCTTCATGGTCGCGCCGTCTCCCGGCGGCAGGATGCGACCGGCAGCCTGCGCGATCCTGCGGAGACTGGCACAAGGTTCGCTGGCGGCCGCGCTTCCGCCCTCGCAGGCGAGCTCGGCCTTCACCTTCAGGTCGGTGTTCTCGATGCTGACCCGCAGCGGGTCCTTGTTCTGGATCTCGGTGCGTACGACGTTCTCGATACGCGTCCTGCCGTCGACGTGCAACCTCGATTCGCTCGAGGTGCCCGGACCGCCGTCGATTGTCACCCTGAAAGGCGCGCCCTGATTGGACTGTTCGTTGGCGCCAAACCATCGCGCAGTCGTCCACGTCGAGGCGGCCGCCGGCTTGTCAGGCGCTTCCTCCGCGCTCGCTGCGCCCGCATCGACCAAGAACGCGATCCCGAACGCCGCGACCCACCGGCGAATCCTCGCCCAACCATTCGCGCGCATGGTCCCGCCTCCGCGTCCGCCGTTGACAGGAGGGGTGCGTCGAGCAATGGCGATCTCCCACCCGACCCCCGGCGGCGCGAGCGGATCAGTGGGCTTTGCGGGCGACGAGGGGAGGGGGCCGGACGCGATCGACGCGAGGGCAGACAGGCCTTGTCGGGCGACGGTGTGCGCCGCGCCAGGCCGATCGCGACGTCATCGACGCCGCGCACCACTCATTCGGTGGGCGGTACGCCAGCGAGGATCGGCCTGAGCTCGAGCGTCTGGCCGAACAGGCCCACGCGCTGGCGCAGCCGGATGACGTCGCCGTTGCGCGGCAGGACCATCGCATCGGTCGCGCACTCCACCCGCGTGCCATCCGCGAGCTTGACGACGATCAGCGCGCGGCTGCCCGCGGTCCAGCGGCCGGCCCTGCCGAAATCGGAGGACACCACGATGCCATGCAGGATGCGCTCGGGGCGCCAGGGCGCGGGGTAGAGCAGCAGGAACACGACCAGCGCGATGGCGGCGACCAGGGCGAGCAGGCGCTTGAGGATCAGCACGATCGCGATCGTCCCGCCACGAGGTCGCGCCCGTCCCGCCGAGGTCGCGCCATGCCAGCGAGATGCACGTGTTCCCGCGGAGGCTTTGCCGTACCCATGCGCGCGCGTGCTCCCAGTCGTCGATCAGTCGTCCATCCGAATGATCGCGTGCGCGGTGCGCACGAACAACTACGTCGAGGGCGGGCGCCGCCGCACCGTACGCGAGCGCGCGGACCAATGCGGGGATGCCGAGCGTGCGCTGGCTACATGACGGCTCGCATCGGTGTCCAACCGCTCCAGTATGTGTCTCCTGGTCCGCAGCCCGGGTACGCGCGAGGCATGTCGATTGCCCGGTTTCATGGATTGACCGCGCAGGCAGGGCGATCTCGCGTTTTGGGCCCGATACGCCGCCCCTGATGCGTGCCGCAGGTCGGAGTCGGGCGATTGCGCGTGCGATTGAGCGGCGCCGGGCCGCCGCGAGCGCATAGGAAGCGCAACCCGACCCCTGGCCCGGCCCGCCACCATGGCGCCCCCTCGGCTCCGGGCCCGCCATCCATGACGATCGTTGCAGCCTTCCTCCTCGCGACCGCCATCGGCGCAACCGAGGCGCCCACGTTCATCGCATCGGTGGAGGATGCGTATCCGAACGTCTCGCCGGACGGAATGCACATGGTGTGGCAGTCGAACCGCGCGGGAGGCGTCGACATCTGGCGCGCGCGCGTGGACGGCAGCGAACCCCGGCGCCTGACCTCGTTGCCCGGCGACGAAGGCACGCCGGTGTGGTCGCCCGACGGCAGCCGCATCGTGTTCGGCGCGGGCGAGGGCGAGACCCAGGGCCTGTGGCTGATGGATGCCGACGGCGAGAACCAGCGCCGGCTCGTGGTCGCGCCGAACAACCATGCGGTCTGGTCGCCCGACGGCAAACGCATCGCATTCTCTTCCACGCGCGCGGACGGCAGAACGCACGACCTGTATCTCATCGATGTCGATGGCAGCAACGAGCGACGCCTCACCGACAACGCCCCGACCTGGGATTCGTACCCCTCGTTCACGCGCGACGGCAAGCGCCTCGTGTTCCGCCGCATGCTGGTCGCCGAGCAGGACGGCACGAAGCTGGTCAACTCCGAGGTCATGGTCATGGACCTCGAGGGCGGCGCGGTAACGAACCTCTCGCGCAATCCGTGGTTCGACGGCTGGCCGGTGGTCTCGCCCGACGGCACCCGCATCGCGTTCGCCTCCAACCGCGAGGACATGTTCCAGGTCTTCGTGATGGACCTCGACGGCTCGAACGTGGTCCGCGCCAACAATTCGGACTACGTCGAGGTGCGCCCGACCTGGACGCCCGATGGCAAGCGCCTGCTGTTCAACCGCAGCCGCGATGGCGCGACGCAGATCGTCTCGGTACCCGCGCCGCCGCGATCGGCCACGCGCTAGGGGTGCCATGAACGGGTCCATCCAGGACCCGTCATCGCGCGGAAAGCAAACGGCGTGACATTTGCTTTCCTTACCCGCGCGAACACTTCCGTGATCGGGCGGGACGGGTACAACCGTGCACGCGAGCAAACCCAGATCGTGTTCGGGATTCGCACGACGCGGAGGACGCCGCTCCCGGCGGCGATGTTCGATGCAGTGACCTACGACGCGCGTGGCGCGCGTCCCAGCCGTCGCGCGAGCGCCTCGGCGCGCGCGCGCATGTCCGCGGGCAGCGTGTCGGAGATCGGGCCCAGGGCCTCGAGCGCGGCGCGCGCCTCGGCCAGGGCGGGCTCGCCGCCGAGCGCGACCAGGCTCGCGGCCAACTGGATGCGTCCGCTCTGCGTGGTGGCGTGCGTGGCGCCGTAGATCCTGCCCGCGCCCTCGACCGCCTCGCGCCACAACGGCACGGCTTCGGCGTGCCTACCCTGCTCGGCGCGCCAGGCGGCGAGCGTGGAGGCCGCGTTCATCACGTCGAAGCTGTCGGGTGCCGCAATGCGGCGCAGCGCGGCCTCGGCCTGCAGCAGGAGCGGTTCGGCCTCGGCGCCACGCCCGGCGGCGCGCTCGGTGGAGGCGTATTCGAGCGCCGCATTCCAGGCGAACACCGAGCCCTCGCCCAGGGCCGCGAGGAACACGCGGTGGGCGCGCAGGAAGGCCTGCGCGCCATCCGCCAAGCGTCCCTGCGCGCGCAGCAGGCCGCCGCGGAACATCTCGGTCTGGGCCAATTCCCCGCTCGCCGGCGGCAGCAGCGAGGCCGCTTCGTCGAGGTGCACGGCGGCCTCGTCCAATCGCTTCATGCGGCGCAGCAGGTCGCCGCGGCGCAACAGCACGGTGCCGACCAGCACCGGCGTGCCGTGCTTGCGCGCGATGTCGATGGCGCGCACGTAGATCGCATCCGCATCCGGATACTGCTGGCGGCGGCGCAGCACGTCGCCGATGCGCGCGAGCGGGCGCACCAGCAGCGCGTGCTCGGGACCGAGCGAGCGCTCCAGGCGCGCAACCACATCGCGCGCGGTCGCCTCGGCCAGGTCCAGGCGGTCGAGGTTCTCCTGGATGGAGCCCAGGTCGGAGAGCTGGACCAGGGTCTCGATCGCATCGCGCCCGTGCGCGCGTTCGTTGCGCGCGACCAGGTCCGTCGCCAGCGCCAGCGCCTCCTCGCGACGGCCCGCGAGCGAGAGCGAGTACGCACGGCGCGCATCGGACTGCAGCGTGGCCGGTGCCTCGGGACCGAGCCCGGCGGTGAGCGTGGTCGCGGCGGCCTCCAGCCTCGGCAGCGCCTTGGCGTGCTCGCCGAGCGCGACTTCGGCCGCGGCGAGGCTGGTCGAGGCGATCGCGTGCGCGATGCTCTTCTCGCCGTCCACGCGCGCGCGTTCGCGCACCACGACCTCGAGCACGCCCTTCGCGGCGGCGGCTTCGCCGAGCGAGAGCTGGATCGCGGCGAGGTCGCCGAGCAGTTCGTTGCGCGTTCCGGCATCGTCCGCGAAGCGCTGCTCGGCGCGCGCGATGCCGAGCGCGACCAGTTCGCTCGCGGGGCGCGGCACGGGCCTGCCGCGCGCGAACGGATCCTGCTCTCGGAACATGCCGAGTGCGAAGTCCTTCATCGCCTCGGCGCGCCGGGCCTGGGCCGTGGCTCGCCGCGCCTGCTCTTCCGCACGCGCCGCCTCGGCGCGCGCGAGGTGCGCCTGCCAGAGCGCGACGCCGACGCCGAGCATCAGCGCCACCAGCACCGCCGCGGCACTCGACACCGCCAGGCGGTGGCGCGAGACGAACTTGCGCATGCGGTAGCGCGCGGTATCGGGCTGCGCCGCGATCGGGCGGCCCGCGAGCCAGAGCCCGAGGTCGTCGCCGAAGGCGGCCGCGTTCGCGTAGCGCCGCTCGGGTTCGCGGCGCAGCGCGGTCAGCACGATCAGGTCCAGTTCCGCGTCCACGCCGCGCAGGTCCGGTGCGCGCCGCGCCGCCTCGCCCGGTTCCGTGCGCGACAGCCTGCGCAGGCGCACGCTCGGCCGCTCGGTCACCTCGCCGCGCACCTGGTCGACCAGGGTCTCGAGCGAACTGCCAGCACGCTCGTGCGGCAAGGTGCCGGTGAGCAGCTCGAACAGCACCACGCCTAGCGCGTACACATCGGTGGCGGCGCTCACCGGCTGGTCCAGCACCTGTTCGGGCGCGGCATAGGCCGGCGACATGGCGCGCAGACCGGTCGCCGTCTCGCTGCCCACGCCCTCGACCTCGAGCAGTTTCGCGATCCCGAAATCGACCAGGTGCGGGCGCCCGGTGGCGTCCACCAGGATGTTCGAGGGCTTGAGGTCGCGATGCACGACGAGCCGGTTCTGCGCGTAGGCGACCGCCGCCGCCACCTGCTGCAGCAGCGCCACGCGCGCGCGCACATCGAGGCCGCGTTCGGACGCGAATCGCGTGATCGGCACGCCGTCGACGAATTCCATGGCGTACCAGGGCAGCCCCGCGTCGGTGAGGCCGCCGTCGATGAAGCGCGCGATGTCCGGATGCGAGAGTTCGGCCAGGATGCGGCGTTCCTGCACGAAGCGGCGCAGGCCGTCCTCGTGCTCCATGCCGCGGCGCAGGAGCTTCAACGCGACCTGCTGGCGGAAGCCGCCCTCCTCGCGTTCGGCCAGCCAGACCTCGCCCATGCCGCCCTGGCCGAGCAGGCGCACGAGTTCGAAGGCGCCGATGCGGCGACCGCCCGCGCCCTGCGGCGTTTCGCTGCCGCGCACCTGTGCGGCGGCCGACGGCGTGACCTCCGCGAACGATCGATCGAGCACGCCATCCGCCCCGGCATCGGCCGCCAGCATGCGCGCGAGCGCTTCGGCGAGTCCGGGCTCGGACACGCGCAGCGCCTCCAGGCGCGCCGCGCGCGCGCCGGCATCGAGCTCGACCAGTTCGCCAAACGCCTCCAGCAGGCTCGCCGCGCGTTCAGTCGCCATGGAAGGCCGGGCCTCCGTCGAGCCAGGCGTGCAGGAAGGCGCGCGCCTTGCGCCAGTCGCGCATGACCGTGCGCGGCGAGTGCCCGAGCACCTCGCCCGCCTGCTCCACGGTCATGCCGGCGAAGTAGCGCAGCTCCACCAGCCTCGCGAGCCGCGCGTCGACGCGTTCGAGCGCATCGAGGGCGTCGTTCAGCGCGATCAGGTCGTCGTGTCCGGCGCGGGGATCGGGTTCCAGCCCGGCGGCGTCCAGCCCGGTCACGTCCGCGCCGCCACCGCGCTTCGCGGCGAGCCGGGCGCGCGCGTGGTCGACCGCGACCTGGCGCATCACGCAGGCGGCCACGGCGAAGAAGTGCTCGCGGTCGTTCATCGCCAGCGCCTCGGGTCGCGCCAGCCGGAGGTAGGCCTCGTGCACGAGCGAGGTCCGCCCGATGCCATCGGATTCGCCGCGCCCGACCTGGCGGCCGGCGAGCTGGCGAAGCTCCGCGTAGACCGCCTGGAACAGGGCCGTGGCGGCTTCGGCGTCCCCTGCGCGCGCGCGCCCGATGAGCTGGGTGAGTTCAGCCATGTGGCGGATTCTACCCACAGAAAATCGGTCCCCGAGCGGGTCAGGAGCGCGCCATGGCAGCGTTCGGACGTTTTCCGCGTCGCAGGAAAGGACGGACCCCGGAGTCTTTCCCATGCCCACTGCCGCCCGCATGCTCACGCGTCGCGAACCGGATCGTTTCCACCGTCCCTGGGTCGCCCGGCACCTGCTCGTCCTGCTGGCCTTGCTGTGCGCGCCGCTTGGCGCGACATCGGCTGCTGCCAGCTTTACGGTCGCGCCGGCCTCGTTCTCGTCGGGCGCCACGATCAAGGTGTCGCTCGAAGGGCCCACCGTGAGCACCAGCTACAAGCTGCGGCTCGAACAGGCCAGCCCGGGCACCTTCAAGTTCGACCTGCAGTCGTTCCAAAGCGGTTTCGCGACCAGGCTGGTGCTCAAACCCAAGGTGCCCAACGTGCCCGCCGGCCACTACCAGAAGGTGCAGGCGAACGACGGCACGGCCTTGAGGGCGGTCATCAGGTCCTCGACGCTCTCCGGGATGTCGTTCACCGAGATCACGAGCATGGTGATCGCGAATGCGAACGATGCATCCACGAACGCCTCGGTGCGGGTGACCTGCTGGCCGCGTTCGAGGAATCCGTCGGGACGGCGCATCGGTGCCACGGGGCTCCCTTCGGTCACCGGGTGCGCCTCGAAAACCGTGGGTTCGCTGCGTCGGTATCGGAGATGTACCGAATGGATTCGTCCTGGCGATAGGGGCGGTCCACCGGACGTGGGCGAGCCGGTCGCGTTCCGTCGTCGCGCGGATTGCGCGGGACGTTCCCACTGCGCGGGTGTCGCGTCAGACCGATAGCCGGTCCCGCGCGAGGACTGGAGATTGACTGGAGCGCGCGAAAGGCATTGCTACCCGCCTCGAGGGCCGGGGCTTCCCGCGCCCACGCGCGTCCCCGCGACGCCCCACGGCGGTTCGCGACGTCGGCGGTCCTCGACATCGGTCGCGCCCAGGGACCCTCCGCCTGCTCGCGCCGGTGGCCCCGATCCCGGTCTCGCACTATCGTACGGCTGACGCATGGATCCGGGAGCGCAGGCATGACCGTCTACTACATCGGCGCGTACGACATCGTCGATCCCGTCGAGTTCAGGAAGTATCCGCCCGTGGTGCTGTCGCTGCTGCCTCGGTACGGCGGCGAGGTGCTCGCATCGGACCTCGAGGCCTACCTGCTCGAGGGCACGACGCGCCGGATGAACGCCATCATCCGGTTCCCCTCGCGCGCGGCGGCGCTGGGCTTCTACAACGATCCGGACTACCAGGAGGCGAAGGGCATCCGCCAGCGCTCCACCTCGAACGTGAGCATGGTGCTCGTGGACGAACTGGCCAAGCCGGCGAAACCCGCGCCCATCCTGCAGCCCTCGGACTGATCGCCGCGCGGCGCTTGCGCCGCACCCACCTCGAAGGATTCCCCCATGGTCGTCGTCAAGTGGTTGTTCATCGTCATCGCAGGCCTGGTCGTGCTCGGGATCGGGGCGGGACAGTTCGGCCTGTTGCGGGGCACGGCGCCGGACGACCTGGGCGTGAAGGACGGCCGCCTCAAGCCGCCGTCGTATACCGAGAACAGCGTCACCAGCCAGGCCGGGCTGTACCCCGACCATCCCCAGCGCGAGTACGCGGAGATCGCCCCGATCGCCCTGCGCGGCGACGGTGCGGAAACCATCGCGCGCCTGCAGCGCGCCGTCGAGGCCATGCCCGGCGCGCAGGTGGTCGACAGCCGGCCCGACTACCTCTATGCGCAGTTCACCTCGAAACTGATGAAGTACGTGGACGACACCGAGTTCTGGTTCGATGCCGCGAACCAGGTGGTCCAGGTGCGTTCGGCTTCCCGCATCGGCCGCCGCGACATGGGCGTCAACCGCTCGCGCGTGGAAGCGGTGCGCTCGGCGCTCGCTGCGCAGCCGTGAGCGGCGGTGCATGAAGGCCGGTACGCCCCGGACCTGAGGTTGTCCCGCTTCCAGACCGTGCCGCACAGGGTCCCTTGGGGTCGTGGCCCGATGCGACCATCGATTTGCCGGCTCCCGATGTTTGCGAGGATGCGCCCAGCCGGACCACGCGTGGCTTCGCTGGACGCAGACGCAGGGGATCGGCGCGATCGCGAAGTCCGCGGCAACGCAGAGCGGGTGGATAACGCCGAATGGCGTGCACGACGCAGGGGCATCCGGGCCGGCCCGCGTCGCGCTGGAACGTGCAGCCCGACACCGGCGTCAGGCCTGCGAGCGCTCGCGCCACAGGAAGCTGGCTTGCGCATCCGCGCCGGGTTCGCATAGCGCGAACAGCTGCGTGTCCTCGGTCTCGAGGCAGGACCTGAGCGTCTTGCGCATGCTCTGGAAGGCGACGCCGAAATCGGGCCTCACGGAGCGCGCCGACGGATCCCGCATGCTGGCGTAGGCCAGCTCGTGCACCTGTCGCCGCAGCTGGCGCAGGCGCGCGCGCACCGAGCGCAGCAGCAACAGGCGATCGGCATCGCCCTCGAGCCTCATGCTCATCGCGGCATGGAACTGCGCATCGTCGTGGAGGAGGTAGTCCTGCAGCCGGTAGTCGAACTCGCGTAGGCGCGTGAGGCAGGTCGGGAAGTCGTGCGTGCGATCGCATTCCAGGACCGCGTCGAAGGCGCGGATCAGTTCGCCCTGCAGGTCGCGCAGGCGATCGATCCGGTCGCGTGCGAGCGAGGGGTCCCGTGCGCCACGTCCCGCGGGCGTGGGTGCGCCGAGGTCGCCGTCGTCCGGCCGTGTCCGCAGGTGCGAGAGTCGGTTGCGCAGGGCTTCGAACATGGGATGCCTCGGGAAGCCTGTCAGGGCGAGGGGGCCTGTCGCATGTAACCAGTATTCGCCGCGTCGGCATGCGACGCCCTTGGGAAATTCCATTTCTGTCCGCAGCGGTTTTGCCTGCGTTCATCGGGAAGCGTGACCGGATGCGCAGGTTCGCCTGGGCACACCCCGTCCACCGATGGAGGGTCGGGTCCGCGGGATCGGCGCGGGCCGCGAACACGGTCGCGGGTCGCCGCGCGCGCGGGATCCCGATACCGGCGGGCCTCCCGTGCGGTGGGCATCGCGTAATCCGCGCGCGTGGACGACGTAGGGAATCCATGAGCACGAACGCAGGCGAGCCCTTCGGGACGCCAGGCGGCGTCCACCCTCGCCGCTGGCGACGAGCGTTGCGCTAGGCGTCCCCCACCCAGGAGCAATCATGAAACGGCTTGCCACGAGCTTCCTCGCCCTGTTCGCGGCCCTCGTGGCCGTCCCGGTCCCGGCGCTGTCGCCGCTGTTCGTGATCGACCAGATCTACTCGAATGGCAACGGCACGGTGCAGTTCATCGTCGTGGGCGACCTCGGGCAACGGGACTGCGACTCGGGCGAGGCGCGCTGGGCCGGCGAGACCCTGGTGAGCACCGGTCCGGGCGCACAGAAGACCTTCGTGTTCGCCGCCGACCTTCCCAGTTGCAGGACCTCGGGACGCAACATCCTCATTGCCACGGAAGGGTTCGCGGCGCTCGGACTGGTGACGCCGGACTTCGTCATCCCCAACGGATTCCTGGCGGTCCCCGACGGCGACATCGCCCTGGGCAGGGTGACCAACCTCGCGTATTCGGGGCTACCCACCGATGGCGTGCTCGCGATGGACGACAGTGGGACGCTGGTCCAGAACCGCGCCACGAACCTGGCCGGTGCGTCGGCATCGGTGGTGCCGTCGGTGCTTCCGACGGCCCCGGACCTCAACCAGCACGGCCTGACCGGCACCTGGTACGAGGCGGCGACCGGCGGGCAGGGGATCGAAGTCGAGGTATTCGCGAACGCGCAATCCGGCACCGGTTCGGTGTTCGTGAGCTGGTTCACCTACGACTCCACCGCCGGCGGCGCGGATCGGCAACGCTGGTACACGGCGTTCGGCCAGGTCGTCTCCGGGCAGCCCACGGCTGCGTTGACGATCTATCGGAACATCGGCGGCAACTTCGATGCGCCACCGGTCACCCAGGCGCAGGCGATCGGGACCGCCACGCTCGGCTTCGATACCTGCACCAGCGGCGTGTTCTCGTACGCGTTCACCGACGGCACCGGCCGCAGCGGCACGATCCCGTTGTCGCGACTGACGCAGAACGTGACGTGCGCGACCACGTCCACGCAGACCACGGATGCGGACTTCGCGCTGTCGGGAAACTGGTATGCGGCGGCGACGTCGGGCCAGGGCCTCACGGTCGAAGTGAATCCGAACTCCCGCGCGTTCTTTGCCGCCTGGTACACGTACCTGCCGAACGGCACTGCCGCCGGCGTCGCCGGCCAGCGCTGGTACACCGCGCAGGCCGCCTTCGTGCCGGGCGCGCGCACGCTGGCGGTGACCCTCTACGAGACCACCGGCGGCGTGTTCGACGCGCCGACCGCGCCCGGCCAGGCGACCGTGCCCGTCGGCAGCGGGACGATGGCGTTCCAGGGCTGCAGCGCCGCGACCTTCAGCTACGCGTTCACCGGCGGAAGCAGCGCGGGGCGGTCGGGCACCCTCGTCCTGGGGCGTGTCGGGCCGGTACCGCCAGGATGCCTCCCGCCGAACTGACGAGACCGTGCAACGCACGGTGCCGCGCTCCGCCCTGCGGGCCGCTACGCGCGCGCGCTGGGCAGCGACACGGTGCGCATCATCTCGGCGACTTCACCGGCGCCCGGCGCGTCGCTCGACGACAACCCGGCGATCGCGCCCGCGAGGTTCGCACGCGTGTGGTGCTGGTTGAGCTTGAGCTTCAGCTCGATGCGCTCGACCGCGAGCTCGAAGGCGACCAGCGCGCCGAGCTCGCGCTGCACGTCGGGGTGCGCGTCGGCCAGTCGCCAGGCCGTCCGGTTCCGGGACTCGTACTTGTGCGCGAGCGCGGAGACCACGGCCTCCTTGCCCGGCGTGTCGTCGATCAGGCGCAGTCGCCCGTAGAGGTGGGCGCTCGCGTAGTTCCAGGTCGGTACGCCGTGCGCCGGTTCGACGTACCAGGTGGGCGATACGTAGGCGTGCGGTCCGAGCGCGACCAGCATCACCTGCTGGTCCTCGATCCCGCGCCACTGCGGATTGCCGCGCGCCCAATGCCCGTGCACGGTGACGCGATCGCCGTCGCGCCGGTACAGCACGGGGAGGTGCGTGGCATAGGGCGCGCCGTCGCGGATCGAGACCAGGGTGACGAAGGCGTCCCGTTCGAACAGCGAATCGAGCTGCGCCAGGTCTTCGGTGGCGAAATGGCGGGGCACGTACATGGTCGTGGATCCTCGGCGTCGCGGGAGCGAGCCGGCGCGTGCGCGAACGCATCGCACCGGCGAGGCGGCCAGCTTACGACGGCGTACGCGCGGATCCAGGCACCGCTTTGCCGGAAAATCCGGGTGCCACGCGAGGCCTGCTCCGCCGCGCCTCAACCCGAGCGCAGCGCGCCCGCGGGATCCACGCGCGCGGCACGGCGCGCGGGCACGATGCAGGCGACCGCGGCGACGAGTGCGAGCGCCGCGGGGGCGAGCGCGAACGCGAGCGGATCGCGCGCCGTCACGCCGTACAGCAGGCCCTCGAGCACCGGCCCGACGGCGAGCGCCGCGAGGGTGCCGAGCGCGATGCCGAGGCCGGCCAGCGACATCCCCTCGCGCACGAACTGCCCGACCACGGTCGGCGCGCTCGCGCCAAGCGCCATGCGCACGCTGATCTCGCCGCGGCGCTGGCCCACGCCCTGCGCCAGCACGGCGTAGACGCCGACGGCGGCGGTGAGCAGCGCGAGCAGGGCGAAGGCGCCGACCAGGTCGGCGTTCAGGCGCGACTGCGCGCCGCTCATGCGCACCCAGTCGTCCATGAGGCGGATGTTCGCGAGCGGCAGCGTCGGGTCGATCCCGGCCAGGCGCTCGCGCACGGCGGGCAGCACGGACAGGGCATCGCCGCGCGCGCGCACCACCACGTCCATCAGCGGCCACAGGCGCTGTCCGCTCGCGTAGTACATGGTCGGGGCCTGCTGGTTCAGCGCGGTCAGCCGCACGTCGCCCACCACCCCGACCACCGTAAGGTTCCTGCCGTCGTTGAGGCGGTGCACGCCGCGCCCGACCACGTCCAGCGTGCCCCAGAACTGCTCGGCCATGGAACGGCTCACGACCAGGGCGAGCGGCGCGTCCCGGTCGTCGGCATCGGTGAACGCCCGCCCGCGCAGCAGCGGGATGCCCATCGCCTGGAAGTACGAGGGGCTCGCCACGCGCCAGTCGATCGGCATGGCGGCATCGGCCGCAAGCCGGGACTCGCCCACGGGTCGCACCGAGGTCCGCGTGTTGTTGCCGGCGCCGAACGGCACGCCGCTCGAGATGGCGGCCGACGCCACGCCCGGCGCCGAGGCCAGCGCGGGCTCCAGCGCGCGATAGAACTCGAAGGGCCGCGGGTCGGTCGCGTCACGCGCGGCGGGCAGGTTGAGTTGGAAAGTGAGTACTCGAGCAGGCTCGAATCCGAGCGTCACCTGTTCGAGCTGCGAGAGGCTGCGCGTGAGCAGTCCCGCCACCACCAGCAGCGCGGTGGCGAGCGCCAGTTCCAGCACCAGCAGCCCGCGACGCAGCCGCGCATGGCCCAGGCCGACCTGTCCGCGACCGCCACCGCGAAGGACCGGGGCCGAGGCCGCACGCGCCACGTGCCAGGCGGGCGCGAGACCGAACAGCAGGCCCGCGGCCAGCGCCATCAGCGCGGAGAAGCCGAGCACGCGCGCATCGATGCCGATCTCGCCCACCGGCAGCAGGTTCGGCGGCAGCGCGGCGAGCGCGCCCTTGAGCGTGACCGCCGTGAGCGCCAACCCGAGCGCGGTACCGGCGGCCGCCAGCAGCAGGCATTCGACCAGCACCGGGCGCGCGATCCGCGTGCGGCTGGCGCCCAGCGCGGTCCGCACCGCGAGTTCGCCCTCGCGCGCCAGCGCGCGCGCGAGCTGCAGGTTCGCGATGTTCGCGGCGGCGATCAGCAGCACGGCCAGCACGGCGGCCAGCAGCATGGCGGCCGCGTCCTTCAGCGGTTGCGGCACGATGAAATCCGGGAAGGCGACCAGCCGGATGCTCCAGTCCCGCGTTTCGGGGTAGGCCTCGCCCACGCGCCTGGCGACCTGCACCATGCCGGCCTGCGCTTCGGCCAACGGCACGCCGTCGCGCAGGCGGCCGATCGTCGTGATCAGGTGCACCAGGCGGCGTTCGCGCTTCACGTCGGGCACGTGCGGCGTCCACACGTCGCCCGGCGACAGCACGGCCAGCGCCGCCGGCGCGATGCCGACGATCGTCGTCGGCTGGCCGTCCAGCAGCACGGGGCGACCGATCACCGCGGGGTCGGCGCCGAAGCGCCGGCGCCACAGGCCCTCGGAGATCATCGCCACCCGCGACGCCGAGGGCTGCTCCTCGTCCGCCCGGAAGGCACGGCCGAGCACCGGCTCGAGGCGCAGCGCCGGAAACACGCCCGCGGTCAGCGTGCCGCCGCTGAACTGCTCGGGCTGGTCGCCACCGCCGAGGTTGAAGCTCGCCGGGCCGATCGCCGAGAGGTGCTCGAGCGGCAGCGACTGTTCCAGCCACGAACGATAGTTCGGACCCGAGGCCGAGGAGAGGTCGATGCCCAGCTTGTCGTTCGTCTCGGCCACCAGCACGAGGCGCTCGGGTTCGGGGAACGGCAGCGGGCGCAGCACGAGGGCGCTGTACACGCTGAAGACCCCGGTGGCCGCCGCGGTCGAGAGCGCGGTGAGCAGGACGATCGCGAGGGTGGTGAGCGGCGCCGTCCGGAGCGCGCGCCAGGCCGTGCGCAGGTCGTGCATGGGCATCCTCGCTGGGAGCTCGATGTCCGCAGCACAGCATGCGACCGCTCCGGCCGACACGGGAAGAAAGTCATGGGCCACGCCGCGCAGGCCGCGAGGCGTGCTGCAAATCCCTGTCCCGGCGCGGATTTCGGGGGACGCTGCCGTTCTTGTGCGAACGCGTGACGCTGCCCCGGCGCGGCGCGCCGGTCCGTCCCCGATCTCATGCCCGGACGGACCCCGGGCTTGCGGGCAGACGATGCGATCGGGCTGGGCTAGACTCCGCACCGAGTACCTCGCCTGCGGTGCCTCATGACCAGATCGCGCGGTCGAATCGTCTTGCTGGCAGTCGCCTGCCTGTCGCCTCCGGCGTTCGCCGTGACGGCCAACCCGCTCTTCCGCTCAGGCTACGAGAACTGCTCGGTGGAAGGCATCTCCACGACCGTGTTCGAGTCGCGCCTCGTGGCGCAGTTCGACGGCCGAAAGATCTGCATCCCCAAAAGCACGAACAGCTACGGGTTAGGCAACTTCACGACCTGTGGCGGCGTGTTCTGCACCGGCGGCGCCGAGGGCTGCGAGCTCACCGTGCGCGCCGCCGACGCCACCGGCAGCTACGAGACCGGCCTGTTCAACGTGCCCGTGGCGCCCGACGACCTGTCGGTGCCCATCACCACCACCGGTGCCGTCGTGACCAGTTGCACGCTGCTCGTGGCGAACCTCGCGGGCGATGCGGACCTCGATTTCTCCATGCCGCAGTACGAACCGGGCGCCGTCACCGTGACCTCCCTGGACACGGTCACGGCCGATATCACGAACAAGGATCTCTCGGGATGCGGCCTGCTCGGTTCGATCATCGATTTCGTCGCGCCGTTCCTGGAATCGCAGATCGAGAGCCGCATCGCGGCCGACCTCGGGCCGATCATCGCCGACGCGACCGTCACCACCTCGATCTGCCCGATCGTGCTCGTCGGCGACGGCCTCGCCGCTGCCACGGACGAGTGACCGGGGCGTCGCGACCAGGCCCGATCGACAGGCGGCGGATTGCAGCTTCGCGCGCCTCCAGTCCGCCGTCGACACGCACAGGCTGCGAATGATGGCGGTCGGATGGATGTGGCGTCCCCAACCCGCTGGCATCCAGGTGGGACCGGCGATTCCCCGTACCTTGTGCGTTCCGGATCCGAGGATTCCCGGGGATTCGCTCGCGCCATGCAAGCGCCGTCATGGATGCGAAACGGCGCGAAATCCTTCGTAGGAGCGCGCGTCAGCGCGCTACACAGTGCCTTGCCGGCGCACCCCAGGTCGTCGATTCCAGGTCCGGAAACTTCGGGGAAGCTCAGGTTCCGGATGAACCCGTTCCCGGCCGCTCGACGCCGCCGGTGTCGGCGCGTCGGCACCGAACCCGCGGTGCCCCGGTAAGCTCCGGGGAGCCCTGTTCCATTCGAGCGTGCGGTCATGCCCAAGAATGTCCTGCTCCTTGCCGCCTGCTGGTGCGGGTTCGCATCCGCTGCCGCCGCGATGGCCGCGCTGCCGCTCCCCGATGCCCAGGTCGCCGCGCTGGCGAACGAGGTGAACGGGGAGATCGCGAAGCGCAACCTCGAAAGTGTCGTGCAGTTCCACCGGCAGCGGGGCTCGCGCGGGTTCCACGCCGCGGCGGAACGGATCGCGGACCGCGCGAAGGCCTACGGATTGTCAGAGGTCGAGATCCTGCGCTTTCCTGCCGACGGGAAGATCTTCTACGGCACGCAACGTTCGCGCAGGGGCTGGGATGCGGAGAAGGCCGAGCTTGGGGAAGTCCGCGACGGCATCGAGACGCTGGTCGCGAGCTACGCGGCGATGCCCGTGGCGCTGGCCCAGGACAGCGAGTCGGCGGATCTGGTGGCGGAGCTGGTGGACGTCGGCAATGGCGACCAGGAGGCCGACTACGCGGGCAAGGACGTCAAGGGCCGCATCGTGCTCATCGCACGCCAACCCGAGAGTGCGCAGCCACTCGCGATCGCCCGTTACGGCGCCGTGGGCATGGTGAGCTACGCGCAGAACCAGGCCACCGCGTGGTCGGGCGACGACCAGCAGCAGGTGCGCTGGGGGCACCTCGACAGCTTCTCGCCGCACAAGACCTTCGCCTTCATGGTGTCGCAGGGCGCGGGCCGGGCCTTCAAGGCTCGACTCGCCGCGGGCGAAACGATCCGCCTGCATGCCGTGGTCGAGGCCGGCCAGCACGCCAGCCATTACGAAATCGTCACCGCCGTCATTCCCGGCGCCGATGGCACGCTGAAGGACGAGGAGATCGCCTTCAGCTGCCACCTCGACCACCAGCATCCCGGGGCGAACGACAACGCCAGCGGCTGCGTGGGCATCCTGGAGGCGGCGCGCACGCTGCAGGCCCTGATCGCGCGCGGCAAGCTCGAGCGGCCGGCGCGCACGATCCGCTTCCTCTGGCCGCCCGAGATCGAAGGCACCACGACATTGCTCAATGCCCGACCGGACCTGGCGCGCCGGATCAAGGCGGTCATCCACATGGACATGATCGGCGGCGGTCCGCGCACGCAGGCGGTCTTCCACGTGACGCGCGGCCCGGCGAGCCTGCCTTCGCCCGTGCACGACGTCGCGTGGGCGTTCGCGAGCTGGGTGAACGCGCAGACCTATCGCTACGCCGCCACCGGCAAGTCCGAGTACCCGATGATCGCGGCGTCCGGCGGCAAGGAGCCGTTGCGCGCGGAGGACACGCCGTTCTCCATGGGCAGCGACAACGACGTCTACCAGGATGCCAGCTTCGGCATACCGGCCATCTACTTCAACGACTGGCCGGACCGCTACATCCACACCAACCTCGATCGCGCCGAGAACATCGATGCCACGAAGCTCCAGCGCGTGGCCTTCATCGGCGCCGCGAGCGGCTACACGCTGGCCCGCGATGGCGTGCCCCCGAGCACGCCGCCGGCTGCCGCGCCCGGCCCGGAAGGCGAGGGCGATGGCCTGCTCGTGTTCCGTCGCGTGCCCACGCTGCGGGGCCCGATGGTCGTGTTCGGCTACGACTACTTCGAGGACCACGCAAAGCGGGCCGGCTTGCCCCGGCCGAAACTGCTGGACCACGAGGGCGCGCGCGGGGATGGCGGCGCCTACGCGTACGAGGCGCGCAACTTCGCCGACGGCCGCCGCACCGCCCGGCAGATCACGAACGAACTCTCAGCCGAGTTCGGCGACGTGCCCGTGGCGATGGTGGTGGAATACCTGAAGGCGCTGGAGACCATCGGTGTGCTGGAGCGGGTGCGCTGATCTCGCCTGGCCCTGGCGCCACCGCGCGCACGTTCCTGGGCGCGTGCACGCCCGCGGTCGTGCGCCCGGCGCACGCTGCAGCGGGACCCCAATCGTTCCGGAGCGCCGCGAGGCGCCGCGAGGCGCCTCGCGTCTTTCGTCTCGCCGGTCGGGACGTGGGACTTGCGCGCGTACCTACGCCGCCTGGTTCGCCATCTGCTTCCCGGCCTCATCAGCGCGCTTGCGCATTTCCCGTGGCGAAACGTCCTCGATGTGCGTGCCGATGCTCCACTGGTGTCCGAACGGATCGGCGAGCTTGCCGTAGCGATCACCCCAGAACATGTTCGCGGCAGGCATCAGCACGCTCGCACCGGCAGAGGCGGCACGCGCCATGAACGCATCGCAGTCCTTCACGTAGAGCATCACGTGCGTGGCATTGCCGCCCAGCGCCAGCGGCGACCTCGTGCCCCAGGCCGGGTTCTCTTCGCTCAGCATGAGGTACGAATCGCCGATCATGATCTCCGCGTGCATGACCGAGCCATCGGGCATGGTCATGCGGACCTTCTCCTTCGCGCCGAACGCCTTCACGTAGAACGCGATGGCTGCGGCGGCGCCTTTCACGATCAGGTAGGGCGTCGCGGTGTGGTAGCCCTTGGGGATTGCCGGCACCTTGCGCGGCTTGGCCTTGGCGGGCTTGCGCGCGCCCGCGGTGCGCGACTTCACGGCGCGCTTGTCCTTGCCTGGCGCCTTCGACGGGGACCGTTTCGCTGCCTTGCCTTTGCGCGTAGCCATGGAGCATCTCCTGGGATTGCATCGATGGGGCTGGTCCCCGAATCCGGGACCAGGGTGGGTGGCTATCGTGCGACATCATGGGCTTCGAATCCATCGACGACGATGGCGTTGTCGACGACGATGGTCGGCGTGACGGAACCCATTCGAGGGCGACATGCATGGCGACCAGGCCCCGCTGTCGACGTGGGATGATGCATCTCCGCGGCCGGGCGAGTGGCGCCCTTGGCGCCCCTCGATGCCCATGGGACATCTCGAGCGATGAACACCGCCCTGCCTCCCGGCCAGCGCGCGCGCGCGGACTTCCCGCGCTTCGGTCTCACGCCCTATGCCGATCGCTTCCCGCGCGACACCCAGGCGTGCGCATTGCACGTCAGCGGCGCGGTCGAGCACGAAGCGATCCTGGCCGATGCGCTGGCCGGCCTGCCGCGCGTGGAGCAGGCCAGCGATTTCCATTGCGTCACCACCTGGAGCTGCCGTGCGCTGCGCTGGGGCGGCGTGCGCTTCGTCGATTTCCACGAGCAGGTGCTGCTCCCGCGTGCGCGTCCGCGCACCGATGCGCGGTACGTGCTGCTGCGCGCGCAGGATGGTTACCGCACCGCGATGCTGATCGAGGACCTGCTCGCCCCCGACGTGCTGCTCGCCGACACCCTGGACGGACAGCCGCTGACGCTCGCGCACGGCGCTCCGTTGCGACTGGTGGCCCCGGCCCACTACGGCTACAAGAACCTCAAGCACCTCGCGCGCCTGGAGTTCCGCGTGGAGGCGCACAGGCCCCGACCGGCCTGGTTCCGCTTCATGGACCATCCGCGCGCGCGCGTCGCACTCGAGGAGCGCGGGCGCGTGTTCCCCGGCTGGCTCCTGCGCTGGCTGTACCGGCCGCTCGTAGGCGGCACGGTACGGACGTTCGCGCAGGCCCTGGCGCGCCACGAGGGTGGCAAGCGCTGAACCCGTCTCTGCCGCCCGCCCGATGCGGCACGCGATGCACCTGCACCTGCATGGCATGATGGGCCCATGTCGCCCGGCATGCCCCTGCCCACGGTCAATCCCTGGCTCCAGCTGCTCTGTCTGTTCGGCCTGTTCCTGGGCGGCGGACTGTTCGGTTGGACGCTGGCCTCCTGGGCCGCGCCCGGCTCGGGATTCGGCATCGCCATCAGCGGACTGCTGCTGCCGATGGCCTTCGCCGCGGGAATGCTGGCCTGGTCCGGGCTGGACCTCGTCAGGCAACTGTTCCGGCGCGATGCCGAGACGGCGGAGGCGCGCGCACGACTGGCCGCGCGCAGCACGCGCTGGTTCACGCCGCTGGCGACGTCGATCGCGGCGCTCGGCGGCTTCGTCGTTGGTCTGGTTCCCGGGGGCCAGGGTCCGCTGTTCGCGACCGTGGCCTACGGCCTGGCCGGATGGCTGTACGGGCGATTGCTGGCGCGCGCGGTGCGCTGGGGTTACCTGCCGGGGCCGAACGACTGAGGCATGCCCCCGCCCGGCATCATTCGCCGAATTCTTTCGTCGCCGATGCGCGGGCGCGGGCGGGGGATCGGTACGATAAGGCGATGACCGACGACTCGTGCGCCATCCGCGCCATGAACGCCCCGCGCGTGGCGGCGGGTGCCCCGCCATCCACGCGCGCGTGTCGCGCATGAAGCGCTGGTTCTGGTTCGCGCTCGCCGTGCCCGCGGTCGCCGCACTCGGCTGCCTGGGCTGGGTCCACGACACCAGCGAGAAGCATCTGCGCTCGTTCCCGCAGCCGCCGCCGTTCGTGCTCGCCATCCCCACGGACGCCCAAGCGCTGGCACGCGGCGACCATCTCGTGCGCACGCGCGGCTGCCGGGGTTGCCACGGCGAGCAGCTCGAGGGCGAGGTGATGTGGGAAGTCGCGGTGGCGCCGAACCTGGCGCGGTATGCGCGCGAGGAAAGCCCCGCGACGTTCGAGGCCGCGCTGCGCCACGGCATCGGCCGCGACGGGCGCGCGCTTTACTCGATGCCCTCGTACAACTTCCTGCGCATGCGCGATGCGGACGTCGCGGAGGTGATCGCCTACCTGCGCTCGGTGCCGGTGGTGGACAAGGCGTTGCCGAAGGCCTCGCTGCCGTGGTCGGTGCGCTGGGCGATCGCGCGCGGCGAGGACGCCGCCATCGCCGCGCACCTGCACCGCGTGCCGCCGCTGCGGCGCGGCGGGGATCCCGACGCGCGCATCGCGCGTGGCGAATACCTGGCGATGACCACGTGCAACGAATGCCACGGCTTCGGCCTGCGCGCCGACGTGCCGTGGGAAGGCGAGAGCGCGCCGGACCTGCTCGTCGTCGGCGCGTACGACGAACCCGCGTTCCGCCGCCTGATGCGCACGGGCATCGCGCTCGGCGAGCGCGAACTTCCCATGATGAGCCCGGTCGCGCGCGGCCGCTTCGCCCATTTCACCGACGACGAGGTGGGCGACCTTCTGCACTTCCTGCGCGACCTGCGCGAGCGCGCGAGCGCCGTGCCGGCGCCCCCGCCACCCCCCCTGAGGATCGACCATGGCAGAACTGAAGACCCATGCAGTGTGGGACCGCGGCACGCGCTGGTTCCACTGGATCAACGCGCTGTGCGTGCTCGGCCTCATGGGCGTGGGCTACGTCATCCTCAATGCGAATGCGCTCGGGGTTCAGAATCCCGGCAAGGTCACGCTCAAGACCGTGCACGTGTGGATCGGCTACGCGTTCGCGCTGAACCTGGCCTGGCGCTTCGTATGGGCGTTCCGCGGCAACCGCCACGCCCGCTGGCGCGCGATCCTGCCCGGTGGCCGGGGCTACTTCCAGTCGGTGCGCGAGTACGTGGCGGGATTCCGCAGCCGCACGCCGCAGCGCTACCTCGGGCACAACCCGCTCGGACGCCTCGCCGTGGCGGCGCTGCTGTTCGTGCTCGCCTCCCAAGCCGTCACGGGCCTGATCCTGGCAGGCACCGACCTGTTCTATCCGCCGATCGGGCATTGGATCGCGCAGTGGGTGGCCGCACCCGGCGTCGATCCCGCGACGCTCGCGCCCTACGCGCCCGCGACCTACGACGAGGCCGCGTACAAGGCCATGCGCGCGTTCCGCAAGCCGATCGAGACCACGCACCTGTACGGCTTCTACGTGCTGTTCTTCCTGGTGATCGCGCACGTGGCGGCGGTGATCGTCACCGAGGTGCGCGAGGGCGGCGGCATCATTTCCGCGATGTTCACCGGGCGCAAGGTGTTCGACGGCCAGCCGCTCGATGGGGAAGGGGGCGGGAAGGCGGGTCGGGAATAGGCGCATGACGCGCCACACGCGACCGCGATAGGACGGCGTCTGGCGCAGCGCAGCTGCGCCCATTCAGACGCACCCGTCCGACACGGCGGCACCGGCGGCGCGGGCTGCGCATTCGTTGTCGACGGGGTGCGACAAATCCCGGGCTGGTGCCACTACCCAGGCGTGCAACCCGCATCGCCTGCGCTCTTCCCGCCGGCGACGCCTTCCATCGCCGTCCCGGAGGCCAGTCCGTGTCCACGCCCCTCAGCACGCCCCGCGTCATTCCCTCGACGATCGTTTCCCCGGCGCACGTGCATCGATGGCGCGGCACGAGTGCCGCCCGCATGGTGCTCGTCATCATCCTTGGCGCCCTCGCGCTTTCCGGCTGCCTTGCGCGAGCGGTGAAGGAGGGGGGAAGCGAACTCGCCAGCACCGGCATGGAAGCCAGCACGCAGCTCGCGCGCTACTACGACGCGCTCGCGCGCGACACGATCGACAGCTACGAACTGAACGCCTTCCGCGAAGGAACGCTGGGGATCTCGTCGAGCGACGCGCAGGCGAGGCGTGACAAGACGCTGGGCGACAATCTCACGGCACTGCAGGCGCGTGCCGCGCTCGCCCTGCAGCTGAAAGGGGTCTATGCGGCACTCGGCGCGCTCGCCGACAGCACCGCACCCGCCGCCACGCGGTCCGCCGCCGAGGGCGTGGTCGGCGCCGTGCTGACCCTACGCAAGAGCCCGCTCGCCGATCCGGCATCGGGCGCGGTGAAGTCGGTCGTCGGCATGATCGCCGAGGACGTGCTGGCCTATGTCCAGGCCAGGGAAGTGGTCTCGGCGGCGGAACTCGCGCGCAAGACCGAGGCCGCGCTGCGCGCCCTGTTCGAGGACGAACGCGAAACCTATGCCTCGATCAGCGCCTTCCGCGCCGAGAAGGCGGGCGTCGTGGTGGCCGGGATGCTCACGCGCAACGAGGTGCTGCCCTGGCCGTTGGTCGACCGCGTGCTCGTCCCCTACGGCCTGGTGCTCGCGAACGCGAAGGCGGTGCCGACCGATGCCGGCACGCGGACCGGATTCGAACACCTGGCCGCAGCCCGGACCCGTCGCCTCGCGGTCGCGAGCGGCGAGGCGACCGATGCGATGGGCGGCACGCTCGCCGGACTGGCGAAGGCGCACGCCGAGTTCCCGGCGCGCAGCGCGTCGCTGGACGACGCCATCGCCTTCCTCGGACGCACGCGCGCCTACCTGGACCTGGTCAGGACCTACCACGGGCAATAAGGAGACCATCATGGCGAAGAAGGGCGAAATCGCGGCGACCGGACCGGCGCTGTCGGCGGAAGCGACGAAACAGACCGTGGTCGCGGCCTTGCAGCAACAGCACGCGTTCATCGACCGGGAGTTCACGGGACTGATGGCCATCGCGGGCAAGGACACCGGCAAGGTCGAGGCGCTCAAGCGCGCCTACCTCGTGTCCTACGACCAGTACTGGGACGCGGTGGCGCGCACGTTCCTCGAGAACGAGCCCCGCCTCCAGGACCTGATCAAGATGATGCGAAGCACGCAGAAACGGATCAAGGACCAGCTCGCCTCGGTGGAGAACGTGGCCTCGGTCTTCCAACTGCTCGCGAGCCTGATCAGCACCGCGGCAAGCCTGCTCATGCTGAGCAGCATGTGAATCGCGCGCAGGCGGGAACGCCTGCGGCGCATGCGTTCCACGATGCCCGGAGTTGAGCGATGTCCCCGCAGTCCTTCCCGGATCAGGTCGAATCGATGCAGGCGCAGGGGGCCGAGCTGGCGGAGCTGCGGCGACGATTGCGTCCCTTCGTCTCCGCCACCACGGTGGTCCCGCTCATGGTCCTGCTCGTGGGCATCGCGCTGGTCACCGCGCAGAGCGACCATCCGCTGGGGGCCCTGGGCGCGCTGCTCGCGATCGTCACGGCGACGTTCTCGCTGGGTTCGCTGGTCGGCCTGCTGTTCGCGCTTCCGCGGGACGATCGACCTGCCTCGACCCAGGGCGGTGGCGTGGCGCCTGGCGGCGCTGCCGCAGGCCCGGGAACCTCGCCCGGCGCCGCCGGGTTCGAGAGTGCCGCCCAGGTCCGCTATTCGGGCAACAACAACCTCCTGAAGGTCGCGGATTGGCTGACCTCCGCCATCACCGGCGCGGCCCTGGTCAGCTTCGTCCCGCTCGCGACCAGGCTTTGGCAATACGCCGGCAGCATCGATCTCGGCCTGCGTCCGGGCACGGTCGGGCAGGTCGCGGTCGTCGCTGCCGTGCTGGTCGGACTGACGGCTGGTTTCCAGTTCGCCTACCTCGCCTGTCGCGTGCTGCTGCCGGCGACCCTGTGGTCCGCGGAGACGTCCATGCGCGGCGCGTTCGATGCGATCACCACCCGGTTCGATCGCGAGACCCGCGTGCAGCTGGACATCAGCAAGGGCCTGTTCTGGATGACGATGAACGGCAAGGTACAAGGCTGGTTCGAGAAATCGCTCGCCTGCTTCGACAATGCGCTGAGGATCGACCCGACCAACACCACCGTCATGCTTGAGAAGGCGCGCGCGTACAAGTGGCGCCGCGCGGCGGGCGATCTCGACGAGGCGGTCCGCATCCTGGACAGTGCCATCGCCATCGCCCCCACGCGTTCCTCGCTGCGTTACAACCGAGCCTGCTATCGCGCCTTGCGCGGCGATCCGGTCGCGGATTGGCGCGTCGACGTGCTCGACGCCGTGCGATTGGCGCCGCGCACGGCCGGATTCCTCGAGCAGGACGAGGACTTCAGCGCGATCCGCCAGGATCCCTCGTTCGTGACCCTGCTCGCGGACGCGAAGCGGCTCGCGACCTGATGCCCACGTACGGGCAGCCCTTTCCGGAGCGTGCAGTTCGGAGATCGCCCGGGTGGGACAAACGCCGCCCTGGCGCCACATCGACTGGCAGCCACCCGGACGAGGAAGGCTCGCGCCGAGAGCGTGGCTGACCATGAGCGCAAGGAGTCACAGATGGCTACCGCAGCGGATTCGCAGGCGATCCTCACCACCCGGCTGGAGAACCTCGGCCTGACCAAGGCCCAGGTGCGCAACCTCGCCGACTATCTCGGCGCGCTCGGCAAGGCGGGCGTCGGGCCGGGCGACGTGTTCCCGATCGGGATCCCCGTCCCGGTCGACATCGGCATTTCCGTGGACCTCACGCCGGCGCAGATCGCGAAGATCCGCAAGCTCCTGGACGATCCGAAGATCCGCGAGATCAGGATCTTCCCCAAGGGCATCCCGGTTCCGGACCTGTTCAAGGCCACCATCATGCGCAAGCGCTGACGCGATGCTCGATGGCGCGTCCGGGGTCGTCCAGGTCCACGTCACCTCGCGCTGCAATCTCCGCTGCGCGATGTGCTACTCGTGGTCGGGCCCCGATGCGGTGTCGACGCTGCCGCCGGGGCCCGTCACGCGGTTCGTGCAGTCGGCGGCGGACCTGGGCTACCGGACGCTCTCGATCTCCGGTGGCGAACCGCTGCTCTACCGCGCGCTGCCCGAACTGCTTCGCGCGGCGAAGGCGTCGTCCATGGCGACCCAGGTCGCCACCCCCGGCATGCTCGCGCGGCCCCGCGCTTTGGACGGACTGGGCAGCCTGGTCGATCGGTTCGCCGTGAGCGTGGACGGATCCGCATCGACGCACGACCGGTCGCGGGGGCGCGTGGGCGCTTTCGATCGCATGCGGTCCGGCCTGCGCGCGATGCTCGACGCGGGCCATGCCGTCCAGGCCATCGTGACCGTGACGCGCGAGAACCTCGATGAACTGGACGTGGTGCTCGACTTCCTGCTCGCGGAGGGCGTGCGGAGCATCCAGTTCCATCCCATCGAGATCGCCGGTCGCGCGTCGGACGACTGCCCCACGCTCGCGCTGGGCGAGAACGATTCGGCACGCCTGCTCGTCTGGTTCCACCTCCAGAAGGCGCTGCTGGAGTCAGGCGCGGGAATGCATCTCGATCTCGCGCACAGACTCGCCATCCCGCAACCTGCCGCGCCGACGCTCCCGACGCTCGTCGTCGAGACCGACGGGTTCGTCGTGCCCGTGTCGTTCGGGCTGGACCGCTCGCTCGGCATCGGCTTCGTGTCCGACCCGACATCGGTCTCGAACCTTGCCGCGGCCGAGGGCAACGCCTGGTCGCTCCTGAACGGGCTGGAACAGCGCGCGTGGGCTGCGCTGCAGGTGCCGGCAGCGCCGACCTTCGTGCAATGGCCGGATTGGATGGTCCGCGTCAGTGCGAACGGCGACAGCGCAGGTTCGCGCGGTTCCGCTCGCGAGGCAAGGTGATTCGTCAACAACGGGACCACGGTCCCGGACCGGTTGCGATTGCCGGCAGTGGCACGGACCGGTCGGGCGCTGGGAGAACTCCATGCGCATCGCCACAGACAAAGCGCGTTGCGCGGCAACTGCCGGCATCGCGGGTCGATCGGCAGCACGGCCTGCGCCGCACTTGCCCGGGGCTGCCGACAGCCCCCGGGCAAGTCGAGCCACGACGACGCGACACGTCACGAATGGAGGGCGAGGACATGCGCAACCCGTCTGGATCGCGACACCCCAGTCATTCCCGACCGGTCGGCGCTCGCCAACGCCCCATGGCGTGGATGCTTCCGGTCGTCGTGCTGCTCGTCCTGTTTGCGCCGAGTGCCGCGGCCCTCTCGTACTGCCTCAAGGCAAGCGGCATCGCGACGCGCGAGGTGGTTTACGCCGAAACCGCGGCGCTACGTACCCTGGTCGGTCGGCGCATCGCCCGTGGCGACAACTACCTCATGGTGGTCAACGTGCCCGCGGAGGTCCAGCGCAAGGACCAGTACAGGAGCGTGCAAGCCGCGGAGCTGCTGAAGAGCGAACAGTTCGAGGAACTCGCCCAGGAGACATTCGAGGCGGCCAACGAGGCCCTGGTTCGCGACGGCGGGAGTCCCAACTCCTACGAACAGCATCGCCTTCAACTGGCCAGGTATCTGTCGGACACGAACAACAATCCGCCCGACCCCGACCCTACCGCGTTCGCCTACGTCTACTCCGGCTCCAGGGAGATGCTCGAGGGATTCGTCACGGGAGAAGGCTTCGTGCATGCACATGGCGTCACGCTCGAAGGCACCGCGAGGGAAGTGTCGCGTTTGTTGACGCCCAACGAATCCCACGTCGAAGACCTGGCGTGGTGGCAGAGCGCCTTCGATGCCGGCTATCGCACGATCATTACCGTGGGGTTCGACCTTCCGGCCGACGTGCGCGCGCTCGCCCCCAGGGAGACGCAGGTCCTGCGGATCCGCGACTATGCATCGGCCACGAACCCGGGGTTGGGCGGACTCGACAGGCTGCTCGACGTCGATCCGGCCCACGCGAGTGTCATCAACTTCTTCCCCAAGGAGGCCCGGGAAGCGTCCCCTTGGGGCTTCGACGAGGCGAAGGCGCAGGCGTACGCGCATGAGGGGCGGCGCTTCACTGCCGACCAGGAGGCGTTGGGGTACACCGTCGTCCAGAACGCCAGGGTTCCGGCGGCCGACGCCATCGCGTTGCTGAAATCCAGTCTCGCGAACAACAGGTCCGTCCTGGTATTCGCCGAAAGCTCCCGGCAGGAGGACGGCAGCATGGCGCTGAGGCTGCCCGGGGTCCAGGAAGTGCTGGGTGCAGATAGCTTCAGGCAGCTGGGCAGCGACGTCGAACGGCTGCTGCTCGTCACCTGCAATGCACAAGCGTTCTCGCCCCTCCTGCCGCTGGCGATCGTGGGAACGATCTATACCAATGCAGCGAGATCGCTGGTGAAGCTGACGTTCTCGGCGGCGCAACGCCCAACGATGGACGAGTACATCGACATCGGCGCGCAGGGCACGCTGGGCTGGGCTCGATCGGTCGTGGCCACCGCCTCGGAGCTCATCTCGCGAGGGTTCGCCGAGATACCCGGCGAGGAATCCGGGAGGATCCGGGTGGCTACGGTCTACCGCATCGTTGGCGCTGCGGATCCGATTGGCGATGGCCTGCCTGCCACGAACGGCGATAGCCCTGTTTCCAACGAGGACGTCCCTCCTGCGCCCTCCGGCGCATCGATGTTTGCCCTCGGATGCTTCGGAGCGTTGTGTCGCGAGGCGATGCGGTGGAGTCGCCTGCTGAAGCGACGCCGCGCCGTCGCATACGCGAACGTTGCATTCTTCCTGGTCTCCCTGTTGCTGACCGCCTGCGCGGGTGGCGTGGCCTATGTCTTCACCAGGGCGATCGCGAACCACGCCACGGCGTCGGTCGTCGCATTCGTGGCGGGATGCGGTTTCGAGAAGATCGTGCAGATGTCCGCTCGGCTCCGCTTCTGGCAGCCGGCCGTTCCCATGGGTAGGGGCGCATCCGACAGTGCGCCGGCCGGCAGGAAGGCGCGCGGCTCCGTGCTCGAGTTCCTGCGTCATGGGGACGACCCATGAGGGCAGAATGGGCGGGGTGTCGGCATATGGACGGAGGTGGGAGCCTGGGGTTGCCCGCGCTCGCTCGCGCGACGCCGACGCATCGGGGTCCATACGCGGCGTGAGTTCCACTGCAGGAGCGCTCGGCACGCCTCCCCGTGCGATCGTGGTTCCATGGTCAAGCGATCGCGCGCTGACGTGCGCTACGACTTGAGTCCTCGAGTACGGGCCGATGTCGTCTACGCCATTCACTGCGCATGAACTGTTCAGACTAGCCCCGGACGCGCTCAACCGACGCGCATCCCACGAGCCCAGCTAGGAATACGACTTGCGATCACCGCCTCAATCGGCCGCGGTTACCGCCAAGTTCGCATAGTGCCCATCCGAGGTATCCACGAAAAGCCCGATCGGGCGCGCGGTTTCTCCGGCCGATAGTCGCTTCACCACCAGGCTCGGGGCCTTCGCCTCGTTCACGAAGACCCGCACGCTGGTCGCATCGACCTCGATCCGCGCGTGGAACCAGCCGTCGGGATCGGGTACGGGATCCACCACGTGCTCGTACACGCCCGGCGTGGTGGTGCGCAGGTGCTCCCAGGTGTGCTCGGGCCACGCGATGTACTGCACCGAGCGCCGGTTCCTCGGTGCCTCGGCAGAAAAGTTGAAGGGCCGGAAGTACACGGCCTCGAAAGTGCGTTCGTCGACGACATTGAACGCAACGCCGAGGAAGCTCCGCTGCCGCACGTTCTTGCCCTTCAGGTCGATCTCGATCGTGCCGGTGGCGAACACGATTCCCTCCGGCACCGCCAGGCCCACGTGGCCGGCGGCCGAGTCGCCGTCGGCCACGAGCCGAACGGCGCGCTTGCCGTCGACGTCCTCGCGCTCGGCCTTCGCATGCGTCACGCGCCACGAGGATGCCTGCGTGATCGTGGAGAGGTCGGGCGCATGCGGCTTCCCAGCGGCGTGGAGTTTGGGAAGGGGCAGGATCGCGAACATCGCGGCGAGCAGGGTGGCTTTCATGACTGTCCTCGAGGGCGTCGATCGCGTGTCGCGTGCGCGCCAGCGGCGAGCTGCCGGCGGTCGGGTGGCGCGCTGCGCGGCGATGGCGATCGGATCCGCGACACGAACCCGATGCGCCTGCGACCATGCGCAGTAACGCGGGCCTCCGATGGTAGGGCGAGGGATTTCCGCCCGGTGCCGGTCAGCGCCGGGAATGGAACACGCACAAGATTTGTCGCGCGCAGACCCGGGCTCGAGTGTGCCCGTGGTGGCGGCCCGGATGCGGTTGCCGCTCGCGCACGGCCGTACGCGAACGCAGTCGACGGCACGCCGATCCCCGGCCGCGGTTCCGCGTGCTCGACTTGCCTCCATCGAACGCCGGCGCGCGATGCGACCGCCGCCTGGGGCAGGGATCGGACGCCGTCCCCCGATCACGCCCAGGTGCACCGCCATCGGGACCGATGTCGCGATTGCCCCGGGCACTGCGTTCCTTGACGTCGACGAGCCGCTCATGCGGCCTCGCGAGTGCTCGATCGTCGAGTGTCATCGAACCCCAACCCACAGCGCACCAGCGCCAGGAACCGAAACTGCCATGAACCACCTTGCATCCTCGAACCCGTCTTCCAGTCGTATCGTCCGCACCGTTCGCGCCGCCGCGCTCGCGCTCGCATGCACGATCGCGTTGCCCGTCCTCGCCGGCAAGGTGACACCGCCGCAGGTGCCGGACAACCTCAAGGTCGCCCCGGGTAGCCGCGCGTTCCTCGTGGGCCACGCCGTAGGGACCCAGAACTACGTCTGCGCGCCGACCGCCGCGGGCGTGGCGTACACGCTCTTCACCCCGATCGCCACGCTGTTCAACGGCGAGGGTGACCAGCTGACGACGCACTTCTTCAGCCCCAACCCGAACCCGCTGGATCCCAACACGAATCCCGCGGTGCTGTCCGATGGCGCGATCAGGGCCACCTGGCAGCACGCCCGCGACAACAGTTCGGCCTGGGCCCGGCTGCATCCCAACGGGTCCGCGACCGTCACGCCCGGCGCACTCGCGTGGCTGCTGCTCGACGTCGTCGGCGTGCAGGACGGACTCGCCGGGGGCGACATCCTGAGCAAGGCCACGCAGATCCAGCGCGTGAACACCATGGGCGGGATCGCGCCGTCCCAGGGCTGCGCCTCGACGGCGGACCTCGGTCGCACCGCGATCGTGGACTACACGGCCGACTACTACTTCTACACCATCGATTGACGCACCGCCGATCGACCGGTCGACGTGCCGCGACCGTCACCGCGACAGGTTGCCGGCGGACGTGAACACGGGGGGCGTTCGGGGAGGACCCGGGCGCCCCGCGGTCGTGCAGCGCGGCGCCTGGGCCAAACATGTCGCCGGGTCGCGCCCGCGCGTGCCCGCGGTCTTGCGGTGACCGCCGACAGCACCTCGGCGATTGGTCATGGCCCTGGATTCCGCCTGGCGCCGGACCCGCCATGTCGGGCGCCGAATGCCGACCGCGACATCGGTGGCGTGCACGCGCTGGGCCAGGACAGGCCCGTTCCGGGCGCAGAGGCTTCGCGGGTTGCCGCGCGCTCCCAGGGTCGCCGCGGCGGGCGGGGATGAAGCCCGGATCTGGATTCGGACAGGGCGCGATCCCTTCGGCTCAGGGGGACTCGAAGCCGTTCGAGAAGATCCCGTCGGGGAGCGCCAGCGCGAACTCGATGCCATCGGCAACGCGGAATTCCCTGGCCCAGCGGTTGGGCGGCGTCACGTCGAACGAGCCGGGCAGGACGTGGAAGTTCACGCCGGCATCGAACGTCTCGTAGAGGTCGAGCGCGGCCGCACGCAGGTCGAAACCGTCCCCGCCAAGTTGCTCCCGGAACCAGCGGGCCCAGGCGATCTGGGCGGAGATCTCCAGCGCGCGCTCGGCATCCAGGTCGGATGTCAGCACGCCCACGCCCTGGTGCGTCAATGCCCAGCGCGGTGCCGCCAGCGTCGTGTTGTCGAAGCAGTGGTTGGGCCACTGTTGGATCGACGTCGCGAGGAAGCCGCCCAGGCGCGCCACGAATTGCGCCGTGGCGACGTCTTCGCCCGTGCCGTAGGCGCGGACCGCCGCATCGGACAACAGCGTGCTCATCCACGAAGAGGCGACGAAATCCTCCAGGTTCTCGCTGAACTCCGCGGGGTCGCGCTGTTCGCCCTTCGCGTACAGGCCGCCGTCGACACGCGGAAACGGCACCTGGCCACCAGCTCCGTCCTGGTGCGTCCGGTACTGCGAGAGGATCTGCTCCACGCCGTCGCGGTAGGTGCTGCCGCCGAGGGCCTCGTACGCGATTGCGCTGGCCAAGAGCTTGGCGGCGGCATTTCGCTCGGTCCAGAGCGAGCTTACCAAGGGCCATTCCGACGGGAAGCTCGCCTGCGCGACCACGGTGCGCGCGATGCGGTCCGGCATTTGCGGATCGCCCGTCGTGAACCAGGTGTAGGCGAGATGCTCGTTGTACGCGTACTTGGGGTCCAACCCCGTGAGCGTGAAGAAGCCGTTGGCGTCCTGGCGTCCTGGCGGCCGGCGTAGAACTGCGCGTGCCGGACCGCCTCGCGCAGGGCCGTGAACGCGCCGCTGCGGAAATAGAGGCGGAACATGGCGGCGGCGCGGTCATGCAACCACGTCGTTCCGGACGTGCGGTAGGGCACCGGGTTGCCCGTCGTGCTCGGGTCGAGGTTGATGATGGTGTAGAAGTTGTTCTTGAACGCACGCTCGGATTCCTGGAACCCGGGCCTGTGCGCGATCGCATCCATCGCGGTAGGGTCGTCGCGCACGTTGGTGTTCCCCGCATCGAACGGCGTGCTGCGCATCGAGGTGTACAGACCCTGCGACATCCACGCGCGCGGCAGCACGGCGTAGACGTCGGGCTCGAGCACGTTGTCCGAGGACTGGAAGCTGCCCGTCGACACCAGGTGCCACGCGCCACGGGGATCCTGCAGCACGGGAAGATCGAGCGTGCGTGCCGGGCCACCCCACTGCACGGTCACGTTCGCGCTCGCCGGAAAGGCCTGCGCGAACGCCACGTTGACCTGGACGATCGCGATGCGCACCGACTGTCCGTCGATCGCGGCCGAGGTGCGATGTCGCCAGGGCACCCGTTGCGCGACATGGGCGGGAATCTCCACGCCCTCGCGCAGCACGCGCACGGTGGCGAGTCCGGCCTGGGTCAAGGACCCGCGTGGCAGCGGCAATCCGAACGTCACCCGCGTCGCCACCTGGGGCGTCACGACCTCGGTCGGTTGCAGGGCGACCACGATCGAGCCTTGCGGCACCGCGGGCGCGAAGTAGGGTTCGAGCACCGACACGGGGCTGGCGCAGGCCAGCAACATGAGATACCGGAACAATCGAGGTCTCTTCGCCCTCGCTGGTGGCGTCCGAGCTTTCGCTTCGAGCGACCCCGCAGGCTGAACGCGAGCTTTCCGTGGGTCAGTTCGTGGCCCGGGTCCACGGCCAGGCCGCCGCAGGGGTCCCGAGCGCATCCGACCCGCAGGGCGCCATACTCTCGCATCGACTTCGGCCATGCGCCCGACCAGGAGAGACCCATGTCCCGCCCCGTCCTCCTGCCCACCGTCCTGTTCGCGTGCACGCTCCTGGGCGCGCCGGTGTTGGCGGAACCGGTGATCCTGCGCTGCGGCGCCCTGATCGACGGCGTCGGCGATCGCGTGCGCACCGATGCGGCCGTCACCATCGAGGGCGATCGCATCGTCTCGGTGGGCGCGTTCCAGGATGGCGCTGGCACCGTCGTCGATCGCTCGAAAGACACCTGCCTGCCAGGCCTGATCGACGCCCATGCCCACATCCTGATCAAGACCGACGACTACCAGCAGGACCACATGCGCCGATCCTCCGCGTACAAGGCGCTGCGCGGGCTCGACGTCGCGCAGGCCATGCTGCGCGCAGGCTGGACCACGATACGCATCGTGGGCGACGCGGACGTCCACTACGCGCACCTCGACGTGCGCACGGCCATCGACGAGGGGCTGTTCGTCGGGCCGCGCATCACCGGCGCGGGCCACTACCTGTCGATCACCGGCGGCGGCGGCGATCTCAACTACCTGTCGCCCGAGCAGCATGCGGTGGCCGACGGACTGGTCGTCGATGGCGTCGAGGGCGTGCGCCGGGCCGTGCGCGAGGAGGTGAAGCGCGGGAGCGACTGGATCAAGGTGCTCGCCAGCGGCGCGATGATGTCCGCGGGCAACGACCCCCGGCGCGCGCACTTCAGCCCCGACGAGCTGCGCGCGATGGTCGAGGAAGCCGATCGGCTCGGCGTGCCGGTCGCCGCGCACGCGCACTCCGCCGAAGCCGTGCGCGCGGCGGTGCTGGCCGGCGCGCGCACGATCGAGCACGGCACCTTCATCGACGACGAGGGCATCCGCCTGATGGCGAAGCACGGCGCGTATCTCGTGCCGACGCTGTACGTCGGCGACTACTACCTCAATGAAAAGCCGCAGAGCGAGGCGCAGGCGAAGATGAACGACCTGACCCGCCGCCATCGCGCCGCGCATGTCGCCGCGCTGGGCAAGGCGCTGCGCGCCGGCGTCAAGGTCGGCGTGGGGACCGACTACGTGGGTTTTCCGGTTCGCCAGGGCGTGCGCGAGCTGAAACTCCTGGTCGAGGCCGGCATGACGCCGATGCAGGCGATCCAGGCCGCCACGCGCGTCAACGCGGAACTGCTGCGCTGGCAGGACCGCGTGGGTACGATCGAGCCGGGGAAGCTCGCCGACATCATCGCGGTGCCGCGGGATCCGCTCGCGGACCTGTCGGTGCTGGAGCACGTGTCGATGGTGATGCTCGGCGGCAAGGTCGTGGATTCGCCGTAGGGGGCACCGGTTGCTTGCAAGGCATCGTGAGTCCACTGCTAGCATCGGGTCGGGATGGATCGAGGTAGGCATGGGCGACGACGCGGGCAATGGCGCCTTGGGCTCGACGGCGCTCGGACGGCGCAAGCTCTGGCAATGGGCGCTCGCCTACGGCGCCGCGGCCTGGGTCGCGCTGCAGGTGCTCGGCTTCCTGGCTTCCGCCTACGGCTGGCCCATGTCCGCGTTGCGCGTGGGCACGGGTTTGGCCATCACCGGCTTCCCGATCGCGCTGGTGCTGGCCTGGTACCACGGCGAGCGCGGGCGGCAGCGCGTCACTGCTGCGGAGATCGCGATCATCGCGATCGTGCTCGCCCTGGGGTGCGGCACCATCTGGCTCGGCGAGCGAAACAACACCGCCCCTCCGACCCGACGCACGGTCAGCAAGTCGCTCGCCGTGCTGCCGTTCGAGAACCGCTCGGGAGACGCGAGCCAGGACTACTTCGCGACCGGCCTCACCGACGAGCTGACCACCGAGCTCGCCCGCATCGCCGACCTGCGCGTGATCGCGCGCAGCTCCGCCGCGCGTTATCGCGGCAGCGACAAGAGCCCGGCCGTCGTCGCCGGCGAACTGGGCGTGGGCGCGCTGCTGACGGGAACGGTGTTGCGCGCGGGCGGGCGCGTGCGCTACACCGCCGAGCTCGTCTCCGCCAGCGACGAATCGAGCCTGTGGGCGGAGCGCTTCGAGCGCGACGAGCGCGACGTGCTCGCGCTGCAGTCGGAAGTCGCGCGCGCCATCGCGCAGGCGATCGCGGCGCGCCTGAGTCCGGACGAATCCGCCCGCCTGGCACGCACCCGCCCGGTCGACCCTGCGGCACTCGATGCCTACCTGCGCGGCCGCGTGCTCTGGAACCAGCGCAGCGAGGCGGCGGTACGCGAGGCGCTCGTACACTTCAAGAACGCGGTGGGAATCGCGCCGGATTTCGCGCTCGGCCACGCCGGACTCGCCGACGCCCACATCATCCTCGGCGTCTACGGCTACGACGCGCCCAAGACGGCATTCCCGGCGGCCAAGGCGGCGGCCCAGCACGCGATCGAGCTCGACGGGGGCGTCGGCGAGCCGCACGCCTCGCTCGGGGACATCCTGTTCCATTACGACTGGGATTGGGCCGGATCGACCCGCGAGCACCGCATCGCGATGAAGCTCTCGCCCGGATTCGCCACCGCGTACTTCTGGGCCGCGGAGGCGCGCGCCCTCGAAGGCGATGTCGAGGAGGCGCTGGCACTCACCCGCAAGGCGCGCGAGCTGGATCCCTTGTCCATGACGATCCGCGCACAACTCGCGCTGGCGCTCGCCGCGGACGGGCGGATCGAGGACAGCTTGCGCGAGTTGAGGGATGCCCTGGCGCTGGACCCGAAACACGCGCGCACGCGTCGCGAGATTGCGCGCCTGCTGCTCGCGGCGGGACGTCGCGACGAAGCGCTCGCGGAGGCGCGCCAGCTGGCGGTGGACGATCCGGATTCCGTCTTTTCCATCGCCACACTCGGCCTGTGCCTGGGCGCCGCCGGCCACGCCGACGAGGCACGCGCCACGCTCGCGCGCCTGGAACAGATGTCCCAGGCCCGGTTCGTGCCGGCGCACGAGCGCGCCCGCGTCACGGCAGGCCTCCGCGACCGCGATGCGACGCTGCGCTATCTCGAACGTGCGGTCGAAGCACGCGAGGGCTTCCTACCCTGGCTCGGCCAGGAACCGGAGTTCGGCTTCCTGCACGACGATGCGCGATTCGTCGCGCTCGTGCAGCGCATCGGAATCCGAATGCCCGGGGCGCCCTAGCATCCGGCCAGGGTTCGATCCTCGGTATCTGCGTTTACCCCATGCCCACGACGCAGTGCGCGGCAATGGACCCGCGAGCAGGGGCCAGGGCCTGTACCTCAATCCGGATCGGCCGGGCAACGGGATCAGCCATTTCCCGATCCCCGGAGGCGGCGGAAGCAGCATCTGCTTCGGCGCGTGGTTCACCGCCGCCGCGAACCACCAGCCTCGCCAAGCCCGATGCAAGAGCGTCCGCCAAGGCGCGATCGCGGCAACACACGCTCGCCCTGTTCAACCCCTGTCGCAGGGCGATCGCGCGCTGGCGCGCGCTCCTACGGGGGATCCGACACGGCCCATGAGGTCTCGCACGTCCGGAATCCTGCATTCGACCGCGCGATTCCGCGTGCCCATCGCCGCAGACCAGTAGACTCGACCAGGACCCTGGCTGGGGCAGCCCGATGTGTCGATGCGTTCAGGACGCTCCGCCGCGCACGCTCGCTCGATGTTTCCTCGTCGCGCTGCTGCTCGCCTGTCATGCCGCGGGCGCGGCACAGGTTCCCGTCCCGGCGCCGCGACCGAACCTGGAGATCTGGTCCGGCGGCGTGGTCAGGGCGCTGGTCGAACTGCCCGATGGGTCGTACGTGGTCGGGGGCGACTTCGAATCGGTCTACGACGCCTCGACGGGTCTGAACTTCGCGCGCACGAGCCTCGCGAAGTTCAAGGCGAACGGTGCGCTCGACCTCCAGTGGAATCCCGTCCTCGAGTCGACCGGAATCGTGTCGGCGCTCGCCCTGGACGCGGCGGGCGGATTGATCATCGCCGGTCGGCCGGGGGCCGTGGATGGCCTGCCGCGTCCCTATCTCGCACGGGTCTCCGCCTCGGGCACCGGTAGTGTCGACCCGGACTGGACGCTGGACACCGATGGCGAGGTCAGGGCGATCACCGTGCTCGCCTCGGGTGCGTTGTACATCGGCGGCAGCTTCACCCAGGTCGGCGACGCCGCGCGCAGGTTCCTCGCGAAGGCCGACGCGGTGACGGGCACGCTGGATGCGGACTGGCAACCTGCGCTGCTGCCGTCGGGCGGACGCGTCGCGGCGCTCGCGGGCGCGCCGGACGGGGCCCTCTACGTCGGCGGCACCTTCGCCTCGGTGAACGGCACGCCGCGCGCCCATCTCGCGAAGGTGTCGGGCACCGGCGTGGGTGCAGTCGATGCCACGTGGAACCCGTCGACGACCTCGGAGAGCGGCTATGGCGTGGAGGTGCTGCTCTCTGATCCGGCCTCGGGCCTCTACGTCGGCGGCTACGCGCTGAACTCGGTGGGCGGCCTCGTCCGCCTCGGGCTCGCGCGCGTCGCGCATGCGGGCGCGGGTACGGTGGATGCGGGCTGGGATCCCTATCCCGGCGCCTATGTCGGCGCCACGTCCTTGGCGCTGTCCTCCGCCGGATTCCTGTACTTCAGCGCCGTATCGAACGTGAACGTGCGTCGCATCTCGGTCGCGACGGGTGCTGCGGATCCCGCCTGGCTGGTACCCCACGACGGGGAGGTTCTGGCGCTGCTGGTGCGCGCGAACGGACGCGTGTCGACCGGCGGCGTGTTCCTGTCGTGCGACCTTCTGCCCTGCATCGGGCTGAGCGAGCACGACGACGTCACCGGCGCAGCCGTCCCCGCACCGTACATCCAGGCGAATCCCGTGATCCGCATCGTGCACACGGACGCGTTCGGCCGCACCTACGTCGCCGGCGTGTTCGCACGGGTGGGAAACGTCTCGCGCAAGGCCGTGTTCCGCCTGCTGCCCGACAACACGCTCGATCCGGATTGGAATCCTTCGCCGGACCAGTACATCAGCGCGATCACCACCGATGCGGACGGGCGTGCCTACCTCGGCGGAAACTTCACGCGGATTGGCGGGCTCGACCGCTTCGCGCTCGTGCGACTCTTGCCCGATGGCAGCGTCGATACCGGATGGACACCGACGGGCGTGGCCGGCGCCGCTGCACTCGAACTGGGCGCCGACGGATCGTTGTATGCCGCGTTCGACAACGGCCTGCTCGGGCTGTCCAGGCTCTCGACCACGCTCGCCGCGCCCGCGGTGGGCGACTGGTTCGTGCCCATGGACAACGCACCCCAGCGTCTGGTGGTGGTCGACGAGACCGCATTCGTGTCGGGCGCCTTCGCGCTGATCGGAGGCGTGGCACGCGCGGGCCTGGCCAAGGTCCTCCCGAACGGCCAGGTGGACCCATCCTGGAACCCGACGACCACCTGCGGCGTGCTGGTCTGCATCTACGCACTCGAGTCCGACGGCGCGAGCCTGTACCTCGGCGGTGATTTCGCCAGCGTGAACGGCACCCCGAGGTTGAACATCGCGCGCGTCTCTCTGGTCGCCACGGGAACCGTCGATGCGAACTGGGCGCCGTCACTGGCACACGATGTCCGCGACATCGTGCTCGCTCCGGATGGCGCGTTGTATGCCGGCGGCGCCTATGGACTGAGCAGGTTGCTGCCCGACGCCTCGGGCACGGTGGACGGCAACTGGCAGCCCGCGACGGGGACGATCCTCGCGATCTCGAATCGACCTTCCACCGACATCCTCGTCGGTGGCGCCTACAACGAGATCAATGGCGCACTCCGCCAATCGCTGGCCGCGCTCCCGACGATCGTCGAGATCATCCATGGGGACGGGTTCGAGTAGCAGTCTCTCGGCACCGCTGGTCTGCGCATCCCACGCCGATGTACGCAGGCCGCCCATGGGCGCCGTCGTAGGAGCGCGCATCACCGCGCGCACTTTTAGGCACCCCCC
>Ga0315912_10000459_pt1 | contig 77768 bp, 70 predicted proteins | sample VfabasoilMG_FD_204469 | JGI IMG/M metagenome (GOLD analysis project Ga0315912, IMG submission 204469) | Garden soil microbial communities collected in Santa Monica, California, United States - V. faba soil | ecosystem: Environmental > Terrestrial > Soil > Garden | place: USA: California... | reverse complement strand
AGGCGGCCGCTGCGGGGGGGGGGGGCCCGGGTGAGGTCGACGTTGGCGGGGGCGTTGGCGGCGACTTCGAGTTTAGAGGCGCCGGGTTCGTAGCCGGGGAGGACGGCCTGGATGTCGTAGGGGCCGGGGGCGAGTTCGAGATTACAGTCGGAAGTGCATTTGACTTCGCCGTTGACGCGGATGGAGGCGCCGGGGGGATTGGTTTTGAAGGCCACCTTGACGGTGTTGGAGGCGACGGGTTCTTCCTTGGCCTTGCGGGCGTTGCGGATGGTGTAGATGCCGCCGGCGGCGACCAATATACCGAGAACTCCACCGACGGCCGCGGCGCGTTTCCAGTTGAAGGCGGCGGAGGCGGGCTTGGGCTTTTGGGGGGGCTGTTGAGGAGGCGGCGGGGTGGGGAGGCCGCCGTGGGAGCCGGAGGCGGGCATGGGCATGGTGGGGAGCATGCCGGCGGAGGGGGACGTGGTTGGCGGGTGGGTGGGGGGATTGTTGAGAACGGCTTGCTGGCCGGAGACCGACATGATGCGCTGGCCGTGGGCGACCATATTGGCGCGGAGGGCGGAGATGGCGTTTAGGAGAGCCGGGTCACTGGCGCAATCGCGGGAGAGCTGTTCGAGGCGTTCGTGGATGGGCTTGAGTTTGTAGACTTCGCTCGTGCGGCGGATCTCGGCATCGAGGCGGTTGAGTTCTTCAAAGTAGGCACTGCGTTGGGCGGGGTTCAAAGTATGGTTCTCCCTAGCTCACGCGTGGTTTGGATGGTCGCTTTCCAAAACGTAGTCGCGCAATCTCCGACATTTCGACTCTTCGAAGATTATATTCTAACCAGAAGCGTTTCCAATCGGGCAGGCGCGATTTTCAGAGAGATAAGGGGATCATGCAATGACACGTAGGGCCTTTTTGGCAGCGAGCGCGGCGGCGGCACAGGTTCGAAGGCCGAATATATTGTGGATCACGTGTGAGGACATGAGCCCGAATATCGGGTGTTTCGGGGACACGTTTGCGAAGACGCCGGTGCTGGATGGGCTTGCGGGGCGAGGGCTGCGGTATAGGCGGTGCTGGTCGAATGCGCCGGTGTGCGCGCCGGCGCGTACGACGATTATCAGCGGGATTTATCCGCCGGCGATGGGGGCGGAGCATATGCGGAGCGAGGTTCAGATGGCGGGCGGGCAGAAGATGTTTCCGCAGTTGTTGCGGGAGGCGGGGTATTACACATCGAACAATTCGAAGGAAGATTACAACCTGACGCTGACGGGGAAGGTGTGGGACGAGAGCAGCGCGCGGGCGCATTGGCGGAAGCGGGGGCCGGGGCAGCCGTTTTTCAGCGTGTTTAATTTTATAGGCACGCATGAGAGCCAGTTACGGACGCGGCCGCATGAGTGGAAGCACAGTTTCGAGGGCGTGCGGGTGCCGGCGTATCATCCGGATGTGCCGGAGGTGCGGAAGGATTGGGCGCAGTATTACGACAATATTGAGACTATGGACGCCTGGGCGGGGAAGATTTTGAAGGAGTTGGAGGCGGACGGATTGGCGGGGGAGACGATCGTGTTTTTCTACTCCGACCATGGGAGCGGGATGCCACGGAGCAAGCGGTGGCCGTACGATTCGGGGTTGCGGGTTCCGTTGATTTTGTCGGTGCCGGATTCGTTTGCGTCGTTGCGGCCGAGGGAGTATAAGGCGGGCGGGGAGACGCAGCGGCCGATTTCGTTTGTGGATCTGGCGCCGACGGTGCTGCGGCTGGCTGGTGTGCCGGCGGTTACGTATCACCAGGGCGTGGACTTTACGGCGGGGAAGGCGCGGGAGTATGTGTTTGGGTTCCGGGGGCGGATGGATGAGCGGTATGACTTAGTGAGGACGGCGTTTGACGGGCGGTATGTTTATATTCGCAATTATATGCCGCATAAGATCTACGGGCAGCATATTTCGTACATGTTCGAGACGCCGACGACGCGCGTTTGGAAGGAGATGTACGATGCGGGCAAGTTGAATGCGGCGCAGAGGAAGTTTTGGGAGAAGAAGCCGTTTGAGGAGTTATATGACGTAACTCGGGATCGGGATGAGGTGGATAATATTGCGGGTTCCGAGAAGAACGTGGTGGCGCGGATGCGGAAGGCGCTGGATGAGTGGATCCTTTCGTCGGGGGATAAGGGGTTTTTGCCGGAGGAGGAGTTGCATGTTGCGGGGCGGGCGTTTGATGTGGGGCGGGTGAAGAAGATGGCGGATTTAGCGGCTTCGTTGACTGGGCCGCCACCGGTGGCTGGGTTAAAGGATGCGGATTCGGCAGTACGGTATTGGGCGGTATTGGGGCATATTATGCGGGGGAAGAGCGCGGGATTGATGCCGGGGGATGCGTCGGCGTCGGTACGGGCGGTGGCGGCGGAGGCGGAGGGGTGTTTTGGGACGGATGCGAGGGGGGCGGCGGAGGCGCTGCTGGAGTTGGGGGATGCTTCGAAACACAACGTGTATGTGGCGATGCTGGCGCTGAACGGGTTGGCGGCGATGGGAAGTAAGGCGCCGGCGGATGTCAGGGCGAAGGTGAAGGGGCTGCCGGATGGGGGGAAAGGCCGGGCGGACAGTTATGTGGCTCGGCTGAAGGAGGAGATTCAGTAAGTGAAAGTGGCACTGGACGCTACGCCGCTGGCTGGGGGGACGGGCGGCGTGCCGCGGTATGTGCGGGAGTTGAAGCGGGGGTTGGAGGGGTTGGGGAGCGGAGACACGTTTTTGTATATGACGGACCAGGCGGTGGAAGGGGCGGTGGGTCCGGGGGGCGGGATTTTGGAGAGACGGTGGTGGATGGCGGGGCTGCCGATGGCGCTGCGGCGGATGGGAGTGGATGTGTTTCACGGGACTGAGTTTGCGGTGCCGTATGTGCGGGTTTGCGCGACGGTGATGTCGGTGAATGATTTGTCGCCGTGGATGGATACTTCGTGGCATGGAGCGGGGGTGTCGCGGGTGCGGCGGAGGACGCCGTGGCTGCTTCGGATGGGGTTGGCGACGATGGTGGTGACGTTGAGCGAGGCGGTGCGGCGGCGGGCGATTGCCAGGTTTGGGTTGAATGGGGATCGGGTGGTTGCGGTGCCATTGGCGGCTTCGCCGGATTTGCGGCCGGTGACGGTTCTGCCTGACGGGGAGCCTTATTTTTTGTATGTGGGGACGATTGAGCCGCGGAAGAATCTGCCGTTGCTGGTGGAGGCGTGGCGGGCGGTGCGGGCGCGGCATCGGGTGAGGCTTGTGCTGGCGGGGAGGCGGCGGGAGGATGGGCCCGTGTTTGAATCGGGGGATGGGTTGGAGGTTTTAGGGGCGGTTGACGAGAGTGCATTGGCGGCGTTGTATTCAGGGGCGCTGGCGGTGGCGTATCCGACGTTTTATGAGGGGTTCGGGCTGCCGGTGGTGGAGGCGATGCAGTGCGGGGCGCCGGTGGTGACGTCTATGGATGAATCGGTGGTGGAGGTGTCGGGTGGGGCGGCGGTTCATTGCGATGCCAATTCGGTGGAGGAGTGGGTGGCGGCGTTGACACGGATTTGGGAAGACGCAGGATGGCGGGGGGAGTTGCGGGCGAGGGGGTTGGAACGGGCGGGGGCGTTCAGTTGGGAGAGGACGGCGCGGGAGACGCTCGCGGTTTATCAGAAGGCGGAACGTTTGCATCGCGGGTACGTATGATTTAGATATGCGATTGATTCTGGCGGGATTTGCGATGGTTTTATCGGCGGTGGACTGGCCGCAGTTTCGGGGGCCGGAGGCGAATCCGGTGGGCGGGAGCGCGAAGCTGCCGGACAGGTGGTCGAAGACGGAGAATGTAGAGTGGGTGGCGGAGGTGCCGGGGCGGGGGTGGTCGTCGCCGGTGGTGAGCGGCGGGAGGGTGTTTTTGACGACCGTTACGACGGAGGGGGTTAGTAAGAAGCCCCAGACGGGGACGGAGTATTCGAACGAGTACGTGGCGGAGTTGATGAAGCAGGGGTTGACGCAGGCGCAGGTGCTGGAGAAGGTTACGGAGCGGGACATTGAGCTGCCGAAGGAAGTGGTGCTGCATTACTGGATGTATTGCCTGGATTTGAAGTCGGGGCGAGTGCAGTGGAAGAAGGAGTTTTATGGGGGGCGGCCGCCGGGCGGACGGCACAGGAAGAATAGTTTTTCATCGGAGACGCCGGTGACGGATGGGAAGCATGTGTTTGTGTATGTGGCGAATTTGGGGTTGTGGGCGTTTGATCTCGGGGGGAAGCCGTTGTGGAATACGCCGTTGGAGGCGAACCCGATTTATTTGGACTTTGGAACGGGCGGGTCGCCGGTGTTGTGGGAGAACAAGTTGATCGTTTTGAGCGATAACGAGAAGCAGCAGTATCTGGCGTCGTTCGATAAGAAGACGGGGAAGCAGCTTTGGAGGACGAACCGGAATATTCGGGAGACGGGCGGAGGGAGGTCGCAGGGGTCGGCTTGGACGACGCCGTTTTTGTGGAGGAATGGGCTGAGGACCGAGATTATTACGATTGGGCCGGCGGCGGCAGTTAGCTATGACCTGGAGGGGAAGGAGTTGTGGCGGTTGGGCGGGATGTCGGTGACACCGGTGCCGAGCCCGTTTTCCTATGAAGGGATGCTGTATATCGATGCGGGGCGCGGGAAGCCGATGTTCGCGGTGAAGCCGGGGGCGGCCGGGGATATTACGCTGGGGCGGACGGAGCGGGCGAATGAGTTTGTGGTGTGGTCGGATGCTCGCGGGGGGACTTATCTGCCGACGCCGGTGGCTTATGAGGGCGGGATCTATGCATTGACGGAGACGGGGATCCTGAGCCGGTTCGAGGCGAAGACCGGGAAGCTGAGTTATAAGACGCGGCTGGATCCGGCGGCGGGGTTCTTTACGACTTCGCCGTGGGCTTATAACGGGAAGGTATTTTGTTTGAGTGAAGAGGGGAAAACCTTCGTGGTGGAGGCGGGGGAGACGTTCAAGCTGCTGCATGCGAATGAGCTGGACGAGATGGCGCAGGCGACGCCGGCGATGGTGGATGACCGGCTGCTGGTGAGGACGGAGTCGAAGTTGTATTCGATACGGCGCGCGAAGTGAGACATAATAGCTAGCCATGCGAAGACGAGAATGCATGGCAGTGTTGGGCGGGGCGGCGTTGACGGCGGCGGGGCCGAAGCGGAAGACGGCGGTATCGATTGCGGGGGATCAGTTCCGGATTAATGGGAAGCCGACGTACGCGGGGCGGAGTTGGAAGGGGCACAAGATCGAGGGCCTGCTGCTGAATTCGCGAATGGTGCAGGGTATTTTCGACGATTTGAATCCGGCGACGGCAGTGCGGTGGGCGTATCCGGATACGAAGAAGTGGGATGCCGAGCGGAATGTGCGGGAGTTTCTGGCGGCGATGCCCGTTTGGAAGAAGCATGGGTTGGTCGCATTTACGATCAACTTGCAAGGCGGAAGTCCGGAGGGGTACTCGCAGACGCAGCCGTGGGAGACCGGGGCGATTGATGCGGACGGGTCGCTGCGGCCGGCCTATATGGCACGGCTGGAGCGGATTCTGAACCGGGCGGATGAACTGGGGATGGTGGCGATTGTCGGGTACTACTATTTCGGGCAGGACGAACGGGTGAAGGGTGAGGAGGCGGTGAAGCGGTCGGTTTCGAATGCGACGCAGTGGCTGCTGGATAAGGGCTACACGAATGTGCTGGTGGAGATCGACAACGAGTGCAATGTGAAGAAGTACGATCATCCGATTCTGATGCCGGACCGCGTGCATGAGCTGATCGAGATGGCCAAGGGGATGACGAAGGATGGGCGGCGGCTGCTGGTGGGGACGAGTTATGGGGGCGGGGCGGTGCCATTGGAGAATGTGGTCCGTACGTCAGATTACCTGCTGATTCACGGCAATGGCGTAAAGGATCCGAAGCGGATTCATGAGATGGTGCGGCAGACGCGGCAGGTGAAGGGGTACCGGCCGATGCCGGTGCTGTTTAACGAAGACGACCATTTCGACTTCGATAAACCGGAGAACAATTTCGTGGCGGCGCTGAGCGAGTATTGCGGCTGGGGGTATTTCGATCCGGAAGGGTATCAGTGTCCGCCGGTGAATTGGGGATTGAATACGGACCGGAAGAAGGCGTTTTTCGGGTTGTTGAAGGAAGTGACCGGGGTTTAGTCTAAGGGAGTCCTAACGAAGCTTTCAACCGGAGAGTCCTTCCCGCCTTCAGGTCATTGAGCGTCAGTAACCCGTCGGCCAGGTCCACTGTATCAACGCCTCGCATCCCTTCGGCGGCCTGAGCCAGAAACATCAGATATGAGGCGTCGATGCGGCCCATCGCTGGAAGCCAGCGGTAGACAGGCGTGCCATACATCTGCGCCATTTTCACTGCCTCGATTTTAGGCATGCCAAACGGCGAAAATCCGAATTCCAGTCCCCGATGCAGCAGGCCTCCCGCCTCGTAGCTCTCCCAGTTCTGGACCCATGGGAAATCCGAGGTCCGGAATACATAGCCAATGAGCAATCTGGTGCGCACATTTAACGCCGTCACGAAGGCAAGCTTTTCCCGGCGAAGCCGGTGCGCGGTAATGGAGATGCTTCCCGGAGCGCTGGGAGTCGTCCGCAAATCAATGCGATCGCCGGCTCCTCCAGGGGCCCATGGCCACTCGAACTGTGCGCCGGGTTGGAAGCGTGGACCCCCCGGTCCCTGATTCGCGAGCGGACCGTCGCCGATCCGAAGCGGGCGGGTTACCGATTCCTCGGCTGGCATGTCGATCACCGTGGCGCCGGGCTCGAGGAACGGCGAGCCGATGGTCGCATGCTCCTGCCACATCACAGGGCGGTCGACTGGCGAGAGATTCTCCAGGGTGCTGGAGACATGTACAACCTGTTCTCCGGCCGCCAGGCGCAAACGGCGGGAAAATCTCTGGTTGGCCAGAGGGAGGTGTACGGAAGCCTCAAGCGTTTCGATCCCGCCGGAATTACTCGGCGGACCGGCGCTCCAAATTTGGTAATGTGCCTCCCCATGCGACTTACGTCCGGCGGCGCGCTCGTGATCGGAAACCGGCCCGAACCCATCCACACAAACAAAGTGTCCGTGAACACTTGAAAAAGGATTCGACCGCACTTCCGAACTCCGCAGAGTAAAGCTGACGAAAGCGCCGCCGTTCAACGAGACTTTAAGCGCGACATGGCCGTTGTCCAAAGCCCGGATATTATCCCCTTGTCCGAGCAGCGTCAGGGACAGAATTGGGAAGAACGCGAAACATGATTTAAGGCCCACTTTGACCGTTCACCTCCGGAAGACCCGTATCCTATCACCCCGCATTAATCCTGATAGAATCTCTTCGCTGCCATGCCCACCGCTCCCAAATTTACACGCCGCCAGGTCTTCGGACTATTCGCTTCTTCGGCGCTTCCGGCTGCCGCCACACCGGATCGCCCCAACGTCCTCTATATCTACACCGACGACCACTCTTATCGCACGCTGAGTTGCTACAAGGAAGCCTACCCTTGGGTCAAAACCCCAAATTTCGACAAGCTCGCTTCGCAAGGCGTCCGATTTCTGGCGGCCTATAACGGATCCTGGTGCATGCCTTCGCGTGCCACGATGTTGACCGGCCGTCATACCTTCGGCGTCGAATCCATGCGCATGGAGGGACCGTACCCCGGGTGCGAGTACGACCCAACGAAGGTTGAGTTCTGGCCCAAGATTTTTCGCCAGAAGGGCTATTTCACAGCCCAAATCGGCAAATGGCACACTGGAACCGACACCGGCTTCGGCCGGGATTGGGACTACCAGATTGTTTGGAATCGCCCCAAGTATACGGAAACCAGCCAAAACTACTACTACGACCAGCCGGTAACTTATCACGGCGGCAAGACCGAAATCCTGAAACGCTATTCCACCGATCAGTACACCGATTGGGCTATCGATTTCCTGAAGGGGGAGGGCCGTGACAAATCAAAGCCCTGGTATCTGTGGCTCTGCTTTGGCGCGGTACATAGCCCATATCAACCCGCTAAGCGCCATCTCGATGAGCTCGCAGGCATCGATTTTCCCACTCCCAAAGACATCTACGCGCCGCGGCCGGGTAAACCGGATTGGGCGCAGGAGATTCAGGACTGGAAACCTGGCCCGGGCGGCGCGCCGGTGTCCGGAAATCGCACGCTCACGGAATGGGTTCGACAATACCACCAGGGGGTCCTTGCGCTCGATGAAGCCGTCGGCCGTCTAATGGCGACTCTCGAAGAGACGAAACAGCGCAAGAACACGCTGGTCATTTTCACGTCGGACCAAGGCCTTGCATTCGGCCAGCACGGGTTCCGAGGCGTGAAGGTGGCCGCCTACGATGCCAACGTCAGGTCGCCGCTCGTTTTCTCAATGCCGGGGAAGATCCCCGAAGGCACTGTATGCGACGTTCCCGTCAGCGGAGTCGATATCCCCGCCACGATCTTCAAGTTTGCCGGCATCACGCCGCCGTGGGAGATTCATGGGCACGATCTCTCTCCTCTGCTTAAGAACCCCAAGGCTAACTGGCCGCACACTATGATGATGATCGCCACGGGTCAGAAGTTCGGATCCGACATCCTGAAGGATCTCGACGGCAAGAGCGCGATGCACAACAAGGTGCCGTACTATGTGATGATCCGCGACCGAAATCTGAAGTATGTCCGGCCCTTGATCACCGATTTTGAAGAGCTTTACGACCTCGACAAGGACCCGGATGAACTCGACAACCTCGCGATGAAGGCCGAACACCAAGCGACTCTGAAACGCCTTCGTGCCAAAGCGCAGGCCGAACTCACGCGGACTAAAGCCAATTTTGCGACCCGCATGCCTCCCATTCGCGAAGCCGTTAAAGCCTAGCCATGCGCGGGCTCTCTATACTGTTGTGGTCCGCCGTTTCGCTGTTCGCGCAGCGAAGTTCGCTGCCCGCCGATCCCGCGTCGATCGCCGCCGGGGGGGAGATCTACCGGGGTTCCTGTTCCGGCTGCCACGGCGCCGCCGGCGAAGGCAGCCAAGGGCCTAGCCTTCTCTCGGGCCGTGTGGGCCGGCTAAGCGATCAGACCCTGTTTAACTCGATTCGCAACGGGCTCCCGGGAACCAGCATGCCGGAGTTCCCGCTCCCCACGGAATCCGTCTGGCGCATAGCGGCTTTCGTACGATTCTTAAGCGCTCCGGCGGTTCAAGCCAACGCCGCGGGGGATGCCTCTCGCGGCGAAAGCCTATTCTTTGGCCAAGCCAAGTGTTCCGGCTGCCACATGATTCTCGGGCGGGGCGGCCACCCTGGACCCGATCTCTCGAACATTGGCGCTTTGCGAACTCTGCGGCAGCTTCGTGAATCCGTACTAACTCCCTCCGCTCGCGTTGAACCAGGCTATCGTACGGTGCGCGCCTCCCTGGCCGATGGCCGCATTCTTCAAGGAGTGGCCAGGAATTACAACAACTACTCGATGCAAATTCTCGACAGCCAAGGGCAGTTGTATCTTCTGAGTCGCGACGCCGTGAAGGAGTTCGAACTCAGCGACGACTCGCTAATGCCACCCCTGGCCAATCCCGGGGATTTGACCGACCTGATCGCCTTCCTTGCACGCCAGACCACCCGTACTGGATCCCCATGAGACTCCTGACTCTACTATTGCTGCCCATCGCCGCTTCGGCCCAGGTAACCCCGTCCGCGATTGCGGGATCCCCCAACTCGGTATGGCTCACCTACAACGGCGATTATGCCGCCACGCGCCACTCTCCGCTGGCGCAGATCACACCTGGCAACGTTCGGTCACTCGTTACTCAATGGGTTTTCCGCCTTCCCGGCGCCAAGCAACTCGAAGCTTCGCCCATTGTCTACGACGGGCTCATGTACATTACCAATACCAACGAGATGTACGCGCTCGATGTGCAGAGTGGGCGGGAAGTCTGGCATTTTCGCGCCGAAGGAGCGCAAGGATCGCGCGTCAATCGCGGTCTCGCAATCCTGGGCGACCGTGTCTATTTCGTCACCGCGGACTGCCATCTTCTCGCCCTCCATCGCCGCACCGGCAACCTGCTCTACGACGTCGAGTATGCCTCTTTCGCCAAAGGCTATACCACGTCGATGGCGCCTCTGGCGATCGGCACTGGCATCCTCGTCGGAGTCGCGGGCGGCGGAAGCGGCCAGCGCGGTTTTGTCGCCGCGATCCATCCCGAAACTGGAAAAGAGGTATGGCGCTTCTGGACAGTTCCAGCGAAAGGCGAACCTGGATCCGAAACGTGGGGAAACTTCCCCGCCGAAATGGGCGGAGCGCCGACCTGGACAACCGGATCCTTCGATCCCGAACTCAACACGATTTATTGGCCAACCGGCAACCCGTGGCCGGATTTCTACGGCGGCCGGCGGCCTGGCGACAACCTTTATTCGGACTCCGTGGTTGCACTTGATGCCACCACCGGTAAGCGAAAGTGGCACTTTCAATTTACGCCCCACGACGTCTGGGACTGGGACGCGAATGAGAACCTGGTTCTGTTGAACGCAACTTTTCGGGGGAAGCTTCGCAAACTGCTCGTCCAAGCCAATCGCAACGGATTTTATTACATCCTCGATCGCGTCACGGGAGAATTTCTGCATGCGAAGCCGTTCATAACGAAGCTCGATTGGACCACCGGCCTTGACGACAAAGGCCGTCCAAACGTAGTTGCGTCAAAAATTCCGACGCCCGCGGGCACGAAAGTTTGTCCGTCCGTTCGCGGCGCGTCCAACTGGATGTCGCCATCTTACAATCCGGTGACGGGTCTTTTCTATGTCGTTACGCTTGAGCAGTGCGACATCATCGTGGCATCGGCGAAAGAACCGGTTCCTGCCTCTGGATTCCGCGGGACCGGGAATGAGGGTATTCCCGCCGAACCGGGCAAGTTTTATCTCCGCGCCCTTGATGTCCTCAGTGGCGAAAAGAAGTGGGAGTACCCGATGCCCGGCCCGGCGCGGATGTGGGCGGGAACGGTTTCGACAGCCGGCGGCGTAATCTTCGCCGGTGACGACGATGGGAACCTGGTGGCTCTTGACGCCCACAGCGGCAAGGACCTTTGGCACTTTTCGATGGGCCGGAACATTTTCGCCTCTCCAATCACCTATATGGTTAAAGGCAGACAGTACGTCTCGATCGCCGCCGAAAGCGATGTGTTCACTTTTGGGTTGTTCGATGGGAATCGAGTCAATTGACTGGAAGCGCTAAAGAGTCTTCGTCGAGCCGCCGTCCATGTCAATTAGCGAGCCGTGGAGGAAGCGGCCGGCGGGGCTGACGATGAAGGCTACGAGGTTGGCGATGTCTTCGGGTTCGCCGACGCGGGTGACTCTGGCTTCCTTCAGGAAGAGCGCTTCAGCGTCATGCAGAGGGATTTGGCGCTCGCGGGCTAGATTTTCCATGCGCTTGGCGAAGCGATCGGTGCGGACGGTGCCAGGGCTGACGGCGTTGACTTGGATACCGTCGCGGAGACCGTTGTCGGCCATGGCTTTGGTGAAGGAGAGCAGGGCGGCGTTGACGGAGCCGCCGATGGTGAATTGAGCGCCGGGAGTGCGGCCGCCGGTGCCGGCGATGTTGAGGAGGGAACCGGCTGTGGCTTTCAGATGGGGCCAGGCGGCGCGGGTGAGGCGGACGGCGCCATGGAGCTTTAGGGCATAGCCGTCGTCCCAGTCGTCATCGGTGAGTTCGAGGAATTCGCCGCGTTTGGTGGCGCCGGCGTTGTTAACGACGATGTCGATGCGCTGGAAGCGGGCGAGGGTGAGCCGGACCAGTTCCAAAGGGGAGGCGGGAAGACGGAGGTCGAGCGGGGCGATGGCGGTGCCTTCGCCGATTTCGTCAGCGACATGGGCGAGGGCGGATTCGTCGCGGGCCGCCAAGACAACGCGCGCGCCTTCGCTGGCGAGCTTGCGGGCGATTGCGCGGCCGATGCCGCGGCTGGCGCCGGTGACGATTGCGGTTTTGCCGCTGAGAGTTGGCATCGGACCATTATCCCTAGTGGAAATGCAGTATTGCGCGGGTAGGCAGGCTGCGGGAAGATGCTGCGGATGAAGCCGATGTTTCTTCCGGGCGTCGAGGGCAACCCAGAGCCCGGCCCCTATGCGGATGCGATTGCGGCGATGCGGGAAAGCGGGGCGGAGTATCCGCAGATCTGGCACTTGTTCGCGTTCAAGCCGGCGGCGACGAAGCATCTGGCGATGTTTACGCAAGAGATCATGCATGGGGACGCGCCGATCAGCAGCGGGCTGCGGGAACTGATTGCGGCCTATGTATCGGCGCGAAACGAGTGTCCGTTTTGACTGAAGTCGCACGCCGCGGTCGCGGCGGAACTTTTAGGCAGCAGGGAATTGGTAGAGCAGGTGTTGGCCGATCTGGAGACGTCGCCGCTGCCGCCGGCGGAGAAGGCGTTGCTGCGGATGGTGGACAAGGTGAATCACGATTCGCCGCGGATTTCGCCGGAGGATTTTGTACCGCTTTACGAACACGGGTGGACGGATGAACAGATTTACTACGCCATCACCGTCTGCGCGCTGTTCAATTTCTACAACCGCTGGATCGATGCGTCGGGCGTTCATGCGCTATCGGATGAGGCGCATCGAGCCGGCGGGAAGCGGACGGCGATGAATGGGTACGTCCGTAAGTAGTCCTGCGGAGGGTGCGATCGATTATGCGGGCTGGCGGGTCGTGCTGGCGGCGCATTTCGGGGTGATGTTCAGCTTCGGCTCGCTGCTGGTGTTTACTTTCAGCGTGTTTTTGAAGCCGTTGACCGCGGAGTTTTCGTGGAGCCGGGAGCAGGTGTCGGGGGCGTTTGGCATCGCGGCGATGACCGTCGCCGTGGCGTCGCCGATGCTCGGGCGGCTGTTGGACCGGTACCCGCCGAAGCCGATCGTACTGGCGTGCTTTCTCGTGTTCGGAGGCGCATTCGCGTCGTTGAGCCTGTTAACACCCAATTTGTGGCATCTGTACGCAACGTTTGTGGCGCTGGGCCTGGTGGGCAACGGTACGACGCAGATGGGCTTTTCGGGAGCCGTTTCGAGCTGGTTTATGCACCGGCGCGGGATGGCGCTGGCGGTGGTAATGGCGGGAACGGGAATCGGGTCGATGGTGCTTCCACCGCTGGCGCAGGCGTTGATTTCGAACGTCGGATGGAGGGGCGCCTATCTGATTTTGGGCGGGATGGTGTTGTTGGCGGGATTGCCGCTAACGGCGATGTTCCTGCGGCGCCGTCCGCGAGCGCCCGGCGAATCCGTTAATGGCGGCGGGACTTCGACTTCCATTCGCAGCGCGCTTGGAACCCGGATTTTCTGGATCCTGGTGGCGACGCTGTTCCTGAGCTCGATCGCGGCGAATGGGGCGATTACGCATTTGGCGGCGCTGCTGACGGATCGCGGCGTTTTGCCCGCGCAGGCGGCGCTGGTGGCCTCGGCATTAGGCGGCGCGAGCTTCACGGGACGATTGGTGACCGGGGCTTTGCTGGATCGCTTTTTCGGACCGCGCGTAGCGTTTGGGCTGCTGGTTCTGATGGCCGGCGGAATCCTGTTGCTGGCTAATGCCGGAACGTTCGGCGAGGGACTGGCGGCGGCCATTTTGATCGGCTTTGGATTGGGCGGAGAAGCGGATGTCACGCCCTATTTGCTCACCCGGTATTTTGGCCTGGGTTCGTTCTCCACGCTCTATGGCTTGACCTGGACCTTCTACGCGGTGGCCGGCGGAATTGGCCCAGTGGTGCTGGGGAGAATGTTCGACGTGACGCAGTCCTACACGTCCATTCTGTCGGTGCTTTCCATTCCCACGCTGCTTTCGGCGATTCTAATGCTGTGGATGCCAAGATACAGCCGGGAAGCCGGATGAGTTCGCCAACGGCGCGGCTACTGGCCGGCGTGCTGGTGACACTGCTGATTATCGCGGCCTACGCGGGCTACACCCTGAACTCGGTGCGGCGGATGCGGCAAGTGCAGAGCGATACGATTGAGCAGAACCGGAAGGCCGCGCTGCAATTGATCCGGATTCAAGGGGATCTGAACGCGCTGGCGCTGGCGATGCGGGACATGCTCGACAACCTGGACGGGTATCCGTTGACGGCGTGGTCCGGACAACTGGAAAGGATGCGCGGCAATTTGGACGACGCGATACGCATAGAGTCGGAACTGATGGGAGCGCGGCGGGACCCGCAGCAGTCTTCCTATCTGCGGTCGTCCTTTGCGCAGTTTTGGACGGCGGTCGATGAGGTCCGGAGGCTGGCGGAGACGGGCGAAGACCGGAAAGCGCGGGATCTGGTCCGCATTACGTTGCTGCCGCGGCAGGAGGCGTTGAGCGCGCTAACCTCCAGGCTGCTGGTGCTGAACAACGAGGCGGAGCAGCGGGCGGCGGAAGAGGTGCTGGGAATCTTCGCGGAAATCGAGCGGAATGCGTATTGGTTCCTGGCGCTTTCGGTGGTGTTGGTGCTGGCCGTCGGCATAACGATGATCCGATCGAACCGGGCATTGTTCGATCGCGTGACGGAGCTGTCGGATCAACGGCGGGAACTGGCGCAGCAGTTAATTGCGACGCAGGAGTCGACGCTGCGGTCAATTTCACGGGATCTGCACGATGAGTTCGGGCAGATATTGACGGCCGTAGGGGCGATGCTAAATCGTGCCGGACGGAAGGCGCCGCCGGAATTCCACGAACAGATTCGCGAGACTAGTGTTGTAGTACAGGAGACATTGGAGAAGATTCGCGCGATGTCGCAAACGCTCCAACCGGTCATTTTGGAGGAGCAGGGATTGGCGGCGGCGGTACAGTGGCATTTAACGGTCTTTCAGCGGCAGACGGGGATCACCGTTGAATACGATCCGCCCGGCCATTTTCCGGAGCTTGCGCCAACGGCGTCGATTCACGTGTTCCGGATCCTGCAGGAGGCGCTGAACAATGCGGCGCGGCATGCGGGAGTGCAGCGGGTGAAGGTGGAGTTGGAAGCCGGGCGAGCGGGGTTGGCGCTGTCGGTGATCGATGCGGGGAAAGGGATACCGGCGTCTTTCAAGCCGGGTATCGGGCTGGCTGGGATGCGGGAGAGGGCGGCGTTGATCGACGGCGTCCTGGACATCTCTTCGGTCCTGCCAAAGGGGACACGAATTTCACTGACGATGCCGCTTGTGCCGGTGTCCATGGGAGAGAAGAATGGCTAAGTTGAAAGTACTGTTGGTAGACGATCACGCGCTGGTGCGGCGCGGATTCCGCAGATTGTTGGAGGACGATCCGGACCTGGAGGTGGTGGGGGAAGCCAGTGACGGCGCGCAGGGCGAACAACTGGCACGGGAGCTGAAGCCCGATGTGGTTGTGCTGGACTATGCGCTGCCAGGGCAGAATGGCCCGTTGACAGCGCGCAGAATCCGGACGGCCGAACCGAAGATAAAGATCCTTATGCTCAGCATGCACTCCGAGCCCACATACGTAACCCAAAGCAAGGAGGCCGGCGCAAGCGGATATTTGTTGAAGAACGCCCTGGATTTGGAACTGGTGGAGGCAGTGAAGCAGGTTGCGCGCGGCGAATGGGTGCAGGACCCGCGGCTGGAGCAGGCGGCGTCGGCGACGGCCGGGAAACGGCAGTTGACGACGCGGGAGTTGGAGGTTTTGCAATACATCGTCGCTGGGCGGTCGAACAAGGAGATTGCCGCGACGCTGCAGTTGAGCGTGAATACAGTGGCGGTTCATCGGGCGAACATCATGGACGCGATATCGGTGCACAACACTGCGGATCTGGTGGTTTATGCGCTGCGGCACGGGTTGGCGAGTTTGCCGTGACCCGGCGGGATTTATTGCTAAGCGCGCTCGCCGCCGGACCCGGTCCGGGCCTCCAATTGGTGGATGTGACGCGGCAGGCGGGATTGGCCTTCCGGCACAATAACGGCGCGTTTGGAGCGAAGTATCTCCCGGAGACGCTGGGGCCGGGATGTGCGTTCCTGGACTACGACAAGGATGGTTGGCTGGATATTCTGCTGATCAACGGGCAGGATTGGCCGGGCCACAAGAGGCAGCGATCAACGCCCGTGCTATATCGGAACAACCGCAACGGAACGTTCACCGACGTGACGAGGGCGGCGGGTCTGGACGTGGAGATGTACGGGATGGGCGTGGCGGTGGCCGATTTCGATAATGACGGATTTCCGGACCTTTACATCACCGCGGCGGGGCAGAACCGGCTGTTCCGTAATACGGGCCGGGGCTCGTTCGTCGATGTAACGGCGGCGGCGGGGCTGGCGAACCGGCAATCGTTTTCAACGTCGGCGATGTGGGTGGACATCGACCGCGACGGGCACCTGGACCTGTTCGTTTGCAACTATGTTCGGTGGGCGGCGGCCCAGGACGTCTTCTGCAGCCTGGATGGAAAGGCGAAATCGTACTGCACGCCGGAGGCTTTTCGCGGCACGACGAGCTGGCTGTTCCGGAACCGTGGGAATGGAACGTTTGAGGACATTACGGCCAAGAGCGGTTTGTTCGACGCGTCGTCGAAGTCGCTGGGTGTGACGATGCTCGATTTCGACCAGGACGGTTGGCCGGACCTGTTCGTCGCCAACGACACGCAGCCGAATAAGCTATACCTGAACAACCGCGAAGGGACGTTTCGGGAGTCCGCCGTTCGGAGCGGAGTAGCGTTTGGCGACGATGGGCGGGCGCGCGCGGGAATGGGAGTCGATGCCGGGGACTATCGCCGGACCGGCCGGGACGCAATCGCGGTTACGAATTTCGACAATGAGATGATGGCGCTTTTTGACGCGGGCGAGGGCGGCTTTTCCGATCGCGCCCAAGCGGCGGGCGTCGGTACCGCCACCCGCTCCCGCCTGGGCTTTGGCTGCCTTTTTCTGGATGCCGATTTGGATGGGCATCTGGATCTGCTGGCCGTGAACGGGCACATCGACGATACGGTGAGAAACCTGAACAAAGGCCTTTTTCACGCGCAATCGCCAAACCTGTTTTTGAACAATGGGACAGGCGGGTTCCGCGATGTGGCGGCGGAGGCCGGCGCGGATTTCTACTCCCCAAAGGTGGCGCGCGGGTTGACGTTGGGCGACTTCGACCGCGACGGCGATCAGGACGTACTGATTACGACCAACGGCGGCGCGGCGTACTTATACCGGAACGATGTCACGAATGGCAATCGGTCGATCCGATTCCATTTGGAAGGGCGAAAATCGAACCGGGACGGCATCGGCGCTGTCGTGCGGATCTTCGGCGCCGATGGTGCGCAGACGCGGACGGTGCGCAGCGGGTCGAGCTACTTATCGGCCAGCCCGTTGGCGGTTACCTTCGGCGTGGGACGGGCGGGCAGCATTCAACGGGCGGTCATCTATTGGCCCAGCGGGCGCACGGATGAATTTAAGAGTCTGACGGCCGGGCGTACGTATCATTGTGTCGAGGGAGAGGCTATCCGCGCCCTGGACTATCGGTAAACCGTGTGCTTCGGGGGTATGTGGTGGAATAGTACGAGCACATGAAAGCAGCAAGAATTCGTTGGATAGGGCTGGGCGCGTCGGCGCTCGTCCTTTTGTTGGGGTATCAAGTATCCGGTCAGAAGGATCGAAAAGTTCCCGACGCGGTTATCTACAGGGCAACGCCCGTACCGGACCGGATCATTTTGAACTGGGCGGGGGATCCGGCGACTACGGCGGCAGTCACCTGGAGAACCGACGCGACCGTGGCCGGGGGTGTCGCGCAGATCGCCGTCGCGGAGGATGGGCCGCTGTTCATAAAGAAAGCCAAGGCCGTGAAGGCCGAGCTGGAAAAGGGAACGGAGCACTACCATTCGGTGAAGTTCACTGGTTTAACGCCGTCTACGCAGTACGTATATCGCGTTGGAGACGGAGCGAATTGGAGCGATTGGAATCAGTTCCAGACGGCATCGGCCGAACCTGCCCCGCTGGAATTCATCTATGTTGGCGATGCGCAGAACGACATTTATTCGCTGTGGTCGCGGTTGATCCGGAACGGCTATTCGGAGGCGCCTAAGTCGCGCTTCATTTTGCATGCGGGCGACCTGGTGAACCGCGGCATTGTAGATTCCGAGTGGGGAGAATGGCATGCGGCGGCAGGCTGGATCAATCGCAGCCTGTTCACGGTTCCCACGCCGGGCAACCACGAGTACCCGGCGGCGGAGGACAAAACCAAAAAACTGACGGGACATTGGCGAAAACAGTTCACGCTGCCGGGGAACGGCGTGCCCGGCCTGGAAGAAACCAACTACTGGTTCGATATTCAGGGCGTGCGGATCGTGTCGATGAACTCCAACGAGCGGCAGAAAGAGCAGGGGGAGTGGCTGGACAAACTATTGGCCAACAATCCCAGTAAATGGACAATTCTCACGTTTCACCATCCGATTCTTTCGACCGCAAAGGGCCGCGATAATAAGGAATTGCGGGAGATGTGGCAGCCGATATTTGATAAATACCGCGTGGATATGGTCCTGACCGGGCACGATCACACGTACGGAAGGAGCAACGTGACTTCCGGAACCAGCGCGCAAATGGGCGGAACGGTGTACGTGGTTTCGGTTTCGGGTCCGAAGATGTACAACCTGGAACGGGAGCCGTGGATGCAGCGAGCTGCCGAGGATACGCAACTCTATCAGATCATCCGGATTGACGGGAAACAGTTGCGGTATGAGGCGCGGACGGCGCGCGGGCTGATATACGACGCTTTCACGCTGAACAAGGTGAATGGGAAGCCGAACAAGATTTCGAACCTGCGGTCGGCGGTGCCGGAGCATTTGCGAACCGAGGAGGAACGGCAGGCGCTGATTCGGGAAGCCGCCGAGCGGAAGGCGGAAGAGGAGAAGAAGAAAGCCGCGAAGTGATGAAGCAGGTCTTGCTGGTTTGCCCGGAAGCGCCGTACCCCGTGTTGGGCGGCGGCGCGCAGCGGATCGCGTCGCTGATCGAGTACTTCGCGGACCGCAACTGCGCGGTGGACGTGCTGACTTTCATGGACTGCCAGCCACCACCGGGGTTGGTTCGGGAAGTGTTCTGCATTCCGCTGCCGCCCAATGGCCGCAGCCTGAGTGCGCGAGTGCTTCGGAATGCGGGGCGATTGGCTCGTGGAGTGCCGCCGCTTGTTGACCGGCTGGCGGGTTTCGATGCAAGCATACGAGCCGCCTTGGGCCCGCGACGGTACGATCTGGCGTTACTGGAGCACTTCTGGGTAGCCCCTTACGCTGACTTGATCCGCAACTACGCCGAGCGGGTATGGTGCGATTTGCACAATATCGAATCGCGTTTTTTTCAGACGCTGGCCGAGACGGCGGGCCCGGGAGAAGCTTGGGCGCACACACGGTTTTCCCGATTGAGCGAACGGCTGGAGGCCGAACTGCTCCCCAAGTTCGACGGCTGTCTGGTGTGTTCGGAGGAAGACGCGGGGCTGGTTCAGGATGTGCGGACGGTGGTGTATCCAAACACCATTCGCTGGTATGAGAGGGTGGCGGCGGAAAAGTCGGAGTCGATCGTCTTTTCCGGCAACATGGATTATTTTCCGAATCAGCAGGCGGTGCGATGGTTCCATGCGCAGATCTGGCCGAAGTTGCGAAGCCGGTTTCCAGGGCTCCGGTGGCGGCTGGTGGGAATGCATCCGGAGGCGGTGCGGCCGGTAGTATGCGGCGACCCGCGCGTGGAGATTACCGGCGCCGTGGAGGATGCCATGGCGGAGATTCGAACGGCACAACTGGCGGTGGTTCCGCTGCTTGCGGGCAGCGGGACGCGAATCAAGATCCTGGAGGCGTGGGCCGCAGGCACGGCGGTGGTGTCCACGTCGCGCGGTGCGGAAGGGTTAATGGGCAGTGTCCGGATTGCCGATGGGGCCGATGCGTTCGAGCGAGCGGTCGCTGAATTGCTAGGCGATAGCGGGGAGCGGAAGCGGTTGGAGGATTCGGGGCGGGCCAGCTATGAAAAGCGCTACCACCGGAAGGCGGGATGGTCCATTTTGGATAAGGAAGGGCCCGGACGGGAATTGGAGTAACCCCGGTAACAAACAATTTAGATCGATTCCGCAAAAACCCGCATTTATTCATGGGGTTATAATGGAGTCAGGTTCATGCGATTTAGCATTGACGCCCATGCCATCGGCAGGCACCTAACGGGGAACGAGGTGTACGTTCGCAGCCTGCTGGAGGGATTCGCGGCGCTCGACAAAAAATCTGAGTTTATCGCCTACACTTCCGTGCGCGGTGCGGAGGAATACGTGCCCTCCCGAATCCGGACGCGGCAAGTGAGTGAGAACCCATTTCGGCGGCTGGGATTGGATCTGGGACTCCGTGTGCGCAGTGATGCTCCGGATTTGCTGCACGTGCAGTACACGGCACCGCTCTATTGCCCGGCGCCGGTGGTGGTGAGTATCCACGATGTAAGCTATCTGGAACATCCGGAATTCTTTCCGCTGGCACGACGCGTGCAGTTACGAATCAGCGTCGAGCGGACGGTACGGCGCGCGGCGAAGATATTGACCCTGAGCGAATTTTCGCGGCAGGGCATCGCGCGTTCTTACGGCCTGGACGCGGACAAAATTGCGGTGGTTCCGGCCGCCTGTTCTGAAATCTTCAAGCCGGTGTCGCGCCCCAAGGCAAAGGCGTTCGTGGAAGGCCGCTTTCAAGTGGCTCATCCGTTCGTGTTGTGCGTGGGCGACTTGCAGCCGCGAAAGAATCCATTAGGGCTGATCCGTGCGTTCGAAGAACTGGTGGCGAACTGCCCCGAGTTGAAACACCATTTGGTGATGGTAGGGAAGGACACTTGGTACGCGCCAAGAGTTCATCAGGCGGCGGAGAATTCCCCGTTTGGGAATCGGATTCACTTCACCGGCTACGTGGATGACGCCGAACTGCTGCAGCTCTATAACGCCTGCGATATCTTCGTGTTCCCGTCCTTTTACGAAGGCTTTGGAATCCCGATCCTGGAGGCCATGGCTTGCGGACGGGCGGTTGCCTGTGCGAATACATCGGCGATGCCGGAGGTGGCTGGTTCGGCGGCGTTGCTGTTCAACCCCCACTCGACCGAAGAAATGATGACTTCCATGCGGGATCTGCTGCGGAACGCGGAATTGCGGTCGCGGAAAGAACGGCTTGGCCAACAAAATGCAACTCGCTTCAGTTGGAAGGGAACGGCAAAGCAGACTTTGGACGTCTACTATGAAGTGGCCGGAAGAAAATCCAGGACGAAGCAATCTCAAAAATCGACCGCGATGGGCCGGCGGTAAATGAACCGGCTGTTGTGGACCCTGGCATTGGCGGCGGCGGTGTACGGGGCGGGACCGCGCGAGGAGCTCACTCGTTATGAGGTGAAGTGGCCGAGTGGCTTGGGACTGGGAGAAGCTCAGCTCCGCTCGGCGCGCGACACTGGGCGTTGGGTGCTGGAGTTTCAGATTGAAGCATCCATTCCTGGATTTCGCGTGCTGGATAAGTATCGCTCTGTTGTGGACGAGAAGCTCTGCACGATCGAGTTTTCCAAGGAGTTTGAGCACGGTTCGCGGAAGGGGAAAGAGACGACCACGTTTTCCGATGGTAAAGGGAAGCGTGTTACGGCGGGCGGGGGCGGCACGACGGAGTTCGAGGCTCCGGGATGCGCGCGCGACGCCCTGGCATATCTATTTTTTGTCCGCGAGGAGGTTGCGCGCGGGCGGATTCCCGGTCCGCAGAAGTTGTATTTCGGGGCAGGGTATGACGTGCGGATCAGCCACACAGGCACTGAAAAGGTAAATGTTTCCGAGGCCCCAATGGAATCCGACCGGCTACATGTGACGGTGACGACGGCGATCGGTAAACTTGAGTTGGATTTGTTCCTGGCCCGGGATGAGGCACGGACGCCGGCCGTGGTGCGGGTGCCGTTTGCCATGGGCAATTTTTCCATGGAGTGGGTCCGCTGAAGATCGCTCATTTTTCCCCGATGCCGCCGGCCAAAAGCGGGATCGCCGACTATTCCGCTGTGCTGGTGGAACATCTGCGCGCGGTCGCGCATGTGGACGTTTTCGAGGCGGGGAATTCGAAATTCGACGCCAAGGCATATGAGGCCGTTGTCTACCAGATTGGAAACAATGGCTACCACGATTTTGTGTATGAGGCGGCCGTGAAAGATCCGGGCATCGTGGTGATGCACGAATCAAACCTCCACCATCTGGTGACGGACCTGACGATCCGGCGCGAGGATTGGGACGGCTACGTAGCGGCCTGCGCCTACGACGGAGGATCGGCCGCGCAGGCGTATGCCGAACGCGTGCGACGGCTGGAAGTGGGTCCGGACTACGAGGGCGTACCCATGCTGCGGAAATTGTTGGAGCGCTCCAAGGCCGTCGTGGCGCATAGCCGGGCGGTGGAGGCGGATGTCCGGCGGGCCGGGTTCACCGGTCCGGTGGCGCGGATTCCGCATGGCGCCTGGCTGCCCGACGGAGACCGGATGGGGTTCCGCGCGCGCCTGGGTTTGGATGAGACGGTTCCACTAATTGGCGTATTCGGATTCCTCAAACCGTATAAGCGGATCGCGGAGAGCTTACGCGCCCTGCGGCGCCTGGTGCGAGTACGGCCCGACGTGAAGATGATTCTGTGCGGCGAGGCACATCCGGATTTCCCGCTGGCGGATTTGATCCGGAGCATGGGCCTGGACGCGAATGTCCGCATGATGGGCTACGTCCCGATTGAGGAGTTTACCGGATACATTTCGGCCTGCGATATTGTGCTCAATTTGCGATTCCCGACGGTGGGCGAGAGTTCCGGGACCCTGCTGCGTTCCCTGGGTTTGGGACGCGCTGTGATCGTAAGCAACGTGGGCAGTTTCGCGGAGTATCCGGACGCCATCTGCCTGAAGGCTCCGGTGGATACGGGCGAAGAGGACACGTTGTTCGAGTATTTGAACCTGCTGGTGTCGCGGCCTGGAGTGGCGCGGGCAATGGGGGATCGCGCGAGGCAGTGGGTGGCCGAGGAGTGCAATTGGACGCGAGTGGCAGGTCTGTATCGTGATTTTGCCGACGCGGTTCGCACCGGGACGCCGTGGGAAAATCCGGAACCGGCAGATCCGTTGAATGTGCTGGAAGAGAAGCCGTTGGAGGAGGTTGTGGAAATTCCCGTGGCGCCTCCAGCGCCTGCTCAAGTTACTCCCGAGTACTTGATGAGCTGGGCGGCGCGGGATGCCGATTCGGTTTCGTACGCGAATACGCACATTACGAGGTTGGAACGAACCCTGAATATCACGCCGCCAGGCGCGCCGGACGACCGCGTGCTGGAGATGGGCGTCTATATGCACATGACTCCGGCGCTAAGGGGGAGGCTCGGTTACGGCGAGGTTTTCGGCTGCTACTACGGAGAGGCGGGGACGACGGAGGACCGTGAAGTGATGTCCTCTGAGGGCGAATCTTTCCAATGTAAGGTGGACTTGTTCGACGCGGAGAAGGATCGTTACCCTTATCCTGACGGACACTTTGCGACGGTGCTTTGCTGCGAACTGCTGGAGCATCTGCCGGCCGACCCGATGTTCATGATGGGGGAGATCAACCGCATACTGCGGCCGGGCGGGCACCTGGTCCTGACAACCCCGAACATCGCGTCCATTCGCGCGCTCCGGGCGATTCTAGACGGCTACCATCCGGGCTTTTTCCCGGCCTATATCCGGCCGGCGGAGCCCGGCGCCGAAGTGGAAGCGCGCCATGCGCGGGAGTACACACCGCGAGAGATTCATAACCTTCTGGTGGATAGCGGGTTTGCGGTGGAGCGGCTGGAGACCGGAGAGTTCCGGGATAAGCCCCGTCCGGAAGAGCGCTGGATTGGTAATATGCTGGAACGGTATCAACTGCCGAAAAACCTGCGTGGGGATGGGATCTACGCCGTGGGCCGGAAGACCGGGCCATTGTTGAAGCGCTACCCTGCCTGGCTGTACGAGGGCGGAGAGTAAGCGATGCTGCGTGTAGCCCTGGAGCCGGTGCGGGATGAAGCGGCCGGATGGCAATTGCTGGACTTGCGCACCGGGGCGCTGATTGAGGAGGGCCCGTGGGTCAGGGAGTCCACGGAATCCGATGTTCCAGTGCCGAGTGACGATGGGCTGTATCGCGTATTGGTATCAACGGTGAGCCCGGAGCGGGGCTGGGCGTATGCGCGCGGTGAGACGATGCGGGTGGTGGATCTGGGTGTGCGCAACGGCGTAGTGACCGTGGAACGGGACCGCCGCACGACGTTGGCGGCGCTGAGGCTGCAGGGGCTTCCGGGCCGGCTGGCCGAATTTGCGGTTGAACCTTGGGCGCTGCTTTGGCGCAACCGGAAGTTAATCGTTTCGATGGTGGGCCGGGATTTGGAGGGGCGGTATAAGGGCTCATTCGGCGACCGGATATGGACCGTCGCCCAGCCGCTGTTGTTAATGCTTGCCTACTGGTTCGTGTTCGGCGTCGTGCTGAAAACAAGGTTTGCCGACGACGGTGATCCGGCGGTGTATATGCTGTTTTTCCTGTGCGGGATGCTGCCGTGGCTGGCAATCAGCGAGGCAGTCGGACGGGCACCGAATGTGATTCTGGAACACAGGAATTTTGTGAAGAAGCTGGTTTTCCCGGTAGAGATTCTGCCTGCCAACCTGGTTTTTTCCGGCATGGCGTCGAGCGGCATGGCGTTGATCGTCTACCTGTTTTTTCTGATGGCGACACGCGAGCACATTCCTCCGGAGGCTTTGTGGCTGCCGGTTGTGCTGGCGCCTCAAATATTGTTCACGTTGGGCGTTTGCTGGGCGTGGGCTGCGCTCGGCTTGTTTGCCCGTGATTTGGCTCAAATCAACGGATTTCTGCTGACGCTGGTGTTTTTCCTGACGCCGATCTGTTACCCGACAGAGAAACTGCCGGCACAGGCGACGGCGATTCTGCAGAAGAGCCCGGTATACAAGCTGGTGGCTGAATACCGGTTGTTGTTTATCTCCGAAAAAGGCCCGGACTGGACGGTTCTGGTGCAACTGATGGCGATGAGTTTGGCAATTTTCTATTTAGGATATGGAGTGTTCCGGAAGTTACGTCCAAGTTTTCCGGACGTGCTGTAAAGAATGTCTGCATATGGATTGAGAGAGCCCAGCTACATGGGCGGTATGGGGCGGTCCCTGTTAACGACGGTCCCGGTTTTGGCGGTGATTGGATTAGTTGGCGCCGCCGGGTTTTTGTGGGTGAAATCGACAAGCCCCACAGTCGAGGTTGTGGGCGGTTTCCCACGAGCTTTGGGAGTTTCCACGCCGATGCGCGTGCGATGGACGAATCCGCATGGAGCGCGGCGAGTGTCGGTGCTTGTTGAGCAGAACGGTGCTCGAACGGTGGCATGGGAAAAGTCCCAGCCTTCGGCGCGATTCCGTTTTTCGCCGGCGGCCGAGCCTCCGGGGGAGGCGGCGGTTGTCATCGGCCGTGACGGACTGGTTCCCGGCAAAGCGGTGGTTATGGTGGAAGTGGAATCGAACGACCTGCGGGCGCAAGTAGTCCGTCTGTCGCAGGAAATGCCTGTGATTCTGGAGAAGCCTTCGGTGAGGGCGGATGAGAAGACGGTGTATTTGCGCCGCGGCGGGACCGGTGTCGTGACATTTACCGCTGGTGGAGGATGGGACGAAGCCGGCGTTCGCGTGGGCAAGTATTCGTTTCCCAGTTGGCCGTTGAAGGGGCAGCGGGAGCGGCGCGTGAGCCTGTTCTCGATTCCGCCGGACGTGGAAGAAGGCGCCGAAGCGGTGCTGTTCGCGCGGAATGCGATCGGACAGGAAGCAACTGCGCCATTTCCGCACTCCGTAAAACCAGTGAAGTTCCGGGAGCGGACGCTGGAGATTGGGGCCGGGTTGATGGACAAGGTGCTGGGCGAGTTGGACGGCGGATCGCAAGGCGAGGCGGCGGAGCGATTCGCCCGGATCAATTCAAAGATGCGGCGCGCCAACGACGCCGAGTTGGCGAAATTGGCCGGCAAGAGCGAAGGAAAGCGGCTATGGGAGGGACCGTTCGTGCTGCTGCCGAGCGGGAAGGCCGAGGCCATGTTTGCCGATCATCGGACCTATAAGTACTCCGGGAAGGAGCTGAATCGCGAGTGGCATCTGGGCATCGACATGGCGTCGGTAAAGAACGCCGCGGTGCCGGCTGCCAATACCGGGAAAGTAGTTCATGCCGGACGCATGGGGATCTATGGGAACTGCGCCGTCATCGACCACGGGATGGGTGTTTTGACGGTGTATGGCCACTTAAGCGGGATTGCCGTAAAAGTTGGAGACACCGTTACGAAGGGGCAGGAGATCGGGAAGTCCGGAATGACCGGGCTCGCCGGCGGGGATCATCTGCATCTGGGCGTGATGGTCGGCAGTGCATTTGTGGATCCCGTGGAATGGAATTATGTGTTCTTCATGGAACAGTTGATGAAGACGCTGGAATAATACTTCCGGCAGGAGTAGAATTTCCGGAATGATACGGTCATTCCTGATTTCTCTCAGTTTCTTTGCGCTTACAATAACGGGACTGCAAGCGGCGAAACGGCACTTGGCCGTGAACACAGAAACGCCGGAAGGGGTCAAACTCAAGACGGCGACGGATGAAGCCGACGCCGCGAAGAAGCTCACTCTAATGGAGGAATTCGTTAACGAATTTCCAAAGCACGAGTCTGCCAGCTGGGTGTTGGGCGAAATGCAGACGGTGTATCTGGCGAAGAACGAGTTCGACAAAGCCATCGCTGCCGGCGAGAAGGTACTCGCCGAAGATCCCGATGACCTTGCGATTGCTCACAACGGACTAAAAGCGGCGGAGGGCAAGAAAGATCCGGCATTAATCAAGAAGTGGGCGACGACGCTTGCGGCGGCTTCGAAACGGGCCTCCGCCGCGCCCAAGCCGGCTGATGCCGACGAAGAGGCCGCCTGGACCGCCAACGTGAACTACGCCAAGCAGAACGACGCCTACAGCGAATACGCGATCTACGTTGCGGCGCTGCAGGCGCCGGCGCCTGCCGTGAAGATCGATCTTGGGGAAACGCTGGAGAAACAGAACGCGGAGTCGCAGTATGTGGCCATGCTGCGGCCCTATCTGGTTAACGCCTACCAGCAGACCGGCAATGCGCCGAAGGCCCTGGAGACCGCGGAGTTGGTTCTGCAGAAGGACCCGGCCAACGACGACATGCTGCTGTTTGCCGCCAGCAAATATTACGAGGCCAAGAACCCGGCGAAGTGGACGCCGTACGCGAAGAAGCTGGCCGAGACGCTGCCAGCCAAACCCGCGCCGCAAGGGATGGACGAGGCCGCATGGAATCAGAACAAGTCATTAAAACTGGGCGTGGCGAATTGGATGCTGGGCGTGGCGGCGTCCAATGAACAGCGCTGGGCCGATGCGGATACGTATTTGCGGGCAGCGCTGCCAAATGTCCAGGCGGACAAAAACCTAAGTGCCGAGACGCTGTTCCATTTGGCACTGGCCAACTACCGGCTAGGCGATCCGAAAAAGGATCGCAAGCGAATCGACGAAGCGCTAAAATTCAACACGCAGTGCGCGGCGATTGCGAGTCCATTCCAAGCCCAGGCGCGGAAGAACATTGTCGCCATAAAAGGCGCTTACAAAATCCCCTGATTGATTTCGTTGAACGCTGCCGCCGCCAGTTCAAAAGAGCGGAGGCGATCGGCGTGGCTGTAGGCGTCGGTCGTGAGGATAAGTTCGTCGATCCCCGTCGCTTTTTTGAACATGTTCAATTTTTCGCGGATGGTTTTGGGACCGCCGACGATGGCGGCGGCGAACTTTGACTCAACGGCCTGGCGCTCGGCTTCGGTCCAGCGGCCGTCCATTGAGTCGACCGGCGGGACGGAAAAAATCGGCTCGCCGCGGATGAGTTTCAGGAATCGCAGCTTCGGCGAAGTGGCGAGGCGCTCGGCCTCTTCATCGGTGGGCGCGGCGATCATCGGAATGCCGGCCATGCTGTAGGGCTTGTCGAGAAAGTTGGACGGCTGAAATTGCTGGCGGTAGAGATGAATGGCCTGATGAAGCAGTTCCGGCGCGAAATGGCTGGCAAAGGCGAACGGCAAACCGAGTTTGGCGGCAAGTTGCGCGCTGAAGGTACTGGAGCCGAGCAGCCAAACGGGGACATTGGTGCCGGCGCCGGGCACCGCGGTTACGTGCTGGCCGGGGCGCGGAGGGCCAAGGAAGGCGAGGAGTTCGTCGAGGAGTTCGGGCAGATCGTCGCCGGTCTGGCGAAGCGTGCGGCGTAGGGCTCGGGCGGTGAGGCCATCGGAGCCGGGGGCGCGGCCGATGCCGAGATCGATACGGCCGGGGTAGAGAGTCTCCAGGGTGCCGAACTGTTCGGCGATGACCAGCGGGGCGTGGTTGGGAAGCATGATGCCGCCCGAGCCGACGCGAATGGTCCGGGTGCCGTTGGCGACGTAGCCGATGAGGACGGAGGTTGCCGCGCTGGCGATGCCGGGCATACTGTGGTGCTCGGCGAGCCAGAACCGGGTGTAGCCCCATTGTTCGGCCTTTTGAGCCAGTTCGAGCGTATTTCGGAACGATTCGGCGATGCTGCCGCCGGCCTTTACCGGGGCCAGATCGAGGATGGAGTAGCGCACTGATTCTTTGATGCGCGATTGGCGCTTTAGGATTTCCATTTGCGAATGGCGGCGGCGAGATTGGCGCCGAGCGCTTCGACTTTGGCCTGTTGCGCGGCGTCCTTCAGTTGACCGGCATCCGTGAAGGCATCATTGGCGTGCGTAATGGCGACTTGGCCGGGGAGGACGATGGTGTTGAGATTGCCGAAGATGGACCGAACGTGGACGAGCCCGCGAAGACCGCCGAGGGCTCCGGTGCTGGCCGACATGAGAGTAACAATCTTGTTGCCGATGGTATCGGCTGGAGAAGGCCGGGATACCCAGTCGATGGTGTTCTTGAAGACCGCGGTGATGGAGCTGTTGTATTCCGGGCAGGACAGCAGCAAACCGTCATTGGCGCGGAAGAGCTGCTTGAGCGCGACGACGTTGGCGGGGAACCCGGACTCGGCTTCGATGTCGGCGTCGAAGATGGGCAGGGGAAAATCCCGCAGATCGATCAGCGTAACGGCCGCGCCGGCGTTGGTTGCGCCGGCGGCCGCGATGGCGATGATTTTCTTGTTGAAGGAGTCTTTGCGGAGGCTGCCGGCGAAGGCCAGGATGCGGGGTTCGTCCATGCCTTATTGTAAGTACGGGTCGCCGTCCGAAGCCCTTTATCGCTTGGGGAAGGGTTTGCGGGGCACGGTGGCGCAGCGTTCGAATTCGTCCGCCATAGTGGCCGCCGCCGCCGCCGCCACTTTCGTGGCAACTCCCTTGAGTGATCTGTTGTACTCCTTGCTGGTTGTGAGTCCGGCAAGCATCGTAAGGGTGTAGGCCAGTTCAAGCTGTTCAGCGGCGATGATTTCTTTCCAGGGATGAGGCTCAGGGTCGGCGATGGTTAGCCAAGGCCACGGCCGGGGGCCGGGCCATGGCCATCGCCATGGCGGGCAGATGTCATCGCCGGGCTCCCAAGAGGCCGCCATTGCGGTCGTGGCCTCTTTGGCCATGCCTTTGGAAAGATCCATTACTTCCCTCGCCAGCGCTTTGTTCGAGATTGCGCCGGCGACGGACTTTGCGACGTCGGCGACCATCAAGTCAACATGAGCATTTGAGAACGGGAATGGACCTTTCGGGATGACATCCCAGATTTTTGGATTGAGCGTTGCTAGGAACTCAATCTTCGATCGGATATGGGAAAAGTTGGCCATAGGTTCTCCTTTCTGGAGAAGTAGTGCGGCCAGGGGGATCAGCGTTTCAATTCGCAGTTATGGGGCGGATGGCTTGCGGATGGTCGGGTATGTGATGCCGAGTTGGTCCAGATAGGTCGGGAACCTGGAAGCGTCGTAGTAGAACTTCCGCATCTGCTCGCGATACTTTGCCATCCGCTCGGCGTTGAGTTCGATCGCGGGCTTGTCGGTATCGGCGATGAGCGGCTGGTACTTCATGTCTTTGGTTTGGACTTCGCGGAAGTACTTCCAGGCGTCGGCGATGAGCTCGGGTTTGAGCAGGAAATCGAGCGCCGTGGTTACTTGCACCTTGGCCCCGGCGACCGAGCCCTTGTGCGCCAGGGGCGTTGCCATGGAGATGGCGTTGGCCCAGTGGTGGCCGGGGAGGTTCGGAATGTTCGCGGGGAAGTTCATGTAGACCATGGGGACAACCCAGGAGATGTCGCCGATATCGTCGGTGCCACCGCCCTTCCAGGGCTGGGGCGGCTCGAGCGCCTTTACTTTGTCGCGGAGCGGCTCGACTTTCGGCGCGCGAATTTCGCGCTGCAGTTCGCGGGCTAGCGTCTGGTCCTCCTCCGACCATTTGGGCATGCCAACCATTTCGATGTTCTTTTGTTGCACTTCGGCGACGACCTTATTTAGGTGATAAGGCCACGCGGAGCCCACGATGCGCTGGCTGACGCTGGTGCTGGTGGCCATGGAAGCGGCCTTGGCCATGGTGGCGCCGAACTCCTGCATCTCCTTGATCCGCGGGAAATCCTGTTCGCGGAAGTAGTACCAGACGGTGGCCTCTTCGGGCACGACGTTCGGCTGGTCACCGCCGTTGGTGATCACGTAGTGGGAGCGCTGCTCGGGTCGAAGGTGCTCGCGCTTCATGTTCCACATCGTGTTCATGAGCTCGACGGCATCCAGCGCGCTTCGGCCTTTCCACGGCGCGCCGGCGGCATGCGCGGCCTCGCCCTTGAACGTGAACTGGATGGAGACCAGGCCGCTATTATTGGCGGGCTGACCGTAGGCGGTAGCGAACTCGTTCCCAACATGGCAGCCGAGCATGATGTCGAGGTCTTTGAATAGGCCGGCGCGCACGTAGAATGCTTTGGTGGCGACGAGCTCTTCGGCGACTCCGGGGTAGAGCTTTAGGGCGCCCTTAATGCCGTTCTTGGTCATCAGGTCCTTAAGTACGATCGCGGCGACCACGTTAACTGCGTTGCCGGAGTTGTGGCCTTCGCCGTGGCCCGGGGCTCCTTCGACCAGCGGATCATGATAAGCGACGCCGGGTTTTTGGCTGGCACGGGGAATGCCGTCGAGATCGGTGATGAAACCGATGACCGGTTTCGCGCCGTTGGACCAGGTGGCGACCCAAGCCGTCGGGATGCCTGCGACACCGCGCTCGACTTGAAAGCCGTTCTTTTCCAGGATTCCGGTGAGATATTTGGACGTTTCGACTTCCTGGAACCCAAGTTCGCCGAAGCTGAAGACGGAATCGACTATCTCTTGGACCATCTTGGCGCGGCCGTCCACGGCGGCGATCGCTTCCGTTTTTAGAGCGTCGAGGTTAGGAGTTTGCGCGAACGAGGCGCTAAGGAGGAGCGGAGCGAGGAGCAGGCGCATTTGGAATTAGGGTACTACGGTGTTCCAATCCGGCGGCTGAACGCCGAGAAGGTTTCGAACGAAGAAATCGGCCCGTTTGCGCTCCCAGTACTCGCCCCAGCCGCCGTGATCGGCGCCGGGAAGGACCAACAGGTCGAACTGTTTTTTCGCTTTCAAGAGCGCATTGGCGACCTGGAAAGTGGAGGCCGGGTCCACGTTGGTGTCGAGTTCGCCGACGGCTAAAAGGAGCTTGCCTTTCAGCTTTGCGGCGTTGTCGACATTCGAGCTGGCGGCGTAGTGGTCACCAACAGGCCATCCCATCCACTGCTCGTTCCACCAGATTTTGTCCATGCGGTTGTCGTGGCAGCCGGCCGAGGAGACGGCGGCTTTGTAGAAGTCGCCATGGAAGAGTAGAGCGCCGAGCGAGTTCTGGCCGCCCGCGGAGTGACCGTAGATGCCTAGGCGATCCAAATCGTACCAGGGATACTTCGCCGCGGTGGCCTTGTGCCAGTTGATTCGATCGGGGAAGCCGGCGTCGCCAAGGTTCTTCCAAGCGACATCGTGGAACGCCTTGGAGCGATTCGACGTTCCCATACCATCGATTTGCACGACGATGAAGCCGAGCTCGGCCATGGCCTGCATGGGGCTGGCTGGTGAGAATCGTTTGGGTACGAAGGAGTCATGGGGACCGGCATAGATGAATTCGAGAACCGGATATTTTCGATTCGGATCGAAGTTCGACGGCCGGAAAAGGACGCCCCAAACGTCGGTCTTCCCGTCACGAGCTTTAGCCGTTAGGACTTCGGGCGGACGCCAGCCGGAGGCCTTTAAGGGGCCATCGTCGAGCTTCTCCAGCGTGCTGACGATCTCCTGGCTGGAGATGCGTTTGAGTTCGGTAACGGGTGCGAGATCGGTGCGGGAATAGGTGTCGGTCACGTACTGAAAATTGGGGGAAACGGAGACGTCGTGATCGGCGTCGGCGGCCGTCAGCCGCGTGAGATGGGAACCGTCGAAATCGATTCGGAAGAGGTGGCGGTAGTAGGGATCTTTCCCCGCGTCCATGCCGCTGGCGAGTAAGTAGATCTGCCGTTTTGTGGCGTCGACTCCGGCCACGGAACGAACCACCCATTCGCCCTTTGTGATCTGGTTCTTCACCTTGCCGGTCTTGCCGTCGTAGAGGTAGAGATGGTTCCAGCCATCGCGCTCGCTCATCCAGATGACTTCGGCGCCGTCGGCGAGGTCATCACGGAATTTCTTGTTGGAGTAGCAAAAGAAGGTGGAGCTCTCTTCGCTGACGATTGCGCGGGGTACGGCGGTAGCGGCGTCGACTTCGATGATCCGGTAGACCTGATGGCCGCGCTGATTGTATTCAAACGTGAAGGCGCGGCTGTCCTTGCGCCATTCGATTCGCGACAGGGAGAAAGGGTTGGAGAAGAGCCTGTTGTCGATCTCAGTTGGCTTGCCGGATTGTATGTCGATCAGGACCGGTTGGGGAAGATCGAGGGCATCACCGGGCTTTGCGTACGGGATACTTTTCGTGCGCGGTTGGACCTGGTCCGCCGGAGAGGACTCGACGTAGTGAATCTGGCGCCGCTGGCCGGGGCGCACACGGTAGACGGCGACTTTACCGCCGTTCGGCGACCAGGCTTGCGGAGAGAGCGCGTAGTAGTTACCCTCCGAGCCATCCGTGGTGAGCGGCTTGTCTGCTTTGGTTCTAATCCAGACGTTGTAATTGCGAATAAAGAGTTCGGACTTTCCATCGGGTGACTTGACCGGCCGTTGTGATTCGACAACCCGCGGGCCGCTGCTCCAGGCAGGACCGGGCAGGGGAATGACTTTTGGCTGGTACGTGTTGAGATCGATTTCGATTCGTTCCGACGCGAGCTGGAACTCCAGGACATTCTCCTTGAAGCGGAGATTCCCAATCTGAAGGCGATTGGGTTCGAAGCGCCGTCCCTTGAGCGCTGAGAGCGCGGTTGCGAGGCGCTGATGATCGAAGGCGGGCCGCTTTGAGCCATCCACCGCGGCGATGACGAACTCATTGCCCGAAGCTGTCGAGCGGCTGTACCAGAAGCGATCCGAACTTTCCCGCCAACTGACCGGCCCGGCGGCGCCCGCGGTAAATTGCCGCTGTTTTTCGGAGTAAGTGAGGAAGCGCTGGTAATCGGCCAACGTTCCCTGGGCCCATAAAGTCGGGAAGAGAATGAAACAAAACGCCGGGCGCATGGTGGTTATCAAGAGTATATAATCCGCGCAGAAAGGAGTTTCATGATGAAACTTTTCCTTCTCGTCATCGCGACGGCATTCGCTCATGGACAGAGTACCTTCGCGAGTTTGACTGGAACGGCAACCGACTCGACGGGGGCCGTGATGCCGGGAGTTACCGTGGAGGCTCGCGAAGTGAATACGGGCTACACGTATCGTGCGGAGACCAATGACAGCGGGCTCTACACGATCGCGAACATACGCGAAGGCACGTTTGTGCTGAAGGCGACGAAGACCGGTTTCAGTGAGTTCACGGTGGAGCGGCTGATACTTACGGCGCTCGATAACCGGCGCGTGGACGTTCGGATGACGGTGGGCTCCGTAGGAACGACCGTGGAAGTGAGCGGCGGGGCGACGCTGATTGAAACGGAGTCCGCACGCATTGCCGACGTGAAGGACCGGGAGACGCTGCGGGCGCTGCCGTTGACACTGCGAAGGGCTTGGGACTATTTCACGCTATCGCCGCAGATCAATAAGACGACGGGCGGTTTTCAGGTTTCGTTCGCGGGCAGCCGGCAGCAACAGGGCGCGGCGAATATAGATGGGACGACCATTCAACGCTCCGGGGGTGGATTCGCTTCTGGGCCGCTGCTGGACCGAACGGAATCGTTCTCCGAATTGCGAATGGACATCGCGGGAACGAGCGCGGAGTATGGGCTGATCGGACAAGTGACGCTGATCAGCCGATCCGGTACGAACGATTTCCACGGCACGTTTTCCGACTATTACTCGACGACGGCGTTTCGTGTGCGGAATCCATTCGCGTTGGAGAGGGCTTCCGGCGTGTCGCATCGGCTGACGTTCGCCGGAGGCGGACCGATTGTAATTCCCAAGCTTTATAACGGGAAAAACAAGACTTTCATTTTTGGAACGGTGGAGGCCGGCTTCGGTTCTCCGGGCCGGACGCAGTTGAACCAATCCGTTCCGACCGAGCCATGGCGCACCGGCAACTTCGCCTCGCTGGCGCCGGGAACGGTGATCCGCGATCCGTTTAACGGCGACGTGCCGTTTGCCGGCAACGTGATTCCCGCCAGCCGGATCAATCCCGTTTCGAAGTCCATGCAGGATCAGTTTTTGGCGCGTCCGAACTTCGGAGATCCGAACAGCTTCTTCGCGCAGAACTATCGGGAACTGCGGGTGAATACCGTGTCCCATCAGCCGACGATTACCCTACGCGTCGATCATCGGTTTAACGACAAGGCATTCATCTATGGCCGCATGACGAAGGTGGACTGGAACCTGGACAATTTCGAATCGCTGCCGACAGTGACTGACCGGTATCGGCGGTGGCGCGCGCTGCGCGCGTCGACGATCGCCTATACGCACTCCATCCGGCCGAACCTGCTGAATGAGTTCCGCTGGGGCACGTCGTTTGACGATCTGCCGAACATCTCGAAAATTTCGGGGAAACAGCTTGTGGAGAGCCTGGGGCTGCGCGGTCTGGCTCCCGATCTGCCGGACGTGGGCGGGATCTTTGAAATGTCGTTTACCGGCGTTGGTCTGTCTCCGATTGCGGTTTTGGGAACCTGCAATCCCTGCGGAAGAGACTTGATCCAGCAGTTTGTGGAACATGTGAGCTGGTTCAAAGGGAACCACAACGTGAAGATGGGGTACCAGTTGATCATGGGCAAGGCGAACGAGATTCGCCAGCCAGCCGGGTTGTTCGGGAGCGTCAATTTTTCGAACCGGTTCAGCGGCCATCCCTACTCGGACTTCCTGCTGGGCATTCCGACCACGATGTCGCGCGGCTTCCCGGCGATTGAGCCGAAACGCCAGAACAAACGGCACGGCGTGTTCATTCAGGACGATTGGAAATTGCGCCCTAATTTCACGCTGAACCTGGGTCTGCGGTGGGACTACTATCCGGGCTGGACGGAAGATAACGGCCGGCAAGCGATATTCGATATCGCCAGCGGCGCGATTGTGGTGCCGGATGGCGCTTTGGACAAGGTGAGCCCGCTGATGCCGCGCGGTTATGTCAATGTCTTGGAGGCTTCGAAGGCCTGGTACGCTTCGAGCACGTTGACCATGGGCGACACGAACAACATTTCGCCACGCGTTGGGTTCGCGTGGCGGCCTGGCAGCGGGAATCAATCGGTGGTTCGCGGCGGCTTTGGGGTCTATTACGATGCGTCGGCGAACGGGCCGTCGGCGGGCTCCACGGTGCCGTTCCAGATTTCCGAGCCGGCGTACACCAATCCGACCGTAAACCCATTAGTGCTCCCCGTGGCGTTTCCGAGTACATCGACGGGCGGCCCGTCGACGGTAGCGATTCCGCCGGCGTTCCGGCCGGACCTGCGGATTCCGTTCTCGATGCAGTACAACCTGACGCTGGAGCGCCAGCAGTTCAACACTGGTTTCCGGTTGTCCTACGTCGGCACGAACACGCGGCAGGGCGTCTACCGTTGGGACATTAACTCCCCGGTTGCGGACGCGCGCAACTATGTCGATAAACCGCGGAGGTTCCCGCTCTATCCGGGCATCAACTACACGGACAACGGGGCCGGACACCAGTACCACGGGCTTTCGGTGGAAGTGGAGCGGAAGCGCATGAAGGGTTTCGGCTATCAGGTTTATTACACGCTCGCCAAGGATATTCAGGATCTGGAGAACCTGGAGAGCCCCGAGTATGCGTATGACCGGCGGCGGGAGCGCACGACTTGGGGTGCACTGCCGCGGCACCGTTTCCAATTCAACACGGTCTACGATTTGCCGTTCGGTAAGGGGCAGGCGTTCTACGGTGATGTGGGGCGTACCGCCAATGCGATCATCGGCGGATGGCAGTTATCGTCGATATATATCTATGAAGCGGGCGGCACCATTACACCTTTGTGGACCGGGCCGGACCCAACGGGAACTCGCTTCTCGGCGAACACTACACGGCCGCAAGTGACCATACGGCCTGACCGGATCGCCGATGGCCGCCTGGACAATCCGACGGTGAACCGGTGGTTCGATGTAGGAGCGTTCGCGGCGCCGCAATTGGGGCGCTTCGGGAGTTCGGGAAAGTATGTGCTCTACGGTTCCCCGGCAAATGTTCTTCACGCAACGATTGCCAAACAGTTCTTCGTGAAGGAACGGATGCGCATTCGATTGGAGATGTTGGCAACCAACGCACTAAACCACCCGAATTACATGGACGCGAATACGAATATTACGAACCTGGGAACTGCCGGAGTGATCACCGCAACGATGGATCGAAACGCGAAATTCGATTCGGCGATACCGCGGGAGTTGCAGGCGCAGTTGCGTATCGAGTGGTAGAAAAAAAGGAACGGCAGCCGGAAGGGTGCGGCTGCCGTTCCTTTTCCTTACCCGCCGCCGATATGAGGCTGTTCGGCGCGCAGTGGAAAAAGACTAAGCGTAGACGGGTTCCAACATAGGCGCCGGGAGTACCGCCGGGGACTTCTGGAAACTCCATTGGAAGTGTCCGGACAAGGAGGAGGGTACGCAGATGACCGGGCACGGCGAATGACTGACGGTGCGGGTAATGCCGGGGAGGAAGAACCCGCCGGTGCTTTGAGCTTCGGAGAGAAAAAGGATGTCCGCACTGCTGGCGGCGGCCATGCTTGGAATCTCGCGGCTGGGCGATCCGATTGCAAGATCGACGGCGGGAATGCGGTGCCAGTGACTCAGAAGTTCTTCGATGCGAGAGATGGCGTTGTCGGGATGCAGGGGTTGCGGCGCGGCAGCCTGCAAGGCGAGGGTGCCTTCGCTGATCGATGGGAGAACGGTGAGGATTCGCAGACGGGCACCGAGTTTCTCCGCAAAGGATGAAGCAAGCTCCAGATGGCGAAGATTGGAATCCCAGCCATCCAGCGCGACGGCGACTGTACGAATCGGCCGCCGGAAGTCGGCGGCTTCCAGGCCGCGGCTGGTGGTCCAGAGCGGGCACGCGACGTTCCGGATCAACTGAGTGCGAATCGAGCGATGGAACGGCCGGGGGAGACCGATGCGGTCCGAACCGGGAGCGATGATGAGGTCAAAGCGTTCGTTGCGAGTGAGTTCGGCGACCGCCTCGCCCGGGGCGCCATCGAGTGTTATGCGGCGGCATTCGGCGAAGTGGTCGGCCTCGGCGAAAAAGGACTGCAGATCGCGATGGGGAACCGGTTTGCAGCGAGTGGCGTGCGTGATCGTCAGGCGGATGTCGAAGGCGTCGGCGATCTGCGCGACGGCGCGGATGGCGCGGAAACAGGAATCGGAGAAATTCGTCGTGAAAAGAATATTGAGTTCAGGCATGAGGGGATCCTTTCGTCTAGTACATGAAGCCGGCGACGGGGTGTATTTCGGCGGGCACTTCCCGTTCGCCCAGATGCTGGCGGAGATCGATTTCGATGTTGCGCGTGAGGGTCGTCATGGGAGTGTCGTGAACGGTGTTGGCAAACGGTGTTTCAATGTCCCGGCCAATGGTGTCGAGCACGATGAAAGCGAAACTGACGATGGTCGACGCGATGGGCGTGGCGAGGCCGAGCCCTTCCACGAAACCGAGCGGCACGAGCAGACAGAAAAAGTTGACCAGGAGACGCGGGAAATAGTCGTATTGGCGCGGCAGGGGGGTGTTCTTGATGCGTTCGCAAGCCCCCTGAATATTGGTCAACTGCGTGAGAGTGTCATCGAAGGAGGTGAGGCGAATGGAGTCGAGCCAACCGCGGTCAAAGGCTGTGCGAATTTCCTGGCTCATTAACAGGAGAATCGCCGCGGGAACGTTGCGAAACCGGCGAAGCGCGGCGAGGGTGGGATCGGGGAGAATATTTCCGAGTTCCGGAAAGGGGTTCTGTCCGCGCAGGTGGCAACGGAGCGAATAAACAAAGGCGATTTGCAGTTTGACCAGAGTGTCGCGCACTTCGCGGATTTCCTGGGCAGGAGCGGAGATAAGAGTGATGGCCTGGCGGGCGAGCGTGCGGGAGTAGTTGACGAGACCGCCCCAAAGCGTGCGCGCTTCCCACCAGCGATCGTAGGCCGAGCTTGTACGGAAACCGAGGAAAACGCCAATGGCCGACCCCAGCATGGTAAGCGGCAGCGCGGTCATGGCGAGGAAATGGAAACCGCCGAGGACGTATAGCGCGGCGATAGAAAAGTCATAGATAAAGAGCATGCCCAACCGCTTGGAAACTTGCGGCCAGACACGAGTCCAGGGAAGATGGTCACGAACAATCATGCATTCATGGTGCGGGGAATCCCTGACGAATTCCAGATATCGATCGGCACTCTGAAGTTGGGGGGCGAACCTATCTTTTGGCTAGGTGTGCAACCGGAATGCGGAGCGCGCATCTACACGTGGGTACCCGTTTATGCCGACAAGACTATCCCTGTTTGGACTTAAGTTTCAGGAAACCCCGGCGGAGCGCACCCGGATTCTGGCGGGTAGCGCCGTTGTTCTCGTGTTGCTCGTTGCCCTGGAATGGTCCTTTCGGCTGGAGGTATCGTTAGGGATCCTGTACGCGTTCCCGGTAGCAATGGCGGCGGTTGTGCTGTCGCGCTGGCAGGTGATACTGCTGGCAGTGGTGTGCGCGCTGGTCCGAGGACAGTTCACCCCGTACGTCTCTCAGTTGGAGAGTTTGCTGCGATTCCTCATGGCGACGATTGCCTACGCCGCGGCAGGGTTATTAGTGGTGGAAGTGGCGAGCAACCGGCGCCGGCTGGTGGAGCACTATGCACGGCTGAGCCTGGAGCAACAGTTGCGGAGAAAGGCCGAAGAACAACTGCGCATTTTAGTGCAGAGCAGTCCGGCGGCGATACTGACGCTGGACGCGGAGGCGAAGGTTGTGGCCGCCAATCGCGCCGCGCATGAGATGTTGGGTTTTGAGTCGGGCAGTATGAATGGAGTGTCGATTGAGCCCCATTTTCCGGTGTTTAAAAGAGCGCTGGCCTTTTCACCGGGCGGGCGGCCGGTGCGGTCGTCGGTGTCGGGATGGGCGCGCCGGAAGGATGGTGCGACCTTTCCGGTTCAGGCGTGGTTTTCCACCTACGGACAGGCCGAGGAACATGCGCTGGCGGCGATTCTGGTGGACATGTCCGAGGAGGTTCGAGACCGGGAGCGCGAGAACTTCCGCCAGCTTGTGGATCATCACCGTCTACTGGCAGGGGCGGTGTCGCACGAAATTCGAAATCTGTGCTCCGCGATTTCGGTGGTATCGGCGAATCTGGGCCGGTCCACCGATTTGTCCGGGAGTGCCGATTTTGAGGCTTTGCGGAATCTGGTAAGCGGGTTGACGCGCATTGCTTCTATCGAATTGAGGCGAGAACGGGTGGGCGTTTACTCGACGGATTTGCGGACGGCACTGGATCAGTTGCTCGTAGTGGTTGAGCCGGATTGGGCGGAGATGGAGGGGCGGATTGCTCTTCAAGTACCGCCGGACTTGAAGGTACAGGCGGAGCCGCATGGCCTGATGCAGATTTTCCTGAACCTCGCCCAGAACAGTTGCCGGGCGGTGAGCAACTCGCCGGAGCGGGAGTTGCGGATCTATGCGGCGAGTGATGGAGAACAAGTGCGAATCTGGTTCGAGGATACGGGGCCAGGCGTGCAGGAGGTTTCGGCATTGTTCCATCCGTTCCGGCCTGAAGCGGATGGGTCCGGGCTGGGGCTATACGTCTCGCGGGCGCTGGCCCGCGGCTTCGGCGGAGACCTTGTCTATGTGCCAACGGCTAAGGGATGCCGGTTTGACGTTATTCTGCAAGGCGGAGCGATTCCAGGATGATCCGTCTATACGTGGTCGACGACCATGCCCTCTTTCGCGAGGGGCTGCTGCGTTTGCTGGCAAGCGATCCGGATATCGTGGTGTTGGGATCGGCGGGTTCGATCGAGGCGGCGCTTCCCGACGTCATGTCGATGCCGATCGACATTTTGATTCTGGATTTTGAGCTCCAGGGAGAGCCGGTAACGCCGTTCGTACAGCAGATTCGGGAGGCGGGATTTCGAGCGCGAATCCTGCTGGTGACGGCGGGGCTGCCGGACCGAGACGCGGTGGAGTTGATCCGGCTGGGCGTCAGCGGAATCTTTCACAAGCAACACCCGCCGGAGGAACTGCGGCGCAGCATTCAACAAGTGTTTGAAGGGAAGGTGCTGATCGAACAGCATTATCTGCAGAAGCTCGTGCAGATGAGCGACGCCCCTGCCCTGCGATTTACCGAGCGCGATCAGCAGGTGCTTCGATTCGTCGTAGAGGGCTTGGCGAACAAGGAGATTGCCGGCGAGTTGGGAATATCGGAGAGCGCGGTGAAAGCCTCGTTGCAGCAGTTATTCGCCAAAACGAATGTCAGGACGCGAAGCCAGTTGGTTCGCGTGGCGCTGGAGGAGTACCGCGAGTTTCTCTAAAGGGGGCCGCGTTTGCAATATAATGCGAACACTCGAGGAGTGCGCGCTGTGCCCCGTTCGCTACTTATTGCCGCTGTCGTATTGACGCCCGTTTGGGCGCAGGAAAAGGTTGTCTCTTTCGTTCACGACATCAAGCCGCTGCTTGAGAACCGCTGCTTGAAGTGCCATGGCCCGGCGATGCAGTTGGGCAAGCTCGATTTGCGGGATCGCGAGTCGGCGATAAAAGGATCGGGGAAGGGCACGGCGCTGGTTCCGGGTGAACCGGAGAAAAGCCCGCTGTACCGGCATGTGGCGGGGCTGGACAAGCCGCAGATGCCGATGGATGGGAAGCTGAAGCCGGAAGAGGTTGCGGCGCTGCGGGATTGGATCGCGCAGGGTGCGAAGTGGGAAGGCACGCTGGGCGCGTCGGCAGCGGCGAAGCAGGATTTGAAGAAGTTGGAAACGTGGACGGTACCGGCCGGGGCGCGCGAGCAATGGGCGTTTCGAAAGCCGATACGTCCGGCGGTTCCGAGCAATGGCGCGGCGCATCCGGTGGACGCGTTTCTCCGGCAGACATTGGCCGCCCGCGGGTTGACGCAGGCGCCCAAGGCGGACAAGAACACGCTGGTTCGCCGGGCATATCTGGACCTGCTGGGACTGCCTCCTACGCCGGCGGAGGTGGCGGTGTTTGTGAACGACACTTCGCCAACGGCGTGGCCTGACTTGATCGACCGCTTGCTGGCGTCGCCGCACTATGGGGAGCGTTGGGGACGGCATTGGATGGACGTCGCGCGGTATGCCGATTCCAATGGCTACGAGCACGATTTCGACCGGCCAAACGCGTGGCGGTACCGCGACTATGTGATTCAGTCCTTCAATAAAGACACGCCGTTCAACGTGTTTCTGGAAGAGCAGTTAGCCGGGGACGAGATGGCGGAGCGGTCCTATGACCGTTTGATTGCCACCGCCTTCCTGCGCAATTACGCCAAGGTTGGCTTCCGCGAAAAGGACAATCCGCAATTTCGCTACGAGTATTTGGATGACATGATCGCGACGCTGGGCCGCGGCGTTATGGGAGTCACCGTTCAATGTGCGCGCTGCCACAATCATAAGTTCGATCCCATTGGACAGGCCGATTATTACCGGCTGCAGTCGACGCTGTGGGGCTACGTGGAAGTGGATCATCCGCTGACTCCCGAGGCGGAAGCGAAGGCCTATCAGGCGCAGATCGACGCGATCGCCGCGCAGACCAAGCCGCTGCGAGACGAGATCAAGGTGATTGAGCAGCCGTACCGGGAAGCGCTGTTGGCGCAGAAATACAAGAAGTGGCCGGAGCATATTCAGAAGGCTGTTTTCACGCAGGAGAAAGACCGGACGCCGGGTCAGGTGCTGCTGGCGAATCAGATCATCCGCACCACTTCCGTGCTGGCACCGGAACTTGACCGGACGATGAGTGCGGCGGATCTGGCGAAGAAGCGTTCGCTGGAGGCGCAGGTAAGGGCGATTGAAAAAAACCGTCCGAAGGCCATTCCCGTCGCCATGGGTATCACCGATGGCGACTACCGGTTGACGCCCGACGGCGCCGGCGATGAGCCCGCGCCCGGGAAGGGAGTCAAGCAGGAGAAGATCGACGGCACGTTCCTGAGCGATGGTACGAGAACCTATGCGGCGCCTCCCTCGTACTTCCTGCACGGCGGTGATGTGAATAGCAAGGGATCGCCGACGGTGCCGGGGTTTGTGGCGGTATTGGACGATGGCGCGACGCCCACGGCGATTCCGCCCGCCGATGGGAAGACGTCGGGACGCCGGTTGGCATTGGCGCGGTGGCTGACGTCGGGCCGCCATCCGTTGACAGCGCGTGTGATGGCGAACCGGATCTGGCATCACCACTTCGGCCGAGGCATTGTGACGACGCTCGACAATTTCGGAAAGACCGGAGAAGCGCCGACGCATCCGGAACTGCTGGACTGGCTGGCAGTGGAGTTCGTGGAGCGCGGTTGGAGCATCAAGCAGATGCACCGGCTGATGATGACCTCCGAGGCTTACCAGATGTCGAGCCAATGGGCGACCGAAAAGAACTTGATGACGGACGCCGAGAATCTGTCGTGGTGGCGATACCGGCCGCAACGGTTGGAGGCGGAGATTGTTCGCGACAGCATCCTGGCGGTTTCCGGGTCCTTAAATACGACGATGAATGGGAAGCCCGTTTTTCCGGAACTGCCGCCGGAGGTTTTGGCGTCGACCGATAAGGGCATTTGGAACAACACCAAGGACGGACCGGAAGTTTGGCGGCGCTCGGTGTATGTGTATCGAAAGCGCGGGTTGCCGCTGCCGTTCTTTGAAGTGTTCGATCTGCCGGACCAGAACCTGACTTGCGGACGGCGCAATGTTTCCACGGTGCCGACGCAGGCACTGACGCTGATGAATAATGGCTGGGTGCTGGGTCAGGCGGCGCGATTTGCCGACCGAGTCGCGACCGATGCCGGAGCGGATTCGTCGGCGCAAGTGACTCGGGCGTATGAGTTAGCACTGGGCCGCCGGCCGAGCGCCGAGGAGCTACGCGCTGGTACAGAATTTCTGCGCACAAGGACGATGGGCGACTTCGCGCACGTCATCCTGAACCTCAACGAATTTATCTATCTACGGTAACTTTTAGCGGTGAGTATGGAATACAACAAATTGCCAAAGGGATTCGTTTCACGCCGCAATTTTCTGTTTGAAGCGGGCCAGGGGCTGAGCGGTGTTGCGCTGGCGTGGATGCTGGGCCAGGACCGTGCGCTGGCCGCCGGATGCGATAGCAGTGAACAGATTGTCTCGCCATTTCTGCCGAAGAAGCCCCATTTCGCGCCTCGGGCCAAACGCGTCATCTCGCTCTTCATGAGCGGCGGCGTGAGCCAGATGGATACGTTCGATCCGAAGCCCGCGCTGGAGAAGTACGCCGGCCAGCCGCTGCCGGGTAAGGGTGACATCGTGGTTCGGCAGGGCCATCCGGGCCCGCTGATGCCGTCGCCGTTCCAGTTCCAGAAGTATGGCCAGGGCGGCCTGGAAATTTCCGAGCTGTTCCCGCATGTGGCAAGGCACGCCGATTCGCTGGCGGTGATCCGATCGTTGAAGGGCCGTTCCAACGACCACGTGATGGCGCACTACGAGCTCTCCTCGGGATCGATACGAATGGGATCTCCGTCGGTGGGATCGTGGGTTACTTACGGACTGGGTTCGGAGAATCAGAATCTGCCGGCATTCGTGGTGGTTTACGATGCGCGAGGCGGCCCGTTCGGCGGCCCGTCCAATTGGAGCGCGGGCTATATGCCGGCGGCGCATCAGGGTACGATCTTCCGAAGCGCCGGCGATCCGATCTTCGATTTGAAGCCTCCGCAGGGCGTGTCGGAAGCGCAGATGAAGGGACGGCTGGCGCTGTTGGAGCAGTTGAACCAGATGGATCTGGCGAAGAATCCCGGGAACTCGGAGCTGTCCGCGCGGATCAGCGCCTATGAGCTGGCTTTCCGTATGCAAGGCTGTGCGCCGGAGACCGTGAATGTGGAGAGTGAGAGCGACGAAACGAAGAAGCTCTACGGCATCGGCGATCCCATTACCGGGCCGTTTGGCCGGCAGTGCCTGATCGCGCGAAGACTGGCCGAACGCGGCGTTCGGTTTATCCAGCTCTATCATGGCGGGCTGGGAAATCAGAACACCGATACGTGGGACGCGCACGGCAATGTGAAGGAAAACCACACGCAGCACGCTGCGGAGACGGACCTGCCGATAGCCGGCCTGCTGACCGATTTGAAAGCGCGCGGCTTGCTCGACGACACGCTCGTCATCTGGCAGAGCGAGTTTGGACGAATGCCGATCTCGCAGCGCGGACTCGGGCGGGATCACAATCCGGGGACACAGAGCCTTTGGATGGCCGGAGCCGGTATCAAAGGAGGGCAGGCGATCGGGGCCTCCGACGATTTTGGATATATGGCCGAACAGCAGGTACTGAACGTGCACGATCTGCATGCGACGATGCTGCATTTATTGGGGATGAATCATACAAAGCTGACGTTTGCATACCAGGGCCGGCAGATGCGCCTGACCGACGTTTACGGCGAGCCCATCAAACAACTGATCAGCTAGAATGATGCCCATGGCATCTTTCCAACCGGGCGTGCACTTTGAGACGGCGAACGTCCGCAACCTCCTGCAGTCAGTTGGCGTAACGATGTCCGAGGCGATGTGCCTCGGGATCGGCGGAGGGATCGCAGCGGGTTATCAATACTGTCCCTCCGTTCAGAAGTATGAGGGGCTTGAGTATTCCGGAGTGCAGTTAATCCCGCGCGTGAAAATGATGACGACCAACGGCGCCTGGTACCGGGATACGGTCGACCGCCTGGGCATTCCGGCAGACGTACGGGAAAGTACGGGCAAGAAGGCGGCACAGACGAACCTGGCGGCTGGATTGGAGGCAGGCAAGCTGGTGGTGGCTTGGACGACGCCCTCGGGGCTGGCACAGACCATCAATTGGACGGCGACGTGCGGGATGTACACCGTACTGGTGCATTCGATTAAGGGCGACACCGTCACGTTCAGCGATCACATTTCTGTCCGGACGATTGGCGCGGAGGAGTTTGCGGCGGCCAGGGAGCGAGTTTGCTCCTTGAAGAATCGAACGATGACGATTTCGCCGGTAAAGGTGAGCGAGAAGCATTGGAAAAGCGCCGTGATCGCCGGCCTGCGGGAAACCGCGGGCGATTTCATTAAGCCGCGGCTGGGGACGTTTAACTTGCCGGGATTGAAGGAGGGCGTTGGTGTGATTAATGGGAAGAACAAGCGCTCCTGGCCGGTCGTTTTTCCGGGCCCGAAAGTTCTCTTGCCGATGCGGGACCTGTATGAATCGATTCAGTTCGATACAGGCGGGGGACTGATGCGCCCGCTGTATGCGACGTTTTTGGATGAGGCGGCGGAGTTGTTGGGACGAGCGGAATTGAGCAAGGTCGCGGAGTCTTATCGCAGGTTGGGAAAAGATTGGACGGCTTTCGCGGACTTCATTTTGCCGAAGGAATTCGCGGAATCTAAGAAAGCGATGGCGAAATTGGCCGCGGGCGACTTGGAGCAAAAGGCGAAATTGCAGAAACTGTATCGCGAACCATTTCCGTGGGATGCGGCAAAGATCGATTCGTTTCTAAAAGAAGCGTCAGGACGGCTCGGGGCCTTGTATGACCGCGAAGTTGCGGTGTCTAAGGAGTTAACGAAAGCCGTGGAGAAGCTCTGAACCCACGTTTGGTCCTCGCCGTGCATGGGTACCTGATGACGGAGGACCGATCTGATGCGCTTTACGTTATGCAAATCTCTGCTCGTATTGACATTTTTTGCCCCCATATGGGCCGTCGATGAGGACTCTCCGGTTGTATCGACGGCAGCATTGCCGGGCGGGCCTCATCGAGCTCCGGGTACCCAGTTTAAGTTCATCGAGGAACAGAAGGGAGGCACAACTCCGAAGTTCGCCGTCAAAGACGAGAACGGAGTTGTCTGGCGGGTAAAGGCCGGCCCGGAAGCCCGGCCAGAAACGGCCGCCACCCGATTGCTGCGCGCGGCTGGATATACGGCCGATGAGGATTATTACCGTGCGGAAATCCGTGTTCAAGGGCTGAAAACACTGTCGCGCGGGAATGAGTATTTAGGGGCGGGCGGTATTGTTCGGGACGTGCGGTTGGAACGTTCCACGGACCAGAAGCCGGGCAAGGGCTGGGACTGGCACAAAGCCCGCCCAACGGATCGTCGAACCTTCAACGGCCTACGCATCATGATGGCGCTTATCAATAACTGGGACCTGAAAACGAGCAACAATTCCTACGGCAGAGATGAGAACGACATGGTGGTCTCCGATCTGGGCGCGACGTTTGGGAAGACAGGAAACGTCTGGGTGCGAAGTAAAGGAGATGTGGAGGACTATGCCGAATCGAAGTTCGTAAAAAAGGTAACGCCAGAGCATGTCGACTTCGTCATGAACAGCCGCCCATTCTTCCTGGTCTCGGTCATCCGGCCTGTCTATTACATCGAAAGAACCCGAATGGAGCGCGTGGCGCAGGGTATTCCCATCGCGGACGCCCGTGCGCTTGGAGAACGGCTCGGCCGCCTTCCGCGCCGGCAGATTGCGCAGTGTTTCCGCGACGCCGGTTACTCGCCGCAGGAGACCGAAGGCTTTACGAAGGCCGTCCTGGAACGTATCCAAGCGTTGAAAAATCTATAAGTCAGGCGATCATACTAAGCGCGGCTTCGAGCTCGGACCGCGTATGGGCGTCGCCTGTACGTCCTGTGGCGTCGATTCCCCGTCGATAAAGCTCGGCGGCGTCTTCCAGCTTTCCCTGTTTTTCGAGCGCCTGGCCGCCGTGAAAATACGCGGCACAATAATTGGGATCGTTGGCTATCACTGCCCGGAACTCGACGACTGCCGACTCCAGGTCGCCGTTGTTGGCGTGATCGAGCGCGAGCCCGTATCGGGCGAACGAGTTCTTGGGGTCCTGTTCCAGCAGGGCTCGCAGGGCATTGGCACGTGCACTCATGTTCCTATGGTAAGCCGGACGCGGCTACACTCAATAGATCTATGCCGGAAGAACTGCAGGGCCGCCCGGTCCGGGAGTCGATGTCGGAAATGTCGGAGTTCGCACTTCCCAATGATGCGAACATATTGGGCACTCTCTTCGGCGGGAAAGTCATGTCGCTGGTGGATTTGGCCGGTTCGTTAGCTGCGGTGCGCCATGCGCGCGGGCCGGTCGTGACCGCCTCGGTTGACAACATGACCTTTCTTCACCCGATTCATATCGGGCAACTGGTGATTCTTCGTTCCCAGGTTAACCGCGTGTTCCGTACGTCCATGGAAGTGGGCGTAAAGATCTACGTGGAAGATTTGCGGACCCGGGAAGTTAAGCACACATCATCGGCCTATCTGACTTTTGTCGCAATCGACAAAGACGGGACAAGGGTTCCGATTCCGCCGGTAATACCCGAGACCGTGGAGGAACAACGCCGGTACAATGACGCCGGGGAACGGCGGCGCGTGCGATTGGAGATGAAGACGCGCGCGAGCATGAAGCCGGGCGCCTATCGAACCGAAGGCTAATCGCCAACCTTGTACATGTACTTGATGTTCGCCTTAAACAACAGCAGATTCGGCGCGCCCTCGCGGTTAACCTTCAGGCAGGTCTTGTCGTACCACTCGATGACTCCCTGGATCACTTCGCCATCGGTCAGCGAAATTACCATTTGCGTCTTCGCCTGCATCTGCTTCATGTAATAGAAGTTTTCGGCGTTCGTTTGGTCGGGGGGAACCGGTTTCTTGCTCGCGGCGGGGGGGCGGGATACAGGCATGGTCTCTTTCACGGGTAAAAGGTGAGGGCGGATAAATTTGCGATCGGTTGTTTCCACGTTGGGAATCCTTCCTGCGTCCATATCCAGGGAAAATTACAAGTATGAATTTACTGGCGCGAAGGAAAATGACTCGACTGTTAACTAACGTTATTGAACCATACGGACCGCGGGGGGGCAAGCCGTTGGCGTCAGCGCCGGAGTTCCATGACCCAGGAATCCAGCGCAATACCGCGCTGAATGTTCCGGCGCAGGAGTTCCAGGATCTCGTCCGTTTTCCGAACCGCCTTTCGAATCCATTCAAACTCTATGACGCTGGAAAGCCCGTCCAGTTCCCGCCGGATGTCGAAATTTTTGAGCGGCGCGGCCGGATTGTAGCGAATCCACAATAGGTCTTCCAGCAGCAAATACAGTACTTGCAGATAGTTTTCCAGCTTCTCGCTCCGCGCCGCGTTCAACGCTTCCGATTGCTTGGCCCAATCGGCCCACGGCAGCACGCCGGAGGCGGCGCCTAGCATCGCCAGCATGGCCGCGCGGCGCTTATCGTAGGCGGTCAGATCCAATGACAGGGCGGCGCCGGGACACCCCGCCGCAAGCGCGATGCGGCGCCTGGCCTGATCCAATCCTTTTAGCGCTACAAACGCCTCCATCTCCTCCGTCGAAAGGCGGGAGAGGTAAAGCGGCACGGAGCGTGAACGAATCGTCGGCAGCAGATCGTAGGCGTTGGCAGCCGTGCAGATGATGATGAGATAGGGCGGCGGTTCTTCCAGAATCTTCAGCAGAGAATTCGCCGCCTGTTCATTGGCGCGGTCGATCTGATCGATCAGGAAAATTCGATGGTGGCCCTTGAGCGGCGCGTACTGCGCACGCTCCTTCAGCAGGCGCATCTGCTGGATCGAGATCTGGCGCAACGGCCCTTCCGGGCAAAATGTCACGAAATCGGAATGCGACTGAAACAGTAGCGGATCGCTGGCGCGCTTATCGGCGGGCAGCTTATCCCGCTCGGCGAGAACTTCGGCGTTGTGCGAAAGGCTGAGGTCGTCCTTTTCGATCAACGCACCGTGCCCCAGCAACGCCGCCCCAAACCGCCGTGCGAGCGTCGCCTTGCCTATGCCCTGCGGCCCGGCCATCAGAATGGTTTGCGGAATCCGACTGTTGCCGATCATTTGGTTAAGTACGTCCACGGCAGCGCCATTGCCTTGAAAGTTTTCAATCATTGGAAGGGCCTTTCCGCAAAGCGTGCGTAGCCAAGTGGGTTTCCACGGCGGCCCAGACGTCTTCGTGTATCTCGGCGACCGACTGCGTGGCGTCAACGCGTCGAATGCGCTCCGGTTCTTTCGCACACAACGCGGCGTAGGCTTGCTGCACCCGGTCGTGAAACTCGGCGGCCTCCTCGTCGATGCGGGTTTCGTCGGGCTCCTCCGCCGCGGCCCGTTCCGCGTTGCGGGCATGGGCGCGGGCGAGACCGGTGGCGCGGTCAATGTCCAGATAAATGGTCAGATCCGGCGACGTGGGGCCGCAAGCGAATTGGTGCAGGGATTCGATCGTATCGATCGGCAAGCCGCGCCCGGCGCCCTGGTAGGCAACGGTGGAATCGGTATAACGGTCCGACACCACGACGCGTCCCCCGGCGAGCGCGGGCCGGATCCATTCATCGACGTTTTGCGCGCGGCAGGCGAAATAAAGGAGGAGTTCCGCGCGGCTTGAGAGCTCCTGATTTGCCCCGTCGAGAAGGATGCGCCGGATTTGCCGTCCAATCGGCGTGCCGCCCGGTTCGGCGGTTTCCAGGACGTCGTAGCCCTCCCGCCGCAGGCGGTCGATCAACAGGCGCATCTGCGTGGTCTTTCCGCTGCCGTCCATTCCTTCAAACGAGAGAAAGAGGCCGGGTCGAAGCGCGTCAGTCGTAGACAAAGTGCAACACCTTTTTCAGGTCTTCCCACGCTTCCCGTTTAGCGTTTTGATTATACGGCCGAAGCAGATAGGAGGGGTGATAGGTCACCATCACCGGAATGTCACGCCATTTGTGCCAATTGCCGCGCAACTTGGTCACACCATCCTTGGTGCCTAACACCGCCTTGGCGGCTGTTGAGCCGAGCGCGCAGATGGCCTTCGGCTTGATCGTCGAAAGCTGACGGAACAGGAACTCGCCGCAGATCTCCATTTCATCCGGCTGCGGCGTGCGATTCTCCGGTGGACGGCATTTCACGACGTTGCAAATATAGACGTCGGGACGCTTGATGGGAATGCCTTCCTTTGCCGCCGTGCCTTCGATCATCTGGGTCAGCAACTGGCCGGCGCGCCCAACGAAGGGCAGGCCGCTGGCGTCCTCATCCGCGCCGGGGCCTTCTCCCACGAAAACCAATGGCGAGCTTTCATTGCCGGAACCGAAGACGATCTTGTTGCGGGCCTCGCAAAGACGGCATCGACGGCAGTCGCCGATGTCGGTACGGATTCGTTCCAGTGAATCGTTGTCTGGGGCGAGCGGGATCAGTTGTATTGGCTTGGAAGCGGGTGGCGGCGCGGCGGCGCGAGGAGTTCTGGGAGGCATCGGCGGAAAGTCGTCGAACGTGAGGATGGGTTCGGGCTCGCCGGCGGCGGGCACGGGCGCCGCTGTCAACTGGCTGCCTCGCTTGTAGATGGACTTTATGCCAAGGTCCTGATAGAACTCAAGGGCGCGCCGGATGTCATCGGGGCTCATGCTCTTGCTATTGTGACGCGTGCAGAGCCAGCCGCAGCCGAAGCGCGTTGTCCAAAATGGTATGCGCGATTTCCCGTTTGGTGGCACGCTCTACGGGAATCGTCTCGCCAGTCGCCAGTACCAGCGTCACTTCGTTCAAATCGGATTCAAACCCGGTACCTTCCACGTTGACGAAGTTGCCGACGATCATATCGGCCTTCTTTGCCTCCATCTTCCGCCGCGCTTCGGAGATCATGTCGGTGGTTTCCGCGGCGAATCCAATCAGCAGCCGGTCCCCCTTCCGGGCTCCGGCTTCGGCCAGAATGTCGGGCGTTGGATCGAGATCGAGCGAGACGCGCGCGGCCGTCTTTTTGATCTTGTTGGCGGGCACATTGGAAATGTAGTAGTCGGCCACGGCGGCGGACTTGATGATGATCGTCGACTCACCCATTCGATCCATGATGGCGTCGCGCATCTGATGCGCCGTCCGCACGGGCACCACTTCCACGCCGGGCGGCGGTGGAATGTGGACGGGGCCGCTGACCAGAATCACGCGCGCGCCGCGTGCCGAAGCGGCTTCGGCTAGCGCGTAGCCCATCTTGCCGCTGGAACGGTTGGTGATGTATCGGACGGGGTCGAGCGGCTCCTGTGTCGGTCCCGCGGAGATTAATACCACTTCGCCGCTCAAGTCTTCCTTGTTGATCACGGCGGCGGCCACAGCGGCGGCAATCTGTTCCGGATCCGCCAGGCGGCCTGGACCGACCGTGCCGCAGGCCAGATCCCCTTCGTCCGGGCCCACGACGCGATGCCCGCGCGCTCGAAGCGTCGCCATATTGGAGACGGTCGCCGGATGATTCCACATGTTGGTGTTCATCGCCGGCGCCAGCACGACAGGGCCGGTGAAGGCCAGGTACAGCGTCGAAAGGAAATCGTCCGCAAGACCGTGCGCGAACTTGGCCAGCAGATCAGCCGTAGCCGGCGCTACGACTAAAACCCGGTTCTCCTGGGCAACCTGTATATGCTCCACCGAACTGGCGAGAACCTCGTCGGCCGAACGATCGCCGAAGAGGTCCGTGATCACTTTTCGCCCGGTTAACGCGGCAAACGTCAACGGCGTGATGAACTCGCCCCCCGCCCGTGTGAGAACGGTATTGACACTGAGCCCCTGCCGCATTAGCAACCGCGCCAATTCGGCTGCCTTGTAGGCAGCAATTCCGCCGCCTACCCCCAGGACGACGTTCATAAAAAACCTTTACTTGTTCGGATTACGAGCGGCCAGCGCGGCGTCCCGGATCGGGTCCTCATACTGGACAAGTCCGCGGCGAACCTCTTCAAGCGAAGTCACCGTGGGCTTTCGCGACGAGGTGGGCAGGAACGACCGGGCGCCGCCCTGCAACTGCCGGGCGCGCTTGGCGGCGACAATGATGTAGCGATACGTCGACGATTCGGAGTCGTCCGGAATCGAGTGGTGCGCGTTGCGAGTGGTTTGGTCTGGCATGGGACTTTCTATCTACTGTTGAAAAGAGGCGAGAATGGGCTCCAGAGTGGATTGCATCTTTGTGCGGCGGGATCGCTCAGCTACAAAGATGGAGCGCAGCCGGGCATACGCTTCCTCCAGATTGTCGTTAATAATTACGAACTGGTACCGGTCCACCTGGGAAATATCTTCGACTGCCTGGCGGAGCCGGCGTTGAATCGCCGCTTCATCCTCGGTATTGCGGGATCGAAGGCGGCGTTCCAGTTCGGCAAAACTCGGCGGGGTCACGAAGATGTAAACAGCCTCGGTCCCCTTCTCTTGTAATTGTCGCGCACCCTGCACTTCAATGTCGAGGAGCAAGTCCTGGCCGCTCCGCTCCGCCTCCTCGATTTCCCGCCGGTTGGTGCCATACAAGTTCTTCGAAAATTGAGCATGTTCAAAAAATCGCTCGGCATCGATGTCCGCCTGAAACTGGTCCCGGGACAGAAAATGGTAATTAACTCCATCCACTTCGCCCGGCCGTGGGGGGCGGGTTGTGCTGCTGACGGAAAATCGCAGTCCCGGCAGTTCCTCCAAAAGCCGGCGAATCAGGACAGACTTACCGGCCCCGGATGGGCCGGAGATCACGAATAAAGTGCTCATTCTAAATTCAGCGATTGCTCGCGGACTTTCTCAATGTCGGCTTTTACACCGAGCGCGGTCTCGGTAATCGTCAGACCTTGCTCCCCAATCCCGTTGGTTTTGGACAGCATCGTGTTCGCTTCGCGGTTCATTTCCTGCAGCAGGAAGTCGAGCTTTTTGCCGACCTCGCCGCCGTCCTTCAACAGCTTCTCTAATTGCTCCGTATGGATTTCCAGCCGGGCGATCTCCTCGCCGATATCGCTGCGATCGGCGAGAATGGCCGCTTCCTGCACGACGCGCTGCGGATCGAGCTGGCTGCCGTTCAGGACATCGGCTAGCCGTTCGCGCATCCGCGCCTGGAAAGCCGGCATCGCGCGGGACCGTATGTCACGAACTTTCGCCACCGCGGCGCGAATATGACCGTTTCGTTCGAGCAGCACCTCCAAAGTGTCCAGGCCCTCCCGTTCGCGAAAGCGGTTGAGTTCGTTCACGGTGTCCTCGGTGAGCTGGCACAAAAACTGTTCCAACCCCGACTCCGGGTCGCGGTCCATGGGCACTCCCAACATACCCGGCAGCCGCAGCGCGCCGCGAAGATCGGGAGCTTCCGTGATGCCATGGCGTTCCGAAGCGAGCCGCCAGGCGGCGATATAGGCGTCCAGCATCGGCATGTTCAACTGCGCTTCGGCGTCGACAGCATTTCGTTTGTAGGAGGCGCGAACCTCCAAATGGCCTCGCGAGACCAGCCGGCGCACCACATTGCGAATGGCGGGCTCATAGGGGTCGAACTCCGGCGGCAGATGAAAATGAATGTCCAGTCCGCGGTGGTTGACCGCTTTGATGCTCAGGACCACTTCGCCGTCCGGTGACGATCGGCGCAAGCGGGCGTATCCGGTCATACTGCGAATTGCCATGTCGAGTTCCTATTATGGATTACCGGTTTCCAGGAATTGTAATTCATGTAAACGCTGATAGATGCCGCCGGCGTTGACCAGTTCTTCATGCCGGCCCGTCTCCACGATCCGTCCGCGGTCGAGCACGATAATCTTGTCGGCGCGGCGAATGGTGGACAGCCGGTGGGCAATGACGATCACTGTGCGTCCCTCGATCAGATTGGAGAGCGCCTTCTGTACCAGCGCCTCGCTCTCCGTATCCAGATGCGAGGTCGCTTCGTCGAGAATCAGAATGGGTGCGTTTTCCAACAGCGCGCGCGCAATGGCAATCCGCTGGCGCTGCCCGCCGGAAAGCCGCGCGCCGCGCTCGCCAATAACTGTTTGAAAACCATCGGGAAGCTGTTCGATAAATTCAAGCGCCAGCGCGTTGGATGCCGCTTCCCGGATTTCGTCTTCGGTCGCGCCGGTCCGCCCGTAGCCGATGTTGGCGGCCAGCGTGGTGTTGAAGAGAAAAGTCTCCTGCGCGACAATGCTGATTTTGCTTCGGAGTGAGGCTAGCTGAAAATCGCGAACGTCGGTGCCGTCGATGCGCACGGCGCCGCTCGTGGGATCGTAGAACCGCGGCACCAACGACGCCAGCGTGGATTTCCCCGCGCCGCTCGGGCCTACCAGCGCAACGATCTGCCCGGCCTTGACTTCCATTGAAATTCGATCCAGGAGGAACGCGTCGGGCGAGTTCGGATAGCGGAACGATACATCCTCAAACGTGATGGCCTTTGTGAAGCGGCGCAGTTCATGAGCGTCCGGCTTCTGAGCAATTTGAATCTCGCGGTCCAGATACTCGAAGACCTTCTGCGAGGCGCCCAGGGCCTGCTGGAAGATGTTGTGAATTCCGACGAGCCTTTTCACCGGCTCATAGAGCATCAACAGCGCGATGACGAAACTGGTGAACTCGCCCGTGCTCATCGTGCCCTGGACGATCTGTGTTCGGGCATAAGTGACGAGCCCAACGATTGTGATCGCGCCAAGAAATTCAATCAACGGGGAGCCGATCGCCTGCTGCGCGACATACTTCAAGTTACTGCGCCGCAGCCGGAGCGCCGCATCGCGGAACCGGTTCGATTCGAAATGCTCCGCGCCGAAGGACTTCACCACCTGATGGCCGCTGATAGTCTCCTGCAGAATCTGGTTGAGCTCGGCGGTGTCGTCCTGCGCGCGCCGCGTTGACCGGCGAATGCGGCGGCCGAGCCTGGCAGTCGGCAGCATGACAATTGGCAGTACGGTCAAGGAAAATAACGCCAGTTTCCAATCGTTCTGAACGATGACGATCAGCAGTCCGATCCCGATGAATGTCTGCCGCAGCCAATCGGCCAGAATGTGCGACGTCGCCACTTGGATCTTATCGATATCGCTCATGATGGACGACATCAGTTGCCCGGTGGAGTTGGCGTCAAAGAACTGCGCATCCTGGCGGAGCACGCGATCGAAGATCTCCTGCCGCAAGTCCGTGACAGCGTTCAAGCCTACGCGGTTGATCAACAGGTTGCCGAAGTAATCGGCCAATCCGCGCAGGAAAAAGGCGAACAACACGGCGGAGGCGGTCATCACCCAGACATCCTGAATCGAGGATGGAACCAGGTCGTTCAGGTTGAGCGTGCGATTGATGACTGGAATGTCGATCAGCTTTACGACGGTTTCGGTGGAGGCCGGGTTGAGCGCGCGATCGAATATCGGTTTGATGAGCAGTGCAATCAGCCCATGCGCCGCGCCGGCGAACGCCATCAATACCACCGAGCCCAGTAACGATGGCGTGTACGGCCGGACATAGCGAAATACCCGGAGCAGTTCCTTCATGCCGCTACTCCCAGGGCTTCGATGGCGGCCATCACATCGGTCACGGAAATACGGTCCATGGAGCCGTTTGCCACCAGCGTCTGCGCGTGTGCTCGCCAAGGGGCCCAGATTACGGGGTCCGATTCGCCGAACAGCACGACCAGCGGGATGTTGAAGGCGGCGGCGATATGTGCCGGACCGCTGTCGTTGCCAAGGAACAGGCTGGCCGATTGAATTAGAATCAGCGTGTCTTTCAACGACTCGTTGATCACCGTGCGAAATTCGCTGAACCGGGAAAGGTCATCACCCTGTCCCCCGACAAACACCGGCTCCAAATGCTGCAGGCTGCGCGCGACTTCCACGAACCGTTCCGCCGGCCAGGATTTGTTGGCGGCCGATGCCAGAGCGTGGATCACCGCGTACGGCTTCTCCGCTGGAACGGGAGGCGCGAAGAGCTTCGCACGCGGGATCTCCATGCGTTTGGCGCCCAGCCAGAACATAGCTGAGGCCATATGTTCGGCGGTATGAACCGTGCGCTCTTCCTTCAGAACTTCCTGCGCCCGCGGAATGGAAAGGTTGTAAATACGGCGATACCGGAAATGGCCGAATCCGGCCCTGTACGAAGCAAGTGACGCCAGCGTCAACCACATGCTGCGAGTGCCGCCGTGGAAATTGATGGTCAACCGCGGAGTCCAAAACATCGCCGCGCCGGGATGTGCGGGAAGAACGGCGTTGACATCCGGATTGCCGCGAAAGATATCCGCAAACCGGTCCTCCACCATGACACCCACGCGAAGGTCGGGCCGCGACTGCTTCAGGATATGGATTGCCGGCGTTGTGAGAACGCAATCGCCCAGCGAGCGAAGGCGAATAATAAGCACCTTCGCGCCGCTGGGCAATTTATCAAGCAAAACTAGTCCTCGACGCGGGCTTCGTCGACGAGCATTACGGGAATGTCGTCGCGAACCGGATAGACCCGCTTGCACTGCACGCACTTCAGCCCGCTGCCGTCGGGCTTCAGATCCAGAGATGCCTTGCAAAGAGGGCAAACGAGAATTTCCAGCAGATCTTGACTGATAGCCATAAGGAAACTCCAGTTTAGCGCTTACCGTCCCAGCTCGACACGCGCCCTGGTTACGACTTCCAGGAACTGCCGCGAGCGCTGTTCAAAGACTTCGTACTTGCCCTCTTTGATGGTCTGCGCGTCGATTAACTCGCTGCCCACGGCAACCGCCGATGACCCGGCTTTCAGGAAGTCCGCCGCCGTATCGAGATTCACGCCGCCCGTGGGAATCATATCGATCTGCGGGAACGGTCCCTTCAACGCCTTAATGTACTTCGCGCCGCCCATGTTGGAGCAAGGGAAGATCTTCACGAAATCCACACCGGCTTCCCACGCCGTAAGCACTTCGGTGGGCGTCAGCGCGCCGGGACAGATCACTTTCGAGTAGCGGTGAGCCACTTCAATGGTGCTGACCTTTAACGCCGGCGTGACGAGGAATTGAGCCCCAGCCAGGATGCAGGCGCGCGCGGTTTCCGGATCGAGCACCGTTCCGGCGCCCAGAGTCATTTTGTCGCCCAGTGCGTCGGCGAGTTTCTCCAAGGCCTTGATGGCTCCGGGCACGGTCATGGTGACCTCCGCGGAGCGTATCCCGCCGCGGTAGACGGCTTCCACCGCCAGAATGGCGGACTCCGCCGAGTTCGTTCGGACTATGGGCACGATGCCGATATCGAGGATGGAGGCCCGGATTTGTGATTTGGTCATGTTCTTCTATTTTCCGTCACTCTGGCCGAGTTACCAATCCACCACGCTGCCGTCTTCGTCGTCGTAGGACTCCGGATTCTTCCAGTCGTGCCCGATCTTATCGGCCATCAGGTTGTCGTCGAGTTCGACGCCCAATCCCGGACCGTCCGGCAACTCCAGGTAGCCGGCCTTCACGGTAAACGGCTTTTTCACATACCCTTCGCCCAGCGAAACCTGCTCCTGAATCAGGAAGTTCGGGATGGACGCGGCCAACTGCATGCCGGCGGCGAGCGAAATCGGGCCCAGCGGATTATGCGGCGCGATGCTCGCGTAGTAAGCTTCGGCCATGCCGGCAATCAGGCGGACCTCGGTTATGCCGCCGGCGTGACACATGTCGGGCTGCAGAATAGTCGCTGCTTTCCGCTCCAGCACTTCCCGGAAACCCCACTTGGTGAACACGCGCTCGCCGGTGGCGATCGGCAGATGTGTCCCGCGGGCAATCTCGGCCATCACGTCGTGATTCTGGGCCTGGCACGGCTCTTCGATGAACATCGGGTTGTATGGTTCCAACGCCTTGATCAGCATCTTGGCGTGCGCCGGACTGACTGCGCCGTGGAAATCCACGCCAATATCGACGCTATCGCCGACGATACGGCGCATCTCTGCAAACCGTTCGGCCGCGTACTTCACTTCCGCCGGGGACTCGACATAACGCGCCGGCCGCCGCTTGGCCGGGCCGGTTTTGAATGCGGTGAAGCCCTTGGCCATCGCCTCGCGCAAACCCTGCTCCAACGAACCCGCCCGATTCACATGCGCATAAACGCGAATCTTATTGCGCGTCGGGCCGCCCAACAATTCATACACGGGCACGCCGAATGCCTTGCCCTTGATGTCCCAAAGCGCCTGGTCAATGCCGCTCAGCGCACTGGTGAGAATCGGGCCGCCGCGATAGAACGCATGCCGGTAAATCGCCTGCCAGTGGTGCACCACGGCGCGCGGATCCTTCCCAACCAGATACGGCTCTATTTCCTTGATCGCAGTGGCGCAGGTCAGTGCCCGCCCCTCGGTCACAGGTTCGCCGAGGCCCACGATGCCGGCGTCGGTATGGATCTTCAGGAACAGCCACCGCGGCTTCACCAGGATCGTTTCCAGCCTGGTGATCTTGATCTTGTCCTTCGGCGAGATCGGTGCGTTTCGATTGATCTGCGCGGCCTGCGCCGCTTCTACCTGGAATAATCCTGTACCCGCGGCCGCGGCCCCGGCGACCCAGTTTCGACGTGAGAAATTGCTCATACTGGCCTGCCAGTATATCGAGCGGCGCCCTTTAGCGGAAATGGAACCACAAGCCGGCGATGAAAACAGCCAACGCCGTCGATAGCACAACCTCTGGCCGCGTACCCAACGCATGGCCCCACTTCAGCGTCAGGCCTTCGATCTTTTCGTCCTTTGCCGGCGTTGTGACCTTGGAGACAACCACCATCAGCAGCACGCAGAAGAAAAACACCAAGACGCTGAAATTCAGAAAACTGAAATCGACGACGGCATTCATTGCGCCCAGATCCATCTTCATCGCATTGCGGAAGATATCCATAATGAAGCGCGACGCCCCGATCACACCGCCCACGATCAGCGTAACGATCGCCGCCCGCGGCGTTGCGCCACGCCACAAAATACCCGTTAAAAACGTAGCGGTAATCGGTGCGCCGATATACGCCTGCACGCTCTGCAAATACTGGAACACCTGATTGTTCAGATTACGAATAAACGGAATCCAAAGAACGCTGATTATCACGACGACGATCGTCGACCATCGCCCGATGTTAACCAGTTCCCGCTCCGACGCCTTCGGCCGCAGTTTCTTATATACGTCCATCGTGATCAGTGTCGAGCACGAATTGAACACCGAACTCAACGACGACATCAGAGCGGCCAACAGCGCCGCGACCATCAACCCCTTCAGTCCCGCCGGCATCAGACGCATGACCAGGAGCGGATACGCATTGTCGCCGGTGACGTCGGCGGGATAAAGGGTCTTCGCGATCAGGCCCGGAAGAATCAGGATGAACACGGGAAGAATCTTCAAGGCCGCGCAGAAGAACGCGCCCTTTCGCGCCTCGCTCACGTTCGCCGCCGCGAGCGTTTTCTGCACAATCACCTGGTCCGTGCACCAATACCAGGTGCCCAGAATCAGCGTGCCGAAAATGGTTCCCGGCCATGGATATGTAGAATCGCTCGCCGGTTTGATCATGTGAAAGTAGTCGGCTGGCAGCGCGGCTCGCAGTCCTTCGAATCCCCCGGCCTGGTCAAGGCCTATCACCGTAATCACGATCGCGCCCAGCACCAGGAGCACCGCTTGAAAAACATCCGTGTAGATAACGGCCGCCAGCCCGCCCGTCACGGTATAGATGCCCGTCGCCACCACCAACAGAATCGCCGACGTCATGTAATCCCAGCCGACGATCTCGCGGATCAGGATTCCCCCCGCAAACAGCGAAACGCTGATCTTGGTGAAGATATAGGCAACAATCGAGATGCCCGTCAGATACCAGCGGCAGCCCGGAGAGAACCGCTTTTCCAGAAACTCCGGCATAGTGAACACGCCGCTCTTCAAGTAGTGCGGCACGAACAGCCATCCCAAAAGCAGCAGGCAGAAACTCGCCGACCACTCATAGCAGCCCACGGCCAACCCCGTCGCCGCGCCCGACCCCGCCAGCCCGATAAAGTGCTCGCTGCTGATGTTGGTCGCAAATAAAGAAGTCCCCACCGCGAACCAGCCGACATCACGCCCGGCAAGAAAATAATCGGACGACGTGCGCTCACGCCGGGAGTGATAAAAGCCGATCGCGAAGACCAGCAGGAAGTAGACGACTATGATCGCCGTATCGAGCATGGGTGCTAGTGTACATTAGCCTTGATGATTAGTAGACGCGCATTTCTATCTGGGTTGGCCACCCCGCTCGCTGCCCAACGCCGCCGGCCCAACATCGTTTTTATCCTTGCCGACGATCTCGGTTACGGCGACCTGGGTTGTTACGGGCAGAAGGAAATTCAGACGCCAAACCTCGATCGCATGGCCGCCGAAGGCACGCGGTTCACCGACGCCTACGCCGGCTGCACCGTCTGCGCTCCTTCCCGCTGCGCACTGATGACCGGTTACCACACCGGTCACGCGCGCATCCGCGGAAACAAAGGGAATGAAGAGTTGCTAAAGGCCGAGGATTTCACGATTCCCGAGATGTTCAAGAAGGCCGGCTACACCACCGGCATTTTCGGCAAATGGGGCATCGGCGGGCTCGGTTATCCCGGCTACCCCACGAAGAAAGGCTGGGACGAGTGGTATGGATTCTTTTCCCAGCTCCACGCCCACACTTACTATCCCGAACACCTGCTCAGCGGTGATCACGAGGAATTGGTTCGCGGCAATTGGGGCGTCGCCAAGAAAGGTTACGCGCCGGATTTATTTCTGGCCCGGGCGTTGGAGTGGATCGACAAGAGCAAGGACAAGCCGTTCCTGCTTTACTTCGCCAGCACCATTCCGCATGCCAATAATGAGCTTGGCCGCGACACGGGCGATGGCATCGAAATTCCCGACGACGCCCCCTATTCCGGCAAGCCGTGGCCGAAGCTGGAGCGCAAGTTTGCGGCTACGGTCACTCGTCTCGACCGCGATGTCGGACGCATTCTGGAAAAGCTGAAGGCGCTTGGCCTTGACGACAACACGCTCGTGCTTTTCTCAAGCGACAACGGTCCCCATAAAGAAGGCGGACACAATCCGGAATTCTTCCACTCCAGCGGACCGCTGCGCGGCACCAAGCGCGATTTGACCGACGGGGGCATCCGCGTGCCATTCATCGCGCGCTGGCCAGGCAAGGTGCCCGCCGGCCGCGTGAACAGTCATCCCTTTGCTTTCTGGGACATGATGCCCACGTTCGCCGAGGCCATTGGCTCGCAAGCCCCGCGAGGCATCGACGGCATCAGCATGTACCCCGCGCTGCTCGGCCAGCCGGCGAAAGAGCACGAATATCTCTACTGGGAATTCCATGAGGGCGGTTTCTCTCAAGCTGTCCGCGTCGGCGATTGGAAGCTCATCAAGTCCAAGGGCAAAACGATGCTCTTCAACCTGAAGGCTGATATCAACGAAGCCAACGACCTGGCCTCCGCCAACCCGGAGACCGTGCAGCGGCTGGCCAAAATCATGGCTGGCGCGCGGACGGATTCGCCAGACTTCCCAGTAGCGTGATCTTCTCGTTTCTTAAATAGCCGTACCGGTTTACCCAAACGCCATGCTGGGACGCAGCGCGCCCCGCCGCCAGCCGTTGTTTGAAGTCGTTCACCGGCCCGTAGCCGTGAATGAATGCAAACACCGGCGTGGCGCCCGCGGCCTTTTGCGCTTCGCGAACCTTTCGGATCTGCGCCTCCACGCCCACGGGATGCGGTTCGTCGGGTTCCGGATACCGGAAATCGGCGAGCCGCGTCGAATACGGCGGGTCCTGAATCTCCAGCCACTGGCTGAGCGCTTTAACCAGCAATTCTTCGTTTAACCCCGGATTGGCCTTCATCAGCGCGTCCCCATAGAACCGGAAAATCACCGGCCAATGCATCGTGTACAGCTTGCAATGAATGGCGGAGGCATACTTCGCCAGTTCGGAAAACTGCATCCCGCTCACGGTCGAAAATGGCGGCGGGAAGGTGCCGAAGGTCAACGCTATCCGGCCCGGCAGCGCATCGCGCAGACGCATTGCCAACTCGCTCACCAGCATTCCTTTGAACCGCAGCCAGTCAAGAATCCCGGGATTGTCGATCAGACCTGTCAGCAGCGCGTTGCGGCCGCCGTCGAGCTGCAGAAACCGCTCCAAGTGGGCATTCGAAAGCCCGCCGTGGAACAAGTTGTACAGCTCCAGTACCGCTCGTTGCATGCGGCTAAAATCGAAGCCCATGCGTGCCGCCGACTGCATGCAATGCGGGCCGAAGTCAAGGAAGACGTCGTCCAGAAAGTACGGCGGATACTCCGGCCAGTCGAAGCGTATGCCGTCGATATCGGGGTAAGCACGAACCATGTCGCGGGTCAGCGCAACCGTGTAGTCGACGATGTGGGGACTGGCCAGCGATCCGTTATTCGCCAATCGCCGCGGCGGGACAAGGCCGTTGGGCAAACGGGGCCGATCCTCCTCAACGGGTCCGCCGAACTGCACCCGATAGCCGGGCGGAATGGCGGCCTGTACCTGCAAATAGGTCTGAATATGACGGGCCTGCGCGGCGCGAATAAAGGCATTGATTACGCCGCCCTGGCGCACCGTCAGATGGTTGGTTGGCGAAGGCTGATACCGCAAGCCGCTATAGAGCTTCTTGTCCGTTTCGAAGCTCGGCGCCGTCTTCACGTAAAGCGCCCGCTTGCCCCACAGCGGCCGATCGAGCAGCCGCACCGATCCGGCGCCCGCATCCACCGGGGGTTCCCGGCTGCCGTTCTTTTCGTCCGACGGCTCCATCACGTAGGGCGACGTCGCGATCATGTCGACCCGCGCCGCATGCAACCGTTCGACGACGCTGTCGACGCCTTCGTTCTGAAAGAATTCGGGGAGTACGGTTACTCCAGTTTTCATTTCATCAAGGATACTGGTTATAGAGATGGCAGTTGTCTTAAGTTGCTCCGCGGCGGGCAAGCGCTACGGCGCGAAACCGCTTTTTGAAAATTTGACGATGGCGCTGCACGACGGGCAGCGGATCGGCCTGACCGGCCCCAATGGTAGCGGCAAATCGACGCTGATGCGCATCATGGCCGGGGTTGACACGCCCGACGACGGGCTCCGGACAATCCGCAAACAGGCCATCGTCGCCTACGTCCCGCAGGACTCCGTTTTTGAACCCGGGCAGACCATCAGATCCGTTCTGGAAACCGCGCTCGCCGATCTGCCGCTCACCGCCGAGGAGCGCACGCTCCGCCTGGAAATGGAAGCAAGCCGCGCCGGTTTCCGCGAATTCGACGTCAAGGCCGCTACACAGTCCGGCGGCTGGCGTAAGCGGCTGGCCATCGTCTGCGCGCTGGTTCGGCATCCCGATGCCGTGCTGCTCGACGAACCCACGAACCATCTCGATATCGACGGCATTTTGTGGCTGGAGCGCCTTCTCGTCCAATCGGAATTCGCCTCGCTCTTCATCAGTCACGACCGCTACTTCCTGGAACGCGTCGCCACGCATACGGCCGAGATCAATCCGGCCTACCCCGACGGCGTTTACCAGGCCGAAGGCAACTACAGCAAATTCCTCGAGCGCCGCGAGGAGTTCCTTCTTGCCCAGCAAAAGCTGCAGGATTCGCTCCAGACCAAGGTGAAACGTGAAGTGGAGTGGCTGCGGCGCGGCCCAAAGGCCCGGTCAACTAAAGCGAAAGCACGCATCGACGAAGCCCATCGCCTGATTGGCGAGTTAAGCGAAGTTTCTTCCCGAAACAAGACGAGTACGGCGTCCATTACTCTCAATGCCTCCGACCGCAAAACCAAGCGGCTCATTCAAGTCGAGGGACTTGCCGCGGCACCTGGTGGTGCCATTCTTTTCCAGGATCTTGATCTCATCCTCTCGGCCGGCACCAAGCTCGGCCTGGTGGGCGGCAACGGTTCCGGCAAGTCGACGCTACTAAGAATCCTCGAAGGCCACGCGGAGGCGTCGTCTGGCAGAGTCCAGCGAGCCGAAATGCTGCGAGTCGTCACCCTGGATCAAAACCGCCAGTTGCCCGACGAAAACGCCACCTTGAAGCAGGCGCTGTGTCCCGACGGCGACTCCGTCATCTACAACGACCAGACCATCCACGTCGCCGGTTGGGCTCGCCGATTCCTCTTTACCAGCGAACAACTCGTCCAGCCCGTCCGCCAACTGTCCGGCGGCGAGCGCGCCCGCGTCTTGCTGGCGAATCTCATGCTTCGGCCCGCCGATGTTCTCTTCCTCGACGAACCGACTAACGATCTCGACATCCCCACCCTCGAAGTCCTCGAAGAAAGCCTCTTGGATTTTCCCGGTGCGCTAGTCCTGGTAACGCACGACCGCTATCTTCTCGATCGCGTCGCCACCACGGTTCTTGCGCTGGAAGGCGACGGCCGCTGGGGCCTTTACGCCGAGTACAGCCAATGGGAACAGGAACGGGCAGAACGCCGGGCGCCGGCAGTGCCGAAGAAGGATGCGCCGGAGCAATCCCAGTCCGTGCCCCCCGCGAAAAAGAAACTCTCCTATATGGAACAGCGCGAATGGGACGCGATGGAGCAACAGATTCTGGAGGCCGAAGAGGAATTGGCAGATGCCAAAACAGCCCTCGATGACCCGGCCGTCTTCACCGATCACACTCGTGTCCAGGACGCCACGACTCGCATGGAAACCGCCCAGCACCGCGTGGAAGCCCTATACGCTCGTTGGGCCGAGTTGGAAGCGAAGGTAGGCTAAGCGATAGACTCTCGGTCATGATTTCCATGAACCGGCGCGAGTTTGGAGCGATGCTGGCAGCGGCGGTGCCCGTCCCGCAAAAATCGGTCGTTCTAACGTTCGATGATGCCGTCAAATCGCACCGCACTATAGTTGGCCCCTTGCTGAAGAAACTGGGCTTCAATGCCACCTTCTTCATCACGCATCGCTGGATGGACGATGACAAACACTTCCTCTCCTGGCAGGATGTCGCCGATCTCCACGGCATGGGCTTCGAGATCGGGAACCATTCCTGGACCCACGGCGACTTCTCGACGCCCCGAGCGGCTTCGCGCCTCGCCGGCGATTTGGCCCTCATCGACTACGAACTGGCCCGCGTAAAAGTCCCCAAGCCCATCAGCTTCGCTTGGTCGGGCAACTCCTTTGGCCCAGAGTCCGTGCAAGTTCTCCGCGACTACGGCATTAAGTTTGCGCGCCGCGGCGGCCAGCCCGAAGTCGAGTACGGTCGCATGGTGCTAGGCCCGGCCTTCGATCCCGCCAAACATCATCCACTGCTGATCCCTACCACCGGCGACGCCTACCCCGATTGGACCTTCGAACACTTCCAGAAGGTCATCTCCTCCGCGCGCCCCGGCCAGCTCGTGGTCCTGCAATTCCACGGCGTGCCCGATGTCATCCACCCCTGGGTCCACACGCCCGCCGATTCCTTCGAGCGCTATATGCAGCACTTGAAATCCGAGGGCTACCGGACGCTTTCCTTGAAGGATGTGGCCCCCTATCTGGGCCCGACGCCCGATGACCCCATGCTGAAGGCGCGCCACAAGGCCAGGGAAGGGAAGTTGCCACTGCCCGTGGAAGTCGAAGCCACGCAGAAGGAACTGCCCTACTGGCGCGGCGTCATGCGCCAACACGGCTACACTGCCGCCGAAGCCGAACTGGTCACCGGCCTGAAGGAGGAACCTGCAGAACCGCAGCGCGTAGCCGGGCCGAGACTGCTGCCCTATCCCGGCGGACGCCACATGCGTATCGGTTTTCTGGAAGGCGCCGTCAACCCGATGCGGGGCACGAAGGCGTCCGTTTTCCTCCCCTGGGCCGGCGCCGGCTACATTGTCATCGATGTGCCGGAAGCGATATTCGCAAACGGCAAGGTGGAGTTTCTTGGCCACACTCACGTACCCACCAAGTGGGACGAAAAGAACATCCCGATCTTCAATCGAGACTGGGTTCGCGCAACTGACGGCTCGCTCTCTTGTGAATGGGAATTACCGGACAAAGTCACCATTGGAGCCTCCGTTCGGCTCAATGGAGAAATAGTCTACATGGAGTGTTGGATTCGGAACGGGTCTGAGGAAACCTTGAAAGGGATGCGCGCCCAGGTCTGCGTGATGTTCAAGGGCGCCCCTGCATTCGCCGCCCAAACGAACGCCAACAAGACCCTGACGATGCCCCGGGCCGTCGTGCGATCAGCGGACAACGAACGCTGGATCGCGACCGAATGGGAAGACTGCCAGCGCGTTTGGGGCAACATGCAGTGCCCCTGCATGCATTCCGATCCCCGCTTTCCGGACTGCGCCCCCGGTGAAACCGTCCGCCGCAAGGGCCGCGTCTGGTTCGGTACGGGCAACGTCGGTTAAGGCATTACTTGTACCGTTATTTTTGACGCGGCTCCCTGCTGCCGGAACACGCGATGTGTCGCCTTCTGGAAGTCCGCCTCCCGCGCTTCATTGATGTTCATGAACTTCTGCGGATTCCGGTCCACCAGCGGGAACCACGAGCTCTGCACTTGAATCATGATGCGGTGCCCGCGGCGGAATGTGTGGAAGATGTCGTTCATGCCGTATTCCACCTTGGTCACCTGGCCCGGCACGAACGCCTCCGGCTTCGAAAAGCTGTTCCGGAACTTGCCGCGGAACACCTCGCCCCTCACCAGCATCTGGTAACCGGCCATGGGCGGTTGCCGTACCGTGGACGTCGAATTGGCCGGCACCTCCGGTACGGGCAGCGAATCCGGCAGCACGTCGATCAACTTGACGATCCAATCGGCATCTGTCCCTGTCGTCGATACGAACAGCGAGTTCATCACCGGCCCGGCGATTGTGACGTCCTCTTCCAAAACATCGGATTCGTAAACCAGCACATCCTGGCGAGTGGACGCGAACCGCTGATCGTCCACCATGTGCTCGCGCGTCATTCCAATGGCGATATCGCTCACCACCGGCACCGGCTTGGCCGGATCGCTGGTGAACTCATCGGCGCCGGACGTTTCCGCCGGAGCATTCCACGACAATTTCCCCTTCGCCGTCAAATAGAGGCTTTTGGATTTCGCCTCTGCCGGCGGCCAGGCCGCAAACTGCCGCCACTGGTTTGTGCCGGTTTCAAATACATGCGCCTTGGGAAACTTGCCGTCGCCCTTGCCCTTCAAATAATGCTCGAAGAACGGCGCCTCGATGAACTCCCAGTAGTACTTGCTGGTCTTGGCGTCGAATTTGATGTAGCCCAAATGATCGCCGTCGTCGCGAGCCCACTGCCCGTGCCGCCATGGCCCCATCACCAGCAGATTCGTCGTCGCTTCGCTCTGTTTGGCGACATTCTTGAACACCTGCAGCGCACCGTACAGATTCTCTGCGTCGAACCATCCTCCCACCGTCATTACCGCCGGTTTGATGGCTTTCAAATGAGGCCGCAGATTCCGCGACTGCCAGAATTCGTCGTAGGTATCGTGCCGCATCATATCGTTCCAGAAGGCGACGGTGTTTTTGAAATACTTCTCATTGGCGTTGAACAGCGGACCCATTTCCAGGAAGAACTTGTAGCCATCCGGCGTGCCGTGTTCGAACCGCGGCCTGTCCTTCGGCGGCACCACCGGCTCCGGCCTCGGCTTCCCGAACCCCGCCAGGAAATTGAACCCATGCGGTAAATACAGCGCCCCATTTCGATGGAAGTCGTCGCCCGTGAACCAGTCCGTAATCGGCGCCTGCGGCGAGGCACACACGTGTGCCGGATGCGCGTCAATCATCCCCGCGGCCGTATAAAACCCCGGATAGGAAATGCCATATGTGCAGACCTTTCCATTGTTATTGGGCACATGCTTCACCAGCCAATCGATCGTGTCGTACGTGTCGGTGCTCTCGTCGACATCCTGCGGCGTCCGCTTCACCGCGTGATGCGGCGTCATGTTGATGAACTCGCCCTCGCTCATGTTCCGGCCGCGCACATCCTGATAAACGAAGATGTACTTGGATTTCGCCAACCGCTTATTCGGCCCCAGGTCTTCCTTATACTGATCCACTCCGTACGGCGCCACGCTGTAGGGTGTCCTGTTCATAAGCATTGGCCACTTTTGCGACTGATCCTTCGGCACGTAAACCGACGTGAATAGCCTCTTACCGTCTCGCGCCGGGATCCGGTACTCGTACTTCGTATACTGCTCGCGAATCTTCTTCTCGCCTTGCGCGAAAAGAGCAACTGAAAAAATTAGCAGCAATATCCGCATACGGTCAGCTCTCAAACTGCCGCCGGAAGGCGGCGAACTGTTCTCTTAGTTCATGAAGCTCGGCTTCCACGGTGTTCAGCCGGATCTCCAAATCTTCCGTTCGCGCAGCCCGATGCACTGCGGGCGCCGCTAGCTCCGCCAACGCCTCGGCGCTCACCGGTCCGCCCATCAAATGCATCCACCGCGGCTCACGCTGCCCCGATTGCCGGCCGAGGAATACTGTCAACGGTTCCGCTCGCTCGCTCATCTTGCGCAGCGAATTCTCCACGGCGTCCAGATCGTCGAAGGCGTACATTCGCTGTGTACGGTCGCGTAATTCATTTAACGTCTGCGGCCCGCGCAGCAGCAGCACGCAGATCAGCGCCAGCTCCCGATTGTTCAAGTTCAGCTTGTAGGAGACGCGGTGCGCATACTTCGGCACCCGGGAATCGAAGCGTGCTTCGGCCAGCTCCCGCTCCTCCAGTTCCCGCAAACCATCGCGAACCGTCTCCTCGTCATAGTCGGTGGTTGGCTCCCGATTCGTCTTCTGATTGCAAGCCGTCATCAGGCTATTAACCGAAAGCGGATAATAGTCGGGCGTGGTCATGTCCTTTTCGATCAGGCTGCCCAGCACGCGCTGCTCAAGGGGACTCAATGGCGGATTCACCCTACCAGTTTAATCACGCCCGCCCGTTGGATAATAACGAGTTTGGAGAATAAGAAGCGTCCGCTAAAAACTCTCGAACGGGTCATCTCGAAAGCCGGGCTTGGCTCGCGTACCGATGCGCGCGGATGGATCCACGCCGGAAAAGTCAAGGTCAACGGCCGTGTCGTCGAAAATCCGGATCAATGGGTGGACATGGAGCGCGACCGCGTCAGCTTCGACGGCAAGCCCCTGGAGAGCCGCGACCGCATCTACCTTCTTCTCTATAAACCCACCGGCTACATCACCACCTACAAGGATCCCGACGGCCGTCCCACCGTCTATGACCTTCTCAAGGACGTCGATACTTTCGTCGTGCCCGTCGGCCGTCTCGACCTCGATACTTCCGGCCTGCTCCTGCTCACCAACGACACCCAGTTCGCCGAGCGCATTATGAACCCGGACTTCCACGTCCCGAAGACGTACTTGGTCAAAGCCTCCGCGATCCTTTCCGACGATCAACTCCAGCAGCTCCGCGGCGGCGTCGAACTCTCCGATGGCCCCACCCGCCCCGCCAAGGTCACCCGGCTCCGCGACTCCGGCAAACACACCCATCTCGAAATCACTCTCACCGAAGGGCGCAACCGTCAGGTCCGGCGCATGATCGAAGCCATTGGCGCGCGGGTCATGAAGCTCGTCCGGATTCGCATCGGGGATATCGCCATTGGCGACCTCCCCATCGGCACATGGCGCCTTCTCACTCGCCAAGAGCTGGCAAAACTCCGTCAATAACCATTCGCAGTTTCTGCCGCATCTGTTCCACGCGTTTGCAGTACGTCGATTCAAACGACCGCCGCGGAACTGCAAGTTTCTTCTGCATATCCGGCTCCTTCAGCAGCCGCTGGGACGACGAAGGCATGCGCGAAACGGCGTCGTCAAAGGCACGCGAAGAAGCCTCACGGAAGCCCGTGATCGCCCGGTAGTATCCGGACTGTCCGGGCACCTTTTTGCAGCCGCGAATCAACGCCTCCAGCGCTTCGGCCCGCTCTGTTCCGTCCAGCCATCGCGTAGTCGCAAGGCGTGCGCCGAAGTCGTCGAGGAACGGACCCAGCGGCAGCATCAGTTCGGCGGCTTTCCGCAACGGCTTCACCGCGCGCAGCGGATAGTGCCGGTGCCCTTCGCTGGCCAGCATCTCTTTGTACAAATCCCCAGGAAACTGAAAGATTCCTCTGTACCCCGTCACATTTTCCTGAGCCAATCGCTCAAACTGCAAAGCGCTCGCAGAATGGCGCGACGGACCGGTCCAAAAGCTGATGCCCTGGTTCAAGTCGCCCAAATTGTGAATCACGCTCATCGCCACGCGCATCGTGTCGAGCTCTCGTCCCGGCGCCAGGCAGACATCCACAAACGCCCGCGCCTCGCGCACCAGTTCCGCATGGATCGCCGCATGGGCCAGCGCCGAATACTCCTCATCGCCAAGAGCCAGAAACCGCCCGAGCGCCCCCGCCATCACCGACAGCCATTCGCCGTCATGTCCGCTGACAATCCCTTGAGCCCCGCAATCGATCGTTCGGAGCGAATACCCGTTCAGCGTCCACCCATGCATCGCCAACCCCAGCCGGAACATCGCCCGCAGCGTATCGCGGTCCTTGGTCTCCCGCCACAACAGTCCGCGAATCTTGCTGTCCACGTCCGTCGGGACATAAGTGGCTACGGTGCTGTGATGCGCCGCCAGACACAATGCGAAGTACCGTAACAACGCCCCTTCATCTCTTAACTCCGGATCTTCGCGAACTGCCCCTAAAATATGCAAAAAGCCATCCGGCGCGGTCGCCGATTGCATCGTTGGCTCCGCCGGCAGCCGTTCTTGCAGAAAAGGCGCCGTGTTCCAAATCAATTCCAAGATTCCCGCCGGCGAGATGTAATGGTCCCAAACGGCCGCTTGCGATTGTGTTTCTTCCAACTTCTTAGGGTATCTAAGCTACGAAGCCTGCGCGATCATCTTTAGGTCGTGTTTTGCGTTCGCAATGATCTGCAGGTAGTTCCCCGCTTACCTCCGCCCCTGGAGCATCTGGCAAAGGCTCATACGCTGCATACTCGCAAAATCAAGCCACCGTATCCGGCTGGCCCGAAGCGCCGTTAACCTCAGCCCCCCGCCAATCCCATGCGCCTCCAGCCATTGCTCGTGGGCCCCCAAAATCGCCCCGCCCCAACCCGTCGGCAGCACGCACCGCCCTTTCAGGCAAGCCACTACCTGATTCGCCATATCCTTCAACATCGCCCATCGCATCACCGGCACTGCTGTCGGCGTCGGAAATCGCCGCGCCGCCACCGGCAACGGCTGCGTCTCCTCGGAGCAATCCGCCACCAATATCTCCACCACGTCCGGATCCCGCTGCAACTGCTCCACGTACGCACGCAGCGTATCCGCGGATCGATACGCGGTCACGATCACACTCGGTCGCACGCTACTTCTCCATGGTCGCCGCGCGCCCGGTCATGTTCCGCCAGCTGAATCGCAGCAGTCCCGCGCCGAACGAAATGCCGTTATAGAAGTGATAAAGCAAATGGAATGGAATGGCTGCCAAAGCAAACCCGCGCCCCCGCTTGGCCGCCAGAAACAGATAGAACTGATTGTTCAAAACCACCAGCGCGATCAGCACCACGAACAGCGCCCCGATTACCGCGTGCCCCGGCAAATAAGTCATGATGAATAGCACCGACAACGCGCCGTAAACCACCAGCAGCACCGAAATCACTTGCGATCGACGTGGCTCGTCGTACGCATACCGGTGCCGCAGGAACAGCAGAACATACCCAAGAACCACCGGCGGTATGATCTCCAGCATGTTGTGATACCAGCAAAGCCCCACCAGAATCGCAAACCCCGCCGTCATCCCCACGAAAGCCTTCCACCCCCGCGGCGTGCCCTCGCCGTCCAACCAGAATCGGCCCATCGCAAACAGCAGCAGCGCGAAGATCGGCGTCAGGAAATAGCCCTTCCAGTACAGTGTCATCAGCAGCGCGGATCCTACGCTGATAAACGCCAGAGCCACGCTGATCCGTTGACTCAACTGCAGGTTCAAATCATTCGGCATGTTCCGGTCGCGAAGAATCAGCTCCGTCCACGGAATTCCGCGATCCAGAATATCCGTCTTCAACAGATTCCAGAACGTCCAACGCTTCAAATGCTTCACGCGGAGGTGCTTGTCCATTATCATCCACCGTCCCGCCTGGAACAGCCGGTAGCCAAGCTCGATATCCTCAATCGCCGGCCGCTCATACGTCTCGTCGAATCCGCTATGCGCCAGAAAAATCTCGCGCCGGATCGCCCCGCAGCCGCTCCAAAACGTCGACGCCTGCTCCTGGCCCGTCTGGTGAACAAAGCAGTGCATCAGGTTCTTGTACTGGCTCAGAAAATCGCGCTCCGCCGGATCGTCGTCGTAGGACCCAATCAACGCATCCAGCGCAGGATCCTCCTCAAACGCCGTCTGCACGCGGCCCACCGCATCCGCCTGCGGCACTACATCGGCGTCGAGGAAAAATAACACATCGCCCGTCGCAGCCTTCGCCCCCAGATTTCGGGCCCGCGCCGGACCGCTCCGGCCATTGGTCGTCAACACCCGCGCCCCCAGCCCCGTCGCCACTTCCTTCGAACCATCCGTCGACTCGTCGTCCACCACAATGATTTCCGACGGCGCCATTAGCGAACTTCGCAGCGCTCCCAGGCACCGCGCCAACTCCGCTTCACCATTGAAAACGGGCACGATGACACTAATAGTCAAATCTGGCTCCGGAGATACCACTCTACCGTGTCTCGCAATCCATCCCGCAAGTTCACCGCCGGCCGGTAACCCAACTCCCTCAGCCGCGCCGTATCGGCCACCCACCGCTGCGAATCGCCCGGCCTTCGCTGCCCGCTGAACTGCAACCGCGGCCGCACGCCCGTTTCTTCGCACAGCATCTCGGCCAGCGCGCGTATGCTTACAATCTCATCCCCGGCGACATTGAATACTTCTCCTCGAAACTCCGCCTTCTCCGCCGCCAAAAGGAACGCGTCCACAATATTCTTCGCATGGCTGAAGTCCCGCACCTCTGTGCCGTCCCCAAATAGCGACAACTCCTCCGGGTTCGTATGTAGCTTGCGGATCAAGTCGTAAACCACTTGTTTCGTTTGCCGCGGTCCATACACCGAAAACAGCCGCAAACTGCAAGTCCTTAACCCATAGGTGTGCGCGAAGGCATAGCAATACCGTTCCGCCGCCAGCTTCGCCACCGCATACGGCGAAATCGGCCACACGCCATCGGTCTCAACAAAAGGCCGGTCTGCCCGCTCCCCGTACACCGCGCCTGTCGATGCAAACAGCACCTTTGATGCCGGACTGCGACGCCGTACTGCCTCCAGCAGCGCCAGCGTCGCCAGCAGGTTCCGGTCGCAGTCGGCTGTCGGATTCTCCACGCTCCGCGCCACCAGCGCATCGCCTGCCAAATGGAATATCACCTCTGGTCGTTCCTGCGCCAACAGCAGTTCCACCGCAGGATCCTGCAGAGTATGGCGAACCGTTTTAGCCGCTAACCCTGCCAGGTTCCCCTCCAATCCTGTCGAGAAATCATCCACCACCGTCACGCCCACTCCAGCCTCCAACAGTGCTTTGGTCACGTGAGATCCCAGGAATCCCGCCCCGCCCGTCACCCAAACGCTCATAAGCGCGCCGCCTCCCATAAAACATCCGGCGTCACCCGCGCCGCCTCCTGCACGTAGATAAAACCCCGCTCTGGTACGCGCGTCCAAATCCTCGCCCGTCCCTGCGTCCGCATCTGTGCAACGACCTCATTCACCAGATCGGTCCGCTCGCCTGGCCACGGCCCATACAAATTGCAAAGCCGCACCGTCGTCACCAAAATGTACTGTTCATAAAACCGCGCCGCCTGTTCCCCCAAAATACTACCCCAACAATCAGCGATTCCGACACGGCGCGATGGGACTCGCTTCATCCACCGGCTCCTCCTCCTCGTCATGAATGCGAACGGTTGAAAGCCGCACAAGACTCCGCAACGGCGGCTCCCGCGGTTCCTCGCCTCCCTCAATGACCACCCCATCAACTCCACATGCCGCGAGGTCTCTACGCAACAAATTACGCGATCGAACTCCAAACCGCGAAGCCCAGAAAGATCCGCTGAATCTGTCACCCAGTCGTGCCGGTTCTCGGTCTCCGGGCTCCGCCTTCCAGCTGAGACCATCTCCGGAAACTTCCGCAGAATTTCTGTGCCAACAACCCCACTGCCGCCGAAATGGATCGTTCCTTCTCCGCGCCAGCCGTTGGAAATCAAGGGACGATCACCTCGCCCTGCCATCCCCGCTCCCGCAGCTTCGGAATCGTCTCGTGCGAGTAGTTCCACGCGAATAGCACGCCCGCATCCGACGGATGCGGATCGGTGAACATCTGCTCCTCGTCGACAATCGGAATGTGCGTCCCAGGCAGAAACTTGCCAACGCGGAGCGGATTGATCTCGGTGATGTAATCTAACAGCTCCGGCCCCAGCCGGCAGTAATTGCAAACTGTCGACGCGTTGGCCGGCGCTCCGATTCCCACCACTTTCTTCCCCTCGCGCTTCAGCTCCCACAACTTGTCCTGCAGCTTGCGCCTCCTCGAATCCACGTGCAGCGCCCAATCCATCACGGTCTCCGGGTCGTAGAGATTGGCGTCCTCTTCATTGATACGATTCAACTCCAACCGCTCATGAATCGGATACGCGCCCTTAAAACAGGCAAACACGCGGAACGATCCTCCGTGTGCCAGACTCCTCGTCACGTCGAAAAGCTCCATCCCGAATCGCTCGAACAGCCTTGCCAGCGGCCGCACCGCGTAATAGCGCAAATGCTGATGGAACATGTTGTCGTAGTGCCCCGTTTGCAACATCGACAACCAGTACCGATTCTCGCTAACGAAGATCCCCGTCGGCTTCAGAAGCAACGCGATTCCACCCATCACGCTATCCAGATCGGCGATGTGCGCAAGCACGCCGGCCGCGCTGATCGCATCGGCCTTCCCGTGTTCGGCCACCACTGCCTTCGCTGATTCCTCGTTGAAAAACGCATGCAGCGTCAGAATTCCCGCTTCATTCGCAATCCGCGCCGGAATTGCCGACGGATCCACACCCAGCGTCCGCACGCCAAACGGTCGATAAGCTTTCAGAAGTGTCCCGTCATTCGACCCGATATCCACCGCAAACGACTGGGGGCCCAGCCCGCCCAACTCCACCAACTCTCCCGGAATCGTTTGCAGATGTTCCGCCGCCGCGTTCGTCGTCCCGCTCACAAAAGGGAGGCACTTGTACGCCACCGCCGGATTCACGATATATCCCAACTGCGTCAACCCGCAGTCTGTGCAGTGAAAAAGCTGCATCGGATAAATGGTCTCGGGTTTCCGCAAATCCGCGCGCGTCAGCATAAGATCCCCCACCGGCTGCGACCCCAGGTCCAGACCCGGATACGTCTTGCTGCCGCAAATCTTGCAGCGAACCGCCGACGGCCGCACGCCCAGGTTCCTCCGTGCCGGCAGCCCGTTTCTCTTGCTGGGAACTCTGCTCATACGTTCTTCTGAAAATAGCTACGCATGCATTCCAAAATGTGATCGACCTCTTGATCCGTGACCCCCGCATGGCAACCCACGTAAAACGCCCACCGGTTCAAATGCACCCCCTCGCACCCCACTGGTAACTGCAGCGCACCGCGCAACGGCGCCATCCCCTCGCACAGCCTTCGCGCAATCGCTTGCCGCCGCGCCAGCCGTCGTCGATCCGCGCATAATTCGAATCCCGCCCGTGATTCATCAGGCTCTTCAGCATCACGATCAATTCATCCTCGTCGGTGACGCAGAAGCCCCCGCATCCGTCGTTATGACATGCCCGACATAAGTCGAAAAGCAGCCGATGTCGCTCATGCTCCCCACTGACCGTCCGCGGTACTTCACGAACATCGATTCGGCCGAATCCTCCACGACCCGCAAACCCCGCCGCGCCACGATCTCCAGCACCGGATCCATCTCGCACGGCAGAGCTGCAATATGTACCGGCATCATGGCACGCGTCCGCGGAGTTATGTGCCGTTCTATCTCTCTCGGCACGATGCAGAATCGGTCCGGCTCAATATCCACGAACACCGTCCTCAACCCGTTATAGAGCACCACATTCGACGTCGCGACGAACATCACCGCGGGCGCTGGCACCTCACCGCCGTCCTGCCAGCTGTACTGCTCCTTCACCGCCGCTAGCGCAGACTGAAGCGCGCTAGTCCCGCAATTAGTGAATATCCCGGACCGCCGCGCATGCAACCCCGCAATCTCCCGTTCAGACCGGTCGATCATCGGTCCGGCGCTCAAACGGTTGCTCTCCAGGACCTCCTTGACTAACTGCTTGGCCCTCTCCGACACCCGGCAACCGCCAATTTCGATCTGCGGACGCACCGTAACCGTGTTACTCATCAATACTTAACTTTACCATCCAGGACTGCATCATCTCCCCCCAAGCTATCACCAGGCTGATCAACGCAACCATCGAGCAGGGTGAAAGGCTTCCGCCACCACGGCGTCCGCACCAGCACCAGCAGCGCCATTCGCAAAATCGCCGCACCAGCCGCACATTCACCCGCGCATATACCGTCCCGCCCTCAACAACAATTGCATCGATATTGCTTACCACCCCGCGCCGGTAGGCAATGTTCCCCGCCGCCAAACGCCCCTTCCATCCACACTCGACGACATAGTAAACCCACTGCCCCAGCCCTCATCGCGGTTGGCCGCCCGCACTCCCGCCACGCCCGCCGGTCCCGGCCCATCCCACATCAAAAGCACCATTACGCGCATGACATCTTCCGCCACGTCTGCCAAGGCAGAAACGCAAAACGAGCCTCCGTGCATACCGTCGTAAGCGCGCAGCCCATCGCCCCGTACCGTAGCGTCAGCAGCAGGTCCAGTCCCAGATTCACTCCCACCGCGGTCTCAAGATCCCGCTCCCTTTTGAACGCAAGCACCGCCCGCCGGTACACCATCCGCGCCACCTGTATCGGCAGGATCAGCGTCAACACCATGTTCAGCGGCGCCTCTTCCAATAACGCCCGACCATACAACAATGGAAGCAGCAATCCTGCAGTCAACGCCACTCCCAACGCAATCGCCGCCGCCACCGCTGCGCTCCGCCCCCACACGCCTGCCGCCAGATTTCCCGCCGCCTGACGATCCGGGTACAACTCCCCGAACAGAGGCAGCGAACTCCTCTGCAACGCCCCCGAACACGGGTGAAAACACCGTCAACAATCGGTACGCCGCTACTACCATCACACCTCCGCCGCGCTTCAAATCCCGCCCAAGACAAACACATCCATGTTGTACAGCAGGTTCCCCAACAGGGGCGCACGACGTCAGAGTGAGTTAAGCCAGAAGGGCACGTAGGTCCAGGTTGTGAGCGCCGTGCCTGACAGCGTATACTACTGTCAGGTGGTGACATGACTAACAACCCTGACCTTGAAGCCCTGCTTGTGCAACGCGCCCAGTTGAAGGACCAGATCTCCCACATCGGAGAGATGCGCCCCGGCTCGCTGGTGGCTCGCTTTCGCAAGTGCGGAAAACCTTCCTGCCATTGCGCCCAGAAGGGCGCGAAAGGACATGGGCCGTGCTATTCGCTGACGCATGCAGTGAGCGGCAAGACTCGCACGCGCGTGATCCCGCAAGGCCCCGCCGTGGATCTTGCCAGGCAACAGGTAGAGGAGTATCAACGTTTCCGGGAACTGGTCCAGCAATTGGTGGCCGTATCGGAACAGATCTGCGACCTGCAACTCCGTCAGCCGGTCCA
>Ga0315912_10000458_pt1 | contig 77774 bp, 71 predicted proteins | sample VfabasoilMG_FD_204469 | JGI IMG/M metagenome (GOLD analysis project Ga0315912, IMG submission 204469) | Garden soil microbial communities collected in Santa Monica, California, United States - V. faba soil | ecosystem: Environmental > Terrestrial > Soil > Garden | place: USA: California... | reverse complement strand
CTCGGCGATGCCCTCGCCGATGTCCGGTAGCTTGAACTCGATCGTCGCGCCGCCGGTCGGCGCGGGAGCAGGAGCCGGAGCGGATTTCGCCGGCGCGGGAGGGCTCGCAGGTTTCAGTGTCGCCGGTGCTGGGGCGGCCTTGGGCGCAGGCGCGGGCGCTGAGCTCGCGCCCGCGGCCGTGTCGAGCACGAAGAGCACGCTGCCGACGGGCACGGTCGCGCCTTCCTTGGCTTTGAGCGCCGTGATCTTGCCCGCGGCAGGCGAGGGCACCTCGACGGTCGCCTTGTCGGTCATCACCTCGACCACCGACTGGTGCTCCTTGACCACGTCGCCGACCTTGACGAGCCACTTCACGATCTCGCCCTCGGCGATGCCTTCACCGATGTCGGGCAACTTGAACTCGAGTGCCATGTGGATCCTCCTGCCAGCTCCGGTTCGTCACCAGCTCGCGACGCGCTCGATCGCGTCGAGCACGCGCCGCTCGTCGGGTAGGTAGTGGTGCTCGAGCGTGTTCGGGAAGGGCGTGTCGAAGCCCGTCACGCGCACGATCGGCGCCTCCATGTACTCGATGCAGTTCTCCGCGATCAAGGCGCTGATCTCGCCGCCGTAGCCGCAGAAGCGCGGCGCCTCGTGCACGACCACGACGCGGCCGGTCTGTTTGGCGGCCTCGAGCACGCCCTCCTCGTCGAGCGGGAGCAGCGTGCGCAGGTCGACCACCAGGCATTCGACGCCCTTCTCGGCGGCCTTGTCGGCCGCCTTCTGGCACACCGGCACCATCGCGCCGTAGCAGAAGACGGTCACGTTGCGGCCCTCGCGCACGGTGCGCAGCGTCGAGAGATCGACGGTGTATTTGCCCTCGGGTACCTCGCCCTTGACCGAGCGGTAGAGCGCCTTGGGCTCGAGGAACAGCACCGGGTCGGGGTCGTTGATCGAGGAGAGCAAGAGACCCTTCGCGTCGTAGGGCGTCGAAGGGATCACGACCTTCAAGCCCGGCGTGTGGCAGAAGTAGGCCTCGCCCGACTGCGAGTGGTAGAGACCGCCGCGGATGCCGCCGCCGTAGGGCGTGCGGATCACCATCGGGCAGGTGTACTGGCCGCCGGAGCGGTAGCGGAACTTGGCCGCCTCGCTGACGATCTGGTCGAAGGCCGGGAAGATGAAGTCCTGGAACTGGATCTCGGCCACGGGCTTCATGCCGTTGAGCGCCATGCCGATCGCGGCTCCGACGATGCCGTCCTCGGAGAGCGGCGTGTCGAAGCAGCGCTCCTCGCCGAACTCCTTGGTCAGGCCTTCGGTCGCGAGGAACACGCCGCCCTTGGGCCCGACGTCCTCGCCGAAGACGAGCACGTTCTTGTCGGCGCGCATCGCCGTGCGCAACCCGTCGTTCACGGCCTGGATCAGGGTCAAATTCGGCATGGGATGGGTCTCGTCGTTTCAGAGCGGGAACGCGCCGCCGCCGGCTTCGGCCTCGCCGTGTCGCGCGGCGACGTCGAAGGCCTGCTGCCCCTGCTTGCGCAGGTGCGCCGGCAGCGTGGCGTAGACGTCGGTGAAGATCGTCTCGAGCGCGGGCTTGGGCGTCGCCGCCGCTTCCTTCGCCGCGACGTCGATCTCGGCCATGGCCTCGGAGTAGTACTGCTCGCGCGTCTTCTCGGTCCAGAGCTTGCGCTTGCCGAGGAAGCGCTCGAAGCGCGCGACCGGGTCCTTGCGCTCCCACTCGGCGACCATCTCCTTGGGCACGTAGCGCGTCGGATCGTCGGAGGTCGAGTGGCCGCCCATGCGGAAGGTCTTGGCCTCGATCAGCGTCGGGCCCTTGCCTTTGCGCGCGCGCTCGGCAGCCTCGAGCACGGCCGCGCGCACCGCGAGCAGGTCGTTGCCGTCGACCAGGATGCCCGGCATGCCGTAGGCCTGCGCCTTGATCGCGAAGCCGTCGCTGGCGGTCTGCTTCTCGACCGGGCAGGAGATCGCCCACTGGTTGTTCTGGCACAGGAAGACGACGGGCGACTTCCAGACCGCCGCGAAGTTCAGGCCGGAGTGGAAGCCCAGCGAGCTCGTGCCGCCGTCGCCGAAGCTCGCCAGCGCGATGGTCTTCTCGCCGCGCAGCTTCATCGCGTGCGCCGCGCCGACGGCCTGGACGATGTGCGTGCCGATCGGCGAGCTGATCGAGACGAACTTGACCGGCTCGGTGAACGAGAAATGCACCGGCATCTGGCGGCCTTTGGCGCCGTCGGCCGCGTCGCCGAACATGTTGTGCATCATCTCCAGCGGCGAGATGCCGAGGTGCAGCGCCATCCCGAAGTCGCGGTAGCTGGGGAAGATCCAGTCGCTCTTCTTCAGCGCGCTGGCCGCCCCGACCTGCGTCGCCTCGACGCCCTTGTTGGGGATCGAGAAGCCGATGCGGCCCGAGCGCTGCAGCTTGAGGCAGGTGTCGTCGAAGGCGCGCACCCGCAGCATCGTGCGGTAGCAGTGCAAGAGCTCGGCGTCGGTCAGACCCAGATCCCGGACCTTCACATGGCCGTCGGGCTCGATCACGGTGCGCAATTCGGCGGATGTCATCGCGGGCATTCCGGGGCGGGAGGAAAGGCCGCCGAGGATAACACGCGGAGGGGGTCGCGAACGAGGCGCAGATTCCCGCTTCGCAGGGGAAGAGGCAGCCAGCGCGTATCGTCTACAGAACTCCCCCATGAAGCCTTGCACGCTCGCGCTCCCCGTGATGGCCCTCGCCCTGCTCCTTGGAACCGGATGCGCCGACGACGAGGCGCTGCGCCACCTCGAGACGGATGCGATCGCCGCGCGCCACGAGGCCGAGTTGCGCCACTACGAGCAGCTGCGCGCGGACTTCGCGCAGCGCAACCCCTGTCCCAAGAGTTTCGAGTTCCCCGGCCAGGGCACCGTGCTCGTCCACGAATGCTCGCTGCGCGGCCTGCTCGGTCAGGAGGAGTTCTGGCTCAAGTACACCTACCTGAACAGCACGGGGCGCGCGATCGAGAGCGCGCACGTCGTGATCAAGGTGCGCGACGTCTCCGGCAGCGAGCGTACGGAGTCGAGCGACGCGCGACTGCCGCTCGGGCTGCGCCTGGGGCCCGATTCGAGCTACACCACGTTCACGCAGATCGGGCTCGAGGGCCTGACGAAGATCGGCGAGCTCGACTGGACGATCGCGGTCGAGGCGCGCAACTAGCCGCGCGCCGCAGCCCGCCGCTCGCGCACGAGGCGCGCGGCGTAGAACTCGCCCGCCTTGTAGGAGGAGCGCACCAGCGGCCCCGAGGCGACGTAGAGGAAGCCCATCTCGAGGCCCAGGCGCTGGTAGGCGTCGAAGCGCTCGGGGGGCACGTATTCCTTGACCGGCGCATGCTTCGGGCTCGGCCGCAGGTACTGGCCCAGCGTCAGGAACTCGACGCCGGCGGCGCGCAGGAGCTCGAGCGACTCGACGATCTCTTCGTGCGACTCGCCCAGTCCGAGCATCAGCGAGGACTTCGTGAACACGCTCGCGTCGATGCGCTTCGCACCCCGTAGCGTCTCGAGCGAGCGCTCGAAGGAGCAGCGCGGGTCGCGGATCTTGCGCTGCAGGCGGCTGACGACCTCGACGTTGTGCGCCAGCACGTCCGGACGCGCGGTCATGAGGGTTTCGAGGTCGCTCGCCTGATAGTCGGGGATCAAGGTCTCGACCACGGTCCGCGGAGACTGTTCGCGCACCTCAAGGATGCAGCGCGCATAGTGCGCCGAGCCGCCGTCGGGGAGGTCGTCGCGGTCGACGCTCGTGATCACGACGTAGGCGAGGTTCATCGTCGCGATCGCACGGCCGATGTTCCGCGGCTCCTCGGGATCGGGCGGCGCGGCCTGCGTGACGGTCTTCACCGCACAGAAGCGGCAGCGGCGCGTGCACTCGTCGCCGAGCACCATCAGCGTCATCGTCGCGTGCTCGCCCTTCCAGCACTCGCCGATGTTCGGGCAGCGCGCCTCCTCGCACACGGTGTGCAGGTTCAACCCGCGCGCGAGCTGCTTGAGCTTGGCGTAGCCCTCGCCGCCGGGCAGCGGGACCTTGAGCCAGGCGGGCTTGCGGAGCGGCGTGGTCGAGTGCGTCTCGGGCGTCATGTCGGGCGGGGACGGGCCGGGCATTCTAGCACGGTGATCACCAGAGACCGGGGAGCAGGCGCTTGGTGCGCGCCTTGTAGTCCTCGTACTGCTTGCCGAAGCGCTCGAGCAGCATGCGCTCCTCGGCGCCGACGCGCAGAAGGTACAAGAGGCCGAAGCTGACGAGATACGCCGGACCCGCGATCCAGTTCGGCAGCACGAGCGCCTGCCCGAGCGAGTGCAGCCAGAGCGCGAGGTACATCGGGTGGCGGATGCGCGCGTAGATCCCGTGCACGATCAGCTGGTGGTTCTCGCGCACTTCCAGCGTGATCGACCAGTTCGTGCCGAGGTCCGAGTGCGAACGCTGCAGGCACCACAAGCCGAGCACCAGCAACACGCAGCCCAGCGCGAACGGCAGCGGATGGAGCGGGTAGTCCGCGCGCGAGAGCAGCGGACTCGCGATCCAGATCAGCGGGAGGATGAATCCGATCCAGGCCCCGATCAGCAGCACGGTCTCGAGCCGCCCCTTGTAACTGCGCGCGGTCTTGACCGCGCGGCTGCGCTGCCCGTGCGGCGCGCGGATCGCGATCAGAGCGACGGTCGCCGCGAGGACGACCGCCTTGGCGACCCAGAGCGGCATGCGCACAGCCTAGCGGGGCTTCAGGGCTTGCGCAGCCCGAGGCGCAGGAGCAGGTACGGCGGCAGCGGCAACTCCGCGGGCGTCACCTTGCCGTCGCGGTCGAGATCCCAGCGCTGCTCGAAGCCGTCGACGGTGAGCTCCGAACCGTAGAGGGCGACCAGACCCAGGCGCGACTGCCACTCGCGTTCGTCCAGCACGCCGTCACCGCTCTCGTCGAGGCCCGCGAGCACGTCGGGTCGCGTGGCCAGTTCCTTGCGCGTCAGCCGCTTCTCCGCCCCGGGCGCGAAGGTCTCGGTGAATTGCTCGCGCGTCATCGTCGGCGGCAGCGGCCAGCGGAAGACCTGGCGCGAGGGCCACTCGGGCTTCGCGTTCGCGACGCCGCGTCGCGCGGCCTTCGAGTCGTGGACCATCGCGAGTTGCACGTGGCCGTCGCCGTTAGCGTCGAGCGCCTGCCAATCCTCCTCGCGCAGGCGGAACTCGCGCGCGTCGATGCGCCCGTCGCGGTTCGTGTCGAGCGCGCCGAAGAGCTTGGAGGCCCGCGGACCGCCGAAACGGATCTCGCGCAGCTCGCCCGGATGGCGCGAGAGCTCGGCCGGGTCGAGCCCGCCGTCGCCAAAGAGGTCGAGCGCCGCGAAGAAGGCATTCGCGATCTCCTGCCGGTCGAGCATGCCGTCGCCGGCGCCGTCGAAGCGCTGCGGGTCCGTGCCGTCGAGCAGGCGAGCGAGGTCGCCACTGATTTCCACGCGCGCTTCGCGCGAGCTCGGGGCCGCCGGGTCGGCGCTGGGCTTGCCCAGGCCGAGCTGCTCGCCCGCGATCGCGCGGGCGAAGTCCGCCAGCGAGACGCGGGGCAAGCCGGCCAGGGTCGCGAGCGCAGCGCGGCTCGCGAGCTCGTCGCCCTCGAGGAAGCCCGTGCCGTCGGCGTCGAGACGCTGGAACTCCAGGCGCACGGTCAGGCTGGCCGAGTTCGGCGTGCCGGTCTCGCTCGGCGCGAGCCCGAGTGCCGCGGCGCCGACGGACAGGATGCGCTCGATCTCCGGCTGCAGGAGCCAGCGCCCGGGCGTGTGGCTGACGTCCTTCAGCGGCCGGCCGTCCTCGTCGAGCATCTTGTCGAGCGGGAAGGCCTCGATCGCCATCGCGTAGGCGCGCCGCAGCCCGCCCAGCCCGCCCACCGAGGTCGGCTGCGCCGAGACCGAGGCGTCGTAGACGCTCACGCCGGTGTCGCCGGGCACGAAGAACATGCGCTGCAGGAAGGGCGAGTTGTAGAAGTTGCCCAGCACGAGCGACTCGCTGGTCGTGGCCACGCGCGGGTTCGCGACGCGCTTCGGCCGCTGCGGGTCGCCCAGATCCCAGACGGCGAGGTAGGAGTCGGAGTTGTTGCGCACGCGGCGCTCGGAGAGCACGTAGGCGTAGTCGCGCTCCTGCGTGCGCTTGCCGCCCTGCGCCTCCGCGAGGTCGACCTGGCTCTGCAGCACCAGGCCCCGGTATTCGACCCGGTCCTCGACGCGCGTCTGGTCGCGCTGCGGGCTGCGCGGATCCGGGTAGACGATCCGCGGTCGCGTGGGCTCGGTGACGTCGGCCAGGACGAGGCCGCGCGCTTCGTCGAGCAGCGCGCAGATGTGGCGCGCCTCGCTGCGCGCGTCCTGCACCTGCTCGCTGCCGTCCTTCTGCTTGACGGCGCGCGGGCGCGAGTACTGGAACAGGTCCTGCACGGCGATGATGCGACTCGGACGGCCGCCCTCTCGCGTGGCTAGCGCGGAGACGAGGCGCGGCTCGCGCGGCGAGCGCACGTCGAAGATCGACAGCCCGCCGGGGCCGTCGGCCACGTAGAGCCAGGGCCAGGAGAGCGACAGGCCGCGCGCGTCGAAGGTCTGCGCGTGCGCGACGAGGGTCAGCGCCGCGGGCTCGCGCGCATCGTAGACGCGCAGGCCTCCCACCCCGTCGGCCACGTAGAGCCACGTGCCCGCCGCGAGCAAGGCCTGCGGCTCGGCGCAGGCGACGAAACTCACGCGCCGCGGATGCAGCGGATCGCGCATGTCGATCGCGTGCACGCCGCGCGCCCCCTCGGCGGCGAAGAGGTATTCGGCGTGTCCCTGCAGCGGATCGCAGCGCAGCGCGAGCGCGGTCACGTCGGGCAGCACGAGCTTCGCGAGCGGGACTGAAGCGGCGAGCTGCTGGCGGTTCAGCGCCATGACCTCGATGCCGCGCTCGTCGGCCACGAAGGCCAACTGGCGCGCCAGCTGGAAGTTCGTCGAGCCCATGCCCCAGGTGGCGCTCGTGCGATGGCACTCGACGCAGCTGCGCGCTCCGCGGCGCGTCGTGTGCACCTGGTGGTGGATCATGGTCATGCCGGACAGGCCGGCTGCCGTGCGCGGCATGACCTGATCGAGCAGGCGCTCGCCCTTCTCGTCGGTGTAGCTGCCCATGCTCGAGAAGCCGGTCAGGTAGGGAGCGATCCGACCGTGCTCGTCGAGGCCGGCGAAGAAGCTCTTCCAGGTCGCGAAGACCTTCTCCTGCGTCGTGACCCGTCCGCGCGTGCGCTCCCCGGTCAAGAGGTCGAGCTGCGTGAGCGAGGCGTTGCGGTCGTAGTGGAAGCCTAGGAAGTTCGGGTTCCAGGCCGCGTGGCAGGCGTAGCACTCGAGCTTTTCGTGCGCCGAAGTCATCGCGGGCAGCGCGCCGGCGACATGGTGCGGGCTGGCCGGGTCGAGCACGTCGACGACCTGACGAACCTCGCGTTCGCGGCCGTCCACCTTCCCCGTGAGAATCACGCGTCCGTCCTCGAGGCGCAGGTTTGTGAGCGGCGTACCGCGCTGCGTGGTCAGCGTCGCGCGCTCTTTGAAGGTGCCGTGGCAGTCGCTGCACGAGATCTCGACCTGCTGCTCCATCGCGCCGTAGAGCTTCCCGTCCCCCATCACGTCGTTGAGCGTGTGGCAGTCGATGCAGGCCATGCCGCGCTCGGCGTGGATGTCGGGTGGATTGATCGACGGATCCTGCAGGTAGAACTGGCGGTTCAGGAGTTGGCGCGTCGTGCCCGGGATCTCCGGCCCGCCGGGTGCACCCGGCGGCAGCTGCGCGAGGCCGCGGAAGTTGAGCCCGACGCTCGCATCGCCGTAGTGGCAACTGGTGCAGGTCTGCACCGGCGGGTTGGCGCTGAGCTGGTGGCGCTCGGGATGACCCGGCTCGGAGCGGACTGCCGAGCGGTCGGCGCTCGAGGAGAGCCCGTCGAGCGCGTAGAGCACGTGACAGGCCGCACAACCCTCGCCGCGGTAGTCGCCGTCGAAGCCCACCCGCCCGCGCACGGCCCGGCCGCGCGAGTAGAGGTGGCACTGCATGCACTCCTTGCGCGGCAGGTCCGGGTAGTGCGAGGCGAGCTTGTCGAAGGGCGCGTCGCTGCGCAGCTTGGGGAGCTGCGTGAACTCGAGCTCGCCATCGGGCGCGCGCACCGGGAAGACCGAGTAGGCCGAGCCTTTCTCAGGAAGCAGGCCGGCCTCGTAGTAGCCGTCGGAGAGGTGGCCGGCGGTCGTGCCGTGCAGGCTGAGCTTGAGATGCTTGACGGCCTTCGGGTGGCACTCACCGCAGACCGTCTGCGCCACGCGCAGATCCATCGGATTCTGGAAGCGGCGCCAGGCGAGATCCTCGTCGAGGCCCGCGACACGCTCGTCCGCGCCGGCGCCGCGCCGCGCCGCGACGTGCGCACCCTCGAGCGTGCGCGCCGCCGGATTCCCGCCGTGGCAATCGGTGCAGGAGAGGCGTGCCTCGGGGTGCATCTCCTCGATACCCGCGTGACAGGTGATGCAACCGTTCACGGCGGCCGGCTGCTGCGGGGGCGCGAGTTGCGCGCCGAGCGCCAGGGCCGCCAGGATCGGAGGGATCACGCGAACAGGCCGGGCAGGCGCTTGCCGCGGGAGTGCCGCGGCTTGGCGCCGAACAAGTCGCAGATCGTCGGCGTCACGTCGACGACGCCGACCTCTTCCTTGACGATCGAGTTCTTCTTGAAGTCGGGACCCCAGCACGTGCAGGTCACGAGGCTCAGGTCCTCCGACCCGTCGCCGTGGTCGAGCCCGCGGCGCGAGTTGAGGTCGCGGTCGCGCCCGAATTCCGGCACGACGACGATCGCGGTCGAGTTGGCCAGCTGCGGGTCCTGCTTGACCGCCTGCCACAGGGTTCCGAGCGCCGCGTCGTTGCGGCGCACGACCTCGACGTAGCCGCCGTAGTTGCCGTGCGCGGTGTCCGCGTCCTGCAGCACCACGGCTGTGACGCGCGGACGGAAGAGGGTCAGCAGGTTGCGCGCCACGCGCAAGGCCTTGGCATCCGAGGCGTTCGGGCCCGTGAGGTCGCTCGTACCGCGCGTGAGTTCCTCGAGCAGGAAGCGCTCGACCTGGGCCCCGCCCGCGTCGGCCATGTCGGCCCCCGCGTGCCGCGCGAGGCTGGCGCGCAGCGCCGCGAGCTGGCGCTCCTCCGCCTCGCTCCAAACGCGCGGCCGGCCCCAGCCCTCAAGCAGCAGCTTGAACTCGCGGTTGAAGATGCCCTCGCCGTCGAGGGTGTTCGCGCCGTAGGCCGCGCCGTAGTCCGGGTGCACACCGTAGGCGTAGTTGACCTGCTGCGCACCGCCCGAGGTCGCGATCCAGGCATCGTTCGGTCCCCAGCCCAGGTCCTTGCGCAGGTACTCGAAGAGCGTGACGTCGTTGCTGCGCGCGTTCTCGCGGATCCCGCGCTGCTCGGCCACGCCGGTGAAGATCGCCAGCGCCGCGCCGAAGTGACCGAGGTTGGAGGTCCGCGCGCGTGTGTAGAGCACGCCCTCGTCGGCGAGGGCCTGCAGCGTGGGGACGTTCTGGGGCGTCCCGAAGGTCTCGCGCGTGCGCACGCCGCCGGCGAACGCGACCAGCACGAGATGCTTGGTCTTGCGCTCCGGGACCGCGGACGCCGGCGCTGCCGCCGCGCGCGCGCTGGCGAGCCGCGCCGTCGCGAGCACGCCGCCGGTGGCGGCAGCTGTCTTGAGGAAGGTGCGGCGGTCCATGCGCGGCGCTCTAGTAGCGGTTGTACTCCGGACTCGAAACCAGGGCGTAGAGAATCGTCTCGAGCTTGGCCTCCGGTTCGCCGAGCACGCGCGTGAACTCGGCCAGCTCGGGCTCCGTCGCTGCGCGTCCGAAGAAACGCAGGAACTGCGTGCGCACCCAGGCCGGCGCGTCGGACAGGTCCTTGCGCGAGCGCGGCGCGAGCTTGCCGGAGTCGAGCAGCAGGCGCGCCGTGATCGAGCGCAGCGGCGCCGAATCGGCCAGCGAGTCCAGGGCCTCGCGCATGGGTTCGGCTTCCTGGAACGTCGGCAGGCGGTCGGCGAGGTCGACGTACAGCGCGCGCACGAAGGCGCGATTCTCGAGCGGCGCTCCGCGCGCAACGCGCGCCGCGTAGGCCGGTCCCTCGATCCAGGCACGCACGATCTCCGGGAAGCAGCGCGGGTCCTTCTCCAAACGCGCGCACCAGCCCGCGAGATCCTTGGCCTCGGGCTTCGAACGCGTCAGGCGCTCGTGCTCGCGCCGCAGCAGGTGCGACGCGAACGCACGGCACTGGATCGCATTGCGCACGACGTCCGCTTGGCTCTGCGCGGCTGCGCCGAGAAAGGTGCCCGGCGCGCCGTCGTAGACGCGCTTGCCGATCTCGAGCTCGCGCGGGTTCTTCGTGATCTCCAGGCCCGCGAGCTGCTCCATCACGACCGTGACGAAGGTGTCGGCGCCGGGGTTGCGCTGGTCGAAGCTCGAACTGAGCGCGATCCGGTGGATCGCCTCGCGCACGTCGAGGCGCTTCTCGAACAGATCGCGCGGGACGGCGGCCAGGCGCTCCTGCTGGGGCCGGAAGTTGTTGACCAGCAGCAGGTAGTAGAGCTGCTCCTCGAACCACTGCGTCCAGAAGTCGGACGAACCCACGAGCTCGTCGAGCAGGCGGGAGCGCGTGAGCGAGCACCAGCGCTTCCACTCGCTCTCGAGCGGCGGGCGTCCGAGCAGGTCGAAGGAGAGGGCGCGCAGCGAGCGCGCGTCGATGGCGGCCTCCGGCGGCGCCTGCTGCTCCTGATAGTCGCCCACCCCGAGGAACACCCCGAAGAAGGTACCCAGCAGCGGAACGCGGCCGAACATCAGCGCCATCCTAGCCGCGCGCGGCCGCGCACCGGCCCTCAGTTGTTGAGGTAGGGGTCGACCGCCTTGCGCAGGGCCGGATTGCGCAGCTTGTTGATCGCACGCATCTGGATCTGGCGCACGCGCTCCAGGCTGACACCCAGTTCGCGGGCGACCTCGGCCAGTGTGTGTTCGCGCTCGCGGTGGATCCCGAAGCGCATCTCGACCACGAACCGCTCGCGGCCGCTCAGGCGGTCGAGAGCATGGTGGATGCCCTCGACGAGCGAGATGTCCTCGGCCACGAGGCTGTCGGGGCCCGGCTCGGTCGAGCGCAGGAGCTCGCGCAGGCCGGCGGCGTCCTCGCTGATCGAGAGCGGAGCGTCGAGCGAGCGCGTCGAGCGGATCGACTCGAGCGCGGAACGGACGAGGTTCTCGCCCAGGCCCGTGATCTTGGCGATCTGTGCCGGGCTCGCATCCGGATCGCCGAGCTTCTCGATCGCCTGGTTCACGTGACGCATCGCCTTCTGCAGGTAGACGGGCACGCGGACGGTGTTCGAGAAGTTGTACAGGTAGGCGCGGAAGGCCTGGTTGAGCCAGTGCACGGCGTAGGTGCGGAACAAGAGGCCGCGCTTCCAGTCGAAGCCGTCCACGGCGCGGTAGAGGGCGGCGGATCCCTCCTGGATCAGGTCGTTCCGGCCTGCGGTGGTGTGCGCGTAGCGCTCGACGTTGATCAGCACGAGGTACAGGTTGCGCTCCACGAGCTCGGTGCGCAGCGCGTGCCATTCGGTCCAGCGGCGGCAGACCTTGGGGAACACCTGACAGTCGAGCTTGGGGCGCCCCGGCAGGCTCGCGGGCAGGCTGCCCGTGCCACCGTTCAGATCCTCGAAGTCGAGGCCTGCTGCCTCGAGCGCGAGCTCCAGCCACAGGCGCGCAAAGGCGATCCGGCGCGCGAGGCGTGCCTCGGGCTCGCGCTCGAGCAGTATGTAACGGTCGATGTCCGCGCGCAGCTGGCTGTCGATCGAGGGTCGGTCGACGTCTGCTGCCGCCGGCTTGCGCCAGCTCTGAGGGTCGCTGACCTCGAGGTCCATGTGCCGGCGCTCGAAGCTCCGGGCGAGGCGCTTGGCCTTGGCCTCGAAGGTGTCGTGGTCCTGCGCGAATTCGTCGAGGAAGCCGTCCAACTCCGCGTGGCTGACGATCTGGCTGTGCATACTGCGTCCTTCCTGCTGCGGGAGTCCTGCCCACAACCGAGCTGGGACTCGTGTTCGCTTGCGTGCGGCTCGGGTCTGCCTGCCAGCAAAGCCCGGGCCAGAACTAACTACGTATGAGGAGGGTGCGTGGGGACACGCGCGGGAGAACTTTTGAGACGGCCTGCCAGGAACCGTGCGCGTCTGGGACCTTGGATGCCCCTCCCCAGGAAAGGTTCCCGCCGAGTCCCGAGGACTCTCCCTCCGGGCGCTCAGGTCGCCACGGGCGACCCGCCGTAGCTCTTCTGGGTCTCGGTCGGGATGTAGGCCTTGAGGTGCTCCAGGGCCCCCAGTTCCTTGACCATGTGCCGGGCGATGACGAGGCGCTGGATCTGGTTCGTGCCTTCGTAGATCTGGAGGATCTTGGCGTCCCGGAAGCACTTGGCGATGGGGTAGTCCTCCATGTAGCCGTAGCCCCCGAAGACCTGGACCGCCTCGGTCGCGACCTCCATGGCCGCATCGGTCGCGAAGCACTTCGACATCGCGGCCATCTTCGAGTTGTCAGCACTGCCTTTTTCGGCTGCCACCGCGGCAGCATAGACGAGCCAGCGGGCGGCTTCGGTCTTCATCGCCATGTCGGCCAGCATCCTCGCCACGAGCTGGTGGTTGCTGATCGGGACCCCGAACTGCTGCCGGCGGTTGGCATAGACGTTGGCCAGGTCGAGCGCGCCTTGGGCCGCGCCGACCGCCTGGGCCGCCACACCCGGGCGCGCGAGGTCGAGCGTCATCATCGCGTGCTTGAAGCCGACGCCCGGCCGTTCGCCGATCAGGTTGGACTTGGGCACGCGGACGTGGTCGAAGTGCGTCTCGACGACGGGAACCGTGCGGATCCCCATCTTGTTCTCGATCTTCTGCACGCTGAAGCCGGGCGTGCCCTTCTCGACGATGATCGCGCTGATGCGGCGCGACTTCGAGCTCGGATCGGTGACGCAGAAGACGGTGTAGATGTCGGCCACGCCGCCGTTGGTGGTCCACTTCTTCTCGCCGCAGATCACGTAGTCGTCCCCGTCCTCGACGGCGCTGACGGACAGGCCCTGCGCGTCGGAGCCGGCGAACTTCTCGGAGAGGCAGAAGGCGACCATCTTGTCGCCGCGCGAGATGGCGGGCAGCCAGCGCTGCTTCTGCTCCTCGGTGCCGCCGACGATGATCGGGAACGAGCCCAGCGCATTGACGGCGAAGGCGACGCCGAATCCGGAGTCCGCCCGCGCGAGTTCCTCGGTGACGCGCGCGAGCGCCAGGATGCCCGCGCCCAGGCCGCCGTACTCGGGCGCAATGAAGGTGCGGAACAGCCCGGCCTCGGCACAGGCGCGCGCGGCCTCCCAGTTGTATTCCTGCAGCCGGTCGAACTTGGCGGCGTGCGGGCGGACGTGCTTCTCGGCGATGGCACGCGCCTTCTCGGCGAGCTCTTCGCACAGGGGGCTGAAGATGATGTCGTTGCGCATGGTGGTCGTCGGACGATCCGGACGGGTGGTTCGGAAGCCCGCAGTATAGCGGCGCGGGGGGGCCGGGGCGCGGGCTCAGATCCGCTCGGCCAGCACCAGCTGGCGCGTGGAGGACTTGGTCAGCGGCGAGCCGTCGAAGTCGCCGCAGGCGGCGGTCTCGCGGAAGCCCGCGGCGTCGAGCCAGCGGCTGAGCTCGGCCGGCTCGTACAAGCGCACTTCCTCGCGCCACTGCAGACGGCCGGATTCGTTGTGCAGCTCGACTTCCTTCACGACCAGCCGGCCGCCTGCGACCAGCGAGCGCGATTCGACCAGCAGCGCGCCATCGCGTTCGGTGCGCGAGAACGGCACCAGGTGGGCGCGCACGAAGGCCGGGTTCATCAGGTCCAGCGCCAGGAATCCGCCGGGCGCCAGCACGCGCGCGATCTCGAGCAGCACCTGCTTGTCGCCCGCCTCGCCGAAGTAGCCGAACGAGGAGAAGAGGTTCACGACCGAACCGAAGCTCGCGCGCGCGAAAGGCAACGCGCGCGCATCCGCGCGCAGCAGGCGGCCGCGCAGCTCTTCCCAGCCGGGGCTGTTCGTGGCGTGGGCGAGCAGCTCGGGCGAGAGGTCGATGCCGATCGCGTCCAGACCGGACTCGCGCAGCGCGAGCGAGTGCCGTCCGAAGCCGCAGCACAGGTCGAGCACCCGCCCGCGCAGTCCGTGCGCGAGGAGGAAAGCGGTCTCGCGCCGGGCCGCGGACAGGTCGCGCTGCGGATAGAGGCGCAGATAGCCTTCGCGGAAGGCCTCGACGTACCAGGGATCGACCGCCGCCAAGAGCCGCTAGCCGTCCTTCTTGCGGCCTCGAGAGGGTTGCGCCGTCTCGATCCTGGGCGAGATCGTGACCAGCACGTCCTTCGCGCCGTTGTGCGCCAGCGCGCTCCCGGACACGAGGCCTTCGCGCGTGCTGAGCAGCCCGTCAGGGTCGAAGCAGGCCTCGATCTCGAGTTCGGCGGGGAGCCCACGCGAGGCGTCCCCCACGCGGTCGGCGTCGCACAGGCCGAAGTAGTGCGTCGAGAGGCCCTCGTCGGAGCACCAGTCGGGATCGCCGATCTCGTAGCTGCGCGAGAGCAGGGGCTGCGCGCCCTCGCGGGCGGAATCGCCCTCGGGCCACGCGCTCACCGTGACGGTGCCGCGGCGCGCGCTCGCGAGCTCGCCCGTGAGTTGGATCCGGCCCGCGATCGTGGCCGGCTCGCACGGCTGCGCGGGCTGCGGAGCTTCGGAGCGCCCGCAGGCGCAGCAGACGAGCAAGCCGAGGCTCGGAATGGAAATGCGCATCGGATGGACGGAGCAGGCCGCTCGGGTGCCGGCATTGTATAGCCTTGGCGCTCCGGCCCGGACTCCCTCGTACGGAAGCATGACGACCGAACCGAACCTGATCGACCGGGCCGCCAAGGAGACCCGCGAGCTGCGCGACCTCGCCCCCTGGGCCAGCTTCAGCGCCCGCAGCCTGGGCCGCGCGCATCCCGAACCGGAGGACGAGTTGCGCACGGCGTTCGAGCGCGACCGCGACCGCATCATCCACAGCACGGCTTTCCGCCGGCTGATGTACAAGACGCAAGTCTTCCTGAACCGCGAGGGCGACGTGTACCGCACGCGTCTCTCGCACTCGCTCGAGGTGGCGCAGGTCGCGCGCAGCCTGGCCAGCGCCCTGCGCCTGAACGATGCGCTGGCCGAGGCGCTGGCGCTGGCGCACGACATCGGCCACCCGCCCTTCGGTCATCGGGGCGAGGTCGCGCTGGACGAGCTCATTACCGCGCACGACGGCTTCCGGCACAACGCGCAGGTGTTGCGCGTGGTCGACCAGCTCGAGCGCCGCAGCCCGGACTACCCGGGCCTGAATCTGACGCGCGAGGTGCGCGAGTCGCTGCTCAAGCACGAGCGCGGCGAGCACTGGCCGGCGGAATTCGGCGCACGCCCGCGGCACCCTGGGCTCGAGGCGCAGGTCGTGGATCTGGCCGACTCGACGGCCTACGACATGCACGACATCGAGGACGGACTGTACGCGCGCATGTTCACCGAGGAGGAACTCGAGCGCGGCTCTGCGCTCTGGCGCAGTTCGCGCGCGGCGATCGAGACGCGTCATCCGGACTTCCTCGACTCGACGGAGGACACGCGCCTGCGCGTGAAACGCATCGCCAACCAGCTGATCAAGGTCTGCATCAACGACCTGATCCGCTCCTCGGCCGCGCGCATCGCCGCCGCGGGCGTCGTCGACGCGGGCGCGGTGCGCGCGCACCCGCGCATGCTGATCGGCCACGGATCCGAGCTCGCGCCGCAGGTCAAGGAACTGCAGGCGTTCCTGCAGCGGGCCTTCTACCAGCACCCCTACCTGATGGAGCTCTCGGACTATGCCCGCACACTGCTCCACGGATTGTTCGGAGCCTACGTCAAGGCGCCCTCGGAGATGTCGCCCTGGTACCGCGGTTGGGTGCGCGAGGTCGGGTTGATGCGCGCGATCTGCGACTACCTGGCGGGCATGACCGACCGTTTCGCCGAGCAGGAGTACGCGCGCCTGTGCGACGAGCGCCTCGAACCGCCGCAGCGCGCGTTCACCCCGTACTGAGGAAACGCCGCTTCCAGCCGCGCGAGGCGAGAGCGCTCGCGACGAGTGCGATCGCCAGCAGCACTACCACCTCGAGCCAGATCCCGGAGAGGCCCTTCCCGTACCAGAGGATGCCCTGGTAGCCGTCCATGGCCCAGGCGTTGAGCGTGAAGTGCCCGAGCTTGCGGTACCACTCGGGCGTCGCGATCAACGGGAACCAGCTGCCGCCGAGCGCGCTCATGACCAGGATCACGAGCGTCGAGAAGCCTTCGAGCTGCTTGCGGCTCTGCGCGTGCACCGCCAGCGCCAGGCCCATGCCCGTGGCTGCGCTGACGACGGCCAGCGAGAGCACGGCAATCGCCAGCGGATCGCGGAAGACCGGGATCGAGAAGACGACGCCGCCGTAGAGGAACAGGATCACGAGCTGCGCATAACCCAGCGTGGCCGTGAAGAGGAACTTGCCCAGCAGGATCGCGGCGCCGCCCTCGGGCGCCAGGCGCAGGCGCTGCAGCGTGCCCTGATCGTGCTCCTCGAGGATCGTGCCGCCGGCGGCCACGAGCCCGAAGAGCAGCATCATCACCGCGATGCCCGAGATCGCGTGCGACTGCATCGCGGACTTCTGCGAGGCATCCTCGCCGCCGGCGACGTCCTCGACGCGCATTCCGACGATGCGCGAGACGATGCGCGCGAAGTCGAAGCCCTCGTCCGCTTCCTTCCCGTCCGCAGCCGCCGGCTGCTTGGAGACGTGCTCGCGCGCCCAGCTCCCGAAGGCGTCCCAAGTCGAGTCGAACAGCGAGCGCATGCCGGGGAACTGCTCGAGCGAGAAGCCGAACTCGCTCATCCCGTGCATTGCGATCGAGCGCGCCAGCTCCTCGTCGCCCGAGCCGAGCAGCGCCGGCAGCAGCGCGCCAGCGAGGATCTGCTGCTCGATCGTCGCGCCCGGATCGCGGTAGAGCGTCAACTGCAACTGCTGCGCGCTGCCGAGCGCAGCACCCCAGCCGGCCGGGATCACGAGCGCAGCGGGAGCCTTGCCGTCGGCGATGCGGCGGCGCGTGTCCTGCGCCGCTTCGACGCGCAGCGTCTCGCTCTTCGCGAGTTCGGCCACGAAGTTCTTCGAGCGCGCACTCGAGTCGAGGTCCTCGACCAGGAGGTGCACGCGACCGACGCCGCCGCCGCCGAAGCCGCCCATCGCCGCGGCGAAGATCGTGGCCAGGAAGACCGGGAGCGCGAGCGAGAGCAGCATCGCCGTGCGGTCGCGCAGGAACAGGCGCCAGTCCTTGCGGCACAGGATCCAGGCCGTGGCGAGCTTCATGGCCTCACTCCTCGTCCCGCAGCGCCCGTCCGGTCAGGGCCAGGAAAACGGCCTCGAGGTTGGGCAATTCCTCTTCGACGCGGAACTCGAGGCCGGCGCCCTCGAGACGCGCGCGCGTGCGCTCGTCGAGCTCGACGCGCGCGTAGGCCTTCGCGGCCCGGCCCTGTCCGCGCTGCAGCTCGGCCAGCGTGCCCTGACCGACCGAACGGCCGGCGTCGAGGATCACGATGCGGTCGCACAGGCGCTCGACCTCGCCCAGCTGGTGCGTGGTGTAGACCAGCGTCAGGCCCTCGGCATGCAGCCGCTCGACCATCTCGAACACGTGGTTGCGCGACTGCGGATCGACACCCACCGTCGGCTCGTCCATGAAGACCAGCTCGGGCTCGTGCAGCAGCGCTGCGACGATGTTCAGGCGCCGCTTCATCCCGCCCGAGTACGTGCGCACGAGATCGAGCGCCCGGTCGCGCAGGCCCGCGAGCTCGAGCGCCCAGTCGACGCGCTGTTCGAGGCGCGCCCCGGAGAGGCCGTGCATGCGCCCGTAGAAGGCCAGGTTCTCGCGCGCGCGCAGCGTGTCGTAGAGCGCGAGCTCCTGCGGCACGACGCCGATGCGCGCGCGCAGGGCGGCCGCCTCGCGCTGCGGGTCGAGTCCTAGCACGCGCACGTTGCCCGCGCTCGGGGCGCAGAGCGTCGAGAGCACGCGGATCGTGGTGGTCTTGCCGGCCCCGTTGGGCCCGAGCAGCCCGAGCGCCTCGCCGCGCTGGAGATCGAAATCCAGGCCGTCGATGGCGGCTCGCGCGCCGAAGCGCCGCACCAGTCCGCGGACCTCGATCGCTGGACCGTTGCGTGTGGCGCCCGGGGGGTGCATGGGTTGCCTATACTGTGCAGACAACCGCCGGGATCCTTCGCGAAAACCAGCCTCCGCTTCGCCGCCAACCCCCGATGCCCGCGCTGCCGCACGAATTCCGCGATCCCGCGCTGCTGGAACTGGCGCTGACCCACGCCTCGACGGGCGCGCAGGCCGATAACGAGCGCCTGGAGTTCCTGGGCGATGCGGCCCTCGACCTGATCGTCGCCGAGGAGCTCTTCCGGGCCCACCCGGACCTCGCAGAGGGCGACCTGACCGAGCTGAAAGCGCACGTCGTCTCGCGCCCGGCGCTGGCGCGCGCGGCGCGCGTGCTCGAGCTCGAGCCGGCGGCACGCATCGGACTCGGGCTGCGGCGCCGGGCCTTGCCGGCCTCGGTGCTCGCGAACCTGTACGAGGCGCTGCTCGGCGCGGTCTATCTCGACGCCGGCCTCGATGCCGCGCGCGCGTTCGCCTGGGCCACGCTCGCCGAGCCGCTGCAGCGCGCGCGTGCGCGGCGCGGCAGCGCCAATCCCAAGCAGGAGCTGCAGCAGCGCGCCCAGCAACACTCGAACACGCTGCCGATCTATCGCCTGCTCGAGAGCCGCGGCGAGGCGCACGCGCGTGCCTTCCTGATCTCGGCCGAGCTGCACGGCGAGCGCTTCCCCTCGGCCTGGGGCCGCACGCGCAAGGAGGCGGAGAGCTGGGCTGCGCACGAGGCGCTGCTCGTCTTGCGCGAGCGGGAGCGCGCGTGAGCAGCACCCCGGAGGCGTCCGCGCCGCCCTTCCAGCCGGTCGAGCTCGACGAAACGCGCGAGCTCGTGCGCATGGTCGAGGCCTTCCACGCGACGCCGGCCTTCGCGGTCGGAAACCTGTGGGGCTCCGCGCAGGCTTTCCTGCTGGCCTTCCTCGCGCGCCACGCGGCCGGGCCCTGGCTGGTGATCGCCTCGACCGACGGCGAAGCCGCGGCCTTCCGCGACGACCTCGAGTTCTTCGGCCTCGAAGCGGCGCTCTTCCCCGCGCGCGAAGCGCTCAGCGGCCGTGCCGCGGGCACGGACCCGGACCAGGTGCGCGCGCGCCTCGAGCTCGTGCAGCGCCAGCTCGGCCCGCCCGAGCGCCGGCCGCGCGCGATCGTGACCTCCGCGCTGGCGCTGCTGCAGCCCGTGCCCGCGGCTGCAGACCTCGAGCGCGAGTCGCTGCTGCTCGCGCGCGGCCAGAAGGTCGACACGAACGCGCTGCTCGCGCGTCTCGTCGAGGCGGGCTTCACGCGCGCGCCGCTCGCCGAACGGCCCGGCGAAGTCAGCCTGCGCGGCGAGATCCTCGACCTCTATCCCTTCGCGGCCGAGCTGCCGTTGCGCGTCGAGTTCCTGGACGACGAGATCGAGTCGCTGCGCAGCTTCGACCCGCTCGACCAGCGCAGCGTGGAGAACCTGCCCGAGGTGCGCGTGTGTCTAGCGGCGGACACGGGCGGAGTCGAGGACGGCAACGGCGTCCTGCTGCCGGCGCTGCTCGCGCGCACGAGCGTCTGGGTGCGCGTCGAGCCGCTGCGCATCGAGGAGCGCGAGGCCAGCCTGCGCATCCAGTCGGCCTCGCACGCGCGCGCGTTGCTGCAGCTCGCGGCCCAGCGCGAGGGCTGCCGCACGCTCGACCTGCAGAGCCTGCCCGCGCGCGTCTTCGACCTCGACACGCGCTCGGTGCAGGCGCTCGGTGTCGGCATGCGCGAAGCACCTGCGGCGCTGGCCGAGGCCACGAAGGACGGCTCGCGCGCGCTGGTCCTGTGCCAGAACCAGGCCGAGGCGCACCGCTTCGGCGGCCTGCTGTCCGAATTGCCCGCGGAGCAGCGCGCGCGCATCGAGACGCGCATCGGCACGCTGGCGCGCGGCTTCCGCATCCCCTGCCTGCGCACGCTGATCGTCAACCACCGCGAGCTGCTCGGCATCCTCGGCCGGCGCGCCGCTCCCAGGGCGCACTCGCACCACAAGGTGCGCGCGATCCAGTCCTTCTTCGAGCTCAAGCCCGGCGACCACGTGGTGCACGCGCTGCACGGCGTCGCGCGCTTCAGCGGGCTCGAGCGCCTGCAGCGCGGGGGCGGCGAGGAGGAGCACTTGAAGCTGGTCTTCGCCGAGGAGGTCGTGCTCTTCGTGCCAGCCTCGCGCATCGACCTCGTGCAACGCTACGTCGGCAGCGGTTCGGCCTCGCCGCCGCTGGACCGGATCGGCGGCCAGGCTTTCCGCAAGCGCAAGGAGAAGGTCGAGCGCGCGCTCTTCGATCTCGCCTCCGAGCTGCTCGACGTGCAGGCGCGCCGCGCGCTGACGCAGCGCGCGCCCTGGAGGGAGGACGACGAGCTGGTGCGCGACATGGTCGGCGCCTTCCCCTACGACGACACGCTCGACCAGGTCACGGTCGACCGCGAGATCCGCACCGACTTCTCGGGCACACAGCCGATGGACCGCCTCTTGTGCGGCGATGTCGGCTTCGGCAAGACCGAGCTCGCGGTGCGCGCGGCCTTCCGCGTGGTCAACGGCGGCGGGCAGGTCGCGGTCCTGGTGCCGACGACCGTGCTGGCGCAGCAGCACTACGAGACCTTTCGCGAGCGCCTGGCCGACTTCCCGGTCGAGGTGGCCGAACTCTCGCGCTACGTCGGCGGCGAGGAGCAGCGCTCGGTCGTCGAACGCCTCGGCCGCGGCGAGATCGACATCGTGATCGGAACGCACCGCATCCTCTCCAACGACGTGCGCTTCGCGCGCCTGGGCCTGGTGATCGTCGACGAGGAGCAGCGCTTCGGCGTGGCGCACAAGGAGCACTTCAAGAAGCTGCGCGCGGCCGTCGATGTGCTCACGCTCACGGCCACGCCCATCCCGCGCACGCTGCACATGTCGCTAGCCGGCGTGCGCGACATCTCGGCCCTGACCGTGCCGCCCGCCGGTCGCCAGGAGATCGAGACCGTGCTGGGCTACGTCGAGGACGACGACGAGCTGCGCCAGGCGCTCTTGTTCGAGAAGAACCGCGGCGGACAGGTCTTCTTCCTGCACAACCGCGTCGAATCGATCGTGCAGCGCGCGCTGCACCTCCACAAGCTCGTGCCGGAGTGCTCCTTCGCCATCGGACACGGCCAGATGGGCGCGCGCGAGCTGATGGGCGTGATGGACACGTTCACGCGCGGCGAGGTCGACGTGCTCGTGGCCACCACGATCATCGAGAGCGGCATCGACATCCCCGCCGCGGGCACGATCATGATCGACCAGGCCGACCACTTCGGGCTCTCGGAGCTGCACCAACTGCGCGGCCGCGTCGGACGCGGCGCGAACAAGGCGCGCTGCCACCTCTTGGTCGAGAAGTGGAAGTCGCTCTCGCACGAGGGGCGCGCGCGACTCAAGGCGCTGGAGGAGCTGAACCAGCTCGGCGCGGGCTTCCAGATCTCGATGAAGGACCTCGAGATCCGCGGCGCAGGCAACATCCTCGGCCCGCAGCAGTCGGGCAACATCGGGGCCGTCGGCTACGACATGTACTGCCGGCTCCTGAAGCAGTGCGTGGAGAACCTGCAGGCGGGTCTGGCCGCCGAGCACGCCGTCGGCCGGCACGCCGAGGAAGGCGGCGTCGACCTCGAGCTCGGCATCCGCGCCTTCCTGCCCGAGGAATGGCTCTCCGACCCGCGCGCGCGCATCGAGCTCCTGCGCCAGCTCTCCGCGATCGAGGGCCGCGAGGACGAGGCGCGCGCGCTGGAGATGCTGCAGGACCGCTTCGGTCGCGTGCCCGAGGAGGCGCGCGACCTGCTGCGCCTCTTCCGGCTCAAGGCGCAGCTCGAACGGCTCTCGATCACGCGCCTCACGTTCCGGGGCGACGCCTACGTGCTCGAGTACCGCGACCGCATCGCCCTGGAGCAGGGACTGGGCCTCGCGCGCGCGGAGCTGCGCCCCGTGCGGGCCGGCCTGGCGCACCTCGTGATCCCCGAGCACGCGCGCGAGCCCGGCCGCGCGCTGACCTGGTTCGAAACGCTCTTGAAGGGCGAGCGCTCACCCGCGAGGATCAGCGTGACTCATCCATGATCCCGCTGCTCCTCGCCACGCTGCTCGCCTGCCAGGATCCGGCCGCCCCCAAGGCCGAGTGGAGGGACATGGACGGAATCGTCTACGTGATCAACGAGGAGACGGTCACGCTGAACGGCCTGCAGAAGCGGCTGCGGCAATTCCTGAAGGACAACCCGGGTCTCGATCAGCAGCGCGCGCGGGGCATGCTGCGGGATGACATCGTGCGCAACGCCGTGGGATCGCAGGCCGGCGAGGCGATGGGCATCGATCCGAACCTGGTCCGGCGCAGCGTGCGCGACTACGAGAAGCGCATGATCGACTCGAAGGGCGGCGTGGACCAGTATTCGGCCTTCCTGACCCAGAGCGGCCAGACGGCGGAGGAAGTGCGCAGCGACATCGAAAAGTACGTGCTGCGCGACATGTGGGAAGCATCACGCACGGGCAAGGGACCCAACCAGCAGCAGAAGGTCATCGCCGACCGCTTCATTCGCCCGGGCCTGTTGCGCCTCACCTACCAGCAGTTCGCGCGCGATCCGCGCCTGGTGGAGCGCATCGGCGGCAGCCCCTCGAAGGTCGTACTGCAGGTTCTAGAGGTCGATCCGGTGAAGGTCGGGGGGACGGCGAACGTCGAGAATTCGGCCGCCCAGATCCGGGCGCGCATCGCCTCGGGCGCTTCGGATTTCGAGCAGGAGGTACAGAACTTCGCGCTCGCGACCAGCAGGTCGGCCGAGACCGAGCCGCTCGACGAGGGTGTTCTGGCGGGAACCGATCCCGAGCTCGCGCAGCTGGTCGCGCGCGCCAAGGAAGGCGAGGTCCTGGCCGCGCTCGCGCCGCACGGCAAGACGCTCTATTGGCGCGTCGTGCGGCTCGTGCGCCGCACTCCGGCCCAGGTGCCCGAACTCGGGGCGCGCGGCGTCCAGAAGAACCTGCGCGACCTGCTCCAGTCCCTGCTCGACGGACGGCGCCTCGATCTGGCGCGCAAGCAGCAGTTCGAGACTTCGTACATCTGGCCGCCGGTCGACGGCAACCCCTGATTCGCCGGCTACTTCTTGGCCAGCGCCAGGCGGTTGATCGCCCGCGAGACGCGCGCCTTGTAGCGCGCGGCCGTGTTCTTGTGGATCACGCGGTGCTTGGCGGCGTTGTCGATGGCCTTCATCGCGGCGGCGAGCTTCGCGGCGCCGGCACGGGCATCCGGCGCGGCGAGCACGCCCTTGATGGCGGACTTCATCGCGGTGCTCTTGACCTTGTTGTTGGCGCGAGCCTTGAGGTTCTGCTGGTGTCGCTTGAGTGCTTGCTTGGTGTGAGCCATCGCTACTTCAGTCGTTCCATCTTGGCGGCCACATCACGGTAGCCGACGTCGGTTTCGAAGATTCTCGAGTAGTAGCCGCGGGCATCGGGTGCATTGCCCTCGGCCTCGGCGATCGCGCCGAGATTGTACAGCACTTCCTTGGCGCGCTCGTCGAGCGTCGTCACGCCCTCGAGCACGCGCAGGTATTCCCTGCGCGCCAGATCGGTGTAACCCTTGCCCTGGAAGCACTGCGCGAGCAGCACGCGCGCTTCGCGGGCCGCGCGCGGATCCGCGACGCCCTTCTGGAGCTCGGCCATCGCCGCATCCCACTCGCCCATGCGCATCAGGCGCTTTCCGAGCTGCATGCGCAGCGCCGGATCGGCCGGGTGCAGGGCCACGCGCCGGCGCTGGTCCTCGACCTCGAATTGCAGCAGCTCGCGCTCGAGTTCGCTTGCGCGCGCTTCGTCGCCGCGCTTGCCGGCCTCGGCGATGCGCTTCTTGAGCACGCGCGAGCGCAGATCGCCGGCCTTGCAGGCCAGCTCGAAGGAGTCCTTCTTGTAGGAGAGCGCGCGCTCGACCCAATCGAGGGCCGATTCGTAGTCCTTGAGCCGCTCGTGGAGGTCCGCCAGTTGCGTCATCAGCTCGGGACTCTTGTCGTCGGCGTAGCGCTGTTCGAGGCGCGCGACCTGGTTGCGCAGGTCCTCGTCCGTGAAGTGCATGCGCTGCGTGCGCTCCAGGTCCTGGGCTTCGGACTTGTTGCGGATCTGGTCGCGGCTGTGCTCCACGCCGGGCGAGTTGGAGCGCGAGAGCGCGCGCTCGGCCGAGAGATCCTTGCGCGCCTTGATCGCCTCCTGATCGCGCGGATCGATCGCCAGCGCCTTCTCGTAGTACTCGAGCGCACGCTCGGCCTCGCCCAGCCGCGCGCTCATCGCACCCGCGCGCTTGAAGCCCTCGGGGTTCTTCGGCGCAACCTCGGTCACGAACTCGTAGACCGCGCGCGCCGACTTCGTGTGCGCGAGCTCCTCGAGCACCTGGCCGAGCAGCAGATTCGCTTCCGCGTCGACGGGATTCGTGGCCAGGTAGCCTTCGAGCGCCTTGGCGCAGGCCTCGCGCTGCCCCGCCTTGCGCAGCGTCTTCGCCAGCGCCAGCGGAGCCGCTCCGGAGAGCGAGCGCAGGAATCCCCCGCCGCCTTTCAAGTCCCAGCGCTTCTTGAGCGACTGCCGGAGTCCCGCGCGGGCCTCGCCCTGGTCGGGATCGATCTCCAGGATCTGCTGATAGAGCTGGACCGCGAAGTCGTAGTTGCGCCTGCGCGCGGCCTCTTCGGCCTTTTGAATCTGCTTGGTGAAGTCCAATGCGGGGCGAAAAGGATACGGGCAGGCTCCAGCAGGGTCAACGCAGGCTATCTTCACGCCCGATGAGCCAACCCAACGAACTCAGCCTGACCCTGTATCCCGACCCGCTGCTGCGGCAGGTCGCGCTGCCCGTGACGGCTTTCGATGCGGTGCTGCGCGAGCTCGTGACCTCGATGTTCGAGCGCATGCTGCACAGCAAGGGTGTCGGCCTGGCGGCGCCGCAGATCGGCCTGAAGCAGCGCATCCTGGTGCTCAATCCCTCGGGCGAACGCAAGGACGACCTGGCGCTGGTCAATCCGGAGATCGTCGCGCGCAGCGGACCCGACACGTTCTTCGACGAGGGCTGCTTGTCTTTCCCCGGGATCTACGCCGAGATCCGCCGCCCCGAGCGCTGCACGGTCCGGGCTTTCGACGTCGCGGGGAACGCGATCGAGGCCGAGTACACGGGCTTCGTGAGCCGCATCATCCAGCACGAGTACGACCACCTCGAGGGCGTGCTGCTCGTCGATCGGATGTCGCCCGCGGACAAGCTGCGCAATCGCGCCGCGCTGGAGGAGCTGGTCGAGCGCTACAAGCGCTCCGCGCCCGCGAAGTCGCGTTGATCGTCACGCCCACACTCGCCGAGCTTCCGGCGCCCGGTCCGAAGGGCTCGGTCGTGAGCATCGGGGTCTTCGACGGCGTGCACCTCGGTCATCGGGCGATCCTGAGCGCGAACGTCGCGCGAGCAAGCGAGCTCGGCGCGCGCTCGACGGTCGTGACCTTCCGCGACCATCCCAAGCAGCTGCTGCTCGGACGCGCGCCGCGCACGCTGACGAGCCTCGAGCACCGGCTCGAGCTCTTCCGTCGCGCGGGCATCGCACACACGCTGGTGCTGGGCTTCGACGAGCGCCTGCGCGCCATGTCGGCGGCCGAGTTCGCCAGCAGCGTGCTGGTGCGCGGCCTGGGCGCGCGGCGCTTCGTGCTCGGCTTCGACAGCAAGTTCGGCAACTCGCGCTCGGGCACGCCCGAGGAGCTCGTGCGCCTGGGCTACCAGGTCGAGGTCGTCGCGCAGGTGCTCGTGCGCGGACGCGCCGTCTCGAGCACGGCCATCCGCGAGGCGGTCGAGCTCGGCGACCTCGAGGCCGCGCGCGAGATGCTCGGCCGGCCCATCACCGTCTACGGCGAGGTCGTGCACGGCGACGGACTCGGTGCGCGCCTGGGCTTCCCGACCGCGAACCTCGACCTGCACCACGAGCTCGTGCCGCCCAACGGCGTCTACGCCTGCTGGGCGCGGCGCCCGCGGCGCGAAGAGGAAGCGGCGCGAGCCGCGGTGGTCAACATCGGCGTGCGACCGACGCTCGGCGCCGGCGCGGCCAATGGTCCGCGCGTCGAAGCCCATCTGCTCGATTTCGCCGGCGATCTCTACGGCGAGGTCCTGGAGCTCGAATTCGTGCGCCCGCTGCGCGCCGAACAGCGCTTCGGGGGTCTGGACGAGTTGTGCGCGCAAATCGAGCGCGACATCGTGCTCGCCCGGTCGGTGCTGCTGCGTTGACGCTGGCTCGGGGCCTGGACATAATCCCCACCCTTCGTTTTCCGTGGGCAGGTAGCTCAGCTGGTAGAGCACGTGACTGAAAATCACGGGGTCACCGGTTCAATCCCGGTCCTGCCCACCACCACCCGAATCCCGCGGACCGCATGCCGAGCGCGAACCCCAAGGTGATCCGGCGCAGCGACCCCACGCGGGTCGAGATCGAATGGGACGACGGCGCGACGAGCTCGTTCCCGGCCGCCTTCCTGCGCCGGCAGTGCCCCTGCGCGCAGTGCGTGAACGAACTCTCCGGCGAGCGCATGCTCGATCCGGCGAGCGTGAGCTCGGACCTCACGCAGGCGGACCTGGCGCTGGTCGGGAACTACGCGCTCTCGATGCGCTTCTCCGATGGGCACCACACCGGGATCTTCTCGTTCGTCTACCTGCGGCGGCTCGAGCCGCCCCCGAGCTGAGGATGCCGACGGCCGGCGCATTGTGGGTCGCTCCCGGCGTCTCGATCCCGCTCGGGGAGATCGGAATCGAGTTCACGCGCTCGGGCGGCCCCGGAGGCCAGCGGGTCAACAAGGCGGAGACCTGCGCTATCGTGCGCTTCCGGCCCGAGGGCTCGAGCGCGCTGGGAGAGCGACAGAAGGCGCTCGTCCGGGAACGCCTCGGATCGCGCCTGACCCAGACGGGAGACCTCGTCCTGCGCTGCACGGAGCACGCCAGCCGCGAGCGCAACGAGGCCGCCGGGCTCGCGCGCCTGGCGCGGCTTCTCGGGGAAGCGCTGCGACCGAGGCTCCCGCGTCGGCCAACGCGCCCCACGCGCGGCTCGCGCGAACGGCGCCTCGAAGGCAAGCGCCGCGTCCAGGAAAAGAAGCGCACGCGCAGAAAGGTGGACGAATGAACCCCGGACCCCCGCCCGGCAGGCCCCAGCGCGACCCGCTGCACGAGCTCACGCTGGCGTGCCGCCCCAAGCAGCGCATCGACCGGCTTCACGCGCGCGAGGTGCTGCTCGCGATCGGCGAACGGGTGCTGGGCGAGGACCCCGCGGGGGCCGAAGAGCTCGCCCGTCGCGTGCGAGAGGTCACCTCCGCGCGCGAGGCCGACTGGCTGGCCGCGGCGCGTGACGAAATCCTCATGGCATCGACCGAACACGTCCGCTCGGTCGACCCGCGCTACCTCTCCAGACCGGACTACGACCTCGCGTATACGGTGGAGGCCCGAGCCGGCCTCGAGGCCCGGCTCCGGGCGGCCGAGCTCCTGGGGATCGAGCTCGCGCCAGGACTGCTCGACCGGGTCGCGGCCGCGGATCGCCTGCTCGAGCCCTACCTGGGGCCGAATCCCCGGACGGACCCCCCTCGGACCTGACCGAAATCCGGGTCGAGACGCCAGGATGCGACTTCCTGGAGAACCCTATCTCTACGGGCCGTGCAAGGAACTCCCATGCAGCCGCAATACCCTCGTCTGGACGCTCCAGAATAGGACGCTGCATTCATCCCGAACCGCGATCGGCTTCCAGATCGCATTCATGCAAGGCAATGCATCCGCGTGGCTTAGGCGGCTCATTCATCGAGACCCGGTCACTCGGAACCGTGCGCAGAGCCCCTCTGGGGCTGGATTGCATGAGGGAATTGCCACAGGTCCCTTGAAAGCCTCGGATGTGCCCGGCAGAGTGCCCGCCATATACGGGCCCCATCCCCGATCAGAAACGACTCGTTTTTCCATCACTGACCGCAAACACAGACTCACTGGAGTGCATTCCGCATGAACAAGCTCGTCTATGGTGCCATCGCCCTGACAACCGTCAGTGCCTCGGCCTTCGCCACCGGCAACGGATGGGTGAGCCTGGACCAGGAGATCAACAACCTGAACGCCAGCCTCTCCGCCCAGAACTCTACCGGCCCCAAGGTGGGCGGGTATGTCCAGACACGCTGGGACAATTCCAGCGACCTGCAGATCACGGACCCGGTCTCCGGCAGCCCGCATGACCTGTCCGGATTCACCATGAGCAACGTCCGCGTCGAGATCACCGGCGACGCAGGTTCGGACTACTCCTACAAGGTGTCGTTCGACCTCGCCGACGTGGAGGCCGACACGGGCACGGGCGAAGTCTCCGGCCTGCTGAAGGACGCCTACGCCAAGTTCAAGATCAGCGACCAGGTCTACGGCAAGATCGGGCAGTTCAAGGCGAACTTCCTGCGTTCGTCGACGGTCTCGGAGAACAAGCTGCTGCTCCTGCAGCGCACGCTCCTGGGCGAAGGTCACGAGTGGAACTCGCGTGAACCGGGCCTCGAAGTCGGCTTCGCCTACGACACGATCAACGTGACCGTGTCTGGTCAGAACGGCCAGGACCTCCAGGGCAAGGACTACGAACTCTGCGCGAAGGCGACCATCAACCTGATGGGCGGCGGCGTGGGCAAGGTCGAAGGCGCGTACGGCGCCGGCGACTCGACGGCGCTCACCGCCGGCGTGGCCTACCTGAACGATGCGACCCTCGACAACGGAACGACGATCGGCTTCGAAGTGGAACTGACCTCGGGACCGTTCTCCCTCGCGGGTGAAATGGTCACGCTCGACGAAGACAACTCCATCGACTTCGGACCCGGCGAGCTCCTGACGACGTCGGACAGCACCCCGTGGTCCGCCACGGGCAGCTACCTCTTCAGCGACATGTGGGAAGGCGTGGTCCGCTTCGAAGAGGCAGACGACACGGACAACAGCAACCAGATGACGTTCGGCGTGAACTACTACGTCTCGGGCCACGACATCAAGTGGACCGCGCAGTACTACACGCTCTCGACCGACAACGCCGTCTACGGCGGCGACGTCTCGGTGATCTCCATCGGGATCTCGCTCTCGATGTGATTTCGCGCTGAGCAACGGCTGCGGTTCGCGCGCGTCGCGATCCGCACCGAGCGAACAAGAGGCCACGCGCGCGTCGCGTGGCCTCTGCATTTCCAGAGCCCCTGCTGCGCTTGCGCGGCGTGATACGCTCCCGCCCCCCATGGAACACGCGTCGAGACGGCCGGCCAACCGCCTGGCGCAGGAGACGAGCCCGTACCTCCTGCAGCACGCCCACAACCCCGTGGACTGGTTTCCCTGGGGTCCGGAGGCCCTGGAGCGCGCACGGCGGGAGGACCGGCCGATCTTCCTCTCCGTGGGGTATTCGGCCTGCCATTGGTGCCACGTCATGGAGCGCGAATCCTTCGAGAACGAGGCGGTCGCGCGCTTGATGAACGAGAACTTCGTCAACATCAAGGTCGACCGGGAGGAGCGGCCCGACCTGGACGAGATCTACATGAAGGCCGTCCAGAGCCTGACCGGACAGGGCGGATGGCCGATGAGCGTCTTCCTGACGCCCGGGCTCGAGCCCTTCTTCGGCGGCACCTACTTCCCGCCGAGCGGCGCGTACGGCCGGCCCGGATTCGCCGACGTGCTGCTCGGGCTCGCGCGGGCCTGGGAGGAGGACCGCGAGCGCGTCGTGGAGCAAGGCCGCCGGCTGCGGGAACGGATCGCCGGCGAAGGTCGGCTCGACGCGCGCGGGGAGCTCGATCCGGGGCTGCTCGACCGATCGCTGGCTGCGCTGGAGCAGTCCTTCGATCCGCTCTGGGGCGGCTTCGGGGACGCCCCGAAGTTCCCGCACGCGATGGACCTGCGCCTGCTCCTGCGCCACGCATCGCGCAAACCGACGTCCAACGCGCTCGGGATGGTGCTGCTCACGCTGGACCGCATGGCGAACGGCGGCCTGTGCGACCAGCTCGGCGGCGGGTTCCATCGCTACAGCACCGACCGCGAGTGGCTGGTCCCGCACTTCGAGAAGATGCTCTACGACAACGCGCTGCTCGTGCCGGCCTACCTGGAGGCCTTCCAGGTCACGCGCGAAGAACGCTTCGCCGAGGTCGCGCGCGGCGCCTGCGAGTGGATGCTGCGCGAGATGACCACGCCCGAGGGCGGCTTCGCGAGCTCGCAGGATGCCGACAGCGAGGGCGAGGAAGGCCGCTTCTTCAGCTGGACACCGGCCGAGCTGCGCGAGTTGCTGGGCCCCGAGCTCGGTGACCGGGCGGCGGTCTGGTTCGGCGTGCGCGAGGGCGGCAATTTCGAGGGCGGCGCAAGCGTTCTCTCGCGCCCCGACCCCGCCGAGCGTCTGGCGCAGCAGCTCGGGCTCGAGCTCGGGGCGCTCGTCGAGTCGATGCGCGAGGCGCGCGCACGGCTGTTCGCGGCACGAGCCCGGCGCGTGGCGCCCGGGACCGACGACAAGGTGCTCGTGGCCTGGAACGGGCTCGCGATCTCGGCCCTAGCCCAGGCGGCCCAGGTTCTCGGCGAGGCGCGCTACGCCGCGGCCGCGCGGCGCGCCGCCGAGTTCGTGTGGGGTGCGCTGCGCACGGCGGAGGGCAAGCTGCTCGCGACCTACCGCGCGGGCCGCGCGCACATCGAGGCAGGGCTGGACGACCACGTCTTCCTGCTGCAGGGCCTGCTCGACCTGTACGAGACCGACTTCGATCCCTCCTGGCTGGCGCGGGCGCGCGCGCTGGAGATCGAGGTCGAGGGCCGGTTCGCGGACCGCGAGCACGACGGCTTCTTCACCACGGCCGACGGACAAGCCGACCTGATCGCGCGGCTCAAGGGCCCCCAGGACGGAGCTCTGCCTTCCGGCAATGCGGTGCACGTGCTGAACCTCCTGCGCCTCGCCGAGCTGACCGGCGAGGTCGAACTCGCGCAGAAGGCGCAACGCACGCTCCTCGCGCAAGCCGAGCTTCTCAACCGCTACCCGGCGGCCTTCAGCCAGATGCTGACGGCGGTCGACTTCCTCCAGCGCGGACCCGTGGAGGTCGTGATCGCGGGCCAGCTGGGCGACGCGGCCTTCGAGGCGCTGCTGCGCGAGATGCGCGAGCACTTCCTGCCCAGTCGAGTCGCGGCGGCCACGCATGCGCGCGCCGATCCGGGGCGAATCCCGCTGCTGCGCGATCGGCCCCCGCCGGCGCGGGGTGCCCTGGCTTACGTGTGCCGCAACTACGCCTGCCGCGCGCCCGTCTCGGATCCGGCCGCTTTGGGTCTGGTGCTCGAGAAGGTGTCCGCCGGCTGATCCGCCAGCTATCCTGCGCGGTTTCGAGGAATCCAGCATGACGCAGCCGAGAGTTCTGGTCACAGGCGGGAGCCGAGGCATCGGCAGGGCGATCGCGCTGCGGTTCGCCCGCGAAGGCGCGCGGGTCGCGGTCGTCGCCCGCGACTCCACGGGGCTCGATGCGGTCGCGGCCGAGATCGAGGCCGCCGGCGGTAAGGGTCGCCCCCAGCAAGCCGATGTGACCGACCACGGCTCGGTCGAGGCGGCCGTCTACCGCGCGGTCGAGTTCCTCGGCGGGGCGATCGACGTCCTGGTCAACAACGCGGGCATGTGGGAGATCAAGCCCTTCGAGAAGCTCGACCGGGCGAGCTTCAAGCGCCACCTCGAAGTCAATCTCTTCGGCCCGTTCTACGTGACCTCGGAGGCCCTCGATGCGCTCCTGGAGAGCGAGCGCGCGCACATCTTCAACATCGCCTCGGTCGCGGCGCGCCAGCCCTTCCCGGGCAACGTGGCCTACTGTGCGAGCAAGTACGGCCTGCGCGGCTTCGGGGACGCGCTGCGGCTCGACCTTGCGGCGCACAAGATCCGCGTCTCGACGGTCTACCCCGGGCCCACGGACACGAGCATCTTCGACAAGGTCCCGGGCACGTGGGAACGCTCGAAGATGAACAAGCCCGAGGACGTCGCGGAGGTCGTGTGGCGCGCCTGGCAGGCGCCCGCATCGCAGGACGTGAGCGACCTCGAGGTCGCGCCGCGCTCCTGAAACGCCTCAGCGAATGCTGCGCACGAGTCCCAGGAACTCGTTGCGCGTGCGGAAGTCCGTACGGAAGCCGCCGAGCAGGCAGGACGTCATCGTGGTCGAGTTCTGCTTCTGCACGCCCCGCATCATCATGCACAGGTGCGAGGCGTCGGCCACCACCCCCACGCCCTTGGGCGAGATGATCTCGTTGAGCGCGGTCGCGATCTGGACCGTCATGCGCTCCTGAACCTGCAATCGCTTGGCGAAGACATCGACGATGCGCGGGATCTTGGACAGGCCGATGACCTTCTTGTCCGGGATGTAGGCCACGTGCACCCGGCCGAAGAACGGCAGCAGGTGGTGCTCGCAGAGGCTGTAGAACTCGATGTCCTTGACCAGGACCATCTCGGAGCAGTCTTCCTCGAAGACGCCCTTGCCGACGACCTCTTCCGGGGTCTGGCGCATCCCGGAGGTCAACTCCGCCAGCGAGCGCTCGACGCGCTCCGGGGTGCGCGCGAGTCCGCCGCGACTCGGGTCCTCGCCGAGGTTCAGGAGCAGCTGCCGGATGAGCTCCGAAGTCGTCACGCGCTCTGCCCGTGGTAGTCGGCGAAGTTCTCGCGGCTCTCGTACACGCGCACGCGCTGGAGTCGGCACGCTTCGCTCTCGGCCAGGCGCCGCTCGACCCTCCCCCAGAAGGCCACGGCAACATTTTCCGCGGTCGGGATGATCCCGCGCAGGAAGGGCACGTCGCGATTCAAGTGCTTGTGGTCGACCTGGCTGATGATTTCCTCGCGCACGATCGACATCAGGCGGTTCAAGTCCATGACCATCCCCGACTTGGTCACGCCGCCGCGCACGGTGACCTCCACGGCGTAGTTGTGGCCGTGATCGGTATTGCAGGGCCCGTAGAGGCGCTGATTCTCCGCGTCCGAGAGCTGCGGGTCGTGGAGCCTGTGCGCGGCGGAAAAGGCCTCTCTGCGCGTGATCTCTACGAGGGGCTGGGTCATGGGGCCGGACCACCCATCGTAGCGTCGGAGGGCTCTGGACGAACGGCACGCCCATCCGGTGCCGTGAAATGGCGGCCCCGGGCCATTCTTTCCCTGGCGATCGCAAGTCTCGGCCCCGCTTCTGCTAGCGGAGATTACGCGGCTGGCAGATTTCAAGGTCGGAATCCGAACGCACCCCGGCTAGGGACACCGCCAAGGAGGCATCGAGTCATGAAGCGCAGTTCCTACGACCGACGTGGTGCCGAACACCTGCTTCCGCTCCTGCGTTCCATCGCGAGCGAAATCACCGAGCGCAGCGATGCGATCGAAAAGCTGGAGGAACGCCTGCTCGTACTGCGGAGCACTTGGAAGAACGGCAAGCCGAGTGACGAGTACATGAACGTGCAGTCCGAGATCTCGAGCCAACGCCGCGAGACGCGGCTCTCTCGTCTCGAGCTCGCCCGCCTGGGCTGCACGCTCGACGAGGACCGGCCTCTGAGGGTGCTCATTCCGGGCGCGGACGGCAGCTTCGACTCAGGCTTCGCCTGGGATGGCACCGTCGATTCCCTCGTCCGCGTCAGCCCTGCGACGACCTGATCCGGGTGCGGCGGGCACGCGCCGCCAGGAGAGATTCACACGACCCCCGAGCCAGTGCTCGGGGGTCGAGTTTTCTTGGGTTCACGAGGGGCGGGACGAGGCGGAAGCCCCTTGGATTCCTTGCCGACTGGCTTCGGGGGGTCTCGGCGAGTGTTTCGCTCGGTCGCCTTCGCCTTGCGCGCGGCCTGGATGCGGGTCGCTTCGGCCTCGAGGTCGGCGGCCGGCTTCACCTTCGCGGCGAGCAGTCGTTGCCGATGGAAGAGGAGGAATTCGTCCTTCGACCAGAAGCCGTCCCCGTCGAAATCCACGCCGCGAGTGAGTTGAGGATCGAGGCCGGCGCGTTCCTCGGCGCCGAGCCGCGCGTCCTTGTTCGCGTCGAGCACCTTGAAAGCCTCGCGTGTCTGCGCCAGCGTGCCCGTGCGCTCCTCCGCTGAGACGGCCCCGGAGATCAAGAGCGGCGCCAGGAGCGCCAGATACGGAAACGGTTTCATGGTCGTGGCCGGCGCCGATTGGCGAAGCTCGTGCCACTGCCCGTATCGGCGGTTCGAAGCTCCCAAGTGACTCTGGCCAAGGGAGTTGAGCGGACCTGCGATCCGGGTGGCTTCGCTCGGGAAGTCCCCTCCAAGGGACAGCTCGTGCAGCGGATGTGCCCGGCATGCGCTAGCTTCACTCCCCCGATGAGCGTCCTGGTGCTGGGTATCGAATCCTCCTGCGACGAGACCGCCGCCGCGGTGGTGCGGGACGGTCGCGAGATCCTCTCGTCGGTGGTCCACAGCCAGGCCAGCATCCACGCCACCTACGGAGGTGTCGTGCCCGAGATCGCCGGACGCTCGCACCTAGCGCAGATCCTGCCCGTCATCGACGCAGCGCTGGAGAAGGCGGGCACGAACCTCGACCACGTCGACTGCATCGCGGTCACGACACGGCCGGGCCTGATCGGGTCGCTGCTCGTCGGCCTGTCGGCCGCCAAGGCGCTCGCCTGGCCGCGCGGAATCCCGCTCGTCGGAGTGCATCACATCGAGGCGCACGTCTACGCGGCGACCATGGAACGCGCGGAGCTCGCCTATCCGAGCCTGGCTCTGGTCGTCTCGGGCGGGCACACGGCGCTCTACCGCGCCCGCTCGCCGCTCGAACTCGAGCTGCTCGGCACGACGCGCGACGACGCGGCGGGCGAAGCCTTCGACAAGGTCGCCTTCCTGCTCGGTCTGGGCTATCCGGGCGGCCCGGCCGTCTCGAAGCTCGCCGAGGGCGGCAACCCGCGCGCGGTTCGCCTGCCGTCCTACCGCAGTCGCGAGGAGGCGCCCTCCTTTTCCTTCAGCGGCCTGAAGACGGCGGTGCTCTATCACGTCCGGGGTCAGGACGCGCGCAAGCCGGCGCCGCCACCCGAGGAGATCCCCGACCGGGCCGACGTGGCCGCCTCGTTCGAGCAGGCGGTGGTCGACGCGCTCGTCGAGGAGTGTCTCCGGACCGCGAAGCGCGAAGGCCTGCCGCGGATCCTCGTGGCAGGCGGCGTGGCCTGCAACCGCCGCTTGCGCCTCGAGCTCTCCCGCCGCGCGAGCGCGGAGGGCCTGGAGGCGATCTTCCCCTCGCCGGCCTACTGCACCGACAACGCCGCGATGATCGCCGGCCTGGGCTTCCAGATCCTGAGCGCCGGGAGGGCCGACGGGCTGACCCTCGATGCCGCGCCGCGTTAGGCGCGGACAGAAGCGCGCCGAACTGCTAGGATCTCCGCCCGATTTGGTTGAGAACGGACTGCGCGAGATCCTCGAAGCGCTCCGCGACGGTCGCGACGACGTCGAGGGCGTGCTGCAGCGTTTGAGCGCCTTCCCGGTGCGCCATCTCGGGCACACCCAGCTCGACACGCAACGCGAGTTGCGCTGCGGCAGTCCGGAGGTCGTCTACGGCGCCGGCAAGTCGCCCGAGCAGATCCTCGACATCGCCGTGGCGCTGCTCGAGCACCACGACCGGCTGCTCGTGACGCGCATCGCGCCCGAGGCGGCCGAGTTCGTGAAACGCCGCCTCAAGCGCGCCGTGCACGACCCGCTCGCGCGCACGCTGTGTGTCGAACCCGAGGGCGGTTTCGAGGAGCAGGGTCTCGTGCTGGTCGTGTGCGCCGGGACCTCCGACCTGCCCGTCGCCGAGGAGGCCGCAGTGAGCGCGCGCTTCCAGGGCGCGCGCGTCGAGCGCATCCACGACGTCGGCGTGGCCGGCATCCATCGCCTGCTGGCCTACACGGAGCGCCTGCGCGAGGCGCGCGCCCTGGTGGTCGTGGCCGGCATGGAGGGCGCGCTGCCGAGCGTCGTCGGCGGCCTCGTTTCCGCGCCGGTGATCGCCGTTCCGACCTCGGTCGGCTACGGCGCGTCCTTCGGCGGGATCGCGGCGCTGCTCGCGATGCTGAACTCCTGCGCGGCCGGCATTGCGGTCGTGAACATCGACAACGGCTTCGGCGGCGGCATGATGGCCGCGCGCATCAACGCCATGGCCCGATCCCCCATCACGAAAGCGAGAGCATGAAGAAGGCCTGGATCGCGCTGGAGAACGGACTCGTGCTGCAGGGCAATGCCGTCGGCGCGGACGGCGAGTCGGGCGGCGATCTCGTGTTCAACACCGCCATGAGCGGCTACCACGAGATCCTCACCGACCCCTCCTATGCCGGGCAGGTCGTGATCATGACCTACCCGCTGATCGGCAACTACGGCGTGGCCGACGAGGACGCCGAGAGCGCGCGCGGCTGGGCCGAGGCCTTCGTGATGCGCGAGATGTCAGCCGTGGCGAGCAACCACCGCGCGAATGCGACGCTGGTCGACTGGCTCAAGCGCAACAAGATCGTGGCCATCGACGGAGTCGACACGCGCAGGCTCACGCGCCAGGTGCGCACGGGCGGCTCGCTGCGCTGCGTCGTCTCGACGATCGACGGCGACCCGCAGTCGCTGCTCGCGAAGGCGCGCGCCATGCCCTCGACCGACGAGCGCGACCTGACCGTGGGCGTGACCTGCAAGGAACCCTACGCCTGGTCGAAGGCCTACGACGAGTCCTATCCCGAGCTCATGCCCGCCGTTCCGGGGAAGAAGCGCCTGCGCTGCGTGGCCTACGACTTCGGCGCGAAGCGCAACATCCTGCGCAGCCTGGTGCACTGCGGCTTCGACGTGACCGTCGTGCCCAGCCACACCAAGGCCAGCGACGTGCTCGGCCTGGACGCCCAGTGTGTCTTCCTCTCGAACGGCCCGGGCGACCCGGCTGCCGTCCAGCCGGCGATCCATGCCATCTCCGATCTCGTCTCGAAGAAGCCGGTCTTCGGCATCTGTCTCGGGCACCAGATCCTCTCGATCGTCTTCGGCGCGAAGACCAAGAAGATGCCCTTCGGCCACCACGGCGCGAACCATCCGGTGCGCGATCTGACGACCGGAAAGGTCGAGATCACGAGCCAGAACCACTCCTACGCGGTCGAGATCGAGGGCCTGCCCAAGGACATCGAGCTGACGCACGTCAACCTCAACGACCACACGGTCGAGGGCGTGCGCCACAAGAAGCTGCCCGTCTTCAGCGTGCAATACCACCCGGAAGCCGCGCCGGGCCCGCTCGACAGCGCGCACCTCTTCATGCGCTTCCGCGAATCGGTGCTGGCGCGGTCATAGCATCGACATCGGGTCGACGTCGATCGCGAGGCGCACCTTGGCGTGCTCCGGCACGAACGCGCGCAGCGCCTCGCGCGCGCGCACGATGCCGTCGCTTCCGCGCCGCGCCTTGACCAGCACGTGCTTGCGGTGGTGCCCGCGCAGGAGGCCGATCGGGGCTTCGGCCGGCCCGAGGACCTGGCCCGTCGTCCCGACGCGCGCGCGCAGGAGCGCGCCGCAGGCGCGCGCGACGTCGTCCAGCTTGCCGGGATCGACCGAATCGAGCACGGCGCGCAGCAGGCGGCCGTGCGGCGGATAACCGAGCTCGCCGCGCAAACGCGCCTCCGTGCGCGCGAATCCCTCGTAGTCGTGCTTTGCCGCCGCGACGATCGCCGGGTGGCCGGGCGTCGCGCTCTGCACCACGATGCGCCCCTCGAGCACGCCGCGCCCGGCGCGGCCCGCGACCTGCGCCAGGAGCTGGAAGGTGCGCTCGCTGGAGCGGAAGTCGGGCAGGTGCAGCGCCTGATCGGCGTTCACCACGCCCACGACCGTCACGCGCGGGAAGTCCAGGCCCTTGGCGATCATCTGCGTGCCGACGAGCACGTCGATCTCGCCGCGTCCGAAGCTCTCGAGCGCATCCTCGTAGTCCTCGCGCCGCAGCATCGTGTCTGAGTCCATGCGCTGCACGCGTGCCGCGGGGAAGAGCTGCTTGACGAGCAGCTCGACGCGCTCGCTGCCGGCCCCGATGTGGCGCGGGTTCGGCGCCGTGCAGAGCGGGCATTGGCGCGGCACCGGCAGCTCCTCGCAGCAGGCATGGCAGACCATGCGCTTGATCCGGCGGTGGAAGGTGAGGTTCGAGTCGCATTGCGCGCAGCGCACGGTCTCGCCGCAAGCAGCGCACCAGAGCACGGGCGAGAAGCCGCGCCGGTTCTGGAACAGGATCGCCTGCTCGCCACGCTCGAGCGCTCCGCCGACGAGCTCGCGCAGGCGGCGCGAGAAGAGCGCCGGACCGGGGCGATCGCTCTTCTCGCCGCGCAGGTCGAGGATCTCGATCGGCGGCAGCTTGCCGCCCGCCACGCGCTCGCGCAGCACGATGCGCCGCAGCTCTCCGTCCTGCGCTGCCTGCCAGCTCTCGAGCGAGGGCGTGGCCGAGCCCAGCACGCACACGGCACGCGCCTGCGCCGCGCGCCGCAAGGCCACTGCGCGCGCGTGGTAGCGCGGCGTCGACTCCTGCTTGAAGGACGGCTCGTGCTCCTCGTCGAGCACGATCACGCCCAGCTCCGGCACGGGCGCGAACACGGCCGAACGCGCGCCCACGACGACGCGCGCGCGGCGGTGCTTGACCGAGAGCCACATCGCGCGCCGCTGCGCGTCCGTCATGCGGCTGTGCAGCACGGCCACCTCGCCGAAGCGCGAGCGGAACCAGCCCACCGTCTGCGGCGTGAGCGCGATCTCGGGCACCATCACGATCGCGCCCTGGCCGCGCGCGAGCGCCGCCTCGATCAGGCGCAGGTAGACCTCGGTCTTGCCGCTGCTGGTGACGCCCTGCAGGAGGAAGGCTCCGCCCTGGCCGGCCGCGAGCGCTGCTTCGAGTTCGCCGACCGCCGCCTGCTGCTCGCCCGAGAGCCGCTCGGGCCGCAAACGCGGGACGCTGCTCGTCGCCAGCGGGTCGTTGCGCGAGGCGACGCGCTCGATCCAGGCGAATCCGCCGCGCGCCAGGCTCTTGGCCACGCTCTCGGTGACGTTCAGGCGCCGGCACAGCTCGCGCAGTTCGATGGCCCCGCTCAGCTCGCGCAGCGTGCGCAGCATGCGGAACTGCTTGGGCTGGGCGGTCTCGAGCGCCGCCGCGCGCGTCGCGTCGCCCTCCTCGCGCACGCGGATCATCACGACCTGCCGCGCCCCGGCCTCGCCCTTGAGCGCGGTCGGGAGCACGGCCGAGAGCGCCTCGCCCCACGAGCAGGCGTACTCCTCGGCGATCCAGCGCGTCAGCTCGAGCATCGAGGCATCGAGCAGTGGCTCGTCGTCGAGCACGCGCAGCAGCGCCTTGAGCCGCGGCGCGCCGGCCGGAGGCGCCGCGCGGCTTCCGGTCACGATCCCGACCTCGCGCCGGTGTCCGAAGGGCACCGCGACGCGCACGCCCGGTTCGACGCGGGAACGAAGTTCGAGCGGCACGGCGTACGTGAACAGGCAGTCGAGCGGCCGCTGGATCGCGACCTCGGCGTAGAAGTCGGTGCAGCAGGGCGGCGCGGAGGCGCGCGGCTCCTCCAGATCCTCGAACAGCAGTCCCGTGGGCTCGGTCTTCCTCGACAAGGCTCCCTCGCGATCAGGGGCAGCGACAGGGGCTGCCGTGGCAGCGCGGGCAGCCCTGTTCGTACTTCTTGTGCGCGGCGGCTTCGACGTCGACGCCCGCGATCGAAGCCAGGCTCACGAGCCAGGCGAGGACGTCGGCGAACTCGCCCTCGAGCTCCGCGCGCTGGCCGCGCCGCAGCGCACGCGTCAACTCGCCGACTTCCTCGCAGAACCACATGTGCGTGCCCGCGAGGCCGCGCTTGGAATCGCGCTGGAAGTAGATGTCCTCGATCCGCTTCTGGAATTCGCCGATGCGCATGCTCAGGCCTCGCGCGAGATGACCACGGTGGAAATGTCGTTCGGGAACGGCGCGCCCGCGGCGTGCGCCTCGAGCGCCTGCTGCAGCGCCTCGAGCATCGCGTCCGTCGGCCGGCTCGCGCACTGCAACACCAGCCGGAAGAAGCCCTTCTCGCCCAGCTCCTCGCCGGCGTCGTTCACGACCTGCACCGCACCCGTGGTCGAGAGCACGATCCGGTCGCCCTTCTCGAAGGGCACCTTCTGCGGCTTGAGCGCGCGCTCGAAGACCGGCCCCTTGTCGAAGCCCAGTGCGATGCCTTCGGGGTGCACGACGCGGATCTTCTTGTCCTCGGCCGTGTAGCGCACCAGCGCCAGCTTGTGGCCCGCGCAGGCGACGGTCGCGACGCCTTCGCGCGGATCGAAGAGCACGAACAGCGCGCTGACGAACATCCCGCGCCGCAGGTCGCGCGCGAGTGCGCGGTTGACGAGCGCGAAGGCCTGGGCCACGTCGTCGGAGTGCGAGAGCTCGGCGCGCAGGTACGAGCGCGCCACCGCGCCGATCATCGCGCCCGGAACGCCGCGGCCGGAGACGTCGCAGACCAGGACGCCGATGCGGCCGTTCGCGTATTCGATGAAGTCGTGGAAGTCGCCGCCGGGCGAGGGCGAGTCGACGTGCAGCGCCGCGATCCGGCAGCCCGGGACCTGCGGCGTCGACTGCGGCAGCAGGGCCTCGCGCACGTCGCCCGCGAGAGCCAGCTCGCGTTCGCGCTGCGACTGGTCGAGCGCGGCTCCCTGGGCCGTCTCGAGCTCGACGGCCATGCGGTCGATCGAGCGCGCGAGCAGCTGGATCTCGCCGCCGGCGCGCACGCGCGTGCGGTGGCGCAGGTTGCCGCTCGCGATCTGCGCGATGTCCTCGACGATCAGCCCCAGCGGGTGCGAGACCGTGCCGCCGATGAACCAGGCTACGAAGGCGCCGACCAGGATCACCGCCAGTGTGACGCCCAGGATCAGCGGCAGCAGGCCCTCGCCGGCGCGCTCGCGCAGCGCATCGGGCACGAAGAGCTGGTGGCCGTCCTTGAAGCCGTCTGAGTAGCCGTGGTCGTAGTCGGGGTTGCTCTCGTAGCGCTTGGGATCCTTGGCGCTGTGACGCTCGGTCGCGCTGGAGCGGTAGAGCCAGCCGCGCTGGTTCTCCTTGACCATCACGACGTCGATGCGCTCGATGCTGTCGGACTCGAAGCGTGCGACGGTGCTGTCCTTGAGCGGCTGGTAGATCGATTCGCCCGAGGCCTCGCCGTGCAGCTTGACCGCCTGAACGAAGGAACGCTCCTGCTCGTCCTGCGCGGCCTTGATCACCCGGTCGTAGAGGAAGGCGCCCGCGGCGAGCATCACCACGGCCAGCACGGCGCTCATCGTCAGCGAGAAGCGCGCGCCCAGGCCCGTGCCGGAGAACCTGTGCGCGGAGCCCTTGGCCGTGGCCATCTGCTCAGCCTCCGAATTCCCAGTGCGCCGCGGGGAACAGGAGCCGCAGGGGCAGCATCACCGCGAGCAGGCCCCAGAAGCCCGCCATCACATCGTCGAGCAGGATCCCGTGTCCGCCGCCGAGGCGCTCCATCTGCCGCGCGGGCGGCGGCTTGACGATGTCGAAGAAGCGGAAGACGCAGAAGGCCACGCCCAGCGCCAACGGGCTCGGCCCGCGCATCCAGACGACCGTGATCAGGTAGCCGATCACCTCGTCCATCACGAAGATCCCGGGATCCTTCTTGCCGGCGTAGCGCTCGGCCCAGGCGCCCAGCGGAGCCGTCAGGGCGTAGAGCAGGATGCACGTACCCAGGACCCAGAACGGGAACAGCTCGCCCGTTCCCGAGAGCCCCCACGCGATCGCGACGCCGCCCAGCGTGCCGAAGGTCCCGGGAGCGACCGGCGCGCAGCCGAGGAAGCCGCAGGAGACGAGCGCGAGCTTGAGCCGGTTCATCGCGAGCTCTCGAGGATGAAGCGCCGCGTCTTGACGATGTACGAGATGCAGGAGCCGATCGAGGTGAGCAGCGTGGCCCAGACCGAAATGTGCGCAACCTGCGACCAGAACGCGAAGTTCGCGCCCTGGAAGCCGAAGGCGAACATGCCCACGGTCACGCCCACGGCGAGGCACTGCGCGAACATCTTGAGCTTGCCGAACCAGTCCGCGGGCAGCTGCCCGCCCTGGCTCTCGACGTAGCCGCGCAGCGCGGTCATGAGGAACTCGCGCGCCAGCACGACCACGACGATCCAGGCCGGGAACCACTCGCGCGACCAGGGCATCACCGCCAGGAAGACCATCGCCCCGAGGACGAGCACCTTGTCGACGAACGGATCGGCGATGCGCCCGAAGGCCGTGACGTGGTTCCCGCGCCGTGCGAGCCAGCCGTCGAGCACGTCCGAGAGCGAGTTCAGGATGAAGAGCCAGAAGGCCCAGACGATCAGCGTCCGGTCGGCGCTCACCTGCTCCGCGGTCTGCATGCCGTGCCAGCCGAAGATCGCGAACAGGCCCAGCGCGCCGAGGAAGCGCAGCGCGGTGATCCGGTTCGGCCAATGCTGGAAGACGCCCATCTGTGGCGGCGCGCCCGCCCTCAGCGCCTCCGGAGCTCCCGGCAGACGAGGTTCGATTCGGCGTCGAGCGACTCCACCCGGGCGCGGATCATATCCCCGGGCGCGGCCTGCGAGCCATGCACCTGCGCCACGAGATCGACTTCCGGCGCGTCCATCGCGGCCCGGCCGACGACGCTGCGCGTCCGCGGGTGGCTTTCGTCGACGAGCACGTCGATCTCCCGGCCGATCCACAGGCCCTGCTCGGCCGCGAGAACCTCGTCGCGGGCGGCGAGCACCGCTTGCAGCCGGCGCTGGGCGACGTCGGCAGGTACGCGATCGGGGAGGCCGTAACCGGGCGTCCCCTGCTCGGGCGACCAGGTGAACGCGCCCAGGCGCGCGAGCCGGAACTCGCGCACGAACTCGACCGCCTCGGCCGCATCGGCATCGGTCTCGCCCGGGAAGCCGAGCAGCAGCGTCGTGCGCAGGGTGATGCCCGGGACCTCCTCGCGCAGGCGCGTCAGCGTGCGGCGCACCTGGTCGCCCTCGCCCGCACGCCGCATCGCGCGCAGCATCGGCGTCGCGATGTGCTGCACGGGGATGTCGAGGTACGGGAGCACGTTCGGATGCTCGCGCATCAGCTCGGTCAGGCGCCAGGGGAAGCGGTTGGGGTAGGCGTACATGACGCGGATGCGCGGCGCTCCCGCAAGCTGCGCCAGCGACTCGATCAGATCGGGCAGCTCGCGGCCGAGCTCGCGGCCCCAGGCGGTCGAGTCCTCGGCCACGAGCACGAGCTCGCGCACGCCGGCCGCGACGAGCTCGCGCGCCTCGTCGAGCACGGCCTCGAGGGGCTTCGAACGGTGCTTGCCGCGGATCGATGGGATGGCGCAGAAGCTGCACGTGTGGTCGCAGCCGTGCGAGATGCGCAGGTAGGCGTACGAGGCCGGCGTCGAGAGCAGTCGCGCGGCGTCGCGCTCGGGCTCGCGCTCGAGCGGACCGGCGAGGTAGCGCGGCACGCCCGGCTGTCCTTCGCTGAGGGCCTTGACCGAACGCGCCAGCGCCCGGTAGTCGGAGATCTCGGCGAACAGATCCACCTCGGGGAACTGCTGCGCGAGTCCCTGCTGGTAGCGCTGCACGAGGCAGCCCGCGACAACCACGCGCTCGATCTCGCCCTGCTGCTTGCGCGCCAGCAGGTCCCGGATCGCGGCCTCGGACTCCTCGCGCGCCGGCCCGATGAACGAGCAGGTGTTCAGCACCACGGTCGAGGCGTCGGCAGGGTCGCCCGCGATCACCAGGCCCTCCTCGGCCATGCGGCCGAGGATCAGCTCGGAATCGATCAGGTTGCGCGCGCAGCCCAGGTGCACCAGCGAGACGTTCTGGGCGGAGTTCTTGGGACGCTTCGGCACGAGAGGAGGTGAGGGGAGGGTTTCCGCCAAAACCGAGGGACCACCGGCTGAGTGCCCGTGGTCCCTTCTGGGCTCGCGAAGTCGGACGGAGCTAGGTGGCGCCGGCTTTCTCCAGCCACTGGTCGCGGGTCAGGAGTATATCCCGGCTCTGTCCGCCCAGGTACGGCCCGATCAGGCCCAGGTCCTGCAGCTCGTCGAGAACCCTGCAGGCGTCGTCGAAATCCATCCCGTACTGCTTCTGCAGCATGGAAACGGCCACGCGCCCGCGTTCGACGAACAGGGTGCCGGCTTCGACCAGGAGCTTCGCACGCTCGGGATCGACCGAAAGCGACTTGTGGGCCTTTTCCGCCGGTGCGGCCTGAGGCTGGAGCACGACCTCGGGCTCCTCGCCGATCGCAATCTCGATTTCGCCCTGCGGTTCAGCAACCTCCTCGGTCGTCTCTTCTTCGATCGGTTCCGGAGCTTCCTCCGCCTCGGGGATCTCGTCCGGGAAGAGCTCGACGCTGCCTTGCGCCTCGCCCGTGAAATCGAAGATCGTCGTCTGCGCGACGGCCTGCGGTTCTTCGACGGGAGCTTGCAGCACTTCTTCTTCCTCTTCGACTTCCTCTTCGACCTCCGACTCGGCGACGATCGCCTCCTCCGGGATGGCCTTCATCTCCTCGCGCGCCTTGCGCAGCGACTCGACCAGCGAAAGCGGCGTGCCGTACGCGTCGACGGGCTCGTCGTCCTCGCCGAGCCCCGTCTGTTCCCACGACGGACGCAGGGGCGCCGATCCCTCGATCGGGACCAGCTCCTCTTCGACTTCCGTCAGCTCTTCCTCGGCTGACTCGATCGGCCTGACTCCCGGGGGGAGAGGGCGCAGCGCGCGGGCGGCAGGGGCGGCAGCGGGAACGGCGGCGGACGACGCGGCAGCCAGATCCAAGCCAGGATGGACGGGCTGGGTGCGCTCCAGGGAAGACTGCGGGAGCGGCTCGGGCGAAACTCGAGGCGCGGCTGGGTAGACATAAGCGGATTCGATGGGTCGGGCGCCGGCGGGCACCTGGCCCTTGAGCCGGACGTCTTCGGGATACGGAGAAGGCGGCGCACCCGAAAGCGCCATGTAGTTCGACTTGCGTGCGGTCAGGGGGACATGCGGCAGGTCCTCGGGGATCAGTCCCGCGGCCTCGGCTGCGGTCACACCCGGGTCCTCGAGTTCGTCCCGCTCTTCGATCGAAGAGCGGATCTGTTCCTCGTAGAGCAGCGTCGGCTCGCGGAACCAGGTGAACCAGGCCGCAGCCAGGCAGACTCCGAGTCCGAGCAGCGCGCCGAGCGTCGCGTGCGTGGCGAGCCCGATCTTGCCGCCGATGAGCAGGCCGACGATTCCGCCTCCGGTATCGCTGAAGGCGCCGCACAGGATCGAGAGGCCGAGCGTGCAACCGACCAGTCCGAGCACGTGACGCAGGGATTCGCCTTCGCTGGCCGTCAGGAAGGCCCGCGCACCCAGGAAGCCGACGCCCGCGGCGAGCACCAGGCAGGGCAAGGCTCCGAAGGTCTTCGCGAATGGCAAGGCGATCGCAGCCGAGCCGGCGATCTGGTCCAGCGGCTGGTCGGCACGCAGCGCCATCACCATCAGCGTGGAGACGAAAGCTCCAGCGACGAAGAGAGCCAGGCCGAGACCGTCACGCTTCCACTCGAAGGGCCGCTTATTCATCGCCATCCTCGCCATCCTTCGGGGCTTGGATCTCCTTGACCCCGTGCATCTTTTCCCAGTCCTCGAGCGTCAACAGGAGCTCGCGCGACTTGCTGCCCTTGTGCGGGCCGACGATCCCGTGTTCGGTCATGATGTCGATCAGCCGCGAGGCGCGCGTGTAGCCGATGCCGAGCGCGCGTTGCAGCAGGCTGGCCGAACCGCGCTTGGTCTTGAGGATCACGCGCACGGCGTCGTCGAAGAGGTCGTCCTCCTCGGGCATCGAGCCCGAGGTCTCGCCCGGCTGGCGCGAGCCGCTCGCGACCTGGATCAGCTCCTGGCTGAAATTCGGCGCGGAATCCTTGCAGACGAAGTCGACCAGCGTGGTGAGCTCCGAATCCTCGACCAGCGCGCCCTGGACGCGCTTGATCTTCATCCCGCCCGGCGGCATGAAGAGCATGTCGCCGTTGCCGAGCAGCTTCTCCGCGCCCATCTCGTCCAGGATCACGCGGCTGTCGATGCGGCTGGCGACCTGGAACGCGATGCGCGTCGGCAGGTTGCCCTTGATCACGCCCGTGATCACGTCGGTCGAAGGCCGCTGCGTGGCGACGATCACGTGGATGCCGACCGCGCGCGACTTCTGCGCCAGGCGCGTGATGGCGAGCTCGGCCTCCTTCTTGGCGGTCATCATCAGGTCGGCCATCTCGTCGACCACGATCACGATGTAGGGCACGTGGCGCGGCGTGCGCGCCTCGTCGAAGTTCGTGCCCAGGCGCCGCTTGAGCTCCTCTTCGCCGAGCGCGTTGTAGCCCTTGATGTTCTTGACGCCGGCGTCCTTGAAGAGCTCGTAGCGGCCCTCCATCTTCTCGATGATCCAGAGCAGCACCTGCGTCGCGGTGCGCGCGTCGGTCACCACCGGGCACATCAGGTGCGGCACCGTGGCGAAGGCCTGCAGCTCGACCATCTTCGGGTCGACCAGGATCATCTTCACGTCGTGCGGCGAGCGCGTCAGCAGCAGGCTGGCCAGGATCGAGTTGATGCAGACCGACTTGCCCGACCCGGTCGTGCCAGCGATCAGGAGGTGCGGCATGCGTGCCAGGTCCTCCACCACCGGCGCGCCCTCGGCGTCCATGCCGATGAAGAGCGGCAGCGCCATCTGCTTCTGGTCGTAGGCGCGCGCCACCACCAGCTCGCTGATGCGCACCGTGCGGCGCTTCTGGTTCGGCACCTCGATGCCGATCGTCTCGCGACCGGGGATCGGTGCGATGATGCGCACGCTCTGCGCGCGCAGCACGCCGGCGATCTCGGGCGAGAGCGGCGTGACCTTGTTCATGCGCGTACCCTGGGCGACGGTCAGCTCGAAGAGCGTCACCGCCGGCCCGACCTGCGCGCCGACGACGTTGGCCTCGATGCGGAAGCTCCTGAGCGTCTGCTCCAGCTTCGCGGCGCAGTCGCGGATGAAGTTCTCGTCCATCGCGCCCGCGCCCTCGGGGCGGATCAGGAGCTCGGCCGGCGGCAGCTTCCACGGCCCGGGCGGCGGCGTGGGCGGATCGAACTTCGGAGTCTGCGCCATCTTCGTCGCCACCGGACGCGGTGCGACGGGCACGACGGGATCGGGCTCCTCGGGCAGCTCCTCGAACTCCTCGTCGGCTACCTCCTGCTCGTAGTCGTCCTCGAGTTCGTCCTCGTCGAACTCGCCGCGCTTGGCCTGCGTCGGATCGTCGCGATCCTCGAGGCCGTCGTAGTCGTCTTCCTCTTCCTCCTCGGCGTCCTCGACCTCGTCCTCAACAACATCGGGCAGACGTTCCGTGCGCCGGATCGTCTGGCGCGGTTCCTCGAGCGCGACACCCGCTCCGGCAGCTTGCATCACCGGCTGCAGGCCGGGGCGCAGGTCTTCGCCGCGGATGAAGTTCCAGGCCGCGCGCAGCACCGTGCCGATGTGACCGGCCACGGCCGCGAAGAAGCCCTGGCCGCCTTCCTTCTTGCGGTTCGCCAGCCAGCCGCGGAACCCCTGCAGCGCGGAGTAGAAGCCCATCTCCGTCGCCAGCAGGAACGAGGTCAAGGTCAGCAGGATCAGCAGGATCGGGAAGCCGCCGCGCCCGAACTTGGCCAGGAAGAACTCGCGCGAGGCGAAGGCCAGGTAGCCGCCCGGACCGAAGGGCAGGTGCGAGCCGGCGCGGTTGGAGCCCTCGTCCGCGACCAGGAACGAGACGTAGTCGAGCAGGTAGGCGAGCGAGAGGACGAACGTCGCGCCCCCGAAGACCCGCAGCGAGACCAGCGAGACGCGCTTTCCGCCGACCATCACGCAGCCCCAGATCAGGAGCAGCAGGCCGAGCACCAGCGCGGCAAGCCCGAAGCCGCTGACCAGCAGGCCGGCGAAATACCAGCCGACCTGCCCGGCCCAGTTCCAGCCGCGCGCACCCGGATCCTTGTACGGCGTGTAGTAGCTGACCAGCGCGACGAGCAGGAACAGCGCGAAGCCGACCAGCGCGATGCCTTTGATCTCGCGCAGCCGCTCGGCGGTCCCCTCGTCGACCTCCCGGCCGAAGAAGAAGCTCTTGATCCTCGAAGTCACCCCGCCGAGCGGCTGCTCGGCGGGTTTATCGGTTGTGCGTCGCTTGCGTCCCATTCGCGGCCTAGCGAGCGGGGATACCAATTCGGAGACGCGTTTCCAAGACAGGTCCCGCGTCAACTTGGGCCTCGAGGTCGCCCGCAGGGCCGATCCATGCCATGCTGGAAGGAGCTTGCAACCCGGAATGCACCCCGCGGCCCCCCTGCAGCGCTCGCGCGTCCGGAAATTCCTGGTCCTGGTCCTCTCGACATTCGTCGGGCTGCTCCTCGCCGAGGGTGGCTATCGGACCTACCGAGCGTTGCGGGGCACGACCTACCGCAGGGCGGACGTCGAAGCGCGACTCGACGGGCTGATCGACGAGCTGCGCGGCGTCAAGTTCGTCCCCGAAGCCGCCCAAGGGAGCCTCTTCAAGGTGGGCATGGCCGTCCACCCCTACCAGGGCTACCAGATCGCCCAGCAGACGCGCCGCGGCCAGGAGAACGCGCGCTACTTCGCCAGCCCGGAGGCGCAATCCAACTTCGACATCGTGCTGATCGGCGGCTCCGTGGCCGCCATGTTCGGCAACATGGCCGGGAAACTCCTCTTCCCCACGCTGGAGAAGGACCCGCGACTCGCCGGCCGCCCGATCCGACTGCACAGCGTCGCCTGCCCGGGCCACAAGCAGCCGCAACACACGATGACGCTGCAGTGGCTCCTCAGCCAGGGCTGGAGGCCGGACGCCGTGATCCTGCTCGACGGTTTCAACGAGCTCGCGGTCTCCGCGGACAACGCGAAGGTGGGGGTCAACCCGCTCTTCCCCTACTGGATCGAGATGCAGATGCGCCTGGGGACCGCGATCAGCGATCCGGCGGACATGGAGCTCGTCGGCAGCGCGATCGCCGCGCGCCAGGACGCCGAGAGCCTGCGCGAGAGCCTGCGGAGCTGGCCGCTGACCCGCAGCGCGATCACCGGCACTTGGGCGCTCGGAAGGCTCGAGCGTGCGGCGAACCGGGCCCGGGAGCGGGTGCTCGCGGTTCAGGAGCACGAAAAAGCGAAGAGCCAGGAGCTGCACTCGCTGACGATCGGCGGGCCGGGCTTCGACAGCGATCCCGCGGCCGTGCTGTCGCAGTGCGTCGAGGCCTGGCGCGAAGGCTCGCGCAGCATGCAGGCGATCTGCCGCGCGCGCGGCATCCCGTTCCTGCACGTCCTGCAGCCATCGGCCTGCGACGCCGGCTCGAAGCCCCTGACGCCCGAGGAGCTCGAAGCCGCGAAGTATCCACCCCTGTGGGCCGAGACGATCGCGCGCGGCTATCCGCGTCTGCGCGAGGTCGGGGCGGAGCTCGCGCGCGAAGGAATTGGATTCCTCGACGCGACGCAGATCTTCGCCGGTCACAGCGAGCGCATCTACCTCGACAGCTGCCACTTCCAGGACGCGGGCGCCGAGATCCTCGGGCCGCTCATGGCCGAAGCGTTCCTCAGGGCCTGGAAGCCCTAGCGCAGAGGCGCGCGACGATCGCGCGCGCGACGCTGTGCTTGCTGCCTGCGAGCACCTTTCGACCGCCATCGCGCTCGAAGAGCACACAGCGAGTGCGCGCAGCGTTCAGCGCCGAGGCGTCGTTGAGCACGATGCAGTCGAGGCCCTTGCGCGCCAGTTTTCCCCGCGCGCGCGCCTCGCCCACGCCGGTCTCGAGCGCAAATCCGCACACGATGCGCCGTCCCTTGCGGGCCGCGAGCGTGGCGAGGATGTCCGGATTGCGCACCAGGGAGAGCGTCGCACGCCGCGCGCCGCCGTCCTTCGCCCGCCACTTGCCGGGGAGGACCCGCGCCGGCCGCCAATCGGCCACCGCGGCGGCCATGATGAGCACATCGGCGCTCCGAAAGGCCTTGCGGCAGGCCGCGAGCATCTCCCGCGCGCTCGCGACGTCGATCCGCCGGACTCCGCGCGGCGATTGCAGGTCGACCGGCCCCGCCACGAGCGTCACGGCGTGGCCCGCGCGCGCCGCTGCTTCGGCCAACGCGAAACCCATGCGCCCGGAGGACTCGTTGGAGAGAAAACGCACCGGATCGACGTGCTCGCGCGTCGGACCGGCGGTCACGAGCACGCGCAGGCGCGGAGTTCGGAGCTTGGGGCGTGCCATCGGAGGGCCGAGTGTAGCCAGCATCAGGGCGTGTGCACGACGACAAGCTGCGTCTCGCCCGGCAGCACATGGACTTGCAGGACCGACCCGCCGCTCGACGCCTTGACGAGCGCGCCCTCGACGCGGGAGTACTTGCGGGCATCGAGTTCGAACTCGTGCTCGCCGGCCGGAATGCCGCGCATCACGACGGAACTCGAGATGTTCGTGGACTCTTCGCGGTCCGTCGCACGGCGGACGATCCACAACGGCTCGGAAGCCATCCGGTCTCCCGGCGCGCGGACCTGCCACGAGATCGCCCCCAGCTCTCGGACCTGAATCTCGAACAGAGCCGGCTTCTCACCGATCTCGATATCCACCGGCGACCGGCGTTCGCTCGGGGACGAAAAGCCGCCGTAGCGCGCGTAGGCTTGCAGCCGCCATCGGCCCTTGGGTATCCCCCCGAACTCCTGCTCGCGCGAAGTGCCCGTCAAGTAGAACTGCAACGCTTCGGCGGATGCGTCGGCGGACGCGAGTTGGAGCGTGCCTTCGACCAGGTGGCCGCAGGAGCTCCCCGTGCAGTCGCATACTTGTCGGACGTGCAGCGCTCCGGAATCGTCCTGGGCGCGTCTCAAGCGAAACGTCGTCACCTCGGACGGAAAGCCCTCCGGATAGGCCCAGAACTCGAAGTCCTGGCGCTCGAAGCCCGCGCAGCAGATCAGGATCCGGAACGGGCCCAATCTCGGCGCATCGCAGTCCGAGGTGAAGGCGTACTGCTCGCCGGTCCGGTAGCGCGGCTGATCGGTCCGGAACGAGGCCTGCCGGATCGGCCATGCACTCGTCTGCAGCTCGGCGAACGGCAGCGACGTGCACTCGCCAGGCGCGGGAACTCGCGCGTACCGCAGGTATTGGCACGAATCCGGGAGCGACGCACCGGACTCGTCGATCGCAAGCACCTGCGACACGTAGACGCGCTGGACCGCGAGTATGAGTTCCTCCTCGGAAGGAGCGACGTCGGCGAGCCGTTCGACGAGCACCCAGCCGCGCCCGCGCGCCTCGAGCGCGTAGTGCGCGCTGCGATCGAGGTCCGGAAACTCGAATCGACCATCCGGTCCGCTCGTGCAGCGCAGTGAGGGCGACTCTGGAAGCGGCCCGTTCTGGCCGAGCATCCTCCCGCTGAGCTCGTCGAATCGGAAGGGGCCCTCGACGCGGGTCGGCGGGAGGTTCTTCCAGCAGCGCACCTCGACTCCGGCGACTGGAATGGCATCGCGACCGCGCACGACGCGGCCGCGGATGCGGTCCGAGCTCGCGAGCGGCACCGCAGGAGCGATTCCCTCGGTAGCTTCCTGACGCTGCGGGAGCGCTTGCGGCTCGACGGCCAGCAGCGCGTCGCGCGCCGCCTCGGGCTCGGGCGCGCTCGCCAGCGCGTTCTCGACTGCGCCCGGGCGCTCGTGCATGAGCGTCCACGCGCCGAGCCCGAGAAGCGCAGCGAGCAGGATCAGAGCAGCGAGCAGGCGCGGCCGGCGCATGGCCCGGGCCAGTCTACTCCGCGCTCAACTCTTCAGGCGCTTCGCGATGCGCTCGACGATGCGCTGCGGATCGACGAGCCGCCCTTGGCCCTCGTCGCCGCAGGCCATGTGTCCGGTCTCGGGCTCGAGGATCTCCCAGCCGTCCTCGCGCAGCGTGACGAGGTTGCGCTGCAGCGGCCGCGATTCGAGCATGTTCGGGTTCATCGCCGGGCAGAGGATGCGCGGCGTCTTCGGATCGAGCGCCAGCGCGACGGTGCCGAGCAGCTCGTCCGCGATCCCGTGCGCGAGGCGCGCGACGAGGCCCGCGCTGGCGGGCGCGACGAGCAAGAGCTCGCCCCACTTGGCGAGCTCGATGTGGTCCATCGCGCCGCGGCGCGACTCGGCGAACTCGTCCACCTGCGCGGGCTCGCCGCAGACGGCCTCGAAGAGCTGCGGGCTGACGAGCTTGGCCGCGCGCGGCGTGAGCACGGCGCGCACCTGGTGACCGGCCTGCGTGAGCTTGCTGGCGAGGTCGCAGGCCTTGTAGAGCGCGACCGATGCCCCGCAACCGAGGAGGATCCTGGCCATGTTCAGCGTCCTTTCACCTTCGAGGGGTCGAGGCCGATCAGCGCGCGCACTTCGGCCACGGCGCGCTCGAGATCGTCGTTCACGACCACGTGATCGTACTTGACGCGCTCGCGGTACTCGTCTTCGGCCTTGTGCAGCCGCCGCTCGAGCACCTCGGGCGTCTCGGTGTTGCGCTTCTTCAGCCGGCGGCGCAGCTCCTCGAAGTCCGGGGGCGCGATGAAGATGTACTGGCCGGGCTCGCCGAGCGCCTTGAGCTGCAGCGCGCCCTGCACGTCGATCTCGAGCAGGTAGAGCTTGCCGGCCGCGATCGCGTCCTCGAGCGGCTGGCGCAGCGTGCCGTAGAGGTTGCCGTAGACCTCGGCGTGCTCGATGAATTCGCCGCGCGCGCTGCGCTGCTTGAATTCGTCCACGGAGAGGAAGTGGTAGTCGCGGCCGTCGACCTCGCCCGGGCGCAGCTTGCGCGTCGTGGCCGAGACCGAGAACACGACGCGCGGATCCTGCAGCAGGCGCTTGCAGATCGTGCTCTTGCCCGAGCCCGAGGGGCCCGAGATCACGACCATGCGTCCGCGCTCGCCCACGGCTACTCGACGTTCTGCACCTGCTCGCGCAGGCGCTCGATGCGCGTCTTGACCTCGACCACCGCGTGCGCGACCTCGGCGTCGTTGCACTTCGAGCCGATCGTGTTGGCCTCGCGCAGCATCTCCTGGACCAGGAAATCGAGCTGACGGCCGATCGCGCCGCCCTTTTCGAGCAGCGCCGTCCACTGCCCGAAGTGGCTCTCGAGGCGCGCGAGCTCCTCGCTGACGTCCATGCGGTCGGCCAGCAGGGCCAGCTCGCGCGGCAGATCCGCCGGGCCGAGCTTGGTGCGGCCGTCGAGCAGCTCCTGCATGCGCAACCGGAGCTTCTTGTGGTGCTCGCGCACGACCTTGGGCATGCGCTTCCCGATGCGCGCGGCCTCCTTGGTCACCGCCGCGGCGTTGGCGCGCAGGTCGACCTCCAGCGCCGCGCCCTCGCGCTCGCGCATCGCCACCAGGTCGTCGACGGCCCCGCGCACGGCCGTGCGCAAGAGGCGCGCTTCGCGTTCGCGCAGACCCGAATCGGCCTCGGTGCCGACGACTCCGGGCAGCGCGAGGATCGTCTCGAGGCTCGGGCGCTGCGCCAGGCCGAGCTCCTGCGCCAGCGCCTGGACCTCGGCCAGGTAGTGCTTGGCCAGGTCGCGGTCGATGCGCACGGCCGGCGATGCGCCGGCCTCGACGGAGACCGAGAGCGTGACCGCGCCGCGCTCGAGCGACTTGCGCACGGTCGCTTCGACGTCGCTCTCGAACGCGGCCAGATCGGGCGGCAGCTTGACCTTGAGCTGCAGGAAGCGGTGGTTGACCGAGCGCGCCTCGACGCGCACCTGGACATCGGCCTCGAAGCTGGTCGCGGCGCCGAACCCGGTCATCGAGCGCAGCGTGCCCATGCGGCTCAGGCCTTCTTGGGGCGGCTTCCGGGCTTGACCGCCTTGCCGCCCGCCTTGCACAGCGGGCACTCCTCGGGCTTCCAGGAGTTGACGGAGAGCGTGCAGAGCGTCGTGAGCTCGAGGCCGTCCTTCGCGAAAGGGTTGCCGCCGGAGCGATTGACGATGCCGCCGACCGCCGCCGCCTGGACGTCGAAGCTCTTGAGCACCTCGATCACCTCGCGCGCCGAGCCGCCGGTGGTGATCACGTCCTCGACCACCAGCACGCGCTCGCCGGGCTCGACGTGGAAGCCGCGCCGCAGGCCCATCTTGCCCTCCGTGCGCTCGGTGAACTGGCAGCGCGCACCGAGCGCGCGCGCCATCTCGTGCGCCCAGATCACGGCGCCCAGCGCGGGACCGATCACGAGCGCGTAGGGTTTCGCATCGCGCGCGCGGATCTTCGCCGCCAGCGCCTGCGCGAGCTGCTCGGCGCGCTGCGGATCCTCGAGCAGCAGCGCACACTGGAAGTAGCGCTCGCTGTGCAATCCCGAAGAGAGCTCGAAGTGCCCTTCGAGCAGGGCCCCCGAGCTGCGGAAGAGTCCGAGTACCTGCTGCTCGTCGAGCATGGCGTCGGGACTACTTCGGCGGATCGGCGGGCGGATTGGCGGGCGGCGGGAGCTGGTCGCCGGCGGGCGGCGGCGTCGTGCTCGTGCCCGAGTCGAGGGGCAGGACCTCGCCAGTCGCCGGCACGACCGACTTGCTCATGTTGGAGCGATTGGCCCAGTGGATGCCCAGCGCGCAGAGCAGGAACACGGCGCAGGTCCAGCCGGTGAACTGGTTGATGCCCTTCGTTCCGACGCCGAAGGTCTGCTGGCCCTCGGTGCCGAGCGCGCCGGTCAGACCGCCGCCCTTGCCTTCCTGGAGCAGGATCACGACGACCAGCACGATCGCCGAGAGGACGAAGAGGATGTAGAGGAGGATGCTGAAGATTTCCATGGCGGGAGGGAACTCTAACGGGATTCGAGGATTCCGAGGAAGCTTTCAGCCTGGATCGACGCGCCACCCACGAGGCAGCCGTCCACATCCGGGGCGGAGAGGATCTCGGAAGCGTTCTGGGGCTTGACGCTGCCCCCGTACTGGATGCGCAGGCGCTCGGCGAGCGTCTCCTGGTACAGGCCGCCGAAGACACCGCGCAGATAGGCGTGGGCGGCGCTGGCTTGCTCGGGGGTGGCGTTGATGCCGGTGCCGATGGCCCAGACGGGTTCGTAGGCCACGGTCAGCCGGCCGAGATCGCGGCTCGGGACGCCCTTGAGGCCCGCGGTGAGCTGCCGGCCGATGACCTTCTCGGTCAGCTTCTGATTGCGCTCCTCGAGCGTCTCGCCGACGCACAGGATCACGTCCAGGCCGGTCGCGAGCGCGGTCAGGAGCTTGGCGTTGACGAGCTCGTCGCGCTCGCCGTAGATGTGCCGGCGCTCGGAGTGGCCGAGGATCACGGCGCTCGCACCGACGTCGACCAGCATCGCCGCGCTGACCTCGCCGGTGAAGGCGCCCGAGGCCGCGTCGCAGCAATCCTGCGCCCCGACCTTGATGCGCGAACCCTCGAGCGCGCGCGCGACCGCTTCGACGTAGACGAAGGGCGGGAAGACGGCCAGGTCGATGTCCTCGCGCGAGCCGGCGCGCTCGCGCAGCCGGGCGGCGAGCTCGAGCGCGCTGCGGCGCTCGAGGTTCATCTTCCAGTTGCCCGCGATGGTTCGCTTCCTCATGGGGAAACCCGACAATATGAGGTCGGCGGAGGATATCGTCAAACCCCGCCAACCCATGAGCTCCCCACTGCTCGAAGCGTTGCTCTGCTTGCAGAGCCTGCAAGACCTCCCGCGCACCGGCTGGATCCAGCGCGGGATCGCCGATCCGGAGAGCATCGCCGGGCACGTGCTCGGCACGTGCGAGCTGATCCTCGCGCTCGGGCCGCGCGTGCAGCCGCCGCTGGACACGGACCGCGCGCTGGCCCTGGCGCTGGTGCACGACGCGCCCGAGGCGCTGCTCGGCGACCTGCCGCGCACGGCCAGCGAGCTCCTGCCCGCAGGGGCCAAGCGCACGGCCGAGGAGCGCGCAGCCAAGCGCGTGCTCGGACCGCTTTCGGACCTGGCGCTCGAACGCTTCCAGGAACACGCCCGCGGCGAGACGCGCGAGGCGCGCTTCGCGCGCGTGTGCGACCGCCTGCAGCTCGGCGTGCGCCTGCTCGGCTATCGCCGCGCGGGACGGGCGGGCCTCGAAGAATTCGAGCAGACCCTGCGCGAGCTCGACTGCGGCGAGTTCGCCCCGGCGCGCGCCCTGCAGGCCGAGCTCCTCGCGGAACTCGGCGCGACGGCGTAGCCTCTGCCCGCCATGCGCCCTTGGCCGTTCCTCAAGCTCGCGATCCCGCTCGGGACGCTCGCGGCCCTGGCGCTCGGCTACGGGATCCAGCTGCTCGCGAGCGAGCCCGATCCGCCGATCAACATCCGCCGGCCTCCGCCGACGACGTTCAAGAAGCTCAAGCCGCCGGTGCACGGCCACAAGCTCGCGGGCCAGATCACCACCCCGACCGGCGAGCCCGTCGACCGCGCGCTGGTCTGGCTGCGCAGCGGCGACGAGCCGAGCTTCACCTACAGCGACGCGCAGGGCGCCTTCCGCTTCGAAGCACTCGGAGCGGGCCCCTGGCCGGCGAAGGTCGTCGCCTTCGGGTTCGAGCCGCTCGATCTCACGCTCGAGGAGTCTGCCGCGCTGCAGCGCATCGCGCTGAAGAAGGCCTACGGACCGCCGCCGCAGATCGCCGTGCTCGCGCGCGCGCCGCTCGCCGGACGCATCCTCGTGCCGGCAGGCTTCGACGCGAGCCGCTTCGAAGTGATCTTGCTGCCCGAGGAACCCACGCGGATCGATTCGGCCGTGCCGCGGCGTGCGGAGTGCGATGCGCAGGGCGCCTTCCGCATCGAGGACCTGATCGTGGCGCACTACGACCTGCGCGTCTTGCCCGCCTGGGCGCGCGGGGGCAGCTGGCCGGACCTGCTCGTCGGCGTGGGCGCGGGTACGGCGCACGATTTCACGCACCAGCAGGCGGGCGGCGAACTCGTGCTGCGCCTCGCGCTCGGGACGATCGAGGGCACGCTGGTCGAGCCGATCACGAAGGGTCTCGACGGAGCTCCGCTGCCCGTGCCGCGCGACGTGCCGGTCGAGGGCGCGCTGGTGGAGCTCGAGCAGCAGCTCCCGGGAGACACGGCGCGCCTCTGGCTCCCGCAATCGACCGACGCCAAGGGCGGGTTCGCGCTGCACGCGCTGCCCGAGGGCACGTACCTGCTCACGCTGCGGGCGGGCGAGTTCACGCTCTCGCGAGAGGTCAAGCTGGGTTCGGGCGAGAGCAAGCGGCTCGAGCTGCGCCTTGTGGCGCCCGCCGCCGGCAACTGAGCGTCCGTGCGGGAATCGGGTACCCTACCCGGTCGCGCATGTCCGCTCCGATCCAGCTCGATGCCGCAGCCACGACGCCGCTCGACGCGCGCGTGCGCGAAGCGATGTCAGTCTGGCTGGGCGAGCGCTCCGCCAATCCGTCCTCGCGCCACGGACCGGGCGCCCGCGCGCGGGCGGCCCTCGACGAGGCGCGCGAGCGCATCGCCCGCGCCTCTGGAGCGCGCGCGGCGGATGTCGTCTTCACCAGCGGCGCGACCGAAGCCAACAACCTGGCCGTGCTCGGGGCTGCGCGCGCCCGCACGAAGCACGGCCGGCACCTCGCCGTCGGCGCCTCCGAGCACGCCTCGGTGCGCGAGCCGGCGCTGGCGCTCGCACGCGAGGGCTTCGAGGTCGCCTGGCTGCCGCTCGGGCCCGACGGTCTGGTCGACCTCGAGCGCGCCGCCGGGCTGTTGCGCGAGGACACCGTGCTCGTGGCGCAGATGCTCGTGCACAACGAGTCCGGGGCCGTTCACCCCGTGCGCGAGCTCGCGCGACTCGTGCGCCGCCGCGCGCCGCGCGCCCACCTGCACGTCGACGCCGTGCAGGCCCTCGGCAAGCTCGAGCTCTCGCTGCCGGCGCTCGGCGTCGACAGCCTCGCGCTCTCGGCGCACAAGGTTCACGGTCCGCAGGGCGCCGGCGCGCTGGTGCTCGCCGGAAATCCGCCGCTCGCGCCGCTGTGCTTCGGTGGCGAGCAGGAGCGCGGGCTGCGGCCGGGCACCGAGAACGTCGCCGGCCTCGTGGGCTTCGGCCTCGCGGCCGAACTTGCGGAGAGCGAACGCCCGCGCTTCAGCGCCGCGGCTGCGCGTTGGCGCTCGGAATTCCTCGCGGGACTCGCGGACTTCGAAGGCTGGCGTGTGCTCGAGCCGGCCGTGCAGGTGCCCTCGATCCTGGGTCTGGTCGCGCCCGAGCCGCCGGCGGAGATCCGCCGCAACCAGCTCGAGGCGCGCGGCCTGATCACGGGCGCGGGATCGGCCTGCCAGGCCACGAAACGCGGCCTGAGCCCCTCGCTCGCGGCGCTCGGGCTTTCCGAGGTCGAGATCCGGCGCTTCCTGCGGCTCTCGCTCTCGCGCGAGAGCGTCGCCTGCGATCCCGCGGCCGTGCTCGGCGCTCTGCGCATGGTGGACGAGGAGCTCTCACGGCTCGCGAGGTCGGCTCGATGAGTGGGCACGCGCTCACGCTGGGCGCGCCCGAGCGCGTGGTCGTGCGCTACGGCGAGCTGGCGCTCAAGGGCGGCAACCGCGGCGATTTCGAGCGCGCGCTGGCGCGCAACCTGAAGGACGCGCTCAAGCCCATCGCCCCGGTCACCGTCGAGCGCCAGCGCGGGCGCATGCTGGTCACGCCCGAGGGCCGTGTCGAGGAAGTGGCGCAGCGCGCGGCGCGCGTGTTCGGCGTCAAGTCGGTCTCGCCGGCCTGGAGCTCCGCTCCCGAGCCGGAAGCGATCGCGACGCTCGCGCGCGCCGTGTTCCTCGACGCCCTGGCGCAACTCCCGTCCGGCAGCGAGCGCACGATGCGCGTGCGCTGCAAGCGCGCCGACAAGCGTTTCCCGATGACCTCGGTCGAGTTCGACCGCTACCTCGGCGAGCGCGTGCTGGCCGGCGTCGAGGGCGTGCGCGTGCAGCTCGACCGGCCGGCGATCGAACTGGGCGTCGAGGTCCGGCCCGCCGGCGTGACCGTCTTCGCGCGCCGCATCGCCGGGCCCGGCGGCTTGCCGGTCGGGACGCAAGGGCGCGGGCTGTGTCTGCTCTCGGGCGGGATCGATTCGCCGGTCGCGGCCTGGATGTCGATGAAGCGCGGCCTGGCGGTGAGCTTCGTGGGCTTCCACTCCTGGCCCTACATCGGCGCAGCCTCGAAGCAGAAGCTGATCACGCTCGCGACGGCGCTCTGCGGCTGGCAGTCGCGCGCGCGCCTGTACGTGGTGCCCTTCGCCCCGATCCAGCTCGCGATCCGCGACCACGCGCCCGAGAGCTACCGCACGATCCTCTACCGCCGCATGATGCAGCGCATCGCTTCGGAGATCGCCGGGCGCGATGGCCACGACGTGCTGATCACGGGCGAGAGCCTCGGGCAGGTCGCCAGCCAGACGCTCGACAACCTGCGCTGCATCGAGTTGGCCGCCACGCGTGCGGTCCTGCGGCCGCTGATCGCGCTCGACAAGGACGAGATCATCGCCATCGCGCGTCGCATCGGCACGTTCGAGATCTCCAACGTGCAGGAGCCCGACTGCTGCACGGTCTTCATGCCGGCGCATCCCGTGATCCGCGGCGAGCCCGCGCTGTGCGAGCGCGCGGAGGCCGCTCTCGGCGTCGAGGAGCTGGTGCGGGCCGCCGTGGCGGAGGTGGAGATCGTGCGCATCGAGCGCTAGCTTGGCGCTCCGATGAACCGCAGCATCGCGCTCTTCGTGGCTCTGGCCATGCTGCTCGCGCACGCCCTGGCGATCCACGCCGATTCCGACGGGAATCTGGCCGTTCCCTACGACCAGGCCTACACCGCCTTTCGCCTCGGGCGCAACCTGATCCAGTACGGCTACGCGCGCTGGGGCGCGGAGGGCGGCGGCGTCGAGAGCTACACCTCGCTCCTGTGGATCGGCGTCGCGGCCGTGGGCGAGAAGTTCACGAACTACGTGAACCTCTTCTGCCAGTTGACCGCGACCGTCGCGGGGCTGCTGACGGTGATCGTGCTCTCGCGCTTCCGCCCGAAGCGCAGCGCGGGACTGATCGCGCCGCTCTTGTTCGTGTTCAGCGGCTCGGTGGCCGCGGCTTGCGGCAGCGGGATGGAGAACACGCTGCTGGTCTTGTGCCTGGTCTCGGCCTTCTGGGCCTTCGAGCGCGGCTGGCCGCTGCGGCTCGCGCTCGCACTCGTGCTGCTGGTGCTCGCACGCGCCGACGGCGTGCTCTTCGCCATCCTGCTCGCGCTCTTCTGCGCTCCCGGTTCGAGCCTGCGCGGCTGGAAGCTCTGGTTTCCGCTCGCCCTGGGCTGCGCGGCCTTCCTGGTCGAGACCCTGATCTGGCGCAGCGCTTCGGGCTCGGGCTGGCATCCGACGCTGGTCGCGCTCTTCGAGCCGCATCCGGGCCAGGCCTCCGACGGCCTGGCCTCCCTGCTCGATTTCGTGCGCATCGCCCCGAGCCCGCTGCTGCTCGCGTTCACGCTCGTGTGCATCGCACGCCGCAAGCTGAGCGCGCTGGGCTGGCGCTCGCTGGCCATGGCGGCGGCGGTGACCGGGGTCGTCGTGCTGAGCGGGCGCTCGCCGCTGCCGTTCGGCGAGGCCTTCCTGCCCGTGCTGCCCTTCCTGTTCCTCGCGCTCCAGGAGGCGCTGATCGAGGTGCTCGACGCGCGCCCGCTCGTGCGCCGCGCCGGCCTCTCTGGCCTGTTCTTCGTGCTGCTGCTCTCCGTCCTGGCGAGCAAGGAGCCGGGCGATTTCGGGCCGCTGCGCATCGGGACCTGGCTGCGCGCCTGGATGCGCACCGACGACAGCGCCCGCGCCGGGTACGGGGAGCCGCTCGCGCGCGCGGGGCTGATCGAGGAGATCCGCGACACGAACCACCTGCGGGCCGCCGGGATCTTCCTGCGCGACCACATCGATCCGGCTGCCTCTGTGCTCTCGCCCTGGCCCTCGTCGATGGCCTACCTCTCGCACATGGAGGTCACCGACTTGCTGGGACGGACGAACGCGATCCAGGGCCTTCCCGGCCGCGGGTCGTGGATCCACCGCGAGCACGGCGACGTCGTCGCAGCGCTGCAGCAGCAATGCGACTACGTGATCCCGCGCATCGACGGCTCGGGCCGTCCGCCGAGCCGCGCCGAGCTGGCGGCGGAGTGGGCCAAGGAACTCGACCTGAAGGGCAGCGAGCCCGGCCGTTCCGAGGCGATCGAGCGCGAGCTGGAGAACTACGAGCTCATGACGGTGCCGGTGCGGGGTTGGGTGCGCGCGACCATCCAGCCGCGCATGGATCCCTTCTTCCTGCTGGGCCACAAGCATCTGCGCAACCGCCCGGCCCTGCAGCTGCAGGTCGTCGAGGGCGAACTGGTCCTGCACGTCTGGGGTGCGCGCCACGAACAGCTGGCCGACTTGTCGCTGCGAACCTGGAACGGGGACGGCGTTCCGGGCTGGGTCCGGCCGACCGGCGAACTGTGCCCACGCGCCGTCGTCGCCCGCGCAGGCCTGCTGCTCGGCGACACGGGCGAGCGACACGTCGAACTCCTGCGCTGGCGCTTCCCCGAGGAGGTCGCGCGCATCGAAGCGCGCCTGCTCAATCCGGGCGCGGAGGGCGAGCGCGGGTTCGCGCTGATCGGGGAGGCCGTCGAGTGGAAGCGCTGACGCGCAGGCTCGCGCTCAGGGGATGCCGAAGCGCTTCAGCTTGCGATACATCGTGCTCTTCCCGAGCTTGAGCAGCTTGGCCGCCGCGAGCTTGTCGCCGTTGACGACCGAGAGCGCGCGCAAGAGCGCCTTCTTCTCGTACAGGTCGAGGCTGACCGGGTCCTCGTCGGTGATGTCCCAGGGTCGCAGCTCGCGGTAGCTCGGCACGTTCAACATCCCGCGCTGCTCGGTGGCCCGCAAGCCCGTGCCCGCGGTGTGCGTGCCTTCGATGCGCTCGGAATCGGTGCGCCGCACGGGCACGAGATCGCAGGGCGGGAGCTCCTCGGAGAGCTGCTGCAACTCGTGCGGCAGGTCCTCGACGCGCAGCGTGCCGTCGCGCCCGCGCTTCTGGGCCGTCGCGCAGGCGCGCTCCATGAAGTCCTCCAGCTCGCGCACGTTGAACGGCCAGCGGTACTCGTGCAGGACGCGCAGGGCTTCGGGCGCGATCTCGCGCACGCCGCGGTCCGTGCCGAAGCGGTCGAGCATGTGGCCCAGCAGGTCCTGCAGGTCCTCCTTGCGCGCCGCCAGCGGCGGCAGCGTGAACACGGTCGCGGCCAGGCGCTCGGCGAGCTCTCCGACGAACGCGCCCGACTTGGTCAGCGGCGTCAGCTCGCGCGCGGTCGAAGCCACGATGCGCACCTCGAGGCGTTCGAGCTTGGTCGACCCCGTACGCGCCGCCGAGCCGGTCTGGAGGAACTCGAGCACGCGCTTCTGCAGCGGCAGCGGGAGCTCGGCGATCTCCTCGAGGTAGAGCATTCCGTCCTGCGCGAGGTGCAACAGGCCCGGTCGATCGTGCTGCTGGCCATGCCCGCTGTTGCGCGCGCTGCCGAAGATCTCGACCTCGAGGCTCTCGGGGGAGACGCCGACGCAGCGCAGGTGCAGGAACGCGCCAGTCGTCACGCCGCTGTAGTGCAGCGTGCGCGCGATGCGCTCCTTGCCGGTGCCGGGTTCGCCGAGGATCAGCACCGGCTCGCGGCAAGGCAGGGCGCGCACCAGCGCCTCACGCAGCTCGCGCATCGCGGCGCTGGAGCCGCGCAGCGCGCTCGGGCGGTAGACGTTGCGCGCGGCCTCGAGCAGCGGCCCGAGCTCGACGCGCGGGATCCCGGGCTCCTGCGTGCGCAGCGCCTCGGCCGCGATCCGGCGGCGCAGCGAGTCCTGGAAGAGCACGACCTTGCGCGGCAGCTCGCTCGTGCCCTGCTGTGCGACGAGCGGCACGACCGAGGCGGTCAACGCGCGCTGGCCGCGGCCCTTGCGCGCCGGCAGGTCGAAGCGGAAGCCTTCGCGGGTCTCGATCTGGGCGTCGCGCACGAAGGCTTCGAGGCCGCAGCCCGGCACGAGGCTCCCGAGATGGCGGCCCTCGGGCCGCGATCCGAGCAGCTCGCAGGCGCCGCGGTCGGCGTGCAGCACCGTGCCCTGGGCGTCGACGACCAGCATGCCGTCAGGGCGCCCCTGGGCCAGCTCGCGCAGCGCGCCGAGCTGCTCGGCCGTCTCGTGCCGCGCGGTTTCGAGCTCGCTGCGCGCGCGCTCGTTCTGCGGGCGCCGCGGCTGCTCGTGCAGGAGCCGCAGCGCATCCGTGAGCTCCTGGACGCGGGCGCTCAGGCGCAGCGCGTGCAGCAACTCGTGCTCGAGCGTGGGCAACTCGGCCCCGACGACGAGCGCGTTGGCGCCGGCCTCGAAGACGCGCACGCAGTTCTCGGGCAGGCCGTTCTCCGGGTTGTAGACCAGGATCGGCACGAGGTTGAGCTCGGGCACGGCGCGGAGGCGACGGCAGGTCTCGACCGCATCGATGCCGCGCTTCAGCCGGCACGAGATCAGGATCGAGCGAAAGTGCTGCTCGCGTGCGAGGGCCAGGGCTCGCGCGCCGGAGTCGGCCAGGACCGTCTCGTAGTTCTGCGCGCCGAGGCGGCTCTTCAGGACCAGCGCGTCGCCCGAATCGTCCTCGAGCAGCAGGATGGGATTCACATTGGCCTCGGCAGGAGATCTGAACGGGGGGGTGTGCGCGGGCTTCTCGATCTCAAGGCGAATCGATGCGTGTCGCCGACGCCAGCAAACTACCGCCGCGAGAGTGAGCCCCGCAAGGTGTTGCAGCGCGTTCCGCGGCGACTCCGGCCGGGATTTCGGCCCGCCAACTTTGCAACATCCAATGCGCCGCGGGGCGCGCGGGTGGGCGATGAGGGACTCGAACCCTCGACTTCCTCCGTGTAGGGGAGGCACTCTAGCCACTGAGTTAATCGCCCCGGTTCCAGTTCGCGTTCCCTACGGTATCCTTCGCGGCCCGCTCCCTCCACCCGCGCTTCCCCGGCCCGCCGGAGCAGCGTTCTCCCCCCCAGCGAACCTCGAACTCACCCCCACCTGCACATGCGCATCGCCGTCGTCGGCACGGGCTACGTCGGTCTGGTCGCGGGCACCTGCTTCGCCGAGAGCGGCAACAGCGTCGTCTGCATCGACATCGACCGCGAGAAGATCCAGAAGCTCCAGCAGGGCGTCATCCCGATCTACGAGCCGGGCCTGAAGGAATTGCTCGAGCGTAATGTCCACGACGGCCGGCTGCGCTTCACCACCGACTACGCCGAGGGGATCCCGCGCGCCGAGGTGGTCTTCATCGCCGTCGGGACGCCGCCCGGCGAGAGCGGCCGCGCCGACCTCCAGTACGTGCTCGAGGCCGCGCGCTCGATCGGCAAGCACATGACCGGCTACACCGTCGTCGTGGACAAGTCCACGGTGCCGGTCGGGACGGCGCACAAGGTCAAGGCGGCGCTCAAGGAGACCTCGAAGCACGGCTTCGACGTGGTCTCGAACCCCGAGTTCCTGAAGGAGGGCGCCGCGATCGACGACTTCCTCAAGCCCGACCGGGTCGTGATCGGCACCGAGACGCAGCGCGCGCGCGAGGTCATGGAAGAGCTCTACGGCCCGTTCGTGCGCACCGGCAACCCGATCCTGCACATGGACATCGCCTCGGCCGAGCTCACGAAGTACGCCGCCAACGCGATGCTCGCGACGCGCATCTCGTTCATGAACGAGATCGCCAACATCTGCACGCGCGTGGGAGCGAACATCGAGCAGGTGCGGCGCGGCATCGGCTCGGATGCGCGCATCGGCTCGCGCTTCCTGTTCTCCGGCGTGGGCTACGGCGGCTCGTGCTTCCCCAAGGACGTGCAGGCGCTGCTGCGCACCGCGGCCGAGCACGGCTACCGCTTCCAGGTCATCGAAGCGGTCGAGCGCGTCAACGAATTGCAGAAGCAGCTCCTGGTCGAAATGGTCCAGAAGCGCTTCGGGAAGGATCTCAAGGGCCGCCACTTCGCCGTCTGGGGCCTGGCCTTCAAGCCCAACACCGACGACATGCGCGAAGCCCCGTCGGTGGTCGTGATCGAGGCGCTGCTGAAGGCCGGAGCGACCATCGCCGCGCACGACCCCGAGGCGACCGAGGAGTGCAAGAAACGCTACCTGGGCGACCGCATCCGCTACACGGACGTGCCGATGCAGGCGCTCGAGGGCGCCGACGCGCTGATCCTCGTCACGGAGTGGAACGAGTTCCGGCGCCCGGATTTCGAAGCGGTCAAGGGCCTGCTCAAGCAGCCGATCGTCTTCGACGGCCGCAACATCTACTCGCGCACGACGCTCGAGCGCCTGGGCTTCGAGTACTTCGGGATCGGCGCCTAGGCCGCCGGTTTCTTGAGCTTCTCGATCTCCTTCTGGAGGTCGTCGAGCCCGTCCTTGGCGCGCATCAGCTGCAGCTGGTTCGCGAGCTTCTTGCGTTCGGCCATGGCGCGCCCTTCTTCCAGGCCCGTGCGCGCCTTCTCGAGCGCCTCGCGCAGATCGCGTTCCTTGCGCGGCATGACCGTCTTCTCGTGGAAATCGCGCCGGCTGGCCGCGAGCTCCATCCCGCGCTGCGCGAAGCCCAGGCGCGCCTTGCCGCGCGAGAGCACCAGCTCCTTGGTCTTCTTGGCGAAGTCCTCGTCCTTGTACATCGATTCGAGTTCGTCGTACTCCTGCTGGTTCTCGCGCACGCCTTCCTGCTGCTGGTCCATGTTGAGCGCGCGCTCGGCCGACTCGAGCTTCATCTGCGACTGCAGGTAGTCGGAGAGATCCTCCTCGGCCTTGCGCACGCCGCGCTCGCCGTCGAGGAGCGAGTTCTTCTGCGAGCGCTCGTCGGCCTGCAACTCGAGCTCGGTGATCTGGAACTGCAGCTTGGCGTAGTTCAGCTCGCGCTCCTTCTTCTGGAGCGCCTCGGCCTTGGATTCGTCCTTGGGAGCGGCGTCGCCGCCGGACGCGGGGGCGGCATCGCCGCTCTTGCCGGTGGCGGCGCAGGAGCACAGGACGAGGAGCAGTGCGGCGGGAAGGAACGTGCGGTGCTTCACGGAATGGATCTCCAGTTGGGATTCGGGATCAGAGGGGGGACTTGCCGGCGACGCCGGCCTGCAGAGCGAGGATCGAGAAGGCCGTACCGGCGATCTGCATGCAGCTCATGTTCGGGAAGTCGATGCTCGAGCCGTCCTTCCACTGCACCTTGACCACGTGCGCGCGCAGTTTCTGGTGCCAGGCCTCGCGCTCGGCTTCGGGCAGCTCGTTGATCACCTGCCCGCAGTAGGCGTGGCCGAAGAAGTAGAAGTAGGCCGCCACGAAATAGTAGGCCTCGTGCGGGATCGGGCGCATGCGGCCCACGTCGAGGAACTTGTGCTCATTGAAGAAGTCGCCCAGCGCCTTGCGTATGCGCTCGTCGGTGATCGTCTTGTCGCCCGCGCGGCGCAGCGCGAGGTTGCCGACCTGCATGCGACCGAGCGAACCCTTGACGTCGTTGATCGACTCGCCGCCGACCCAGGGAACCGGCGAGTGGTCGTACTGGTAGGCGCCGTTCGGCAGCTTGCACTCGTCGATGTAGCGCACGGCGCGCTCCTCGACCTTGGGGTTGACCTTCCAGCCGAGCTTCTCGGCTCCCAGGACCGCCAACAGACCGGCCGAGGTCGTGAAGGAGGTCGACCAGGTCGGGCGCTTGGAGACGGCCGGGCCCTCGTAGTAGCCCCAGCCGCCCTTGGGCTCCTGGTTGTGCTCGAGCAGCGCGTAGAACTCCATCCCGCGCGCCTCGATCTTGGCCTTCAGCTCGGGCTTGGCGAAGCGCGGATCGCGCGCCGCCACGACCATCGCCTGCAGGCCGTAGACCGCCGGCCAGGTGCAATCGACGTCCCAGTCGTTGCCGCGCTTGGGCATGCGCGTGGCGAGCATCCAGGCGAGCGACTTGTCGAGCGCGGCGCGACGCTCGGGGGTCTCCTCGAGCGCGGCGAGCGCGCAGAAGGCGAGTCCGTTCGCCGCCAGCTGGAAGTCGTAGTAGGTCTCGATCGAGAACCCGGTGAACTGCACCGAGTCCATGGCGCCGGCTCCCCACGAGCCGTCGGGATGCTGGTTCGAGACCAGCCAGCGCGAGGAGCGCTGGATCGAGCTGCGCGCCTCGTCGGCGCCCAGGACCTCGGACGCGGGCTTCTGGGCCGCAGGCGCCTGAGCTTCAGGACTCTGCAACAGAAGGGCGAGTATCACTGGCAGTCCGCTGACCATGGGCGTCTCCTGTGGGCGATGATGAGTGCGGTCCGTTGTACCGTCTCCGGCCGCAACCTGCCTCTCTGAGGCCGGTTTCACTTGTGTCCTTCCGGTCAGCCCATCCGAGCCAATCATGTTGACCCTCCTCGCCACCCTGGCACTCGCAAGCTCCCCCGCAGCGGACATCGCCTGGCAGCCCTCGCTCGAGAAGGCCCGCGAGCGCGCCTCGGCCGAGAAGAAGGTCGTGTTCCTGGCGGTCAACATGGATGGCGAGCTCGCCAACGACCGCATGGCGGACAAGGTCTACTCGGACAAGACCGTGCTCGAGCTCTCGACGCACACCCTGAACGTGATCGCGTCCGCGGCCGAGCACGCGGGCGCCGAGAAGCCCTGCCCGCGCTTTCCCGGGATCACCTGCATGGACCACCGGCGCGCGGACAGCACGGCGCGCAAGGAACTCCTCAAGGCGGACCGGCAGGGCTTCGTCGTCGCGCCGCAGCACGTCTTCCTCGGCCCGGACGGCAAGGTGATCCTCTCCGTGCCCTACGAGGTGAGCGCGGCCGAGCTCGAGTGGTGCTTCGCGACCGCGCTGCAGAAGGCGACGCCCGAACTGAAGCTCGCGCTGCCGCCCCAGGCGCGCATGCCGCGGCGCGTGGTGCTGGGCGGCGTCTACGACCCGGGCAGCAGCGACGCGGGTGCTGCGCCGCCGACGCACAAGGAGGTCGAGGAGCTGATCAAGGAGCTGCGCAAGGGCAGCATGGGCAGGGACACGATCCCGATGCTGATGCGCCTCCTGCTCTCGGACGACCCCGCGGCGATCGAGTTCATCGGCCAGGAGCTCAAGGGTTCGAACCAGGGCGGCGCCGGGCAGGGTGGCGGCGGGCAGGGCGGCGGCGGTGCAGGACTCGCGGGCCGCGGCGGTGGGAGCCCGAGCGGGAGGCATCGGCGGATCCTGCACGGGATCGGGGAGCTTTCGCCGCCCGCCTACTGGCCGCTGGTGGCCGATTTCCTAGGCCACAACGAGGTCGAGCTGCGCTCGGCGGCCGCGGTCGCGCTCGAGCAGCTGGGCGCACCGGAAGCCGTGCGCGATCTGCAAGTGCAGCTCGGCAAGGAGAAGGATGCGCTCGTCCAGGGTCGGCTGCTGCGCGCGATCGGCAGCTCGGGCGCCGCGGATGCGAAGGTCCGCACGCTGCTCCTGAATCGGCTCAAGACGGAGAAGAAGCCCGAGCTGCGCGCGGCGGCGATCGCGGCACTCGGCTGGCTCGACGCCGATCCGGCCGTCGCGACCGAGCTCGAGAGCCTGCTCGCCAAGGGCACCGATGGCGAGCGCAGCTGCGCCGTCGGCGCGATGGCGGTCTCGCGCTCGGAGCGCTGGACCGCCGTGCTGGAGAAGGCGCTCACGGATGCCAGCGACGAGGCCCAGAAGAAGCTGCTGCAGACCGGGATCGACGCGCTCAGGAACGGCAACCTGAAAGCGGTGGGCGAGATCTTCGCGCGTGCCACCAAGGACGAGCTCGAGCGTCCGCGCATCTTCGGTGGCGCCGCCAGGCGCCCCTAGTCCGCTCGACGACGGGGCGGCTCGTCCCACACGAGAGGGACGAACCGCCCGCTGATGTCGTGGCGGCCGGCCCGTAGCCGTCCACTGTCTCCCATCGCCAGGCGGCGACAACCGAAGACGATGCGCACGAGCCAGTCGTCGCGCTGATCAGTACCCGATCTCCGCAGCGAATGAAAGCCTCTGCTTCACTCGCCCTTCGACCCGCGCCCCTTGTTGGCGGGTTTCTCGCCTGCTCCGGATTGCCTGCGCTCGACCGCGCGCTGCAATTCTTCGGTGGCGCGCATGTTCTGCAGTGCGCTGCGCACGCGCTCGCCGTTGCGCGTCTCTTCCGCCGCGGGCCCGGCGAGCGCCTCCTTGCAGCGTTCGAGCGTGCCCGCCGCGCCTTCGAGATCACCGCTCTCGACGAGCAGCGAGGCGATGCGATCGAAAGCCTGGACGCGGTCGAGCGGATCCTCGCCCGTGTCGGCCACGCGCTGCCAGGCGCGCCGCGCATCGCTGGGCCGCTGCAGGTCGCGGTACACGCTGCCGGCCCACAGGGACGCCTCGTCGCGCTGTCCCGGCGCGGCGCCCTGGTCGGCCAGCACGGCTTCGAAGCTCGCCAGCGCCTTCTCGAACGCCTTGGTCTTGCGCTGGATCTGTCCGATCTCGAGAAGCGCGCGCACGCGGAAGGGCGAATCGCCTTTCTGTTCGCGTGCCACCTGGAACTCCGCCGCGGCGCCCTCGAGATCACCGGCAGCACGCAGGAGCTCGCCGGCGCGGAAGGCCGCCTCGGCGCAGGCCCGGCCCTCGTTCGGGAAGTACTGGCGCAGCGCACGACAGGCGGCGAGCGCGCGGGCGCGCGCCGCATCGCGCTCGGCACCCTCGAGTCCGCGCAGCGCATTGCGGAGCTCGGTCGCGTGCTTGAGCTGCGCCTCGGCCGTATCGCACTTGCGCACGGGCTCTTGGGCTGCGGCAAGTAGGAAAAGCAGTGCGGCTGCCCATGCGAGGGCGGAGCGGAGGGAGAGGCACTCGATCATGATTCGACTCGCTGGGCGCAACGTGCGCCCGGTTCAGGTTTCTCAGGCACGCGGGCGAGCAGACGCTCGCGCGCGAACTCGTCCCCGCAGCGCACGACGCACAGCACGCGCGCGGTGAGCCGGCGGTAGAGCCGCTGGCGCGCGCGGAAGAGCCGCTGCTTGCGGCGCACGGCCGAGACCGGCGCCTCACCCTCCTCGTCAGGGGACTCGCGACACAGCCCGGCCCCGTAGATGCGCGCGAGCACGCGCCGGTCCTGCTCGTCCGCCTCCGTCAGCGCCAGATCGACCTCCGACATCAGCTGCATGCGCTCGACGACCTGGCCCTCGAGGCAGGAGAGCTCGTCCTCGCCCCACTGTCCCGGTTCGGGCTCGCGACCCGCCTGCCGCGCGAGCAGCTCGTCGGCGCCCTCGATGCGCTGCTGCCGGCGTTCGCGCCGCAATTGGTCGCGCAAGACGCTCGAGCCGATGCGCAGGATCCATCCGCGCAGGTTGCGCACGTCCTGCAGGCGCGAACGGAAGCGCGCCGCACGCATGAGCGCCTCCTGAGCGACGTCGTCGGCCTGATTCGCGTCGCGGCAGCGACGCGACAGGTAGGCGCGCAGGGCCTGCGCGTGTTCCTCGATGCCGTCCCAGGAAATCTCGGCGTAGTCGTCGTGCAAGGCTGGCTCCCTCCATTCCGCGCATGGAGGAGACGGTCGAGTCCGGGCCCTTGCACGCGCTCCGGATTGCCCACGCTCAGTCAGAGCGGGGATGGGTGGGCAGCAAGCGGGGAAGCAGCGCGCGCGGGCGCGCCGTTGCGGGGCTCGCTCCCCGCTTCCTCAGCGGCGCACGATCATCGCGCGCGCGAGTTCGTCGGCCTTCGCCGCTCCGACGAGCTCCCCGACGAGCTCGAGCGCGAACTCGAGGGCCGTGCCCACGCCCTGGCTCGTCAGGACGCTGCCCGAACGCAGGACGCGCGGCTCGGCCTGGACGAGCGCATCCGTGAGCTCGGCGCGCACGCTGGGATGCGAAGTCACCGCCACGCCGCGCAGGATCCCGGCCGTGTGCAGGACGAGCGGCGCGGCGCAGATCGCCGCCGTCCGCCGGCCCTGGCCGTGCAGTCGACGCGCGAGCGCGAGCACGCGTTCGTCGGCCATCAGGTTGCGTGTGCCGGGCTGGCCGCCGGGACAGACGAGGACGGTGAATGTGGAGAGGTCCAGCTCGCCCAGGGCCGCATCCGGCACGACCGGGATGCCGTGCGCGCCCAGCACCGCTCCGGGAGCGAGCCCCGCGACCGTCACGTCGAGTCCCGCGCGGCGCAAGACGTCGACGATCGTCACGGCCTCGATCTCCTCGAAGCCCGCGGCGAGCGGAACGAGAATGCGCTCGCGTGTCGGCATGGAACCCGAGTCTACCCGCTACACTCGAAGCGATGTCCGGAGCGAACCAAGAAGGCGGCCAGCCCGTGCTGGTGAGCGCCTGCCTGATCGGGCGCTACTGCCGCTACGACGGACGCACGAACCAGGATCGCGTCCTCGAGGACGAGCTCGCGCGCGACGGCCTGCGCGCCGTCCCGTTCTGCCCGGAGGAGCACGGTGGACTCGGCACGCCGCGCCCGCCTGCGTCGATCTGCGCAGGCGATGCCGCGGCCGTGCTCGAGGGCCGCGCGAGCGTGCGCACCGACACGGGCGCCGACGTGACGCGCGCCTTCCTCGAGGGCGCGCGCGGCGCGCTGGAGCTGTGCCGGGCGCAGGGCATCACGCGCGCCTACTTGAAGGAGCGCTCGCCGTCGTGCGGATTGCGCCAGACGCACGTCGACGGCCGGCTGGCCGACGGCCCGGGCATCACCGGCGCGCTGCTCGCGCGCGAGGGCATCGAGGTGCGCGGCGTCGAAGGCCGCCGCGACTGAGGAGCGCTGCGTGCCCCCCACCCGCGGACACCTGAAGCTCGCGCTCTTCTTCCTGGGCCTGGCCCTGCTCGGCGCCTGGGGCGCGTGGCGCTGGATCGAGGCGGCGCGCACGGCCGCTCCCGGCGGCGAGTTCGTGCGCCTCGAGGACGCGCGGCGCATCACGCTGACGCTGGTCGTCGGCTGCGCGGCAGCCGGCTTCGCCGGCGTGCTGGCGCGGCGCATTTCGGTCGCGCGCGCGCGCGCCCGGGAGCTGGCGCGCTGGGCCGGCGAGGTGCAGGCCGAGTCGCAGAAGTACCGCGCGCTCTTCGAGGGCTCGGCCGACATGCTGCTGATCGTCGATCCGCGCACGCTCGCGATCCGCGAGGGCAACGCGCCGGCGCGCGAGCAGCTCGGCACGGCCGCGGATGTCGCAGGACTGCTCGGAGAGGGCCAGCGCGCTCCGTTCGCCGCGGCCCTGCGCCGCGCCGCCGGCGCGGGTGGAGGCGCAGAGACGCTGGTCGACCTCGACCTGCGCGCGGAAGGCGGCCGCACGCTCGTCGCCGACGCGCGCTGCGCGCCGATCGCGATCGCCGGCGAGTCGCTGGTGCTCGTCGCGCTGCGCGATCGCACGCGCCAGCGCGCGATGGAGCGCGAGCTCGCCGTGCGCGAGCGGCTCTCCTCCCTCGGCTTGTTCACGGCCGGCGTGGCGCACGAGATCAACAACCCGCTCGAGGGCATCGGCAACTACCTGACGCTGCTCGAGCAGGACCAGCTGCCGGTCGAGAACCGGCGGCGCTACCTTGGGCTGGTGCAGCACGGCTTCGGGCGCATCCGCGACCTGATGCGCGACCTCCTGCGCTTCGCGCGGCCCGAGAACTCGAGCGCACGCATCGACCTGGCCGAGGTCGTCTCGAGGGCCAGCAAGCTGGTCGCGCTCTCGGCCGCGCTCAAGGAGGTCGCGATCGAGAAGCACGGCCTCGAACAGCCGCTCTGGCTCTTCGGCGACGCGGCGCGGCTCGAACAGGTGCTCGTCAACCTGCTGCTCAATGCCGGCAAGGCGCAGCAGGGCCGGGGCCGGATCGCGCTGCGCGCGCGCGCCCTGCCGGACGGGAACGCGCTCGAGCTCTCGGTCGAGGACGACGGGCCGGGCATCCCGCCCGAGAACCTGGCGCGCATCTTCGACCCCTTCTTCGGTTCCGGTGAGGGCGTCGGCCTCGGCCTGGCGGTCTCGTTCGGCATCGTGCATGCCCACGGCGGTACGATCGCGGCCGAGAACCGGGCGGGGGGCGGCGCACGCTTCGTCCTGCGCCTGCCGCGCAACCTGCCCGAGAACAGCTGATGAATTCGCCCCACGTCCTGGTGGTCGACGACGAGGAGTTCGTGCGCGACTCGCTCGAGGAGATCCTGCGCTCCAAGGGCTTCGAGACCAGCGGCGCCGCGGGCGCGCAGGCGGCCATGCGCTTCCTCGAGAAGCGCGACTGCGACGCGATCGTGACCGACCTGCGCATGCCCCAGGGCGACGGGCTCTCGCTGCTGCACGAGACGCGGCGCCGCGGCGTCGCGATCCCGATCGTGATGATCACCGGCGTCGGAACGGTGGGCGAAGCGGTGCAGGCGATGAAGGCCGGCGCCTACGACTTCCTGCAGAAGCCCGTGCAACCCGAGGAGCTCGTGCGCGTGGTCGCTCGCGCGGTCGAGCACCAGCGCCTCGAGCGCGAGGTGCAACACCTGCGCGGCACCGTCGCCAGCCTGCGGCGCGCCGAAGAGCTGGTCGGAGGCTCCGCTCACATGAGCGCGCTGCGCGAGCAGCTCGCGCGCCTCGCCACGACCGACAGCACGGTGCTGATCACGGGCGAGACCGGCACCGGCAAGGAGCTCTGCGCGCGGGAGATCCACGACCGCAGCGCGCGCTCGCGGCGCCAGCTCGTGCGCATCGACTGCGCGCGCTTCTCCGGCAGCGCCGAGGAGCTCGCGGCGGCGCTCGCCCAGGCGCAGGGCGGAACGCTCTTGCTCGACGACGTCGGCGCGCTGCGGCCCGAAGCCCAGGCCCCGCTCGCGCGCCTGCTCGAGCGCGGCGAGTACGAGGCTGCCGGCGGGCGCGTGCGCACGGCCGACCTGCGCGCGGTCGCGACCACCAGCGACGATCTCGCCGCGCGCGTGCGCTCCGGACGGCTCAAGGCCGAGCTCTTCCATCGCCTGGACGTCGTGCCGCTGCGCCTGCCGCCGCTGCGCGAGCACCTCGAGGACATCCCCGAGATCGTCGCGCACCACCTGCAGCACGCGCAGCTCGGCGGCAAGTCGCGCGCGCTCGCGCCCGACGCGCAGGAGGTGCTCGCCTCGCACGACTGGCCCGGCAACGTGCGCGAGCTGCGCAACGTGCTCGAGCGCGCGCTGATCGTCGCCGGCGAGGGCGCGCTCACGGGCGACGTCTTCCGCTCGATCCTCGAGCCCGTGCTGGCGCAGCTGCCCGCGCGCGCGCCGGACAGCTCGCTCGGGCGCCTGACCGAGTTCAACCTGCGCCGCAACGTCGACCTGCGCGAGCGCGACGTCGTGCTCGGGGCGCTGCAGCGCGCCGCGGGCGTGAAGAAGGAGGCCTGCGACCTGCTCGGCATCGACCCGCGCAACCTCGGGTACTACCTGCGCAAGCACAAGATCAAGGAAGAGGAGTGGGCCGGGCGCTGACGGCGCCGCCCGGCCGCGCCACGATCACGATGTGGAAGCCGAGCAGCGAGCAGAGCGGCAGCGCGCACAGCACTCGGTCGATGCGGATGAAGGCGCGCGTGATCCAGGCGTTCCCGGGCACGTACTTCAGCACACCCAGGTGGTCGGGGAAGCCCGCGAAGACGTAGGCCAGCACGCCGTACTTCTTGACCTTCACGACCTCGAAGCCCGCCTGCTCGCACAGCCCGACGATGCCCTTCCTCGTGAAGCCCTCGTCGCCCTCGTCGAAGTGCGGGCTCTTCCTGTAGAGGATCGAGCGCGCCAGCCGGATCAGCGGGTTGTCGTTGCAGGGCTCGCTCATCACCAGCACGCCGCTGCGTCCGAGCGCAGCGCGGCAATTGGCCAGGAACTTCACGTGGTCGCGCACGTGGTGCAGCGAGCCCTTGCAGAAGACGGCGTCGAACGAGCCCGGCACGAACGGCAGCCGCTCCGCATCGCCGGTCACGAGCCGCGCTCCGGGGATGTACTTCTCCGAGACCTTGAGCATCTCGAAGCTGATGTCGAGCCCGACCGCCCCGGGATGGCGCTGATCCAGCTCGGCCAGGAAGAATCCCGTGCCGCAACCGAGGTCGAGCATGCGCCTGGCGCCCGGCGGCACGTGCGCGATCAGCTCGGCGTGCCAGTCCTGCTGGAAGAGGCGCGAGAACTCCAGGCTGTAGCGATAGGCGTAGCGCGGGGCGAGCTCGCGATGCAGCTCTATCTGGGCCTGGGCGTTCGAGACGGACATGCGCGCGGCTGGGCGAAAGTCTACCCTGTCGCGCACCCCCCCATGACCGCGAGCGTGCCTCTTCTCCTGCGTGCGTTGGCCTTCAGCAGCATGCTCGCGAGCGCATACGGCGCGGGCGCATGGTTCGACCTCGCACCCGGCGGATGGCGCTTGCGCTCGCTCTTCGAGGATCCAGCGGCGGAGTCGAGGCGCGCGGCGAGCCTGCACATCTTCGAGCGCCTGCGCGCCTTCGCCGCCGAAGAGCCGGGAGCCGCGCGCGGTGCCGTGCTGATGCTCGGCTCCTCGACGATCGAACGCTGGCCCATCGCCGACTCCTTTCCCGGCAAGCGCGTTCTCGGCCACGGACTCGCCAACATCACGCTCGAGCGCGCCGAGCGCGTCTTCGACGCCTGCCTGCCGATCTCCACGCCTTCCGGCGTGGTGCTCTACGCGGGCAGCAGCGACCTGCGTTTCCCGGTCGAGCCGCTCGAGCAGGCTCTAGACCGCATCCCGCGCCTCGTCCAGCGCCTGCGCGTGCGCTACGGACACGCGCTGCCCATCACGCTATTCGGAATCCTGCCCGCGCGCCACATGGACGAGGCCGCACACAAGGCGCTCGCCCAAGCCAACGAATCCCTGCGCGTGCTCGCGCGCGAAAACGCCCTCTCCTTCGTGCCCAGCGCGCGTCCCCCGCTCGCGGGCGCAGATGGCTCCCTGCCCGAGAGCCTCTCCACCGACGAATGGCACCTCAACACCGAAGGCTACCGCGTGCTCGCGCGCTGGCTGGTGGCGGAGGGCGGCGAGGCCGGCCGCGCGCTCGCTCCCTGAGCCGCCCGTCCCGCGCAACAACCGCCGCGTGTTCAAGAGCGTCGCCAGCAACTGGATCCTCAACCTGCTGCAGATCGCGGCGCTGCTCTGGCTGTCGCGCTTCATGCTGCAGGAACTCGGGCCGGACACCAACGGCCTGTGGGTCGCGATCGGCTCCTACACCGGCATCCTCTCGCTGCTCATCCTCGGCGTCCCGATGGCCTCCGTGCGCGCGATCGCGACCGCGGTGGCGCAGAAGTCCGAGGAGGCCGAGCAGCGCGCGATCTCCACCTGCATGGGCATCTGCTGCGCCTTCGGTGCGGCGGCGCTCGTCTGCGCGGGCCTGCTCTACCTGCTCTTCGACGCGAGCGTGCTCCACCGCTCCGGTGCGACCCCCCTCTCCCCCGAGACCCTCTCCGGCGCGCGCACCGCCTTCCTCGTCGTCGCCCTGCAGGTCGCCTGCGGCTTCGTGATGCGCCTGCCCTACGGCATCCTCGAGGCGCACAACGAATTCACGCGCCGCAACCTCGTCATGGCCGGCGAGATCCTCCTGCGCGCCGTGCTCACCACCCTGCTCCTCTCCTGGCGACCCGAGCTGCCCATGCTGGCCCTCGTCCTCGTCGCGAGCATGCTCTTCGAGTTCGCCGGCGCGCTGCTCTTCATCCGCGCCCGCTACCCCAACATCTCCTTCTCGCTGCGCTCCTTCGATCGCGCCAGCGTGCACTCCATCCTGTCCTTCTCCGTCTTCGCCCTCCTGCTCAACGTGGGCTCGCTGATCGCCTTCCGCCTCGACGGCCTCGTGATCACGGCCTACCTCCCCTCCTCAGCCGCCACCGACTTCGACTTCGGCAACAAGTTCTTCGATCCCCTCCTTCAGTTCCTGATCAGCATCGGCGCCGTGCTCATGCCCGCTGCCACGCGCCTCAAGGCCACCGGCGACACCGCCGAGCTGCGCACCGTCTTCCTGCGCTGGTTTCGAATCGCGCTCTCCATCGTCCTGATGGTCAGCATCTACCTCTACGTCCTGGGCCCCGCTTTCCTCGGAGTCTGGGTCGGGCCCGAATACACCGAGCGTTCGGGCCCCGTGCTGCGCCTCCTCACGCTCTCCTTCCTCTTCTACCTGCCCGTGCGCGGCGTCGCCCTGCCCGTCCTCATGGGCCTCGGCAAGCCTCGCGCGCCCGCCATCGCCCTGCTCCTCATGGGCCTGCTGAACCTCGTCCTCAGCCTGGCCCTCGTGCAGTCCCACGGCATCTTCGGCGTCGCCCTCGGCACCGCGATCCCGAACGTCCTCTTCGCCCTCTTCACCCTCTTCCTCGTCTGCCGCGAACTCGCCATCACCCCCGCCGATCTCCTCACCAGCGCCCTGCTTCGCCCGCTCCTCGCCGCCACCCCCCTCGCACTCCTGCTCGCCTTCTACGAACACCACCACCCCGTGACCAACTGGTTCGCCCTGATCGCCTCGGGCCTCCTCTTCGTCGCCCTCGGCCTGCTCCTCTGGCGCCAATTCGTGCGCCACCCCGCCTGAGATGCAGCTCGCGCTCCTCTCGCTCGCCGCCCTGCTCCTCCTCGGCCTCCTCGCCGAGCTCTGCGCGCGCCTCTACCTCACCCGGCGCGCCCGCTACTGCGTCTGGCCGCCCCACTCGCGCACCCTCACTCCCCTCGACCCCGCCGTCTTCCCCAACTGCGACACCCTCGTGCGCTTCGAGGTGAACGCCCTCGGCGAACGAGGCGCTCCCCTCCCCACCGACCTCAGCTCCACCTTCCGCATCCTCGTCGGCGGCGGCTCCGCCGCCGAGTGCTTCTTCTCCGACCAGCCCTCCTCCTGGCCCGAAGCCCTCGGCCGCATCCTCTCCACCCCTCCCAACCTCGCCCGCCTCAACCGCTCCTCCGTCCACGTCGGCAACGTCGCCCGCTCC
>Ga0315912_10000457_pt1 | contig 77810 bp, 77 predicted proteins | sample VfabasoilMG_FD_204469 | JGI IMG/M metagenome (GOLD analysis project Ga0315912, IMG submission 204469) | Garden soil microbial communities collected in Santa Monica, California, United States - V. faba soil | ecosystem: Environmental > Terrestrial > Soil > Garden | place: USA: California... | reverse complement strand
AGGGCCGCGACGTCGAGAGCCAAGACAAGGGCCGCGTCAGCGGCCCGACGTCGTCGGCGACAGACGAGCGGCCCGCAGGGCCGCGACGTCGAGAGCCAAGACAAGGGCCGCGTCAGCGGCCCGCCGTCGTCGGGGCTTCAGCGCTCCAGGTGCTGCAACTTTTCCTTGACGTCCTTCCACTCGTCGGCGTCGGCCGGGCCGGGTTTGGCCTGGTTGATGACGGGCCAGAGCTTGGAGAGCTCGGCATTGAGCTTCAGGAACTGCTTCTGGCCTTCGGGCACGTCGTCCTCGGAGACGATCGCCTCGACCGGGCACTCGGGCTCGCAGAGCGTGCAGTCGATGCATTCCTCGGGGTCGATCACGAGCATGTTCGGCCCCTCATGGAAGCAGTCGACGGGGCAGACTTCCACGCAGTCGGTGTACTTACACTTGATGCAGCTTTCTGTTACGACGAAAGTCATTCGTGCTGTTCCTTAGAGTGCCGAATCCTGCAGCGGGGGATTTTGCGGGAAAACTGGTCCTGGCGCTACACTGGCGGCCGGATTGTCCATCAGAAAGAAGGTTAACGAGCTTGAGCCAGTCTGAGCAGAAGACCAAGATCGGAAGCCGGCCGGGATTCATAGCCGCGCTCGACCAGAGCGGCGGCAGCACACCGAAGGCGCTCGGGCTATACGGCGTCAAACCGGATGCCTGGTCCAACGACGACGAGATGTACCAGGTCGTGCACGCGATGCGCACGCGCATCGTCACGAGCCCCGCCTTCAACGGCGACCGCATCATCGCGGCTATCCTCTTCGAGAACACGATGGATCGCGACATCGATGGGCAGCCGACGGCCGACTACCTCTGGAAGGTCAAGAAGGTCGTGCCGATCCTCAAGGTCGACCAGGGCCTGGCCGAGGAAAAGGACGGTGTCCAGATCATGAAGCCGATCAAGGGGCTCGACGCGCTGCTGAAAAAGGCCAAGGCGAAGCGGATCTTCGGTACCAAGATGCGCTCGGTGATCAAGCAGGCGAACGAGCAAGGCATTGCCGCCGTCGTCGCCCAGCAGTTCGAGCTGGCAAAACAGATTGTCGCGGCCGGCCTCGTGCCGATCATAGAGCCCGAGGTCGACATCAAGTGCCCGGACAAGGCCAAGGCCGAGAAGCTGCTCAAGTCCGGAATCCTCGCCGAGCTCGACAAGCTCAACAAGGATCAGACCGTCATGCTGAAGCTGACATTGCCCGAGCAGGACAATTTCTACGCCGACTGCATCAAGCACCCGCGAGTGCTCAAGGTCGTCGCCCTGTCGGGCGGCTATTCTCGCGACGAGGCCAACAAGAAGCTGTCCCGCAACAAGGGCGTCGTCGCGAGCTTCTCGCGCGCGCTCGCCGAGGGGCTGACGGCGCAGCAGACGGACGCCGAGTTCAACAAGACGCTCGACGGCTCGATCCAGAGCATCTTCGACGCCTCGAGCACCTGACCGACAATCGATCAACGCCACGATGGGGGATGGGACAATGACGGACAAGAAAGACAACAGCATGGACCGCCGCGCATTTGTCGGCGGCGCAATCGGCGCGGCCGCAGGCGCAGGCATCGTCGGCATGATGGCGCAGAACGCGAACGCCCAGCCCCCGCCCGGTGGCGGATTCAGCGGCCCCGATTCGGTCGCCGGCCCGCGCGGAGGCGGCCGCGGTGGCGCACCGACAGGTCCCGCGCCTCAAGGCTTTCGGCTCGAAGCGACAATCAATGACTGCGAGGTCGAAGGCGAAATCCCGTCCGACCTGAACGGCGCCTTCTACCGCGTCGGGCCCGATGCCCAGTACCCCCTGGCGCCGGGCAATATTCCGTTCGACGGCGAAGGCCACGTCGGCATGTTCAGGATCAAGAACGGCCGCTGCGACTACCGGACGCGCTTCGTCAAGAACGAGCGCTGGCTCGCGCAGAACGAGGCCGGGCGCATCCTGTTCCCGATGTACCGCAATCCGGCGATGGACGACCCGAGCGTTGCAGGCAAAAGCCGGAGCACCGCGAACACTCACATCATCAACCACAAGAACTATCTGCTCGCGCTGAAGGAAGACAGCCCGCCCTCAGCGCTCGACCTGTTGACGCTCGACACGGTCGTCCCGACCTACACCTTCGACGGACTGTTGCCGAGCAAGACGTTTACAGCCCATCCGAAGATCGATTCCGAGACGGGCAACATGATTGCTTTCGGCTACGAGGCCGACGGCTTCGGCAGCAATGTCGTCTCGATGTTCGAGTTCACGCCGCGCGGCGAGCTCGTCTGGAGCGCCACGACCCGCGTGCCCTACGTCGGCCTGCTGCACGACTTCGCCGTCACGCGCAATCACATCGTTTTCTACGTCATCCCGTTCGCCTTCGACGAGGCGCAGATGGCGCGCGGCGGCATCCACTGGTCCTGGGACGCCAGCAAGCCCACGTTCTTCGGCTTCGTGCGCCGCGGCGGCGACGGCTCGGATGCCCAGTGGATCGAAGGGCCGACGCACAGCGCGACTCACGTCATGGGTGGCTTCGACGACAACGAGCTGCTCTATATCGACGTCGAGATGTCGGAGGGCAGCCCGTTCCCGTTCATGCCCAACAAGGACGGCAGCGCCTGGAACCCGGCCACGAGCTCAAGTCACATCACTCGCCTGTCGGTCGACGTTTCGCGGCGCAACCCGCGGGCCTACAGCATCGAGCAGCTCTACCCGCATGTCGGCGCCCTGCCGCGGCAGGACGACCGCTACAACACCGTGCCCTATCGCTACGGCTTCCTGAACTGCCCGAACCCGCATGCCGAAGGCGGCCGCGGCGGCGCCACACTGACGCGCTTCGACCACCAGACGCGGACCGACAGCTATTTCGACTTCGGCACGGGCGTTTCGCTGGCGGAGGCCTGTTTCGCGCCGAAGAACGCGAATGCTCGCGAGGGCGAAGGCTATCTGATGGCAGTGAAGACGAACAACGCGCAAAACGGCCGCGGCGACCTCGTGATCATGGACGCCGAGCGCCTGGCCGACGGCCCGATCGCGACGGTAATGCTGCCGATCCGCGCCACGGGGCAGATCCACGGCTGGTGGGTGCCGGAGGCCCAGCTGCCGACGGCTTGATCTAGAGCTGCGTGTGCAGCCACTCGGTCACGGCTTCCTCGAAGTCCTGGCCGAGGCCGCGATGAGCGTCGGTTGCGTTCATGAGAATGGCCAGCGCGTAGGTGCCGCCATCGCCAGCGTGAACGTATCCCGCCAATGCCGAGACGTGATCGAGCCGGCCCGTCTTGACGTGCATGACGCCATTCCCTGAGTCCTGGTCGAAGCGGCCGCGCGTCGTGCCGTCGAGGCCGGCAATTGACAGCGAGGCCATGAATTCCGGGGCATAGGGTCCCGTTGCCGCGGCCTCGAGTATGTCCACGAGCATCTGCGCGGAGACCCGGCCGTCGCGCGAAAGTCCCGCGCCGTTCGCGAGGACGAGCGAACCATCATGCAGCTCGCGTGAACGCAGGAATTCCGCGATGCGCTCGCCGCCTGCGACCTCCGTCCCCGGAAGCTCGCCGAGCTCGGCGGCGATCGTCAGCACGAGCTGACGCGTCATCACGTTGTTACTGTTCTTGTTGATGCTGCGGATGACCTCGGCGAGCGACGGCGACTGCCAGGACTGGACGAGCGCTGCATCCACAGGTATCGGACCGGTTGCAAGGCGCCCGGTCAACGAGCCGCCGAGATCGGCCCAGAGTGCGCGGAACAGGCCGTATAGATAGGTGTCGTGCTGCAGCACGGTGCGCGACAGGCTGTAGCTGCCGCAGCTGGCGGGGTACGCGCCGTCGAGGACAACGCTCGATAGCGCTTCCGGATCGTCAATGGCGAAGCTGATGCCGCCCTGGTAGCCGGTGCAGGGACCCTCGGCGAGCGTGAGCCGGTTGCGGATCTCGAGATTGTCGAGCTCCGGATCCGTGCTCACGTGCACACGATTGTTGACAGGGTCGGCAAGGAAGAAGAACTGCACGGCCTTGAAATTGACGAGCAACGCGCTCGGGACCACGTTGTAGGTGCGATACGGCTGCCCGTCGAACGCGCCGGGATCCTCGGGCGGCACGTCGAAGTAACCGGCGTCGAGGACCAGATCGCCCTCGATCTTTTCGAGGCCGAGACGCCGGAGGCCCCGCAGCAGATTCCAGAACTCCTCGACGACGAGAAACGGGTCGCCGTAGCCCTTGATGCCCAGGTCGCCACGGAGGGTGTTGCCGTCGAACGGGCCGTCGAAGTAGACCTCGGTGCGCCAGGTGTAGGCCGGGCCGAGCAACTCGAGCGCGGACCATGTCGTCACGAGCTTCATGACCGAGGCAGGATTCCGCGGCTCTTCGGCCAGGTGGCTCAGGACGGGCTCGGTCCCGCCGACGCGCCGCACGAGGATGCTGACCGACTCCTCGGGGACGCCAAGCCCCGCCAGGGCCCGCCGGATCGGCTCGGGAAGCTCGGCGCGAGCCGCCGGCATCCCCGCGCCTGCGACAATCAGCAACAGGCAGACTGCCTGGAGCGAATGACCGATGCGGACCCCTCTGCGGCGCAAACGCCCTACCCCTGATCACCTGAACCGAAGACTCATCGGATTCTATCCGGATCGGGTCGTCGCGCGTATGCAACGACCGGGGTTGTTCATCCGCAATTAATCGCTGTAAGATAGCCGCGCATTCGGGGGGCTTTAAGAAAAAGAATATTCTCGTTCTGAATCAACTGGCATCAGCCTCGGTTCTGTAATTCTTCGGCGAATGGCCGATGGCGAGCAGGGTCGGCGGCGCCTGAAACTGCGAACATTTTAGACACAAGGGACACCAAACAATGACCAAGCTACGAATCGTCTGCGCGTCAGCCGCTCTGGCAGCGATGGCAAGCGGCAATGCCCTTGCCGAGGCGACGGCCAACATCGGCTACATGTCGGACTACATCTTCCGTGGTTACTACCAGGCCGAGGCGGTGGCTTTCGGGGGCATCGACGTCGAAACCGAAAGCGGTTTCTACATGGGAACCTGGGGCGCCAACGTCAAGCAGGGCCTCGAGTACGACATCTACCTGGGCTACGCGGGCGGCGGTGAGAACCTCCAGTGGTACGCAGGGGTGACCGGCTACTACTACACCGACGAGTTCGACGACACCTACGAAGAGCTGAACCTGGGCTTCACCTACGGCTTCATGACGGTCGATTACGCGCTCGGCGATTACAACATCGCGAACACGTTCACCGACTCGCTCCCGGCCAATGCCGAGGAGAGGCAGACCTACGAGTACCTCGGCCTGACCTTTGCGCCGGAAAGGGGTCCGTACTATTTCTTCGGTCGGACCAATTACAAGGCGCTCAATACGGGCGGCCCCACAACGGGTCGTATCCCGGGCACGTCGAAAGACGGTTACTGGTTCGAGATCGGCAAGTCCTTCGAGATCATGGAGGACCTCGAGTTCGCCGTGGCGGCGCTCTACTCGGGCGACATCCAGCAGTATCCGTCGCAGTCGCCTTCGTCGATCAAGCTTGGCCAGGCTCCGATTACGATCGCGCCGGGCGTGGAGAATGCAGAGTACGCGCTGACGTTCTCGCTCACGAAGACGTTTGCGATCGGCGAATAAGCACGTTTCGACTGCACAAGACCTTGAACAAGGGCGGCCACCTCTCGGTGGCCGCCTTTTTTTTGGCTATGCTCCGCAGATGAAGAATCGCGTTCTGACCGTTGCCTTCCTGACCTTCGCGCTCTCGTTGCCCGCAGCGGCACAGGACGGCCTCGCGGTCTACGAGGCGAACTGCGCCGTTTGCCACGAAGCAGGGCTCGATCGCGCCCCTGACCGGACCACGCTCGCGCTGATGGCGCCGGACCGCATCCTCTACGCGCTCGAGCGCGGCCTCATGGTCAGCATGGCGGTAACCCTCAATACCGACCAGCGCCGCAACGTCAGCGAATTCCTCTCCGGCCAGTCGCTCGCGGATTTCACGCGCGCGCCGCCGGAATCGGCCCATTGCCGCGATGAGTCGGCCTTCCGGGCCGGCGTGCCGGACTGGCAAGGCTGGGGCGGCACGGGCCTCGGCAACACGCGGTACCAGCCGGGCGCGAACGCCGGCCTGACGGCCGGAAACGTGAGCCGCCTTGACGTTCGATGGGCCTTCGCCTTTCCGGGCGATATCCGCGCCTACTCTCCGCCGACGATAGCGAACGGACGCCTGTTCCTCGGCAGCCTGGGTGGCGGCGTCTATTCGCTGGATGCCGCAACGGGTTGCGTGCACTGGTTCTTCGAGGCGGGCGCGGGCGTGCGGAGCCCGATGACCATCGCGACAATCGACCATGACGGCCGTGAGCGCGAGGCCGTCTTCTTCGGCGACGCTTCTGCCAATGCCTGGGCCGTCGACGCCGCAAGCGGCGAGATGCTCTGGCGCACCGAAGTCGACGCCTATCCCGTTGCCAACATCACCGGCTCGACGGTCTACCACGACGGACGCGTCTATGTCGTCGTGAGCTCGAACGAGGAAGGCGCGGCCGCTTCTCCCGACTATGAATGCTGCCGATTCCGCGGCAGCATATCCGCGCTCGACGCGGCGACGGGCGAGGTCATCTGGAAGACCTACACCGTCGACGAGCCGACGAGGCGCGAGCAGAACGCCGTTGGCACTCAGCTCTGGGGGCCTTCCGGCGCTCCGATCTGGTCGAGCCCGACGATCGATCCCGTCCGGAACGCCGTCTACGTGACGACGGGCAACAACTACAGCAATCCGGCGAGCGATCGGAGCGATGCCTTCATCGCTCTCGATCTCGATACGGGCAGGATCTTGTGGTCGCGGCAGATGACGACCGGCGACGCCTGGACGGCGGCCTGCCGGCTCGAGGACAAGACCAACTGCGCGAGCCGTGCCTCGCCCGATTTCGATTTCTCGGCTTCGCCGATCCTCGTCGAGCGGCCGGGGGGCGGAAGGCTCCTCATCGCGGGACAGAAGTCGGGCGTCGTCCACGCGCTCGACCCCGACCGCGAGGGCGCGATCGTGTGGCAGACGCGCGTCGGACTCGGCGGCTCGATGGGCGGCGTCCAGTGGGGCTCGGCAGCCGACAGTGAGCGAGTCTATGTCGCGATCTCGGACATTCGCCGGATCCCCGTGCAACACGCCTGGGCCACGGAAGCCGATCCGGAGATCGGCGGCGGCCTGATCGCCCTCGACCTCGACGACGGCAGCGTCCAGTGGTACACGCCGCCGAAAGCCTGCGGCGACCGCCCGCGCTGCAGCCCTGCGCAGCCCGGCTCCGTCACCGTCATCGACGGCGTCGCCTTCGCCGGATCGATGTCCGGCTTTCTCCGCGCCTATTCGACCGACGACGGCAGCGTTCTCTGGGAATTCGACTCGGTCCGCTCGTTCGAGACCGTCAACGGCGTCCCCGGCTCCGGCGGCACCATCGACGGCGCCGGCCCGACGATCGCCAATGGCATCCTCTACCTCAACTCCGGCTACCCCAACGGCGGCGGAATGCCCGGCAACGTCCTCATCGCACTCTCCATCGACGGCAATTAGCCGTCGAACAATAGCTGAGCGGGTGCCACTGCCCGCCGGCCGGGCGCATCAACAGGGGGCGCGCCGGCTTCAGACAGTCCTCGCGCGCCGGGTAGGCGCGCTGCGGAACTCGCCGGCGCGCCCCCTGTTGATGCGCCCGGCCGCCTTACGCCATCACAGCTTTGGGATCAGGAAGAAGCAGTAGCGACGATTCGGTCGCGCTGGGCGATGAGCTCGGCGTTGGTGAATTTCGGGACGTCGGCGCGGAGTCCAGCCTGGTGCTCGGCTGCAGCGGCGTCGAAGGCGGCCGGATCGGCGATCCAGATCGTGATAGTGGCGACGTACGGCGGCGGCGCGCCGTCGGCGCCGGGCTGGCCGCGGCGGAGCTCGAAGCGGCTGATCGAGTCGCCGTAGAGCCGCATGATGTTGGGCATGTGCGTCGACTCGTAGTAACCGAAGTCGAAGCGGACGTCTTCGGCCCAGCGATAGGTGATCGTCATGCATTCCTGGCCGACGGTGCCCTGGGCTGCTGCGGGAGTGGCGGTCAAGGCTGCGACTCCTGCGGCCGCGCCGACGGCGGCTGTGCCTGCGGCTGCAAATAGTTCACGACGCGTGGCCTTGCCGGGATTCCGGGCATCGTTGTTCTCGGTGGTCATTGTTTCCCCCTCCTATGGTTGAGTCTCAATTCGTCGCAGGAACCGGCGAGAGCCGGAGCAGCACGCCGGGGTTCTCGTCGGTCAGTACATAGATGAGTCCATCCGGGCCGGGACGAGCGTCGCGGATCCGCTGCCTTAACTCCTGCAGGATTGGCTCGCGCGTGATCGCGCGGCCGTTCTCGAAGGTCAGTCGCTGGATATGGCCCGAGCCGCGGACTCGGCCGCGCATCATCGACCCAATCAGCGCATTGCCCTTCCAGAGCGCGAAAGGCTCACCGGCGTAGAAGCTCAGGCCCGACGGCGCGATCGAGGGCACCCAATATTCGAGCGGCGGCTCGAGGTCCTCGCGCGTCGTGAGTCCGGTCTCGGTGATCTGCGTGCCGGTGTAGTCGATGCCGTAGGAGACCAGTGGCCAGCCGTAGTTCGCGCCGGCACGAAGCACGTTGAGCTCGTCGCCGCCGAGCGGGCCGTGCTCATGCTCCCAGATAGCGCCCGTTTCGGGATGCACGGCAAGACCCTGCGGGCTCCGGTTGCCGAGCGTGTAGATCTCGGGCAGGTAGCGCGAGTCGCCCCTGAAGGGATTGTCGTCCGGGACGCTCCCGTCGGCGTTTAGCCGGATGACCTTGCCGCCGTGATCCATCGGATTCTGCGCGCGCTCCTGCTCCTGCCGCTCGCCGACGGTCATGTACAGCTTGCCGTCGCGACCGAACACCATGCGCCCGCCGAAATTGACGACGGAGTTGCTGCGCGTGTTCGCAACGAAAATTTCCTCGAGGTCGCGGAGCGACCGGCCGTCGAAGCGCGCGCGGGCGAGAGCCGTCGTCGACTGATCGTCACCGACCGACTTTGCGTAGCTGAGATAGAGCAACCCGTTGCGCGCGAAGTCGGGGTGCAGCAGGACATCGAGCAGGCCGCCGAGCACGGTGTTGCGCACCTCGGGCACGCCCGCGATCGGCTCGCTGACCAGCGCGCCGTCGCGAAAGAGGCGCAATTGCCCCGGTCTCTCGGTGATCAGCATCCCGCCATCGGGCAGGAAGGCAAGGCTCCAAGGGTTCTGCAGGCCGGTCGCCAGGGCCTCGACCCGGATCTGGTAGTCGGCCGAAAACACGACCTGCGGGAGGGTTCCCAGTGGCGGCGACGCGCGGTTCTGCGCGTGCCCATCGACAGCGACGAACGCAAGGACGGCGGGCAGCACGTACGAAATTCGCATGCGCGAAGCATACCGTCTGCACCCGCGGCGCTCCAAGCTGAACGAAGCTCAGGTAGAACTTGAGCTTGCGATTCCGCGGAATCGCGCCGCCTCCCAGGCCTGAATGGCCTGCTTGCGCGTCAGGCCCCAGCGATAACCGCCGAGAGCCCCGCTTTCCCGAATGACGCGATGACAGGGGATGACGAAAGCACAGGGATTGGCGCCGACTGCGGTGCCGACCGCACGGACTGCCCTGGGTCGGCCGATCGCCTCTGCGATATCCCCGTAAGCCGCGAATCCGCCTTCGGGAATTCTGATCAGGGCCCGCCAGACGGCGATCTGGAAGTTCGTGCCGCGCACGAGGACTGACAGCGGCCGCCCGCCCCCGCGGTGTCCATCAAAAATGCGTTCGGCCAGCCGCCTCGCCGCGGCCCCGTCGCGGGTCAGCGTCGCACCGGGCCAGCCCTGCTGCAGGCTCAGGACCGTGGAACGCTGCGGCTCGCGGTCGATGAAGCTCAAGGCGCAGAGGCCGCGCGAGGTCCAGGCAAGCAATGCCCGCCCGAACGGGGTCTCGGCCTCGCCATGCCGGATCTCGAGCCCGGCTCCCTGCCGCCGATACTCGTCGGGCGTCATCGCCTCGAGCGTCACGAAGTGATCGTGCAGCCGCGAACTCGAGCTCAGGCCGAGTGACTCGCTCGCGCCGAGCAGCGACTCGCGCCCCTCATCGAGCAGGCGCTTTGCCCGCTCCACGGTGACAACCTGCAGGAAGCGCTTCGGTGATACGCCTGCCCAGCGACTGAACAGCTTCTGGAAATGGAAAGGCGAGAGCTTCGCCTGCGCGGCGACTTCGGCAAGGTCCGGCTGCGCCTCGGCGTTGGCGGCGATGAATTCGATGGCGCGCGCGATGCGTTCGTAGTCCGACATGACGCCGATTCTGCTGAGCGTCGGCTACAAAAGCGAGCCGGATCTTGCGCTGGAAGCGAGGTGGGTGCCTGCCGTCGCCGGGTGTAAAGTAGCGACGTGGAAGGAGGATCAGAAGTGTCGCGATTCGTTGTCGAGCCCCATTTCCGCCTGCAGGAATGGGTGGCCGAAGAGAAAGGCTACTTCCACGATGAAGGGCTGAGCTACGTATTCAACGAGCTGATCCAGAGCACGGACGGCAAGATTCACGACCAGGGCGACCGCGTCGGCGCGTACCAGTCCTTCGAGTCCGGCCGCGAATCGAACGTGAGCTGCGCCTGCCACTGGACCGTCGACGTCGCGGCCTCGAACCGCCACGGCCGGCTCTATTCCGAGGTCTATTCCGTCGCTCCGTCAGGCATCTTCGTTCCGGCCGATTCGCCGGTGCGCTCTCCCGCGGATCTCGCGGGCGTGCCGATCTCGGTCGGCTTCCAGTCGGGCAGCCATTATTCGTCGATCCAGGCGCTCGAGCCCTATCTGCCGGCAGACCAGATCCAGCTCAGCTTCGCCGACGGCATGCTGTTCAAGCGCATGGAACTTCTGATCGACGGCCAGGTTCCAGCGGCGGCGCTCTTCAGTGGTCCGTACTACTTCGCCGAGCAGCTCGGGTTCCGCAAGATCATCGACACGAGCTTCATGATTGCGACAATGATCACGGGCAACCCCGATCCCGAGGATCTGCGCAAGTTCTTCCGCGCGCTCCGACGCGCCCAGCGCGACATCGACCTCCGGCCGGAGCGCTACACGCACTACTATCTCAAGGAGTTTCCGGTCCGGTTCCACGCCCGCATGGATACGCGCCGCTGGGGCCCCGGCGAGCGACTCGTCTTCGAGCCGTACACCCGCGAGGCCTTTAACGAGTCTTTTGCCTGGATCCGCGACCACGGGATCTTCGAGGGCGACATGGGCGCCGGCGATTACGACCGGGCGGTGCTCTGAGCGTCAGTCGGGAAATCTCACGAGTGTGATGGCGCCCTGGTCGGCGCGGCCGCCCTCGGTTGTTCCCTGCAACGTCTCGCCATCCACGGTCAGCACACTCCGATCAAACGCCGTGGTTACCCCCGGTCCCGGCCGCATCGTGAGCGTAATGCGAGCTCCGTTGACGACGCCTTCCAGCGGATGCAGGTTGTCCTCGTTGGGCCCCATCGACCCTGCAACCCTGTCGCCGGACTGCTCAAGCACGGCAAGACCAGTAATCGTCCCGGCGTCAACGGCAATACTGACGTTCCACCGGCCGGTGACATCGACGTTCGCCACAGGTTCGTCCGCATCCGTGCCGCGCTCGCTTACGGGGCCGACGCACCCGCCGATCGATACCAACAGGAGCAAGCTGAATCGCGCCATGGCAGCCTTCAACTGATACCTCCAGCGGACAACAAGGTCCACGAACAAGCGTTGCAAGTTGAGACGCGTGAGGGCCCGGATCGGTAAACTGCGCGAGCCACTCACGAGCGCGTCATCGATGTCTGCTTCTGCTTCCATTGAACAGCCCTCCGCGAGCCGTCGCGGTCCCGGCTATCAGATCGCGCTGACCGCGCTGCTGAGCCTCAACTTCGGCTTCGTGCTGTTCGATCGCAATGCGACGAACTTCCTGATGCCGTTCATTCAGCCCGAGCTCGGACTCAACAATACACAAGTCGGCCTGCTCTCGAGCGGCCTGTCGCTGACATGGGCGCTCTCGGCATTCGGCATCGGCGTCCTTTCAGACCGCACAGGCTCGCGCAAGCGCCTGCTGATTCTCGCAACGCTCGCCTTCTCGGTCTGCTCCTTCGGCTCAGGCCTGGCGACGGGCTTCGCGCTGCTGCTCATGACGCGCATGCTCATGGGCGCCGCTGAGGGTGGTGTCATGCCGATCAGCCAGTCGCTGATTGCCACGGATGTCGACCCGCGCTATCGCGGCCTCGCGATGGGCATTTCCCAGGGCTTCGCCTCGAGCCTCATGGGGTCGTTCGTCGCGCCCGTGCTGCTCGTCGCCTTTGCCGAAGCCTACGGCTGGCGCTCATCGTTCTTTCTTGCGGGCGCACCGGGGCTGCTGCTTGCCCTGCTGATGGCCTGGTTCATCCGCGAGCCGGAATCGATGCGGCCGGCGGCGCCAGCACCGGCGATACGAGCGCACAACAGCCGCCGCGGCTTTGACCTTGCCTCTTATCGCGAGGTACTGCGCGAGCGCAATGTCTGGCTCTGCGCAATTCTTTCGACACTGCTCGTCGCCTATCTCGTCGTGACCTGGGCATTCATGCCCCTCTATCTCACGCAAGTGCGCGGCTTCTCGGACATGACGATGAGCTGGCTCATGGGCTCGCTGGGAATCGCGGCCACGGTTGCCTCCTTCGCGATTCCGGGGTTGTCGGACCGCATCGGCCGCCGCGGGCTCATGATCGTCGTGCCGCTGCTCGCGATCATCCTGCCGCTCGGCGCCATGTACTTCACGGGCCCGGTCTGGATGCTCGGCGCGATTTTCGTCGTCGGCTGGCTGTTCACCGGCACGATGCCTCTCGTCATGTCGACGGTGCCCGCCGAAAGCGTCGACGCGCGTCACATGGCAGGCGCCCTCGGCGTCTGCATGGGCGCCGGCGAGCTGATCGGCGGCGTGCTCGCACCGACAATCGCCGGGGTCGCTGCGGATCTCACGACCCCGCGCGCGCCGCTCTGGATTCTCATGGGCCTCGCGCTTTGCGCCGGAGCAGTCGCCATGGGCGTCCGCGAAACGGCGCCGCGCATCGTGGGCAAAGCCCGCTTGGGAGGAAAAAACAGATGAAGGGACCCGGTACCGAGGATCGCCTCGCCATCTACGAGCTATACGCGCGTTACAGCTGGGCGCTCGACACGGGCGACACCGACGGCTACGTCGCGATGTTCACCGAAGATGGCGAGGCCGTCGAGGAAACACGCGACGGCACGATCGAGGTTCGAAAGGGCCGGCCCGAGATCCGCAAGCTCGTGCTCAAGTTTCACGAACGCAAGGACTTTCCGGGACACCAGCACCAGATGGCGCAGCTCGTCTTCGAGCCCGACCCCGAGGGCCGGAAGGATCACTGGGTCGTGCGCTCTTATGCGTGGGCGACGATCAACCATCCGCCCGCGCCGCCGCATCTGCACTGGTGCGGGCACATCCGCGACGTGGTTGCGAAAGTGGACGGGCAGTGGCTGATCCGCTCGAAGCAGATCATGGGCTGGGCCGGCAAGGTGCTGGCTCGCTTCGACAGGACTTGAGGCGCTCGGGCGCCCGGGAGGCGGTCAGCCGCCGCCGTGGTCCTTGATGTAATTGCGTTGGTACTCTGCCTCGGCGTGCTTCTTCTCTTTGTGCTCTTTGCCCGCGCGCTTGCGCGCCTTGGCAATGTTGCGCTCGCGGCTGGACTCCGTGCTGACGGCGGGCAGCGAGATCAGCTGCTCGATATCCGCGCTGCCGCAGGAGGGACAGTCCGGCGCCTGGCCGAGCTTGACGAGCTCTTCGAAGAAGTGGCCACAAGCATGGCACTTGTAGTCATAGATCGGCATGGGCAAATCATACGCCCGAAAAACGCCGTCGCGCAGCCTCATACAAATCTCGAGATAGCGGGCCTTTGGCCGCCGCTGCCGCGTTGGCCTTGAGATGCGCGGGATTGGCCGTGCCCACAATTGTCGTCGACATGTCCGGATTGCTGATGGTGAACCGCAACATGAATTCCATCGGCGTCATCCCCTGTAGCAGGTCGGCAACCTCGGTCTCGCCCCAGCGCCGCCGTCGAGCGCGGAATCCGGCCTGGAGGAACTCCGGATAGTCGTCGATCACAGTCTCGTCCTTGACGATGACGCCACGCGCAACGCCGCCGCGGATGACGATGCCCGCTCCCGCTTGCGCCGCTTCGTGCATCAGCGCCTCGTGCTCGCGCTCGACGAGTGAAAACGGGATCTGGAAGACATCGAAGACGCCCATCGCGATCTGTCCAGGCAGTTCGGGCAATGTGCCCGACATGCCGATGAAGCGGAGCTTGCCCTCACGCTTCAGCGCTTCGAGCTCGGCGAGCGAGTCGTTCGCCTCGAGCACTTCGCGCGATGGACTGATATGAAACTGCACGACGTCGAGATAGTCCGTACGCATCCGCTTCAGGCTCTGCTCGACGCCGGCGCGGATATTGGCACGCGTGAATGAATGCGGCTTGCGATCCTTGTGCGGCATCTCGGCCGGCTCGACGGGGCAGCCGCATTTGCTCGCGAGAAAGTACTCGGAGCGGCGGCTCGCAATGTGTTGGCCGATGAGCTCCTCGGAGTAGCCGTAGTCGGGTGAGGTATCGATGTAGTTGATGCCGCTGTCGAGAACGCCGTTCAGGATCGCGCTCGCCTCGGCCGGCGAGAGCCGCGGGAAATGGTCGGTGCCGCGGAGCTCCATGGCGCCGTAGCCGAGCTTCGAGACTTCGAGACCCGTGCGACCGAGAATTGCGGTTGGCAGCGCCGCCATCGGGCGCATCTTAGCCTCTTGCCTCTGGATCACAGGTGTAGTACTTTCGCCTACGTTTGTAGGAGAGACAGCCTTGGCATCGCCGAAACTCAGTCGCAGCGAGCTCAAGATCATGGAAGCCCTCTGGCAACTCGGCCCGTCGTCAGTCCGGCAAGTCCAGGACACGTTTCCCGAGAAACGGCGGCCCGCCTATACGACGGTGCAGACGATGATCTATCGGCTCGAGACGAAGAAGGCCGTCAAGCGCACGAGCAAGATCGGCGGCGCGCTGATTTTCGAGGCCCTGGTCACGCGCGATGCGGCGCAGAACCGGTTGCTCGATGAGTTGCTCGAGCTCTTCGGCGGCCGGGCCCAGCCGCTGATGTCGCAGTTGATCGAGTCCGGCAAGCTGACACTCGACGATATCGAGGACGCCAGGAAAGTGCTGCGCAAGTCCGCCAGGAAGGAGTAAGCCCAGATGACAGCGATGCTGATCAACCACCTTTGGCAGTCAACCGTATTCGTGGCTCTCGCCGGCCTGGCCGCGCTCGCCTTGCGCAAGCATGGCGCGCACGTGCGCTACTGGGTCTGGTTCGCGGCTTCGGTCAAATTCCTCGTTCCCTTCTCGGCACTCGCGGCACTTGGGCGGGCGCTCGGCTTTGACCAGGCTGCAACCGTCGATCAGGGATGGGTCAACAGAATCGCCGAGCCGATGACGACGTTCACGACCTATGGCGACGCCGTCACCTCGATCGGCGCGGCGCTGCTCATCGCCTGGACGGCAGGCTCCGCGATCGTGCTCTGTGTGTGGCTGGCCCGGTGGTTGCGTCTGCGCGCGGCCGTGCACGGCACGCGTACGCTCGAGCTCGCGCATCTCGTCGGCCGCTCGATCGAAGTCCGTGAGACCGCCGCGGTCGGTCCGGGCATCGTCGGGTTCTTCAAGCCGGTGCTCGTCGTCCCGAAAGGCATCGTCGAGCAGGTTGCCCCGCAACACCTGCAGCCGGTACTGCAGCACGAGCTCTGCCATTTGCGCCGACAAGACAATCTGATGGCGCTCATGCACATGATTGTCGAGGTCGCATTCTGGTTCCATCCGCTCGTCTGGCTGATCGGCGCCCGCTTGATTGCGGAACGCGAGCGCGCCTGCGACGAGTTCGTCGTCGCGACCGGCACCGCGCCGGAGGCGTATGCCGAGGGCATCATCGAAGTGTGCCGGTTCCACGTTGACGCGGCGCTGCCCTGCGCGGCGGGCATCGGCAGCTCGAAGCTCAAGGCGCGTATCGAAGACATCGTCGCGAACCGGCGGCTGCGACAACTGAGCCGCAATGGATTCGCGGCGCTTGCGGCATCGGCAGCGGTGACCGTGGCAGCGCCCGTTCTCCTGGGCGCATGCGGCATGCTGCCGGAAGCAGCGGAGCCCGCACTGTCGGCCCAATCGGTGCTGTCCGAAGTGCCGGCCGATCCGGCGCCGCCCCCACCGCAAGCGGAACCGGCAGAGCCTTCGCCGGTAGACAGGGCCGACGTCTTGCCGATCGTCCGCGTTCCGCCGTTCTATCCGCCAGAGGCTCTGCGCTCGCGAACCGAGGGCTGGGTGCGCGTTGAATTCACGATCTCGACCACCGGCAGCGTCAAGGACGTCGTCGTCGTCAGGTCGGAACCGCCCGGCGTCTTCGACGAGCCAGCTCTCCAGGCGATTTCACAATGGCGCTACAACCCGCGCGTCGTGAACGGCGTTGCGGTAGAACGCCCAGGCGTTCAAACAGAAATCCGGTTTGAGATGGCGGACTCTGAAACGCCCCCTGCTCGCCCGTAGCCGCGAAGCATCGATGACCGTGCGCAATTCAGCGCATCGTCACGGCTGACGACTACGCGACTATTCGCTGCGCTGCGTGGCGATAATCGCCAGCTCGCGATAAGTCCCCTGCTGCTCCCAGGTTCCCGTGTAACCCTTGGGCACGACGAAGGCCTGGCCCGGCGTGAACTCGTGTTTGGTGCCGTCGGGCTCGGTCAGCACGAGCTTGCCGTTGAGCACTAGCACGAACTCGTCGTACTCGAGCGGTCGATTGCGGTGATCGGTCTTCGCCGGCGTCGACTCGACGACGACGACCTGCAGCTCCGCGCCCTGGAAGAGCCGCGCGATCGTGAACTCGAGCTCGCCCTCGACAAGGATGTCGGTGAAGCCGTCGTTCGGGATCGGCGTGAGCCCGAGGCCCGCCATGTTCTCGGCGTTCATGCGCACGGGCGAGGGGCTCGCGGCGTTTTCCTGCGCTCCCGCCGAAATTGCAGCGGCAAGGCATGTGGCGGCAAGCAGGCACTGAGTCAGTGCAGGACCGCGTACGTTCTTCATAGAGTTGGCTCCACCTTTGTGACTGCGCAATTCATCGCGCTGCAGATGCTCCGCCGCTAGCGCTCGCGCGCAGGGCGAGAATGCCGCCGATGCCTATGCCCAAATGAATGACGAGCAAAGTGACTCCGCGCGGCACTGACCAGCCGTAGCTGAGCGCCATGGAGTCGAGCGGAATCCAGGCGAACAGCTCAAGCGCGACGACCGCGGCAACGAGCGAGCGCGCACTGCCCGGCGTGCGTGTGAACCACAGCATCAGGACGCCGAGCACGAGCCAGGAGAGCGTCACGAACAGCGAGGGCACGAGCACAGCCTGCGTGGCGATGACCGAGCCGAGCTGACCGACCTCTTGCGAGGCCGTCCACACCGCTGCCGCTTGGTCGGGATCGACGACGCGCAGCACCGTCAGGCCGCCGCCTTCGAGCACGTAGAGAATGCCGACGATCCAGAGCCACCATTTGAGTCCACGCATGGTTGTCTTCCCCCGAAGTTGTCGCTCGACGCGCTGGCGAGCCAGCGCAGACCGTACGCCGGGTGTCACGGCGGGTCAAACGTGCAAGCTCAACGTCATTCTCAGCAGGCATTGCCGGTATTCCTAAAGTCGATGTCGCGATTCTGTCGATTTCGGCTTTCTCATCGAAACCCGCCGGCCTTAAGATGCCGCTTCTCAGCGCCCCCGGACGGGGACGCCTGCGCTCCCGGAGGGCACGCACGCGATGAAAGTCGGCTTTATCGGCCTCGGCATGCAGGGCAAGTACATGGCCGTCAATCTTGCCGCGGCGGGCTACGATCTCATGGTCTTCGACGCGCGTCCGGAACCGCTCAAGGAGCTCAAGGCGGCTGGCGCGAAGATTGCCGCCTCCAACGCCGAAGTCGCGGCGCACTCCGAGGTCGTGCAGGTCTGTGTCCTCAACGATGCCCAGGTGGAAGCTGTCGTCGCGGGCCCCAAGGGGCTGCTCGAGACGGCGAAGCCCGGCACGATCGTCGTGATTCACAGCACGATCGAGCCGGCGACGATCCAGAGGCTCGCACCGATCGCCGCGGCGAAAAAGGTCGAACTCATCGACGTGCCCGTCAGCGGCAGCGAGAAGGGCGCCAAGGCGAGGACGATGTCGTTCATGGTCGGCGGCTCAAAGGCCGCGCTCGAGAAATGCCGGCCGCTATTTCAGACTTCGGGACCCAAGATCTCGCACGTCGGCGAGCTCGGCGCGGGAATGCGCGCGAAGCTCGCCCATCAGATCATCATCTCGATCAACATGCTGGCGGCCTACGAGGGCATGCGCGTCGGCGTCGAGTCGGGCCTCGATCCGAAGATCCTCGAGAAAGTCATCAGAGAAGGGCTCGCGCAGAGCTGGATCGCGGACCACTGGTCGGACCTGAAATTCGGGCCACACTCGCAGATGGTGTTCTACAAGGACCTGCAGCTCGGACTGAAGCTGGCCGAAGAGCTCGGCGTCTCCGTACCGGGCGCCGGCCTGGCACAAAGCCTGCTGGCGAAGATCGTGCCGTGAGCGAGCCGTCCGCAAGCGCAACGTATCGGGTGAGTGCATGCAACGCATGAGCGGAGCGGCAAACGACCTCGTCGACACCGCCAACGGCGAGATCAGCCGCGAGATCTTCGTCAACGAGTCGATCTACGCGGAAGAGAAGGAGCGCATCTTCACCCGCGCCTGGCTCTACGTCGGGCACGAGAGCCAGATCCGGAACAACGGTGACTTCTTCGTCTCGAAGATGGGCGAGGAGTCGGTGATTCTCACCCGCGACTTCGCCGGCAAGGTCCATGTCTTTCTCAACAGCTGCGCGCATCGCGGCATGAGGGTCTGCCGTTACGACCAGGGCAACACCAAGGCATTCCGCTGCCCCTATCACTCGTGGACTTACAAGACGGACGGCACACTGCTCGGCGTGCAGGATTACGAGAACGCCTATCAGCCACCGTTCGACAAATCCCAATGGGGGCTTATGGAAGTCGCCCAGCTTGCCAACTACATGGGAACGATCTGGGCTACATGGGACAAGGATGCGCCCCCGTTCGAGGAGTACCTCGGCGGCGCCAGATTCGGTTTCGACCAGGGTCTCTGCGCCTGGGACGGCGGCGACGGCGGCACGGAGCTGCTCGGCACCGTGCAGAAGTGGCGCGTCCCCTGCAACTGGAAATTCATTGCCGAGAATTTCGCCGGCGACTGGCTGCACGGCGTGAGCCACCGCTCCGTCGACATGGTGCGCCTCGGCCCGAGCGGCGAAGTCGGCCGGCGCGACGACTTCGGGCAGCTCGTCGTGACGGCCTGTCCCGAGGGCCACGGTATGCTCTACAGCGTCTATCCCAACCAGGACGTCCGCACCGAGTACGCCATGTCGAAGGTGACGTCCGAATACTTCCAGGAATGCTGGCGTCGCCGCCTCGAGAACCGCGGCGAGCTCGCCGGCACCTGCCCGCTCGTCGGCACGATTTTCCCGAACATGTCCTTCCACGCGCAGCAGCCGCGCACGCTGCTCGTCTCGCATCCGAAGGGCGCGAACGAGACCGAAATGTGGCGAACCTATTTCGTGGACAAGGACGCGCCCGCGGAAGTGAAACAATTCCTGCGCGAGTACTACATGCGCTACTCCGGTCCGGCAGGGATGACCGAGCAGGACGACATGGAGAACTGGAACTACGCGCACGCCGCGAGCAGTGGCACGATCGCGCGCCGGCGCCGCTACCACTACAAGGCCGGCCTCGGCGCCGGCGGCACGCACAAGGTGATTCCCGGCGTCGTGACCGAGCAGCCGATCACGAGCGAGCAAAACCCGCGCTTCTTCTACAAGCGCTGGGCCGACTACATGGACACGCAGAGCTGGGACGAATTGCTCGCTGCGCGAAAAGCAAAAGCCTGAGAGCATCGCCGTGACTGATTCAAGCCTCTCTGCGGAGCGCCTCTCCTATCTCTCGCTGATGCGGGAGATCGAAGACTTCTTCTACGACGAAGCCGACCTTCTCGACGAGCGCGAGTACGACCAGTGGCTCGACCTGCTCACGGAGGACATCGTCTACTGGATGCCGATGCGCAGGAACGTCTCCTGGCACAACCGTGACCAGGACATCACGGCCGAGAACGACATGGCCTGGATGCACGACGACAAGGAGACCCTGCGCAAGCGCGTGAAGCAGATCCAGACCGGCGTCCACTGGGCCGACGAACCCGTGTCCCGCGTATCGCACCTGATCACGAACATTCGCCTGGCGAATCCGATCACATCCCTCGGCGAAGGCGAGAAGGCTCTGACGAAATGCCGCTTCATCGTCTACCGCAACCGCGTCGAGGACGAAACCGATTTTCTCGTCGGCCGCCGCGAGGACACGCTGCTCAGGACCAGCGGGAAGTTGAAAATCGCGCGCCGCAAGATCATCCTCGACCAGAGCGTGCTGCTCGCCAAGAACCTGACGATGTTTTTCTAACCGGGCTGCCCGGCAGTCGCCGAGCCTTCGAGCCATGCCTTGCCCTCGGTGTAGAGTCGCTCGACGTCAGGCCCTTTGAGCCCGGGCATGTTCACCTTCACGTTGTAGCCAATTTGCGTCTGCAGATACGCCAGGTGCCGGTACCCCTCCGGGAAGCGGCCGAGCAGAGCGGCATCGAGCTTGAGCGTAGCGGAAGGATCGACCGGGTCGATCCGATCCTTCTCGTAGATCGGCTGCCGGCGAACGAAGCCCCAGGCGCCGCGGCGCTTCTCGAGGAAGTCGTAGAACCGGCCGGTGCAGACGACGTCGCAGAGCACGTCGTGCACGAGTGCGCGCTGGCCGATCGTCATCTTCGTCTGCGCGATCGCGCGATTGCCGACGATGTCTGCCGTATGCGCGCCATGCATATGAATGATGCTGACGCCCTTTTCCCAGCCCTTGCGCCGCCCCTCGACGAATTGCTTCGCGGGCGCCTGGAACCAGGTCGCCGACATGAAGCCGTCCTCGTGCCAGAGCGCCGCGAACCGGTCCCAGTCGCCGGCGTCGCTGTAGATCACCCATTGATCGACGATCTCGCGGATCGCCTGCTTGTCGGCTGACGGAGTTGCTGGCGCGGACATGGCGCTCCTCGCGGTTACCGGAGTGCGACCTATGGTACCTTCGCGTTGCGATCGAAGAAGAATTCAGAGGGAGGAATCGCGCCAATGATTGCAGTGATAGGAGCCACGGGACAGACAGGCAGCGCCACCGTGAAGGAGCTCATCGCTCTCGGCGAGGATCCGCTCTGCATCGTGCGCAATGCCGACAAGGCCAAGGCCGTGCTGGGACCGCATGCCCGCGTCGCAGTCGCGGAGATCACGGACCGGCCCGCGCTCACGAAAGCGCTTGCCGGTGTCAAGCGCTTGTTCATCGTCACGGGCCACAACCCGCAGTCGGGCGAGCAGCAGATCGGCATCCTCGAAGCCGCCGAGGCCGCCGGGGTCGAGTTCGTCGTCAAGGTATCGGGCGGCCGCGATATCGTGGGCCCCAATGTCGAATCGGTCGTCGGGCGCGGTCATTACGCCGTCGAAGAGCGGATGAAGCGCGGCAAGTTCTCCTGGTGCGTCCTGAGCCCCGGCCTATTCATGCAGAACATGCTGGGGCAGGCGGCTTCGATCAAGGAAAAGAGCACGATCGGTCAGCCCTATTCGGCCGATTTTCCGCTGGCATTCGTCGACGTGCGCGACACAGGCGCGGTCGGGGCACGCGTCCTGCGCGATCCTGCCAAGCACTCAGGCAAGGTCTACACGTTCACGGGCTCGGTGACGAACTTCGAGTCATTCGCCAAAGACTTCACCGCTGTGCTCGGCAAGCCCGTGGCCTACGTGGGCGTGACGATCGACCAGGCCGAGGCCGCGATGAAGGCGCGCAACATGCCGGACTGGCTCGTCGCGCATCTCGTCGCCATCGCGCGTGCCGGCAACAAGGGCGCGTTCTCGAAGGAGAACACGCAGACGGTTCGGGACATCGTCGGCCGCGCGCCGTTCACGACGCGGCAGTTCGTCGAGGCGCACAAGGGCGCGTTCGTCTGACGCTGCGCAGCGCCTAGCGCGCCCCCTGCGGCGCGGTGGCGACGCGATTCCCGCTGAACGTCCCGAACCAGTAGCGGCCGGCCGCCGGCAGCACCATCGTGGCGTTGCTGAATCCCGGGATCGCCGGTGTCTCGACGAGCACGCGGTGCGCCATCGTTGCCGGATCGACCGAGATCGCGATCGTTCCCCGCGGGCAGGTCGCGAGCCGCTCGAGCGAGTGCTCGGGGCCCGGCGGGCCGCCGCACTCGGGCACGTCGTTCTTCATGCCGGCCGTGAGCAGCCGGCCGTCGGGGCCCATGTGCACGTTGTCGGGCGTGATCGGCAATTGCACCGTCGTCCTGAGCTGCCGCAGGGGATTCGTGTTCGAGAAGGCGACGATCGTCTGGAAGCCCGAGGAGACTACGTAGATCTCGCGACCGTCGGCAGAAACTTCGATGCCGTTATTGCCCGGCAGCTCGCTGCCGCCGAGCACGGTGAAGCCGGCGTCGCCGGGCGACCATTTCACGACGGAGCCCGTCGGCCGCATCGCGACCGAGTCGGCGAAGGTCTTGCCCGGCATCATGAGAATCGTCGCGACCATGCCGCCGTCGGCGAAAGACGCCACGCTGTTGGCCGCAAGACCTTCGGGCAGCAGCACGCAACCTTTCCAGGTGAGCGTCGGCCGCGCACCCGAGGCATCGACGTCGAAAACCTCGATCGCCTCGCGAGCGCCATGGCCGACGACGTAAAGCGTCGACCGACCGCCCGTGCCCGCTCGGATGTTGAGCCCGTGCGATTCGAACTCGCCTGATGTCGGCGGCGAGCTGCACCGCGGGAACATCGCGTTGTCGTGACGCACGGCAGTCGGCAGCGCGCTCCATGCGCGGCTTGTCGAGTCGATAAGATAGAAGCCCGAGCCGGCCGCCATGCCGCTGGAGACGATCCAGTTCGTGGCCGGCACGAGGACCAGGTCCTCTGGGTTGGTCAGGCCGCAGGCGAACTCTACATTGCCCACGGGATCGCACGCCTCCTGGGCAGCGGCCGGCAATACCCCCACGCCCAGAGCCGTAGCCGACAGGACGAACAGCAATCTCATGTTTTGCATGGCTTCTCCTCCGAAAGACCAGGCGCCTGACTCGGCGCACCTCATTGATCGAGCAGTCCCGCTAGCGCAGATCGCAGAACTTCCGACGCGGGCTGCGCATAATTCATTTGAATGAGACAGGGGCCGATCGCCGGAAAGGTGTCACAACAGGGCTGCGTGATCAGGAAATCGATTGACGCTCCGGCTTGCACATTACTACATGCCGAGATCGCTGCAGGTCCACTCAACCAGTATCGAACGTATTCGTCCACTTCATGCGGCTCGCCCTGGAACACCGGGCTCCCGCGGTCCGGAGTCCATGGGTCAATGCGCACCTGCGAATTCACGTGAATCACCACAATGCCGAAACGGAGCTGCTCTTCCGCCCCGACTTCGTCAGCGTATACCCGCTGCAGCAGAGCAGGATCGCCGCCCGCAGCTTCCGTGTGCAGCAACGCGCTTTCGCAACGAACGAAACGTCCGCGGACCAGCGTCTCGTGGGCTGGCGGAACACAGGCCGCGTAGGCGTTCGATGCCACAATCGCCGCAGCCGCGAAGGCCACGGCCCGAATTTGCATGTCACGAATCATAGGACCTCCGATTCGATCGACCCTTCCTCTACTCGAAATCGAATACGTCTTCCTCTTCCGGTCGTTGCATGCCCCCTTCGTGATACCGCTCCCAGATCTCCGCCCAGGGCCGGTCGAAGATATCGGGAATCGTGTACTCGAAGGTAGTTCCCGGCGTCAGCGGCGTCGCCTGGCCGTCGAGCGGAAAGATGCTCGCGACGCACTCGATAATCTCGAAGGGCTCGCCCTCGTTGAGCGCGCCGACGCGGTCGAGCGTGTGCACGATGCGCACGGGGTCGACGAGCGCTTCCTCGTCGTAGAGCACGGTCTCGTGCTTGAGACCGATGAGCGCGCCGCTCTCGTCGCGCCGCGCCGTGTAGATTTCGACCGACTGCAGTGAGCTCGAGAACTCGAAGCTGCCGTGGTTGATCCAGCCCTGGATGTTCGAGGTCCAGGTGATCAAGGCTTCGCCGTCCCAGAAGCCGATCGTGTCGCCGAACCACTGCGGCACGCCGGGTCCGAGCTTCGGCACGGGACCCGTCGTCTCGTCGAACTCGCGGCCGATGTGGATCTGCGTGAACAGCGTCTTCGCCGCGATGCGCAGGTCGAGGATGAGATCCGGCGTCATGATCAGGTTCATGCTCGCGCCGCCGTACTGCGCGAAGCGGCGCATGAAGCCTTCGGGCCAGCAATACGAGCCCGGCCACTGCGGCGCGCTCGAGCCCGAGTAGTGATACATCTGCTGCACGAAACGGCGCTGGTATTCGGGCGTCAGCAGCGTGAGGTAAGTGGGGATCTGCGTGATCGCGCCGTTGTACCAGCTCGAGCGCTTGTCGCGCTGGCGGTAATAGCGGCCGCTCCAGTCGGGCAGCGTCGCCTGCGTGTAGACCGTCGGGCCGCCGCGGCTCTGCGCTTCGGCCATCAGCGCCTCGTAGTGCGCCTTCGCCGTCCGGAATTCGTAGGGGCTGACAATCTGCTCGCGCGGGTAGTCGCGCTCGCAGAAGCCCCAGGCGGCCGTGCGCGGCGGGTCGTCGCCGATCAGCGGCACCTCGTAGGCGCCCCAGATCTGCTCGAGGCCGACGGCCGAGTTGCAGCGGTAATAGCGCGGGTCGAACCAGAGCGCTTCGTCCTGGTAGAAATCCTTCGTCGAAAAGATGTCGACGGGCAGCGGCGTGACGCCCTCGGGCACGACGCCGTCGCGCGCGGCGAAAATCGGCGGGTACTCGGGCGGCACGCCGGCGCCGGTCCAATAGCCCTTGCCTTCGGAGCCGACGATGTCGGCGGGGACGAGGGGATCGGGCGCGCCGCGGCCGACACTCTGCATCCCTGGTCCCGATGCGGCTGGCGATTCCGGTTCTGCAGGTGTACAGCCGCAGGCAACGAGCAAGGACGCGGCGACGACAACGGGCGCTCTGAGTATTGCCATGCTTGCGTCCACCCCGCGAACGCGATGCTAGAACCCGGTCACTACACGCACCGGCATGCTATTCGGCCGTCACCGGCCAGTCCTTCTGGATCTGCGCCAGCCCGCCTTCGACAATCCGGCGCAGCACCGCAAGGTCTACATCTGCCAGCTTGTTGACATACAGACACTGCTTGAGGCCGCCCTTGTGCTTGCCAAGCGCATCGAGAAGCTTCTCCTTGCCCGGAAAGTCCGCGACGTAGAGCACCTGACTGCCCTTGCGAGGACTGAAGCCGACGGCGCAGACCGAGCCCGAATGCCCGCTGGCATAGGTGTAGTGATAGGCCCCGAAACCGATGATCGTGGGACCCCACATCTTCGCCTTCCAGCCGGTGACGTCCTTGAACAGCTTCAGCAGGACCTTGGCGTCAGCGCGGCGGACCTCGTTGTCCACGGAGTCGATGAAACTAGCGACGCTGACTTTGGTGGGCGCTGTCTTTATCTTCTTTTTCGCCATGGAGCCAGTGTACGCGACCCCACTCTAGTACTCGATCTCTCCCGGCACCGGATTGACGACGTGCCGGCGCGAACGAAAGCGCCAGCCGTCCGCGGTCCGGACGTATTCGTCGTAGTAGATGCCGAGCTGGCCTTCGACTTCCGCGCTCAGGGTCCGGCCCTGGCTCGATGGATAGATCGCATAGGACTTGCCGCGCGCGCCGTCGGCGGCCGGCTCGATCACGAGGCTCTCGGCGAGGTGAAGAATGTAGGCGCTCGGCGGCGTCCGGCGCGAATCGCAACTCGGACCGCCCGCCAGCGCGATCAGCGCCTCGCGACCCTCGATCGTGCGCGGAATGCCGTCGCCCTGGTCGATGACGAAGCGGCCGTCGTCCACGAAGAGGTCGGCGAAGTCCCGGCCGCCGTTACCGCAGTAGTCGAGCGCGAAATTCAGGCGGTTCACGAGCTGCTGGATCTCGATGTAGTCGGATGGCGTCAGCGTCGCGGCCGGTTGTGCCTGGACGGGCGCGTGCACTGTCGCGAAGCAGGCGAGAACGGTAATCCCGACTCGACCCTTAGACCACACTGTTACAGCTTGCAGCATCGACAATGATTGGAACCAAAGGAACCCTGTCAGACGCTATCACGCTCTGCAGATAATCGTCGAGATCGAAGAAGGAGAAGCGCCAGGAAGGCGGCGAGACCGAAATCGGCCATCATGCAGAACCCGGGCCACCACTCGGGCACGCCGGGATTCGTCACGAGCAATTCGTGGCCGGCGTCGAACAGTCCGTGCGCCGCCAGGCCGGCGACGACGATCCACGAGCTGACTTTGAATCCGAGCACGGCAACGAGCACGAACACGCCCATTACGAGCAATTCGACGATCAACGCCTGCGCAGAGCCTCCCACGACGGCGAACAGCACGTAGTAGAGAGCAACGACAACCACGACCGTCGGATAGAACGCCCGGTCGCGATCGAAGCCCGTCCACCGCGCGAAGGCGGAGACTGCAAGCCCGACAGCGACACCGATGACGTATTCCATGTGAACCTCTCCTTGTATTCGAGTGATGGGGCCAGTGTGACAGCCGGACCGGGGCTGCACTTGAACGGAGGGGCTGAATGAAACGGGTGTACGCTTGAGCCCCGATGAGCGAGCCCGTGAGCAACGCGCGTTACTTCCCCTGGGATGGCGGCGCGATCTTTGTCGGGACCGCCGGCGTACTACCCGCGCACGCGCATCAGGCGATTCAGATCTGCTTCCTGTTCGACGGCCGGATTCGACTGCGCCCCGGCGATGCCGGCCCGTGGACCGACTGCGACCTGGGACTGGTCCCCTCGCGGCACTCCCACAGCATGGATGGCTTGCGTACCGTCCCCGGCGCAACCTTGTTCGTCGAGCCGGAGACTCGCGAAGGGCGCATTCTCACCGAGCGTCATTTGCGCTCCGGAATTACGGGTCTCGACCGGGCACCCGTCGAGCCCGTGGTGCGTGAGCTGCGTGCGGCAGCGCTCGAACGGCTCAACCGCACGCGAATCGTCGATCTTGCACGTCAACTCGTGCAGCACCTGACGCAACACGTCGAGCCATCAGTAACGAGCGACGAGCGAATCGTGCGCGCGGTGAAGTACGTGAACGAGCATCTGTCCGCGCCGCTCACGCTCAATGAGGTTGCGCGCGTCGCGTACCTGTCGCCGAGCCGTTTCCGGCATCTGTTCGCCGCACAGACCGGGATGGGCTTGCGGCAATACGTCCTCTGGCGGCGGTTCGTCAGCGTCTGGGAGCACCGGATGAACGGCGCGTCGCTCTCGACTGCCGCCCATGCCGCGGGCTTTGCTGACTCGGCCCACCTGGCGCGGACGAGTCGCCGTATGTTCGGGATCCCGCCATCGGCGCTGGATATATCGGCGCCGCAAGAATAGCCGTTTCGTTCAAGTCGTCGCGATGGGCCGGCTCTACATTGGGCCCGCAATCTAATTCAATCCGGCAGGAGAGACGACATGAATACAGCAGAACAGATCGAGTGTGCTTGCAATCCCTGCTCCGGCGTGGGCTGCGCGTGCGGCTGTCAGAGCGCCGGCACGAGGATCGCGTGCGCCTGCGGCCCGAATTGCGGCTGCGAGGGTGAATGCGCGTGTCAGCGACCTAGCGCAGCAAGCGCAGCGCGTGGCGCTTCAGCCTGCGCACCATAGGCAGCAAGGTCGTGGCGCTGACGACGCCGACGCCAAGCAGCAACGCCACGACCACGATGTCCCACAACGGACGCCGCTGCAGCAGGAAGGCAAAGTCGAGACCGTGCAGGCCGTAGTAACCCCAGCGGTTGGCGCGGTCGAGCGATTCGAGCTTCAGGATCTGGCCGTGCGACGGCGTCAGGTAGAGCCAGGTGCCGCGCGAATCGTCGAACTCGACACGGAGCGCCGGCAGGGTTTTCACCGGCTTCGGCAGGCCCAGATCGAACGACGTGAGGCCGTCGTAGTAGTAAGCGTCGTGGTCGTCGAGCCTCGTGACCGAGATCGCGTTCGCCGCCGGCATCGCGCGACGCGCCGCTTCGAGCATGGCCTCGTCGGAGAAACGCTCGAAGGCGCCAGCCGGGGGATTCGCAGCCGCGACGAGCCGGTGCTCGTGCTCGAGCGTAGCCGTGAGGAAATCGAGGACGCTCTTCGAGCGCCAGGCCGCGAGTTCGTCGGGCGTCGGCTCGCGATACGCCAGATAATACGACTCGCCGGCGAAGGAGATCAGCTCGAGCTCCTTGACGGGAAACTCATCCGCGATCGTAGCCGCTGCGCCCTGCACCCCCTCGAGCGACAGCGGCGCAAAATCGATGCGAGGGCCCTCGCCCTGCACCGAGCGCGCGCCGACGGCGATCTGTTCCGGCGTGTACAACGTCTCGCGAATGCCGGGCACGACGTTGAGCGAAGCAACGCCGCTGAACGCCCAGGTCAGCACGAGCAGGCTGAAGATCAATCCCGCGTAGTGATGCCACTTCATGAGACCTGTGTACGGCGAACGCGAGTCCTTGCCGCGGTGGCGGAAGCGCGGCGTCAGTGCGAAGCGCACGATGCCGAGCACCACGCCGAGCACGCACATGACGAGAGCCGACCACGACAGCGTTTTCAGCAGCCCGCTCCACCACGCCTCCTGGCGGAAAAAGAACAGCGTGTGCAGCAGATAGCCGCCGAAACCGAGAACGCGCGTCGCGCGATCCGTCTTCATGACGGCTTCGCCCGTGTTGACCGAGACGTAGTAGACCGTGCGCGCGGCGTCGTTCAGGGCGATGCGGTGCATCGGCATATGCGTCTGCAGCGCCGGGCTGTGCGTGAATAGATCGGGGCCCGTGATCAGGCCCGCATAGCTCATCGCGGTCGCCGCTTCGGGCACGCTGCCGCGCAGCCACTCCAGCGCCTCGTTGGCGTCGAAGCCGTCGAACACTTCGCCCGTGTCGGCATAGACCAGCGTCCAGCGGCCGAAGACGCGTCCCGTGTTGATGCGATAGACGGGCCGGTCGCCCTGCATCGACACGCGCATCCGGAACGGCTCGCCGTCGACGCTTCGGGCAGCCTCCGCCGGCGACACGCGAATCGCCTCGACGGCCAACGGCGATAATCTCGCGAGCCGCTCGCCCGCCGTGAGATGCGGCAGCCCGACGTAGAGGAGCACGATGCCCGACACGACCCAGGCGACGAACATCAACCCGATGACGATCCCCATCCACCGATGGGTGAACATCAGCAGGATTCGCCAGTTCAGGAGTCTGATACGCACTCGATGGACCGCACGGCACCGAGCGCGACCGTCGCGCTCAAGGCCGGCACATCGGCTCTACGGCGGTCCGTCCAGGACACGCTGCATATAGCTCCTGAACGGGCGGCTTATGAATGCCATGACCGTCGTGTTTCCGTCCAAGGCACGAATATGCTGCTGGATGATCGGCTCGCGCGCCTCCCAAGCCTCCCGCGACACCGTTCCGGATTGGTATAGAAAGTAGAAAGCCTCCCAGAGCCTGAAAGTGGCCAGCTGAAAATAGGCGGCTTGCTCGAACTCCGAAGGTTCGAGCTCGATGGGGTGCTGCATGGCCCGGGTGTATAGCTCCAGCAGGACCCTGTCCTTCCCCAGATCGTGAATCATCCCGATCTCCAGGGCAGCGAGTTCCTGGTAGGACGTAGCCTGAGCAGCTTTCGAACTGCTCCTGATCTGCAGTCCGACAAATACGAGCGATATGACGACTGCGCAGCTCGCCACGATCTCGGCTACCTCTGCCCAATCCGACAGTCGAAATTTCATTGAGTACGTCCCCTGAACACGACTTTCTCTGAAGTCTACTCGCGCACGAGCACGATCATCACTATCGACTTCGATGGCATTGCCACATGCAGCGTCGCCTCACTCACGGACGCGCCGTCGAACGCCCGCGGCATGACCTGTTCGGGCGCGTCGAAGCTGTTGTACGAATCCATCGCCGGAGCCGTCAGGATTTCCGCGGACTCAACGTTCAGCGGAGCTTCTTCGATCACGAGCGCGACTTCCGCCTCCTCGTCAGGATCGAGATTCGCAAGACTCAGGTAGTACTTCCCGTCCGGGCCGCGCGCCGCCGTCGCGCTCACCACCGGCACGCTGTACTCGCCGAGCGCATAGGCCGGCGGATCATCGAGGTCCACAGGCACGTAAGTCGCATCCTGAAATGGAATGTACATCTCGAACAGGCGATACGTCGGCGTCAGAACGATTTGCTCGCCTTCGGTCAGGATCATCGCCTGCAGCACGTTGACCGTCTGCGCGATGTTCGCCATGCGCAGGCGCGCCGCATGCCGGTGGAACACGTGGAAATGCAGCGCCGCGACCATCGCGTCGCGCAGCGTGTTCTGCTGCCACAGCGCGCTCGCGCCTGGTGTCGGGTCGTACCAGGTTCCCCATTCGTCGAGATAGATGCCGATGCTGTTGTCCGGATCGTTCGCAGCGAGCAGCGCTTCCTGCGCCGCGATGTGGCTCTCGACGCGCAGCGCCCGCGCCAGCGTCGAGATCCACTGCTCCTCGGGGAAGCCCGTCGCATTGCCCTTGCGCGCCCAGACACCGGTCGGCGTCGTGTAGTAGTGATGGCTGATGCCGTCGATGTTCTCTTCGATCAGCGAGAGCGCCTCGGTCCAGTCGGTACGCGCGTCGTAGCCGCCGCTCGCGACCTTGAGCAGCCGTTGGCCGGGCGCCTGGAGGAACTCGGCCGTCTGCTTGTAGAGGTTTACGTAGTGCTCGGGCGTCATCTGCCCGCCGCAGCCCCAGGATTCGTTGCCGACGCCGAAGAAGGGCACGCGCCAGGGCTCTTCGCGTCCGTTCGCCCGCCGCTCGTCCGCGAGCGTCGAACGCGAGGGCGAGGTCATGTACTCGAGCCACTCGACCATCTCGCGCGCCGAGCCCGTGCCGAGGTTGCCCGCGACGTAGGCGTCAGCCCCCGTGGCCTCGAGCAGCGCGAAGAACTCGTGCGTGCCGAAAGCGTTCGTTTCCTCGACGCCGCCCCAGCTCATGTTGATCGTGACGGGGCGGTCCTCCGGCTTGCCGATACCCGTGCGCCAGTGGTATTCGTCGGCATAGCAGCCGCCGGGCCAGCGAATGACGGGGATCTGAAGCGCCCTCAGGGCCTCGAGGACGTCGGTGCGCAGGCCATTCCGGTTCGGGATCGGCGAGTCGGGCCCGACCCAGACGCCGTCGTAGACGGCGCGGCCGAGGTGCTCGAGGAAGTGGCCGTAGAGATAGCGGCTGATTTGCGGACCCGGGTCGAAGCCGCGGATCGTGCCGCTGACTTCGGCGGCGCGGACGGCGACACTACCGAGTGCCAGGAAGGCAGCGAACAAGGCGGCCAAGGCGTGCGAGCCACGCCCGCGTCTCGGGACGATCCGGTATCTCATGCTGTCGGTCTCCTCCGAAGAGTCGCGTGACCCCTCCGCGGAGGGATTTTGCACCAAGTCGGCGCCGAACCCCTCAGCGGTGTCGCCGCCGATCCCGCCTTCTCCCGCCACCCGATCAGCGCGCTCACTCGCCGCCGGCTGCACCCTCTTCGCCGACCCCAGCAGCGCGATCACGGAAAGTGTTGAACAACGATTCGTCGCTCGGCACACAACGGTCCTCCAGAATGCCGGACCAGCCGCCGATCGCCATTTTTTCCTTGGGAATCAGCGCCCAGACCTTTGGGCTCGAATCCCAGGGCGCGGTATAGATTGCGGGATCGATCAGGCGCAGCTGCACGCGCAGTCGGTTCGGGCTCGGCCGCTCCCAGCGCTCCTCGAGCACTGCCTGGTCGCTGATCGGGAAGCCGTACTGATCGAGCCACTGCCGATCATCAAAACCTGTCGAGGTGACGACGAGCGTGTCGCCCTCCCAGCGACCGACCGAGTAGCCGTTGAAGCGCGGCAGGTAATCCTCGACATTCGGGATCCCACGACCGTCCATCCAGATGTCGCGAAAGTCCCAGGTCCACTCGAAGAGCTGCACCATGCGGTCGCTGGTCTGCACGATCTCCATTGCCGCGCCGATGCCAGCGAAGGTGATGAGTCGCGCGAGACCTAGCGGCTCGCAACGCATCTCGGGATCGTTGCCGAAGGCCGGCAGCACGGCGCGTCGGTAGCCCGCATGAATCTCGGCGCGGCGCGCGGCCTCGGGGGTGCCGAGCTCGATGCCGCGCGAAGGACGGTTCTCGTCGAAGCGCCGCTGGCCCTCCTCGGTCAGCGGCGGCGTCTCGCCGAAGAAACCGTAGCCGGGCCAAGTCGCCGGATCGCGGCACTCCGGGCAGGGCGTGAGTTGATACTGATCGGGCGAACGGCTCCACAAGCCGCTGAAATCGCGCTTGTCGTATTCGCGCGTGTCGGTGTCAGATGGGCCGGAGCCCCCGCGACCGCCGCCGCGGCCGAAACCCGCACCCGGAAGCTGCGGCTGGGCGGCGACCGTAAGCGCCGCGAGCAGGAGGGCTCCGCCGGTGAGCGCGACAAGGACACTTTTCATCTCAGTTCGCCTCCTCGCCGGGCAGCACGGCGTCGCCCGTCGGCTGCAGGCCACCTGGCACGCCATCGAGATCGGTGGCACCGGGACCGGCAAAGCCGCCGCCGATCGCCTCGCCGGCCTCGTTCTCCATGCGCATGACGATCGCGCTGAAACCGCCCGCTCGCGACGTACCGAGCGAGAGCTTGACGCGGGTCCCCGGCGCGAGCGCGTCCACGGTCCGCTTGCGAGTCCAGCCCTGGCGCGCCATCGTCGAGGGATTGGAGAGGATCTCGGCGACCCAGTGTTCGACTTCGCCGTCGCCGACCATGCGGTCGAAGGTCATCGTCGGATGCGGGTTCAGGTAGTTGAACTGCGTGACCGTGGCCCAGGTGGTCCAGAGGTTCGCCGTGTCGTAGGAGATGGCGCTGCCGTGGTGCGCGAAGGCCCCGCCGGCGGCGATCAGCACCGCTGCGAGGAGAACGCGGGCGCGGCCCGAGCTGCGTCGCGACATTCCGGTCAGCCTTTTCATTCAGAGCTCCCGAGATCGCGATAGATCGCTTCGATGAAGGCATCGGTCGTCCACGGCCCCGTGCTCGCGCCGAAGACACCCGAGTAGTCGAGCGCCGGCCGGCTCGCGATGACCTCGGCGAGCGAGTCGCCCGCGTCGACTGCACTGCGGATCCGGTCGCGGATGATCGTCAGCATGTCGCGATATTCGGCGACGTCGGTCTCGTCGTAGAGACGGCCGTGGCCGGGTATGACGACCGTGCCACCCTGCGCGCGCGTCTCGGCGACAGTGATGTCGAGGATTCGGTTGAGCGCGTCAATGAGACCCCCGACGGAGCCGCCCTGTGCCGGATCGAAGCTCGGGAAGCTCGTCGTCGAAACGGCGCCGCCGGCACTGATCACGTCCGAGCCGCGGAAGAAGACGATCGAATCGCCGTCGGTATGCGCCGCCGGGACGTGGATGATCTCGATCGCCTCGCCGTTGAAGTAGATCTGCTTCGACGCGCCGTAGAACGTATCCATGACGAGATTGCCGGCATCGGCGCCCGCTTCGATGAGCCGCAGCCCGACGTTTTCGTGCGCGAGCACCGCCGCGCGCTGGATCGGCTCGTCCGACAGCAGCACGTTGCCGCCCGTGTGGTCGGCATGGAAGTGCGTCGCAACGACGTAGCGAACGGGCCTGTTTCCCGCGAGCCTGCGGATCTCTTCGCGGACGGCGGGAGCCATTTCGGCCGTGCCCGTGTCGACGACGAGCACGCCCTCGTCGCCGATCTGCACGGTGACGTTGCCGCCGGCGCCGAAAATCGCCCAGACGCGACCCTTCACGTGCATTGAGCGGACATCTTGCGTGCCGGCCTCGCGCGAGGGCGTGGCTGCCGCAGTCATGGCGACCGGCACGCCCGCCGGGGCTGCGACGACGGCGCGCCCGCCGCCGGCCTCGAGGCTCGCGGCGAACTCCGGATACATCGACGCCGTGCCCGCGGAGATCGCCCAGCGCGGCAGCGAGTACTTGGCCGCGAACTCGTCGAGGAGCTCGTTCTCGCCGGGCAAGTAGTGCGGCACGTAGCCCCGCTCGGCCGTCGTCTCCTCGGCCGGGAAGCACTTGTAGAAGACGGGGCCGTCGTTGCGAGCGAAAGGATCGCCGATCGCGGCTGCCGGTCGCGTGGTCGGCAGGTACTCCGTCGTGCGCACGAAGGGCTCGGTGAAATAGACGGGATCATCGACGATCGTCGTCACGAGCAGGTAGTCGTCGAAGCGCGTGAAGTACTCGAGCATGCGCGCGCGCTCGCTGGTCGGCGTGCCGTTGCGGCGCAGCCAACCGGGCTTCATGTGCGAGGTCTCGACGACAAGCGTGTCGCCTTCCCAGTGGCCCGTAGAGAAGCCCGTGAAGGTGTGGAGCGCCTCGGCCGGGGGATGCGGCCGTCCATCCATCCAGACAATGCGGTCGATGCCGAACGTGCCGTCGAGCCGGATCGCCTCGACGACGCGCCGGATGCGCTCGTACTCGGTGCTGACGAGCAACGAGTTCGGTCCCCAGGTCTGGTATGCAGCGGGATGCGGCGTGCACTGATGCTCCGGCACGCTGAGCCAGGAACCCGAGTAGGCCTCGGCCTTGCGGATCCCTGCCTCGTTGAGCGGCAGGCCCATGAAGTCGCCGATCTCGGGACCCTGGCCGCGGTCGTTGAAGTCCTCCTGGCCGAAGAGTCCGGGATGATCCCAGGCGCCGGAGAAATCGAACTGCGCGAGCGCACTCGTCGCCGGCAGCAACGCGAGCAGCAGCAGATGTTTCGCGTTCATCGTTTACTGCCCTCCCGCCGTCAGCGGCGGCGACGTCGCACAGGGCGTCGGGTTCCAGTTGGCATCGTCGGGCTCGCGCTTGAAGTGCGAGCTCGTCACGAAGTCGCTGCTGAGATACATGGGGTCGTGCACGATCGAGAGCACGGTCAGATAGTCGTTGCCGAAACCCGGGACGCGCGAGAAGTACTCGGTGAGCTCCGCGTCCTCGCTGTACGGCAGGCCGTTCTTACGCAGGTAGCCGGCTCGGAGATTCGTCGTCACCGCCTTGAGCGAGCCCATCGGCGGGCCGGTCGGCGCGGCCTGCGCCCGGCCGCTGATCACGGCGCGCAGATCGAAGCCGCCGCCGACGGGCGCCGTCCACGTCGCCGTCGAAAATCCCTGCCAGCTCCGCTCGGCCGGAGCGGTCGCGCTGTTGCCGAAATGCAGGAGGCGCGTCTGCTCGCCGGCATCCGTCTCGATCCGGAGCGTGTTGTCGTCGGCCCAGGTGATGTGGAGGCGCAGCGGCATGCGCATGAGGCCCGCGGCGCCGAAGGGACGGCAGGCCTCGCCGTTCGCGGCATCGCGCGCCGGGTCCCATTGCCGTGCCGCCTGTTGCGCCTGAAAAGCGAGCGGCACGCTCGTCGCATCGCCCGCGGGCGCGGTGATCATCCGCCAAAGCCAGTCCTCGGTGACGAGCGCGACCCAGTAGCCGGTGAGATCGACCTGCGCCGATTGCTGCGCCGCGGCGGGCGGTCCGCCGAAGCGGCCGCCGCCGAAGCCACCGGGCGGGCCGCCGCCGCCGAAACCACGGCCACCGCCGACGGGCGGCTGCGCCCATGCGGGAACCGAAACCAGCAGCGCGGCAGCGAGCATCGCCGAAACCGGCAATGCGAAAGCGCGCGCTGCACCGAAGAGCGCGATGACTCCGCGCTCGAAAACGCCGCGTTGCCTCATCAATTCACTACCTCGCCCGGGCGCGTGCCCCACCCGAAACCGTCGGTCGTGCGGCGGATCGTCGTGAGCAGCATGCGATGCTCGGCCTCCACGCGCCCCGGATTGCCGGTGACGACGACCGGATCGCCGGCCTTGAGCGACTGCGCCGAGACGCCGCCCGCGCCGAGCTGCGTCGCGCCCTGCCATTCGATCGCCCAGCGCGTCGTCGTGCCCGATCCGTCCTCCGCGAGCACGTGCAGCACGGAATGCGGATTGCGATAGAGGAATTGCACGACCTTGCCTTCGATCTGGACCGTCTCGTTCGGCTGATAGACCGCCGCGAACGAGTGGTGCGCGCCCGCGGGCAATGCTGCGAGCGCCACCAGCGCCGCGAGTGTGGCGAGCGTGAATGCAATGCGTGAACGTATCGGTCTCATGGTCCTCCCCTCGGGGCCTTGCGAATGATGTCCGCCTGCATGCACTCGGAGACGATGCCCCAGAAGCGCTGATAGCGATCCGCTCCCATCACGAAAGGGTGCGGCTCGCCGGGCCGGCGAGCGGCGAGCGCGGCGAGCCTGGCAGGCGTGTTGTCGAAAATCGGATGGTTCTGGATCTCGACGTCGACGCCGGAGGCGGCGGCGACCTCGAGGTAATGCGCGATCGAGTCGACGTACTGCGCGAGGCCGGGTGCCGGCGTGTACTGGGTCGCCAGCACGGTCCCGCCGAAGAGGCCGGCGACGTGGCGCGTGCCATCGTCGAACACCGGAAACGTGAAGGCGAGCGCGCCCGGTGTGTGGCCGGGAATCGCGACGGCGTTGATCGTCGTGTCGCCGAGCACGATCGGCTCGCCTTCGCGCAGCACGAGGTCGCGCGAGGGCGCCGGCGTGTCGCCCGGCCGCCCGGATGCCGCGGCCTGCGCGATCGTCGCCCAGTCGGTCTCGCTCGTGCCTACGTGCGCGCCATGCCGCGTCTGGAAGTACGACGCGCCGCCGTAGTGATCGGAATGCCCGTGGCCGAGCAGCACGAGCTCGACGTCGGCGGGATCGAGCCCGAGCGCGACGAGCCCCGGCACGAGCACGGTCTCGACTTCGGCGGCCGTGCCCGAGTCGATGAGCACGATGCCTGCCGAGGTCGTGATCGCGTAGACGACTGTCTCCGAGTTGCCGACCGCATAGACATTGTCGAAGAGCTTCACGGGCGTGAGCGGCGGCGCCGAGAAATTATTCGGCCGCGCATTGCCGGCGACGCAGAAGAAGTCGAAGGTGAACGGCAGATCATCACTTGCGAACCGGCGCGCGTTCGCGAGGTGCGTCTCGATGCGCTCGTCCACCGGCCCGGCTGGTGTTCCCGCCGCGCCCGCCGCCTGTGCAGCGGCGTCATGGGCTATGCCCAAGCTCGCCAGCAAAGCGGCAACTGCGGCACCGCCGCGCGCGTGTTTCGGACGTTGCATGAAGCCCCCTTGGTCCCGGCCGAATCGCGGCGCGGGATGCCTGCCCTGCAGGCGATCATGGCCGCGGCGCCTCCGCGGCGGAAATGCGATGCCGCGATGGCAGGTATCGGTCTGGCCGATGCCGGAGTTTTCAGAGCGTGCGAGCGATCTCGACGAACCGATCGCGCATCCAGACGTGAGCCGGACTCGAGGTGAAGCGCGGATTCCAGACGAGCTTCTCGCGCAGCGGCGGAACCTCGAACGGCAACTCGAGCAGGCGGATCTCCGCCACTCCCCGCATCCACTCGCCGAGGCGACGCGGCACGACCGTCAGCAGCCGGCTGCCCTTGAGCAGGAACGGCGCAGCCGTGAAGCTCTGCGTCGACGCCATGATCCGGCGCTCGTGACCAATACGCGCGAGATAGTGGTCGGCCACGGATACATGGCCGGGATCCGTGAAGTTGAAGGCCATGTGCGGCTCTTCGAGGAATTTCTCGATCGTGAGGCGGTCGTCGAGCGACGGATGACCGGACCAGGCGGCGCAGACCCAGCTGTCTTCGAACAATGTCGCCGAGGGCAGCGCCGGCTCGAACTCCGCGGGGAGAACGCCGAAATCGACCTCGCCGCTCGCGAGCCGCTCCCCTAGCGTATGGTCGAGCGGAACGAAATGCGCCTGAATGCCGGGCGCGAGCTCCCTGAGCTTCCGCATCAGTGAGCCGAACAGCATCAGGGCCGCATAGTCGCTTGTGCAAATCCTGAAGGCGCGCCTGTCGGTTGCCGGCGCGAACGGCCGCGTTGCATCGAGCAGGTCCTCGAGCTCGAGCACGGTGCGGTGCACGCGGTCGGCGATACCGGCGGCGAATTCGGTCGGCTCGAAGTTGCGTCCGACGCGAACCAGCAGCTCGTCCCCGAAGGCATGCCGGAGCCGCGACAGCATCCCGCTCATCGCCGGCTGGCTGAGATGCAAGCGCTCGGCGGCGCGTGTGACGTTGCGTTCCTTGAGCAGCGTGTCGAGCGCGAGCAGGAGATTGAGGTCGAACTGCCGGAGATTCATCGGCGCAGGATAAACGTCGAGAGCCGCGCTCGCGAGGAGAACCCGCGGCCGACCGTCGGCCGCGGGACTGATTTCATCAGTCTGTCGCGGAGTTCGGCGCGCTGCAGCGATAGGAGGCAGCTGCCGAGGCATCTCCCGTGACATAGCGAGGGTACTCGGGGTAGGAACAGAGCGGCAGGCTGCCGCCCGCGCCGGTCACCGTCTCGCTCTTCCCCGGCGCCACGCCTTCCTCGACCCAACGCTGCAGCAACGCGAAGCGGTCGATCGTGCTCGGGATCGCCGCGCTCGTCACCGTCGCGCCATTGCCATCGATGCTGGCCGACCGACCCGTCAGCCCGTGTCCCGTCTGCGGCAGCACGTACAAGCGCGCGAAGCTGTCGACCCGCTCGCGGCCCATCTCGTCGAGCAGGCTCTGGTAGTAATCGAGCTGCTCTCCGGACGGCGCGATCGTGTCGTCGGTGCCGACGGCCACGATGAGCTTGCCGCCCTGCGAGCGGAACCTGCGCAAATCCGGGTCGGTCGAGTCGAGCCACTCGGAAACTTGCTCGTGCCGTTCGCCGTGCTGTGCGACGCTGAAGTCGAGGGGATTGCCCGCGACGTCCTGCATCATGAATCCGGTGACACCGTCGGTGCCGAGCGTCGCGAACACCGGCGCATCGGCAGCCGCGCCTTCCTGGCCGCGATAGCGCGTGCCGGAGAAAAGACCGCCGGGTGCCGCGCCGCCGCCCGCAGGTCCACCGGCCCGACCGGCGCCTGCCGCTCGTCCGCCAGGCCCCGCAGCGCCCGCGCGCGCGCCGCCGTCTGGAGGCGCTGCACCGGCCGGAGGCACGGCACCGCCGCGACCTGCCGCCTGCGGCGCACCGGGAGGCGCTGCACCCCGACCAGCGCCTGGTGCCGCTGCACCACGGCCTCCAGGAGGCGCCCCGAATCCGCCGCCGCCGCCGACAGCCGTCGACGGCGCCCACATGCCGAAGTGCTCGCGGCCGTTCGCAAGCTTCTCACCTGAAAAAATGGAGGAGAACTGGAACTCGAGCGTCTCGATCTGTCCCGAGGTCAGGCAGGCGGCCGCCGAAGTGTCGGCCGGATTCGGGTCAACGTTGTTCGCACAGCGTTTCGCCGCCCAGGGATCGTCCTCGCCGATGCCGTCGTTGACGTTGAAGAGCGCCCGGCAGTCGTAGTAATTGTTGATGATCCCGTCCGCGCGCGCGTCGAGACCATCGCAACGGCGCATGAATTCCGCGAGGATCGCCGTGCCCTTCGCGGGCGTCACCCAGTTCTCGATCGCGCGTTCCTGGATGCGCAACCGGGTTGGCCCGAGCATCAGCGACGAGAAGCCGACGATCGGCACGCTCGACATCACGCCGTCGTAATCCTCGGGATACCTCTGCGCGACCGTGAGCGCCTCGCGTCCACCCTGCGAGCTGCCGACGTAGTAGTTGTAAGCCGGCAGCTCTCCGTAGGCACGCTCGATGAGCACCATCGCCACATCGTGCGTCTTCTTCATCTGCATGTAGCCGAGATTGCGGATCGCCTCGTCGTTGAGTGTCCACTGCGAGTCGCCGTTGGCATGACCGGAGTCGCTGCCGTAAGTCGCGAAGCCGGTAGCAAGACCTGGTCCGCCGCCGAATCCACCGGCAAGCCCCGGGATGCTGCCGTTCATGCCGCCGCCGCCCATCTGGATCGAGCGCCGGTTCCACTCGGCCGGCAGCGCGACGCCGAAGCGGATCGGCCGCGCCGTGTCGCTCTGATCGACCGGCTCCAGCCGGCCGTTGACCATGCAGTGCGCCGGCGTGTTGCCTGAGGCCGCGACCCAATTCAGCGAATCGAGCACGACCGCCGAGACCGGCTCGCCGATCTCCGAAGGGCTGACCGTCGCCGCCAGCGCCGCCGAGCCGCAAGCTGCCTCGCCGAGCGTCAACCGCCCCTCCGCGTCCTGCGCATGTGCCGACCCGACGCCAACGATAGCCAGCAAACCGGCCGCCAACGCGCCGCCGTGACCGCCTGCAACAAGCATTCTTGTATTCATAAGGTTGCCTCTCCGAATCGTCGAATTCGTCTTATTGGAAGATCAGGCTCGCAAAATGGTAGAGATCGTTCTTCCAGACCGGAAACGTGTGACCCCCGACGTCGATCTGCCAGATGTGCGGCACGTCGTTCTCGGCCAGATAGTTGTGGACGCCTTCGCTGATGTTGAACAGGCCGTCCTCGTCGCCGCAGGATACCCAGAGCACGTCGAGCCTCGACGTCGCCCGCGGGTCCGGCACGAGCTCCGCGGGCGGTGCCGTGTTCGGCGCCGACGAGAACCCGCCGACGGCGGCGAATACGTCAAGATTGCCGAGCCCGAAGGTCAGCGCCTGGCCGCCTCCCATCGACAATCCCGCAAGCGCGCGATGCTCGCGATCGTCCTCGACGGAGTAACGGGATTCGATGAAGGGGATGAGGTCGTCGATGAGCTCGCGCTCGAAGGCTGCATAGGCCTCGAACTCCACGGCCATGCCGGCACCGCCGCGGCCGCCCGGAGGACCGCCCGCGCGTGCCCCCCCCGTCGCGCCAGGCTGCGCAGCTCCGGCAGGCGCGTTGGCGGCTGGTGCACCGCCCGCGTTGGCGCCAGGTGCGCCGCCCGCGCGTGCGCCGCCTGGGGCTGCGCCGGGCGCCCCGGCTCCGCCTCGCCCGCCCGGAGGGCCGCCGCGTCCGAACAGCGTCTCGGGCTCGTTCGACGCGCGTCCGTGCGGCATGACGATGATCATCGGCTCGGCCTGGCCGGCGGCGATGAGGTTATCGAGGATTACGTCCGCCAGGCCCGGCGTCGTCCAGTGTGTCTCGTTGCCGCCGATACCGTGCAGCAGATAGAGCACGGGATACCGCTCGTCCGACGAGTATCCGGGCGGCGTGTAGACGAGCGACGGACGCTTGCCGTCGACGATCGAGGAGTCGTATTCGACGCGCTCGACCTTGCCGCGAGGGACGTCGTCGCGTCGGACGTCGAAGCCCTCGGGCGCGAGCGGATACGCCCGCTCGACGGTGGCATTCTGCGCGTCGGCAACGGGAATCCACGCCGCCGCCGCAAGCATCGCAAGACTCAGGGCACTTCCGCGCCGGATCGAGTGGATGACGTTCATGCTGATTCCCCCTATGTTCCCCGCCCCGCCGTATTACTTCGAATGCGCTTCGAAGAAACGGAAGATGTCTGCCTGGCTCGAGGTGATGACCGGGCCATGCGTGATTCCCGGCTGCTCGACGTACTCGTGCACGATGCCGAGCTCCTCGAGGGTCGGGACCCACTGGTCGCGCGAGATCGAGACGTTGACGACCTCGTCGTCGGCACCGTGCACGACCATGACCGGCACGTCGGCCTCCGCGATTTTTTGCAGAAGCTCCGCGCGATCTTCGGTCATCCTCATCGCGGCCGGCGCAACCGGCGCGATCGCTGCCCAGATGTCGGCGTGCTCGGCACCGAGAAAATAAGTACCGGCGCCGCCCATGGAATGACCGGTCAGATAGATCCGGTCTTCATCGACATTGAACTCCTCGCGCATCATCGCGAGCACGTTCATGACGTCCTTCTCGCTGAGCTCGTCGAGATTCTCGGGAGGAGGGGCAGCCGGCGGGCCGCCGCGTCCGCGCCCACCCATGCTGATCACGGGTGAGCCGTACCAGCCGGTCGTGTTGTACCCCATGGGGGCGGCCAGAATGTAGCCACCCTCCTCGGCGAGATCGATCGTTGTCGAGTTGCACATGATGTCGGGTGGCGCGCCCATGCCGTGCAGCGCGATGATCAATGGCGCCGGCTCGTCCGGATCGACCTTCGACGAGACGAACATGCAATAGGGCAGCTGCTCACCAGTGTCTTCGAACGTGTAGGTGAGGCTATTCGCGCGCGGGTCGAGGCCAAAGCCTCCCCGACCGCCCCGGCCCTGCCCGGGTTGCGCGAGACTGACGGCGGAGACGAGGCTGAGTGCAATGAGTGCGGTTGTTGCGCCGACGGTGTGCGGCTGGTTCCTGGGCGTCATGCGGATTTCCCCCTGCGCGTGATGCGGTATATCAGACGGTGGACGATAAAGCACCGCAGTCTCGCCTTCGCTGGATTTGTGTCAAGCGAATAGCAGTCATGCTGGTTGGGAATACTCGTGACTCCGCCGCTGACCGAGCGATCGCGCTATCCTTCGGGCCGGGGCACGCTCGCGAAATGCATCAGCCTGGAGCAGAACAATGAGCACAACAGCGCTTCACCGGACCGGACGGCACCCGGCATCCCGACGTATCTTCCAGAGTGTTGCCGTTTGCCTGGCAGCGCTATTGAGCCAGACCACCAACGCCCAGTGCACGCGCGAGAACCTGTCTCGGCTTGTCGACGATTTCCTGGCCGCGCTCTCCGCCAACGAACCCTCTCAACTTGCCGTTGCTGACGACCTGAAATACACCGAAAACGGTCGCATCATGAAGCTGGGCGATGGACTCTGGCAGACAGCAGGCGAGGTGAGCTTTCGACGTAGCGCCATCGACGTCGAACAGTGCGGCACGCTGACGCAGGCGGTAATCGCAGAAGACGGAGTCGACGCCCCAACGATCTATGGTGTCCGCCTGCGCATGAGCGACAACGGGCAAATCAGGGATATCGAATCCTACATCGCCCGCTCCGCGGAGTTCTTTCACAACCCGGAGGGCGTGCCGGCAGAAGACGGCGACGATTGGGAGGCGCTGCTCGAACCCGCCGAGCGCAGCTCGCGCGAGGTCATGACTGCCGCAGCCAACGCGTACTTCGACATGTTCTTCGACCCGCAAGGGACCGAAGTCCCCTTTGCGACACCGTGCAATCGCTGGGAAAACGGTACCCGTACCACGCAAGGCGATTGCAGCAACATGGGGCCCGCGGGCGCCGGTGGCATGGAAATGACGCATCGACGGTTTGCGATCGTCGATCTCGAAGCGGGCATCGTCGTCGGCTTCGTGCTCTTCGCCGACAGCCTGCTCGACTTGCACATGTTCAAGATGCGCAATGGGCTGATCACGCAGATCCAGTCGGTCATCGGACCGGCGGCCAATCCCACGGGCTGGACGGAGCAGGAAGCAGGGCGCGGCGGTCGCGCGGGTGGGGCCGGACGAGGCGCACCCGGACGCGGCGGCGCCGGCTTCGGTCGCGGCGGTCCGCCGCCGGGACAGTGAGAGAAGACACCATGAACGGAACGCATGCATTAGCGCTCAGCGCTATCGGACTCTCCATCGCTCTTGGCCCGGAGCTGTCCTTCGGCCAGCAGGCGGCACCCGACGGCAAGAACATCCTGATTGTCTGCGGGGACGAGAACGGCCGCTACACCAAATGCACGAGCCTCGACGATCGCCACCTCGAGCTCCATCTGCGTCTCGACATGGGACACCGCGTAACCATGATGCCGGACATCACCGCTGAGGCGGAGATGCAGGCGGCGGCAGACGCGGCGGACCTCATCATCATTCCCGAATCGACGAACTCCAATTCGATCGGCGGGAAACTCACTGCAACGTCGACACCGCTCATCAACATGGAGGCGTTCCTGCAGGATGATTTTCAGTTCGTGGACCCAAACGGTGTGAGCGTCGATCCAGGCTCGCCGGAGGGCGGTGCCGGCGGAACAGTCGAAGCGCCGACCGGTGAGGTCAGGGTCGGCCACTTCGGGGCCATCGCCGGCGAGACCGACATCGTCATCGTGGATAGTTCTCACCCGCTGGCGGCAGGGCTGTCCGGCCGCATTACCGTCTACACCCTGCCGGCGGAGATCAACTGGGCCGCGAATGAGGTGCTGGCACCCGGCGTCCACTCGGTGGCCGCCCTTCCGGACTACCCGGAAGCGCAGTCGATTTACTTCGTTCTCCCGGGCGACGCGCTCTTCGACGCCTCGCCATCGCCGAACCTGCGCGTGTCGCTCTTCACCGAGAACAACAACGACATCGGCACATATCATCGAATGACCGAAGACGGCCATCGCCTCTTCGACGCCGCGATCAACTGGGCGTTGACCTACAGCTCCGAATAACCTCAGCGCGGACGCCAGGTTGACGCGGCCGCCAGGAACGCGCGGGTTTCTCCCTCCGCCCTGTTGTCGCCGGGCGGGAAGTAGCTGAGTTTGACGATCACGGTCCGGGTGGCGGGGTCGATGTAGATGTATTGCCCCTGCAGGCCGATCGCGGCGTAGGCCCCGTCCGAGCCCATCATCCACCATTGCAGGCCATAGCCGCCGGGCTCTCCTTCCGCCTGACCGCTCGGCGTCGTCGACTCGCGTACCCATTCCGCGGAAACGATTCGCCGCCCGTCGGCGACACCACCCTCGAGCATCATCTGGCCAAACCGCGCGAAGTCGCGCAGCGTCGCGTTGAAGCCAGCGCCGCTGAACTCGCGCCCGACGCCGGCGGGACCGTCCATGATGTAGAAACCGTCGGACTCCGCGCCCAGCGGTTCCCACAGGCACTTTTCGGTATAGGCCGCCACGCTGCCGCCGGTGGCCCGCTCGATGAGCCAGCCCAGGACCGCCGTGTCGATCGTCTTGTACTGGAACAGCTCGCCCGGCTCGCGAATTCGCGGCAGCGTGCGGGCGACGTCGGCAAATCGCACCCTGTTTCGCACGAGCGCCTCGATGTGATTGGTCGCCGCCGTGCCCGGGTTCGCAAAGTCATAGCGTTCCGGGTAATCGACGCCCGAACGCATCTGCATGACGTGCCGGATGGAAACGCCGTCGTAGCCTCCGTCCGCAAGCTCGGGCAGGTAGTCGCTGATCGGCGTATCGAGAGAATCGACGAGGCCTTCGGCGAGCGCGCAGCCGATCAGCACCGAGGTAATCGACTTGGTCATCGACCAGCCGATGAACCGGGAGCGCTCATCGCTGTTGTTGCGGTAGATCTCGCTGACGATGCGCCCGTCCTTCATCACCAACAGCGCATTGGTGTAGGTGCGTTCGAGAAACTCGTCCGGATCGCGGGTTTCGCTCTGCCACTCATAGGAAAAATCGAGCGGCTGATCGTTGCGCGGCAGCCTCCAGACGGCGCCGCTTCGCGCGACCGCACGCGTCGTAAAGAGCTCGTCCATGCTGCGAAACATCAACGGGCTGACTTCGATCTCCAGCATCTCCCAGCGCAAGAGTTGCAAGGCGACCGGCACATCGGATGGCGGTTCGATGGCGAGCGGCGGCGGCAACATTTGTTGGGCATTCGACGCGCAAGGCAGAAGCGCCGCGATGAGAAGAGCAGACAGCCTCAGGCTCGACTGACTCATGCCAGACCTCGTAATCGTTCGTTTCGGCATGATCGCTATTCCTTATATATGCGCGCCGAGAACGCGAAGATGGTCAGGCTCTGGAACGTCTCGCCCGGCCGGTCACAAAGCCCCCGGCTTGCGCCGAGGGCATAGTTTCAGTTCGCGAAAAAGGGTCTTATCGGCTGACCGATATGCTGGCTTGATTTTCCAACGGACGAACCGGCGGGACCGGATCCTGGGGAACTACCAGTTTGACCCAGAGAGCGCCCTCGTCCCTGAAGTACGAGGTCTCGCTCGCGTTGCGCAATGCGCCCAAGCTGTCTTGCTCCGTCCCGGAGGCTGCGTTGGCGAAACCCGGCAGTTCAAATATGACCCATGAGTCTTTGTCCATTTCACTCAGACTGAAATTGACTTCAGGTCTTTCGGTTTGCACCCGGATCTCGGTGCCAGCGCGCACAGTGCTCTGGTTGCCCGTGATCTTGAATTCCCTGCCATTGCGAACAAGAGCGATGGGCTGCTCCGGAGCGGCAGGACCGCCGGCTCCTCCTCTCCCAGGCGCTGCACCCGGAGCACCAGCACCGCCGCGCGCCGGCGCCGGCACCGCGCCAACGCCAGCACCACCGGCTCGGGGAGCCGCGCCAAGGCCGCCACCGCCACGACCGCCGAAGCCGGCAAATCCGCGACCACCGCCGGCGCCACGCATGGACAGGCGTCCGACATCACCCGTGCACACAGAGGCGTTCCAGGCGGGTTTCATCTCACAGCTGTCATCAGTGGCGACAGTGTCAAACTCGCCGTCGTGGAGCAGTATGTAAGAGTCACCCATGCCGGTCGTCGTGCCGTCCAGATCGTGGATTGCCAAAGATCGGTAGGCACTGCCACCCCGGTTGTCATTGTCGAATCGCCAATCGTATTTCGGGAAATATACGGGATTGGAATTAACGTATGTCGCGCCCTTGATGGTGTTTTCAGTCGTAACCCCGGAGCTTGTGTACAGCAGCCAGGAAAGCGCACCGGCTCCGCGCTGGTCGTTAGACTGGTAATTCACGAATGTGGTGTCGGCCACATCAACACGGTAATCGTAGTACTCGTAGCCGCGGATCGGGAAATCAGGAATTTCGATCTTGGGCAGGCTGCGGCCGTAGGCAATTTCCTCTGGCGTTGTAGGGTTGCCGATGTTGTCGGTCTCGGCCACAAACAGAGAATCGACCACCAGCGAGGTAAACTCTTCGGAGCCGAAGGCACCGGATGACATCGTGAAACCAGTGGCATTGTCCGCTGTCCTCAGATTCCTGACGACAAACAACTCGCCGCGGCCCCAGAAGCCGCCATTGCGGTTCTTGTAGGTGGTGAGATCGTCAAAGTACGTCTTTAGGTGCGGGCTGTTCGGATCCGCAGGATTTTCCCTTGGCCCGTAAGTGTTGCCGGCCAGGCCGAAGGTGTTGTCCCCCGCGATATTCCGGTCAAACAGGAAACCGTCGAAGTTGGAATGGGCCACGTTGCCCCTGAATTCGCCCAGCAGCGTTCGGCGCGGCCAGGTGTTGAGGGCAACTTCTGTACCCACGAACTGGCCTTGCGGATGCTCTGGCAGGGACAACCAGAAACCGTTCTCGTCGGAACCGGCGGCCACGTTGTCGATGAAGGTGTTGTCCGGGTTGGTGATCCAGTACGACGCCACCGTGTTGTCGGATGGCAGCAGGGTATGCTCGCCGGACCAGCTTGCCTGCCTGTAGGCCATTCGATTCTCGTACGTGTAGTCGAGCTCTCCGTTTGCGGCCAGGTTGGTAGGCTCACATTCCCTCGTCGGATGACACTTGGTCTGGATCGCCAGGTTCCTGACGAATTGGTTGCCCGTCTCAATGCCGTCTTCGAGGAAGAAGCAGTGGCCCACGTTGTTGTAGGTCACGTTGTTCTCGATGCGGAGCTTGTGCGTGCCGTGGACGGTCACGCAGCGGTTATAGGTGTCATGGATGGCCGCATTCCTGACGTACTGACCCTCGCCGGCTTCACCGACGAGATGCCAGTGAATCGGATAGCGAGCGAGCGTCATGTGCTGGCCCATGCGATGGAGCTCGACGCCCTCTACATACATCCGGCTGCCCGGCATCGCCATGATGTGTCCGCCGAAGTACGACTGTTCCGCATCTTCAGACGCGTGAATCTTGATGTTACGCGTCAGCAAACCCACTTCGCCGCGTTGATCCACGTCGAAGGTGATTTCACCGAAATGCATGTACTCCAGGGGCTCGTCGAGCGTGATCCTGTTACCCCTGATAGCCCTGATATGGCGAGTCTCTGCCTGACGTGGCTCGAAGTCGGTAGAAGCCAGGACGATCTCGTCACCCACCTGCCACTGGTCGGCGTTCATGACTTCGATGGTGTCGCTGCCCGCCTCTGCAGTTGCCGTCAGCTTGGTCCAGGTGTTGGTGCGGTTGCCATGCAGGTTCAGTGTGCCGCCCGAGATCATGATCCCGCGGTCACCCATGCCGGCCATGACGTCTTCATCCGGCACCTTGTTCGTGAGCGTGATCGTCGCGTTGGCCGTGTGCGGACTGGCTTCGGTGCCGATCTCGAGCTCACCGTGCAGCATGATCCACTCGGTGGTCAGCTCGAGGTCGCGTGCGTTCGAGAAGCTGAGCTTGCCTTCGAGGTTAACTCCATTCAGTCCCGGCGGGCTGACGTCGAGAACGACGTCCATGCCTGCACCGATCGTCACGATGTCACCCGCCCGTGGAACGGCCCCGCCGGACCAGGTGGATGAATCGGACCAATCTCCACTGCTGACCGCTTCCTGCGCCTGCGCGCCGACGGCAAAAAAGGCTGTAGCAAGCAATGAAGACTGAAACAAACGATTGTGCAAGCGCATAGATTTGTCCCCCGACATTCAGGCTCGAATATTCTGCTGCATTGGTGCTGGCGACACTAACATGATTACTCGTACTCAGGAATTAGGGCAGCGCGTACGCGATCAGCTCCGCACCCGCATTCGCGCCGGCATGCGTCACGGCGATCACGACGTACTGCTTGCCGTCGTGCATGTAGCTCATCGGCGATCCCGTTTGCTTTGCCGGCATCTCCACGCTGCCGACGTCGGCGCCCGTCGCCTTGTCGTAGGCGCGTAGCAACGCGACCGTCTCGCCGCTCTCGTTCGTGTGCACGTCGCCCTCGCCCGCGATCAGCAACGATTTCGTCGTGAGCACGCCGATGAAAATGCGGCCGTAGGAGCCGAGCCGCGACACGTCGAGACCCGCGAGCGCGGGATTGTTGCGGATGCTGTCCGACGTCGTGCCGTGCGGCTTCTGCCAGAGCATCTCGCCGGTATTCATGTCATAGGCCGTGATTCGGTCGTATGGCGGCTTGATCATCGGAATCGAACCCTGCAGGAATGTGCCGCCGCGCGCGCCAAGGCCACCACCGAATCCGGGCGCCGCACCGCGACCGGCCGCCGGGCCGCCACGCCCGGCGCCAGGGGCGGCGGCATTCGCAGCTCGGCCCTCCGGTCCGGGATTGAAGGGCTCGAGATCCGCCGGGACGTTGCTCAGCGAGAACACGGCCGTGTGCGAATGAATGTAGAGACGATTCGTCTCGGGGTCGAAAGCGCCGCCCGGCCAGTTGGCGCCGCCGACGTCGGCGGGCAGCATCAACGTCGCGATGGGAGCGTCGGGACCGCCGACGGCCGGCGGCGTGAACAAGGGACCGAGCTGGTAGCGTTCTGCAAGCGCCTCGGCCTCCGCCCGGAGCTCCGGCGTGAGATCGTTGAGGTCGTCGATCGAGACGCCTTGCCGATCGAACGGCGCCGGCCGCGTCGGGAACGGCTGCGTCGGGCTCGTCTTTTCGTATCGCGATTCCGATTGCGGGACGGGACGTTCCTCGATCGGCCAGATCGGTTCGCCGGTCTCGCGATTCAGCACGAACAGGAATGCGGTCTTCGTCGGCTGCGCGAGCGCCTTGATCGTGCGCCCGTCCACCTGCATGTCGAACAGGATCGGCGCGCACGGCAGGTCGGCGTCCCAGAGCCCGTGATGCACGGTCTGGTAGTGCCAGCGTCGCTCGCCTGTCCGGACGTCGACCGCCACGAGCGATTCCCCGAACAATCCGTCGCCGGGGCGATGGTAGCCGTTGTAGTCCGACGACGGCATCTCGACGGGCAGATAGACGAGGTCGAACTCGGGGTCGGCGCTCATCTGCGCCCAGACGCCGGTGTTGCCGTTCTGCTCGGCGGAGCCGTTCTCCCAGGTGTCGTAGCCGAACTCGCCTTCGAGCGGGAGCGTGTGAAAGATCCAGAGCCGCTCGCCCGTGCGGACGTCGTAGCCGCGAACGTAGCCGCGCGTATCCCACCGCGACTGCACGCCGCCGGACGGACGATGCGCCGCACCGACGATGACGACATCGCCGACGACGAGCGGCGTGGCGTTGAGCCCCACATCCGAATCGACGGGATCGATTTCCTGGTCGAAGTTCTGCTTGAGGTCGACGGCACCGCCGTCGCCGAAGCTCTCGACCGGGTTTCCATTCTTTGCATCGAGCGCGAGCAGTCGATAACCCGGAGTCACGTAGATGATCCGCTGATCGGCGCCGTCCGCGCTCGACCACCAGGCGACGCCGCGCCCGGCTCCGCCGCGGGCTGCGGAATCGCCGCGCTCGCCTTCGTCTTCGCTGTGCTGCCAGAGCATCTCGCCCGTGCCCGGATCGAGCGCGACGACGGCGCGACTCCGGCCCGCCGTCGAATAAAGCACGCCGTTCACGTAGAGCGGAGTCGACGAATAGAGCGTGTCCGGCCGGGGCCCGAGGAAATCGGTGCGGAACCGCCACGCAATCTCGAGCTCGCCGAAATTCTCGCTGTCGATCTGGTCGAGCGGCGAATAGCGATGGCTCGCGAGGTTCGCTCCGTAGGTGGGCCAGTCTGTCGGCGCCGCGACGGCCGAGGAGCCCGGCTGGGCCGCCGCGAGTGACGGCAAAACGGCAAGCAGCAGGCAACAACGAGCGATTCGGCCTCTCATCACGATGCGGTCTCCTCGAAGCGCCTACGGTTTTCCCGGCGGCGTGGTCTCAAAGACAATCTTCGTCAGGCTGTCTTGCGCCAGGCTCAACGGCGCGTCCCCGAATGGCAATCCGTTGTACCAAAGAATGTAGGCGAGCACGTCGACGCTTTCGGCCCGAGTCATGCTGCCAGGAGCCTCGGGTGGCATCGTCCCGATTCTGGTGACGAGCGCTTCGAGCGGCACGCCGTTCCAGACGCTTCCGAACTGCGGGCCAGCAAGCGGCGTTGCCTGGTCCATCCCGGCGAGGGTCTCACCGTGGCAAGAGAGACAGCGTTCGTTGTAGATGCCCTGGCCGCGAATTGCCTGCTCCTCGGTGTAGACGCCCTTATGCACCGTGCGCGGCGCGGAGCTCTGGCCGTGGGCCACCGTCACCGCCGCGACGACTATGATCCCGGAGGCAACGACGATGCGCGCGACGATTTCCCGCGCCGACCGCCCGACCCTGGCGGCCGCGCTGACGCTACGGCCTCGCTGCATAGGTCTTGCTGAATCCATTGCGCGTATTCGTGACGGTGAAACTGCCGTCCTCGAGAGCCGACACGCGGATCAGATACGCAGGCTCGTGCGACGCCGCACCGCCGCGGCCGCGGCCTCTCATCGCCTCGGGCGGCGCCGTCAGCACGCCGGCAACACTCGTATCGTCATCGAGGTTGGCGATGAAAAGCCCCGGACTGTTGTCGAGCTTGGTTGCGTAGGACCAGTGCAGCTGCCAGAGATCCTCGAGGCCCGGCGACTCGTGGAGCACGCGAAACGCGGCCGGCGCGCCGCCCTTGAGCGTGCCGTTGTTCATGACGGCGACGCGCGGCTGCAAGGCGTGCACGAGCACCGGCGATCCCGACTGCGCGAGTCCATGATGCGAGGTCAGATACAGGTCTACGGTACCGATCCGGTTGACGGGGCACATAAGATCGAGCTCGCCGTTCCAGGTCAGGTCGCCGAGATCGAGTGCGCGGAAACGACCATAGCGCAGCACGAATCCGGCCGATGCGCCGTTGTCGGGGTCGAAGTAGGCGCTCTCGTCGACGCGCTCGACGCCCGCGCAGCTCGAATTCGGTTCGCCGCCGCCCGCAAGATTCTCCTGCAGGTAAAGGCCGTTTGAAGCGACCGTCGTGATATCCACTCCTGCCATCGGCACCTCGTCGCCGGGACGGACGATCGTGCGCCGGCCGCGGCTCAACTCGTCGTAGGCGAGCATGAACTCCGCGGAGACGATGCGATCGTTCGCGTGCGGCTCGCCGTGGTCGTAGAAGTGCCCCACGGGCACGCGCTCGGCAAGCGCCAACAGCGCACCGACGTGATCGCCGTGATAGTGAGTAGTCCAGAGATGATCGATCCTGTCGAGGCCGGCGAGCCCGAGCGTCTCGATGATGCGCCCAAGGTCGCGCTCTCCGGCATTGCCCGTATCGACGAGCAAGGACTCGCGCGTCGGACCGATGAACAGGGTCGACTGTCCGCCTTCCGTGTCGATGAAATAGATCTCGAGCGCCGCAGGATCGGGCGACTGCGCGAACGCGGCCGTCGCGGCGAGCAAAAACAAGGGCAGTCCGAATGTCCGCATGCGTGTTCTGCTGCCGCCCGGTTTCAAGCCCCGCCTCGTCCTCGCGCCCAACCGAGCATGTCCCATTCCTGCGGGACGTGGATGAAAAGATTCGTCACGGGCTCGAGCACGCGCGTGACATGGCCCTTGCCCGTGATGTCCTCGAGGAAGACGAGATCGCCCTGGCCAATCGGGTACCGCGAACCGTCGGAAATCTCGACCTCGAGAGTGCCGGTCATGTTGATAGCGAACTGGCGGCGCGGCGCCGTGTGCCAGTCGGGCACGCTCGACGGGTTGCGAGCATAGGCTCGCGCCGTCATGGCCGTGACGGGAATCTCGCCGGCATCGTTCGAGATTTCGACGACTGCGTGATGCGATTCGCCGTCTGGCGTCGCATATATATGAATGAGCCGTGCCCGGGCTTCGCCCGGCGCAGCCTGTGCCCGGCCGAGCGATGGGGCGGCCAGCGTCGCGATCCCGGCCAGCGCCAGGAGCTCTCGTCGTTCCATGGTCTTCTCCTTCCGTTGACGCGATGGGACAGTCTAGTCTGGCAGACGTTTCTGAACGATGGTCCAGCGTTCGTCACCGCAGAGGCGACAGTCCCCGCCCGCAAAGTCCCCGCTCGCGTCGGGATCGCCCTTGAGCTGCCAGTCGAGCCAGCGCGCGCTGACGCGAGCCCAGTCGCCGCCATCGGGCTCGCCGAAAGTGCCGCCGTGACCAATGGGCAGCGAACCAAAAAAGACGGGGACACCGGAGATGCGGTCGACGTCGTCGCTCGCGTTCGGATGCGCGACGTCGGCCGGTCCGCCCGTCAAATACAGGATTGGAGCGTGCAGCCGCTCGAGCTGTGTCTTGTCGACCTGCACGCGACTGCGGCCGCTGCCAGGCACGGTGTAGATACCGCTGTTGAGGACGAGCGTCGTGTCGATGCGCTCGTCGTGGGAAACCGCGAGCGCCTGCAGCCCGCCGCAGCTGTGCCCGCCGACGGCGATGTGCGTGACGTCGATGCGACCGGAGAAATCGCCGCCGGCGCGCGCGGTTTCCGTCCCGGCCCAATCGATCGCCTCGAGCATCTGGCTCGCCTGCGTCGCATCGGCTGAACCGTCGGCCGGCGCCGGCGGTCCGCCGCCCGGGAATCCAAGGGCGACGATGACATAGCCCTGCGACGCGATCTGACGCAGATAAGCCGCGTGTGCGAGGCCGTTATTGCTGCAACCGCCGTTGCCCCAGACGTAGAGCGGAAGACTCGCGCGCGGCCAAGTCACCGGGCGGTAAATCGTGAATCCCGGCAACTCCGCCCGCGACTCGGCGATCGCGGGAAACGGTCCGCTGCCCGAGGGCTCGCCAATCACCTCGGCACCGAGCCGCGCGGCCGCGGCCGACAACATTCCAGCCGCGAGCCACCACCTCAATTTGTTCGACCAATGCATCGCGGCTTCCCCTCGTTGCAATACCCGGCCGATCCGCCGCCACACGCAGCGCGATCGACCGGGCAATGCGCTGGCTTATTGCAGTGACCGTGAGTCGACTATCCAGTTCGAATCTCCGCAGATCCCGCAGTTGGGACCGACGAAAAATCCGCGGCCCGCAGCGCTCGTGTCGCCCATGAGCTGCCACTTGAGCCAGGCGACGGCTGCGATGCCGTACGGTCCGCCGTTGTCCTGACTGTAAGTGCCGCCATGACCGACCGAGGGATAGACGCCGTAGAACGTCGGCACGCTCGGCGGCATGACCTCGAAATCGCGCTTGCCGTTCGCATAAGCGATGTCGGGGATGGGATCGGACTCACCTCCGCCCGTCACGATGATCACGGACCCGTGGATGCCGTTGTAGATATCGGCGTTGGCGTTCAGATTGTTCTCGTCCGGAAACAGGCCGCTGTTCCAGATGCCGACGGTCGCAACGCGCGGGTCCTTCGACGCGCCGTAGGACATGAGGCCGCCGCAGGACATGCCCATGGCTGCGACATTTTCGACATCGACCTTGTTACGGAAGCGGCTCCGCCGCTTGTCGGCCTCGGCCTCGAGCCAGTCGATCGCCGCGACGAGGTCGGTGCCGTTGACCATGGCGTTACCGGCGCCCGGACCGGGACCGCCGCCCGCCCTGCCCCTGCCGGCGCCTGCCGGTGCTCCACCCGCAGGCGCTCCACCCGCAGGCGGCCCGCCCGCGCGAGCCTGACCGCCTGGACCGCCGGCGCGCGGCGCTGGCGCTCCGCCACCCGGACCGCCGCGACCTGCGGCTCTCCCGATCGGCGGACCGTCGGCAATGACGACGACACCGTACGAGGCGATCTCTGACAGGAACTCGGGAAACGTCAGCCCGTCCTTGGCGCAGCCACCCTCGCCCCAGACGAGCACCGGATGCTCGTCGAGCGAAAGCTCCCGCGGCCGGTAGATCGTGTGCGTCGCGAGACCCGGGTCGTGCTCGATGACGACCTCATAAGGACCCGTCGGCGGATTGCCCGTCTGCTGATAATTGACGACAGTCAGCTCGGTGATGGTCGGCGTCGCAGCCGGTGCGGCGTTCTGTGCCGATACGGCAGTCGCGACGGCGACGGCGCAACCGCCGATCGCGATCGCACCGAATGCTCTTCCGATCCTGACTCTGGTTTTATGGTTCTTCACGGTCTCATCCCTCCTGTGTTGCGATTCAAGGCTCATCATGGTGTCAACTCGACGGTGACGCGCCGGCTTCGCCAGTCATCGATCCCGTCCGCTTCCTGATCGCCGTCGGTCCATTCGACGACCGTCGGCAAATCTAAACCTGCGCCTTCGAGCAGGCCCGCCACTTCCTCGGCGCGCCTTTGGCCCGTCGCGGGCGATTCGCGCAGCAGCGTCCCGTCGCTCAGTCGATGCGCGCCGCGCAGGCCGGTGATTTTCATTTGCGTCGCGCCGATCTGGCGCGCCAGCCGCATGATCTGGCTCAAGTCGGCCGGATGACGAAACGACACGCCGCGATCGAAATCGAAAAAGATGTCGACGGTCTGCGGCCCGCTCGGAGGCGCCTGCGGTGCGCCGCGTGGCGCCGACGGATCGGGCGCGAACGCGAGCCGACCGCCGCTCGGTCCGGGCGGCCGCGGATTGAAATCGATCGTGTAGCGCTCGTCGGCGGGCAGCTCAGTGTTGCAGTTGCGATCGAGCTCGGGCATCGCCGTGAGCTTCAAGGCATCGAGCACGATTCCGCCGCAGATCGGGGCGGCAGCGGAAACCACGCCCTCGACGAGCACCTGATGACCGAGCAGCGGCGGCTGCACCGCGGCGCTGACGTCGCTCTGGATCGTGAGGTAATAGAGATCGCCCTGATATTCGCTGAGCCAGCAGGGCACCGAGCGCGTGTCGCGCACGATCGGGCAGCTAACGAAGCTGATGCGCTCGCCGGCGGGCGGGGCCGCAGCTGCGAGCGCCGGCGAGAGCAAGAGGCAGAGCAGCGGCGAGCGCTTGTGTCGCACCAACCCGCGAAGTCCGGCAATTCGTCCGCCTGACATCAAAGCACGCTCAGGAAATTCACGAGGTCGATCCTTTCCTGCTCCGTGTAACGGATGTTGAAACGCCGGTCGTAGAAATCGACGAGTTCGCGCAGGTTCGCGGCCGAGCCGTTCGAGAAATAGGGAGCGCGCGCCGCAAGCCCGCGGAACTGCTGGATGACGATCGCGCCCACGTCCTCGCACTTGCCCGAGATCAGCGCACGGCCCGGATCCTGCGTATAGATCTCGCGGCCGAGGAACGGATGCGGCGGCAGATCGGCGCGGCAGACGATCCGGAACAGCGGCAATTCCGGCAGGTCCTCCGCCCAGGGGCTCTCGGCCGGCTCGAGCGCGTAGGGATGATTCGTCGAGCCCACGTCCATCCAGCCGTTGGCTGTGTCCATGCCCGTCATGTGCATGCCGTGACAGGTCGAGCAGGTGCGCTTGATCGGATTGCCGAGGCCGACCGTATTGATATGCATCGCGTCGCGGATCCAGAAGGTGCGGAAGAAAAAGACATCGTGGCCGCGCTGCACCGACTCGCGGAATGCATTGCGCTCGCTCTCCTCCCGCGTCGCGCCCGCGGGCAGATCGGCCCAGCGGTCCTCCATCGGAATCACGTAGCGCGTCGTGTTGTTGCCGAGCACGCCGTCGCTGCCCTCCGCCATCGCGCGCGGGCCGAGGCCCGACGGGCCATCCGGCTCGTCGAGCACGCCGGCGAAACGCGAGAAGGCCTGCGCGGCATAGAGCTGGCGCTCGAAACTCTCGATGCGCTCGAGATCCGCGGGAGACAGCGGCGTCGCGATCTCGAGATGGACCTGCGCGGCCGACAGCGCCTGGCGCTTCAGCGTCGGCTCGCGGGCGTCCGCCATCATGTTCATGTTGACGGGATTGCCCGTCTCGGGATCGAGCGCGGAGAGCATGCCCGTCTTGCCGATGAAGGGTGACACGCCGAATCCCGACGAGACGACGTAGCGCAGGTTCGCGGCGGGACGTGGACGGCGGTACACCGAAATCTCGTGACGCTCGCCGTCGATGCCGTAGACAGAATCCGAATTGCAGCCCGTCGGATCGCGCACGACCTCGATCGTGAATTCCGGGACGATCTCCTCGCCCGCCGCACCGACAGGCGGCCAGGGCAAGGGAATCCGGAACAGCCCGCGCCGGAGCAGCAGGGAATGCGAGGCGGCGTCGCCGCGCGGCAGGTTCGGGCAGTTCATGCCGTCGATCGCGGCAAAGAGCGGATCGGCGCCCTGCGTCGCCTGCCAGCGTTCCGCGATGCTCGTCACGGCGAGCGACATGCCGTCGGCTGGCTGATGACAGGAGACACAGGCACGCCCGTTGGTTCCGAGGGGCTCGAAGAACGGATGACCGTCGGTATCGATCGTGCCGCTCGCGTTGACGACGCCGAGACGGCCGTCGGGATTGTCGTACTCGACGTAGGCGGGCAGCGGACGATCGCCGCCGGGCGCCCACCAGAGGTCCGGCGTCGACTCCGACTCGCCGGCGGCGGGCTGCGCCGACAACGCGCCCGCCCAAAGGCCGGCGCACGCGAGCCAAGGCGTCCCCCGCCATCTGCCCGCTGCGCCGGCCTCCGGTCCCCCGGCCTTCCTCCCCGTCATTTCATGTTCCTGATTCAGTCCCGAGTGCTCGTGAGCTCGCGCGCCACGAGCCATTCATGAAAACGCGCCGTCCAGCCATCGACGGGCAGGCCGCGTTGCGTCATGCCAAAGCCCGCGCTGACGCCGTCATAAACATGTATTTCTGCCGGCTTACCCGCAGCCTTCCAGACCGCGAACAGCGCGAGGCAGCCGCTCGTCACATTGAAGTGGGTCGCGCCGACGGCAATGAAGAGCGGCGGCGCATGCTCGGGAACGATCACGTCCTGCAAAGAGGGCCCGTAGAGCGAGACTAGAAAGTCCGGCGAGGCATCCGATTTCTCCGCGAGTGCCGTGCCCACGGCGACGCCGCCGCCGGCCGAGAACCCCATGATGCCGACGCGAGCGGGATCGATGCGCCATTCCGCGGCGTTCGCACGCACGAGGCGGAGCGAGGCCTGGGCGTCGGCGACAGCCCTCTCGAGAACTTCGGTCAGCGCGGCGTCGTCCGGCGCCGGGTTCGCGTTCGCATTGACGATCACGATCTCCTGGCGCGGCGCCCCGCCCGCACCGCCCCCGCGCCCTGGCATGCCCGGCGGCGGCACGCCGCGGCCGGCGGCCGCGTCCTGCTGCCGCGTCCGGTACTTGAGCACGAAGCCCGCGATGCCATGCGTGTTGAGCCATTGCGCGACCTTGACGCCTTCGTTGTCGATCGCGAGCGCGCGCAGTGCGCCGCCGGGTGCGATGACGACCGCGGTGCCAGTCGCGATCGCGGGATCCGGCAGGAACACCGTCAGCGTCGGATCGCTGACGTTGGCGACGATACGGTCGCCTGAGGGTCCGGTCGTGACGGACTCGGGCACAGTCCAGCCCTCCGAGCCCGGAGCACCGTCGGGCCAGAGGCGGATCTCCGCAGGTGTCGTCTCCGGTGTCTGTGCCTGAGGCTGTGCCTGCGCGTGAGCCTGCGCCAGCGCCGCCAGCATCGCGACTCCGGCAATCGCGATCGCCGGGCCCGGCCCGCCAAATACGCGGCGCGAGCTCATGGCGCGCTCCGCGGCGGCCGCGCCGACACCCGATCGAAGTACTCGAACACCGCCGGCCAGACCATCGGCACCATGCTGCCGTGATTTCCGTCGACCTCGAGGTACTCGAAATCGAAATCGCCGGCGCGCATGAACTCGGCGAGCGCGCGGCTGCCGACGAGCGAGGGTTCGGCGCCCGTGCCTTCGGTCATGAAGATCGGCAACTCGCGAATGCCGTCGAAGGGATAGGTCTCGCGGTCGATAAAAGGCCCCGACATCGGTGCGACCGCGGCCCAGCGTTCCGGATAGCGCGCCGCGAGATGCCAGCTGCCGCCGCTGCCCATCGAGTGGCCCGCGAGGAAAGTGCGCGCGCGATCGGCGCCGTATTCCTCGGTAACGATCTCGAGCACGGTCATGACCTCGAGCTCGCTCAATGCGAGCTCGCGCCGCCGTTCGGGTGTCACGCCCGCGCGCTGCGTCGCCGCCGCCTCCGATTCACCGAACACGGCGGGCAATCGCAGCGGATTGCCATAAGCGCCCATCGGCCGGAAACCGAGCGGCGAGACGACGATGTAACCGTGCTGCTCGGCGAGCCGCCGCACGATACCGTCGGCCATATCGAGATAGCTGCGCTCGTTCGAGCCGGCTCCGTGCAGGAACAGCACGATCGGCAGCGCCGCCGCGCCGTCCCAGCTCGTGGGCACGTAGATGCGGTACGGCATCGTCTCGCCCGTGGGCGCGAACAGATATTCGCGCTGCTGATCGCCGGTTGGCTGCCCAACCGCGAGCGTGGATGCAGCGAAGCCGAGCAGCGCCAGCGTGCCAGTCGCAAGGAACCGTCTCATTTTCCCCTCCCCCGTCATTTCGCAGTCCGCATCAGCCGATGGAGCAGCACGATCAGGCCCAGCGTGATCAGGTCGCAGATCGCGACCATGACGAAGCCGGCCGAGAACGAGCCCGTGAGGTCGCGCAGCACGCCGAGCATCTGCGGGCCGAAGTATCCAAAGAGACCCGCGCCAAGACTGACGACGCCCATCGCGTTGCCGGCCTCGCGGCGCGCCATGACGCCGCCCGCGAGCCCGTAGAGCTGATTCGTGGCGGAGAACCCGAGGCCGATCACGGCCGCGGTCGCAACGCGGAATGTGAGCTCATGCTCGACCGTCAACGAGGCCGACGCGATTGAGAGCAGCACGAAGACGCCGCCGAGCACGAGGACCTTGTCGTAACGGTCGGCGAGGATGCCGATACCGAGATTGAGCGCGATCGCGGTCACGTAGCCCGCGCTGATCACGAAGCCCGCGGCCGTCGCGTCGAGTCCGTAGAGCGCCTGGGCGACGCTCGGCACGAAATAGGTGATCGTGAACTGGCCGAAGCCGCCGAGGCCAACGATTAGCGCCAGCAGCCAGACGACGGGCGAGCGGAAGGCGCTCTGCTGCGGCACGCGCGCAACGACCGACGGCGCCGGCGTCGCCGCTTCCGGAGCCGTCGGCCGATAGCAGAGCCAGAACACGAGGGCGCCGAGCAACGCCATGAAGGCGTAGCCGTGAATCGCGTTCCGCCACCCGAAGTCACCGACGAGCTCGCCGCCGAGCGGCGCGCCGACCACCGACGCCATGGCCGAGGTTGCCCCGAGGACGCCCATCGTCCGGCCGCGGAGTGCCGGCGGCGCCGTCAGTGCGACGGCGATCAACACGCTAACGAAAGCGAAGCGGTAGCCGAAGATCGTGAGCCCGCGAAAGGCAACGGCCGATTCGAAGCTCGAAGCCTGCGCGAGCAGCAGACTGCCGGCCGCGACGCCGACGAGACCGAGCGCGAGCACGGTCTTCTCGCCGAAGCGCCGGGCACTCATGCCCGCCGGCACGCTGAGCAGCATCGCGAACAGTCCGTAGAGCCCCGTGAAGAACCCGAGCTGCGTGAAGCTCATGCCGAGATCCTGCTGGATCGCCGGCAGCAGCGGTGCGAAGCCGAGATTCGACAGCTGCAGCGCGAACATCGCGACGAGCGTGACCGCGAAGGGCAGTAGCCACACCGGGCGCTCCCGCGGCAGGATCGTCGCGCTCACTGCGCCACCCGCTCGTCGAGAAACTCACAAACGCTCGCGCGCGCCGCGGCCGGATCCCAGGCCCGCGCGTCCACGACGTCGGCCTCGACCGGCAGCACGGGAATCCCGGCCTCCTCGAGCGCGCGCTCGATGAACTTACGCCCGCTCGCCGCGGCCTTCATGCTCGTCGGATGCAGCACGAGCGCCGCGTCGATGCGGTGCGCCCGCGCCTGCTCGACAATCCACTCGGCCGCCCAGGGCGGATTGTGCAGATACTCGTTGAAGCTCGCCGTCCGGCTCGCGAGCGCTTCGATCGGATCGTCGAAGCCGTAGCGGATGTAGCCGTCGGGGCCGAAGGCGAGGTACATCGACCAGACGAAGACGGCGCGGTGTGAGCCCTCGAAGGCCGTGTAGAAATCCGTGTCGTGCCAGAGCCCAGCGCCGACCCACATGAGCCGGACACGCTCTCCGGGGCAGGCGGCAACACCGTCGTCCACGCGTTGGCGGATCTCGTCGTAGAAGGTTTGCGCATGCGCGAGCGCCCAGTCGCTGCCACGCACCCACTGTGTCGCCATGACGTTGGCGATTTGCTCCGTCATTCGCACCGGCGTCTCGGGTGCGGCGGCGATCAGCTGCCTTGCGGCGTCAAAGATCTCCTCCTGGCGGTTGACGCGCTCGAGCTGCGCGGCGAGCGCACCGCGATCGAGGCGGCGGCCGCTGATCTCCTCGAGGCGGCTGACTAGGCGCTCGAGCGTGGCGGCGACGAATTCGAGCCGATGCGGCTCCACGAGCTCGCGCCAGCGGTGCCGGCTCATTTCCCACCAGCGCGGCGGCAGCTCGCTGGCGCCGGGGTGATCGATCTCGAAGAGCTCCGTGTCGAAGGCCTCGGCCCAGAGCGAGAAGACGCGATGGATGCAATCGCAGGTCAGGCGAGCGCAGAGGAGTCGAGGCTTCGGCAGCCCGCCCCATGGCGCTTCGCCGGCGCCGGCGTAGCGCGTCGTCGCAAGCCCGAGGCTGCAGTAGCGACAGAGCTGGGCCGGCAGGCCGTCGGCCGCCATCGCATCGAGGAAAGCCGGTGCCTGCCGCTTGGCCGCGACCAACGACGCCCACCACTGGTTGCTGACGGCCGGGATGTCGAGCAGATCGAAGAGCTCGAAGGGCACGTCGGCCTGCAGCAGCGCATAAGGCGCGCGCTCGTCGAAGACGCGGCGGCGCAGGTCGGCAAACCACTGCTTCTGAAACGCCGCGGCGGCAAGCGTCGATTCGAGCTGCTTGTCAGCCATAACGCGCCTCGCATCGGCCGGCCGCTGCCGCCAGCACGGTGTCGATACGCATCCGGATTTCGCGGCGGAGCACCGCCGTAGGGTCGCCGTCGACGACCGCATACGGCATTCCGCAGGTCTCCAGTGCCAGGCGCAGACGCGGCAGGTCCCAGCCGAAGCTGGCGTCATCGGCCGGCAATGACACGATGACCGCATCGATGCCAGCCAGTCCTGCCTCGAGCCGACGCCAGATCGCCTCACGCGGGCTTCGCGCATCGATGGCATCGCGGCGGTATTTCTCGGCGAGCGCGACCAGCGGGTCGCCGTCGGGACTGACGTCCGCGCCAGCCGCCTCGCTGCCGAAGGGGCTGATCTCACCGACGACGACCGCGCTCCGGGATTCGATCGCCGCGGATAGCGCCGTCGAGTCGACGGGTGCGCCCGCCAGCAGCACGCGCGGTCCCGCAATTGGCAGCCGCGCTGCTATCTCGTCGCCCGCCGCGGCCGCCAGCGTCGCGTAGCGCTCGGCGGGCAGCTGCCAGAAAGCGCCGAGCAAAGTCAGTGCCTCGGCGCCGGAGAGCCGCGGCTGCGGGCGGCGCAGCGCCGCGAGTCGGCGGGCGGCAGCGCGCGCCGCGTTGGCGCGGCTGATTTCGTGCTGCAAGCCGACGTTTTCCACGGGACGACGCGCCAGACCCGCGAGCCGACGGAGCAGATCGCCGGCTCGCCCGCAGTCGTAGGCGGCCGCCTCATCCCCGGACGACTGCAGCAGGTCGAAGAGCAACACGGGCGTCCTGGACGCGATCCGGCCCTGACGCTGCAGCTCGCGGAGATAGAGAAATCCCTTGTAGTCGGCATCGGAGGTTCGCGGCAGGACAATTGCCGCAACCTCGTCGAGGCGGCCGGTCAGCACTGCCTCGAAGAGCTGGCGAAGTCGACACGGAAAGACTCTGGCCTCGAGCACCTCGTCGGCCGCCGGTGTCGCCGTCGCCGCGCCGCGCGCGAAAACCGGCCGGAAGCCGGTCGCGCGGACGACCTCGACCGGTACGGACGGCCAGGAGATCACGACGGCGTCGCGATCCGCCCCGGCCTTCCGCCCGAGCGCCGCGAACGGCGCCTCGAAGCCCGCAGTCAGTCCGGCGATTGCGTCCGTCCCCATCGGCGGCCTCAGATATTGCCCGCGGCACGCAGCCGCTCGATCGCGGCCGAGCTGTAGCCGAGCCACTCGCCGTACACGAGGGCATTGTCCTGGCCGACGGCAGGCGCCGGACGCGATGAGCCAGGCGAGCCCGCCGAGAAACGGATCGGCACGCCGGGGCCGATGACATCGGCAACGCGCCCGAGCTCGGGATGCTCGATCGGCACGGTCTCGCCGCGGGCGAGCACGCGCGGATCGCGCACCGCCGCAGCAGGCGAGCGCACCTCGGCCGCGGGCACGCCATGGCTTTCGAAGAGAGGGACGAGCTCCGCCGTCGGCTTCCGGCGCGTGAAGCTCTCCACGCAAGCGTTCAGCGCTTCCATGTTCGTGACGCGCGCATCGCGCGTGGCGAATCGCGGATCGCGCTCGAGCTCTTCCCGTCCGATGGCGGCGAACACGCCGCGCGCGAATTGCTCGGTCGGCGCGCAGATCGCGAGGAAACCGTCCGCCGACTCGTAAACGCCGAAAGGCGTGAGGCGCGGCACCATGCGCCCGGTGCGCTGCGGCACGCCGCAGGCTTCGAGCAGATCGAAGGGCTCCGCCGCGACGAGCGAGGTCAGCACGCCGAGCATGGAGATATCTACTTTCTGCCCGACGCCAGTGCTGTCACGCTGTCGCAGAGCCGCGAGAATGCCGGCCACGGCGAATACGGGCGCGAGCAGGTCGGCGAAAGGGACGCCGACACGCACGGGCGGATCGGCCGTCGCGCCCGACGTCAGCATCAGACCGCTCAGCGCCTGGATGATGCTGTCCATCGCCTTGCCCGAGCCGCCGGTGTGATCGGCGCCGTAGCCCGATATCGAGCAGTAGACGATGCCTGGGTTGCGCTGCCGCGCGAAGTCATAGCCAATGCCAAGCCGATCGAGCGTGCCGGCGCTGAAATTCTCGACGACGACGTCGGCCTGCCGCACGAGGTCCGCGAAGACTTCGCGCGATCCGGGCTGCTTAAGATCCAGCGTGACGGCGTACTTGCCGCGCAGGCGATTGAGCGCCGCGACCGAGACGTCGTCGGGCGCCTTGCGGCCGAGCGAGACGCCGTGCCGGCCGACGAACGGAGCGTTTTCGCGGCAGTGGTCCGGCTGCGTGGGGTTCTCGATCTTGATGACGCGCGCACCGAGGCCCGCGAGCAGGAAAGTTGCATAGGGCCCGGCCAGGGCCAGCGTGAGGTCGAGCACCGTCAGCCCGGCCAACGGGGCCTGCTGCGCGATGGTCTGTTCTACGGCGCTCATGGCTTTGCCGCCGCAGTCTAGCCACGCGCCGTGGCCCAAGGCTAAGACTTTGGCGGTCGACCCGTCAGACGTGGCGCGTCTTTCCCGGCGGCGATCGAGCGGCGCACGACATCGACGAACTCGCGCAGCAGCCGCGAGTGATTGCCGCTCTTCCAGGCGACGAAGACCGCGACCGTGGGCACCGGATCGCAATCGAGCGGACGAAACGTCACGCCCGGCGGGAGAATCGCACCGATCGAGTCCGGCAGCAGCGCAAAGCCGAGACCCTCCTGCACGAGTTGGAGATGCCCGAGCACATTATCCGCGCTCGAGACGGCATGCATGCGGATCTTCGCCTCGCGATAGAGCGAGGCCGCCGCATCGTGCAGCGGCGGCGACAGCGAGCGCTGCATCGTGATGCAGGGGAGATCGTCGAGATTCTTGACCGGAATGCGCTTGCGCCGGGCGAGCGGATGATGCGATGGCAGCACGATCACGAGCGACTCGCGCAGCAGCTCGAAGCCTTCGAGTCCGTCCGCCTCGAGCGGACCGCGCACGAATGCGACGTCGAGGGCGCCAGAATGCAGGCCCGCGATCGGCTCGACGGCGTAGCGGCTGTGCAGCACGAGCCGGAGATCCGGCAGACGCTCGGCGATGAGAGGCCTCAGCATCGGCAGGACCCGGACGTCGGCGGACGGGAACGTGCCCACCGAGAGCTCGCCCGCTCGACCGTCGGCAGCCTGCTGCGCCAGCCGCTTCGCGTGCTCGACGCGCGCAAGAATGTCCTTCGCCTGCTGCAGGAGGATGCGCCCCGCATTGGTCAGGGCCACGTGATGACGGCTGCGGTCGAGCAGCTTCACGCCGACGGACTTTTCGAGCTGACGGATCTGCTGGCTCAGCGACGGCTGCGCCGTATGCAGGCGCGCCGCCGCCCGGGTGAAGTTGAGCTCTTCAGCCACGGCGACGAAGTAACGCAGGTGCCGGAGTTCCACGGCCAACAGGCTAGAGGGCATGGCGGCGACCCGCAACCTTGGCCCCACATAAGCAATATGCCCTTGTGGCGTGGTTTCGCTCAGTCGGCGCTCAATTGCCGCCGTAACGGCTGCGCGGGTATAAGGCCTCATGCAGCACCGCTTGCCAACCGCCGATTTCGCAGTGGCGGCTATCGTCGCTCTCGCCGCAGCCCCCGCCGCCTCGCTCGAGGGTGACGTCGGCATGCACGATCCATCGACCGTGATTCAGAGCGAGGGGCACTACTACAGCTTCGGTACGGGCGGCGGCCTTCCGGTCTCAGTCTCCAACGACGGGTGGGTCTGGCGGCGCGAGGGCGTACTCATGGAGGGGCTGCCTGGTGGGCGCGCGGGAGAAGCGGTGCTAGTGCGCGGCGGCAACAACACTTGGGCACCCGATGTCATAGCGATCGGCGGCAAGTTTTTCATCTACTACTCGGCGCCGGGTCAGCAGCCGAAGGCCGCGATCGGTCTCCTCGTGGGGACGACACTCGATCCGGCGTCGCCTGACTACGGCTGGCAGGACGGGGGGCCCGTGGTCTGGTCGGACGGCATCGAGGACAGCAATGCCATCGATCCCGGCGTGTTTCTCGATCCGAACGACGGGCGCTTCTGGCTCAGCTACGGCTCCTATTTCGGCTATATCCGCCTGGTGGAGCTCGATCCCGCAACGGGACAACGCCTGCACGCTGACGAGGCGCCGCTCGATATCGCAATCAATTCCGAGGCCTCGATCATCATCGAGCGCGCGGGCTGGTACTACCTGCTCGTTACTCACGGCTCGTGCTGTCGCGGCGCGGAGTCGACGTACAACATCCGCATGGGGCGCTCCCGCAGCGTTACCGGTCCGTATCTCGACCATACCGGCGTCGACATGCTGCGCGGCGGCGGTACGTTGTTTCTCGGCTCGACCGGACGCGTAATCGGCCCAGGCCATTTCGGGCGCCTCGTTGTCGACGAAAGCGTCGAAAAGTTCTCCCTGCATTTCGAGGCCGACCTCGATCGCGGCGGGATAAGTGTCCTCGATATCCGCCCGCTGCTCTGGCGCGACGGCTGGCCCGTCGCCGGCGAAAATCTGAGCCCGGGCACGTATGCGATCGAGTCGCTGCGCACGGGAACAGCGCTGGAGCTCGCAGTCGAAGGAACGCCAGTCGGCGGACCGAGGGGCCGCGGCGGCGCTCGCGGGGCTGGACCCGGTCCGGGCGGCGGGGCGGGCGCGGGCGGTGGGCCGGCAGGTCGAGGCGCGACAACGGCGCCACCGATTCCCCCGCAGACAGCCGCCGCGCTCGAATCGAACTGGCCGGCCGGCCCGGTCGCGGCAAGGCTCTCTCCGTTCATGCTCCAGGCGCAACAGCAATGGACCGTCGCTCCGATCGAAGGCGACGGCTATCCCGGTGCGCCCTATTTCCGCATCGCGATCGCCGGCACGGAACGCGTTCTCGCTGCGACGGCAGGGCGCGAGCTCGAGGTCGTGCCGGCCTTCACGGGCGCTGCTGAACAGCTCTGGCGCATCGAGCCATTGACCGACGGCAGCTGGAGGCTCATGCCGAAGGCTATCCCGGGAGCCGACGGGTCGTTCGCGCTGTCGGCGGTCGGTGCGAGCAAACCGACGCTCGAGCCTTTCGACGCGGCGAGCGACCGGCAGCGTTGGCGGATTCGTCTGCCATGAGCCGCGCAACTGCCATCTGGTTCGCTCTGCTGAGCCTGCCGGCGCTGGCAACGGCGCAACAGGGTGCAGCGCCCGTGCCGGCGGCGTCGCTCGTTCGCCCGGATTCGCGCGACCGGGGCCCCGACGCCGACGGCTTCCTGCAACGCTGGCTCATTCTCGAGCCGATTCCGGTCGACGCGCGGCTGACCGACAACGCCGTACAAGCAACCGTGAAAAGCGATCGCTTTCCCGATCAGCTCACCATCGTGCCGAAGGACGGCGACGAAGTGACGATCGGAGAAGATACGCTGACCTGGCATGCCGTCGACACGCTGCTCTATAACGTCAATCTGTTCCACTTCGCCCGCTCCCGCGGGCGACCCACGTCGAACGTGCTGTTCTGGGCAGTTACTGTGGTCGAGGTGCCCGAGGAAATGCGCGAGGTACGGCTCGCGATCGGCTCGAACTCGGCGTCGATCTGGTGGGTCAATGGCGAGGAAGTCATCGCCATCTACAACGATCGGCAAAGCGTCATCGACGATGGGGTATCCGACCGCCTCACGCTGCGGCGCGGTCGCAACGTGATCCGCGCTGCGATCGTCAACGCCGGGGGCGCAACAGATTTCTGCGCGCGCCTGCTCGACGCGGAGAATCAGCCGGTCACGGCGCTTCGCCTGACTCTCTAACTGACACACCCTCGCCGCCGGCCCGGCCTCGACCGCCGCTGCGACCGGCTCCGCCGAGATTGGGCGCGTCGACCAGGGGAAGGTACTGCGCAAGCTCCTGCTTTACCCCGGCAAGATCCTCGCGCCCCGCCAGATTCGTCCACTCGTTCGGATCGGCGACGAGGTCGTAAAGCTCCTCGCTGCCATCGTTGTAGCGAATGTACTTGTGGCGCGACGAGACGACGGCGTGATTGCCGAATCCGTAGGTCGACAGCGTCGGATGCTGCCAGGGCAGCGCGGGATCGGCGAGCAGCGGCGCTAGGCTCCGGCCCTCGACATGCGGGGGCAGATCGAGGCCCGCGAGCTCGACGAGCGTGGGATAGATGTCCATCAGGGAGACCGGCGCGCTCGAGCTCGTCCCTGGCTGCGTGACGCCCGGCGCTACGACGACGAAAGGTACGTGCAGAGACTCGCCCCAGAGCGTGTATTTCTGCCAGCGTTCCTTCTCGCCGAGATGAAAGCCGTGATCGCCCCAGAGCACGACGATCGTGCGCTCCGCGCGGCCGCTCTCGTCGAGCGCATCGAGCAGGCGGCCGACCATTGCATCGGCATAGGCGACGCTCGCAAGGTACGCCCGCACGCCTTCGCGCCAGCGACTTTCTTCCTCGAGGATCCAGGCATGGTTTTCGAGAGAATTGAATGCGCCGCCCCTCGCAGTCTCCGGAACGTCATCGAGATCCCCGGCGATACTCGGCGGCAGTGTGATCGTGTCGAGAGGGAACTGGGCAAAGTAGCGCTCCGGCACGTACCAGGGCTGGTGCGGGCGATAGATGCCGGCGGCGTTGAAACGCGGACCGTCGCCGGCTTCGAGAATCCGCTCGGCGACCCAGGTCGTCACCTGCCCGTCCGCGAGCGCGTAGTCCTCGGCGACGAGCGGCGCCCAGTCGAAGCTGCGGCCCCAGCTGTTGCCGTTCGCGGGGATGTCGAAGGGACCGAACTCGTCGGGCAGCTGGCGGTCGAGGCTCGGGAAGAAATCGTTCCAGGCTGTCGTGTCGTTGAATCCGGCGAAACCGTTCGCGGTGAAGGTCTGGGCGTGGAAGATCTTGCCTGCGCCATGAGTCGCATAGCCGTTGTCGCGGAAGAAGCGCGGCAGCGTCGGCTTGTCGCGGAAGATCTCCTGGTTGCGCCAGTCTGGGCCGTTGCCGTAAATGCCGCTTGTCGAGGGCCGAAGTCCCGTCAGGATCGCGGTTCGCGCCGCGTGACAGATGGCCGACGGCGACTGCGCGTTCGTGAACGCCATGCCGCGCGAGGCAAGCCGATCGATATTCGGAGTACGCGCCTGCGGGTGACCGCCGAGATATCCGACCCAGTCGTTGAGGTCGTCGATGGCGATGAAAAGGATGTCGAATCTCTGGTCCGAAGAAACGGATTGAGTCGGCTGCGACTCCGGTGTGTCCGAGCACGACACGAGCAACAGCAGCGCCAGTATCCCGAGAGATATTCGCAACATCGACCGCCCCCGCTTCGATCGCGGGAGCATAGCGATGCGCGCCAGAAGCGGCTAAGACTTTTTGAGGCGGATCGTGAGATGCGCCGCGTCTATCGTGCGCGGAGACGAACTAGAACCGGTACTGCATCCCCACGCCGAGCGAGGAGCCATCGGCGTCAGCCTCGAGATCGTAGTACGAATACTCCGTGCGTATCCCCCAGTTTCCGATGTCCCATTGCAGGCCGATGATGATGGAGAAACCGCTGTCCGAATTTTCCGACCGGCCGGCAAAAGGCCCGAAGCCCGACGTGCCGCTGAAGTCGAACTCGGCATCCGCCGAAAAGTAGCCGACGCCGAGCACCCAGTGGCCCTGATGAGCCAGAGCCCTGATTTCGAACGAGTCGAACGTGCCGACGAACCGGGCCGTTGTATCGAAGCCGATCGGCCCGATCGGCGAGGTGAACGGGGGCACGAAGCCCGACTCGTTCGCGACGAACTCATCGCTTTGGGCGTAGTGGACCTCGAAAGCAAGCGTCTCCTTGAACCGGAAGCCGGCAATGAACTTCTGGCTCATCGCCTTGTCGTCCATCTCGATCCGGTAGGTCGTGCTCGAGTAGTCGATCTGGTCGATGCCGAAACCGACGTAAGGGCCGCGAATTTCCTGGCCGAAGGTCGGGACGCTGGCGAGCGCCAGCAGGAGCACTGAAACGCGTCGCATGATTCTTGTCCTTTTCGCCAAGGATTCGTGGTGCGTGATTGCCGGCAGGCAATATATGGGAAAAGTGATGAGCCCGCCCTGCCGATGCAGGGCGGGCTATAAGGTGCTGGTTATTACTCTTGCTCCAAAGCCGCCAACAGCGCCGCGGTCTTGCTATCGACCTCGTGCTCTTTCGGTTGCTCCTTGATCGCCGTGATCGTGAAGGTTTCGAGCTCCTCGAGACGCTCCGTCCTTGTTGATGTTGACGTCGCCGGCTCCTCCTTGATCGTCGTGATGACCATCGTCTCGAGCTCGCTCAGTCGTGGAGTCTGCGTAGCTTCCTCCTCGGCGAATGCCGGCACAGCCAGCACTGCAAGTACTCCTGTTGCCAACAGTGTTTTCATTGCGCTAACTCCTTTCCCCATGCGGCGATGCGCGCCGCGCGCTACGGAACCGGCACGAAGCCCGGTGCGTGGTCCCAGATCCCCTCGTCCGAAATCGAATAGACCATGAAGGCGCGCGAAAACGCGCGCGGCTCCTGGAGGCCGAGAATCGAATCGAGCATCCAGGTGCGGCCGTCCTCGCGAACCGCGAGCACGGCATGCCAGTCCTGCTCGCGGTCGTCCCAGTTCATGACGATGCGCAGATCGTCGGGCGCGAATCCCAGGCGGCGCAGCGTGAAGTACTTGCCTAATGCGATCGCCTTGCAGTCACCCTCGTTCGTCGAGACGACGCGGTACAGCGTGCCCCAGTCCGCGGCGCCGAAACCGTCGAGAGTCTGATGCACGGAATTGAAATACTCCTGGACCAGCCGCAGCTGCTCTTCGGGCTCGAGATCTGCGGCGAGATCGAGCAGCGCGCGGTAGCGGCGGAGGTGCGCGGTGGCGCAAGCGTCACGCTCGGCGATGCAGCTTTCGAGCGCCGGGCTTTCCGTTGAGTTGCCGGCGGTTAGCACTGCCCAGGGCTCGAAGTCACCCGCGGCGCTGAGCGGGGCACTGTTGTCGAACTGGAATTCCGAAACCCGGGGCGCAGCCTCGCGGACCAGCGCCCGGTTGTCGGGCGTCGAGGCGCAGGCAGTGAGCCCGGCCAGGAAGATCGCCGTGAGGAGTGCTCGTCGCATCCACGCAGCCTATGCCCCTACGAACTTCTGATCTTAGGCCTGTCACCGACACGCGGCAATGCTAACTTTTCGCGGACCTGAGCCATGCAAGAGGAAGCCATATGAGAAGCTCCACTGCCAATCGACGCGCCGCCCTCGGCGGCACGCTCCTTGTGCTTGCGATGTCATTCGTCGCGTCGACGACGCTCATCGAATCCACGCCGGCCCAGGCTCAAGCGCAGCAGCAGCCGCTCCGAATCGGCATTATCGGCACCGGCCGCATCGGCGGCGCGCTCGCGCGGCACTGGGTCGCGGCCGGGCATGAGGTCTTCATGTCTTCGCGACATCCCGAGGAGCTCGAGCCGCTCGCCGCGGAGCTCGGGCCGCGCGCGCACGTCGGCATGCCCTGCGAGGCGGCGGCGTTCGGGTCGATCGTGCTCGTGTCGATTCCCTACGGCGCGATGCCGCAGATCGGCACCGACTGCGCGGAGCAGCTCGAGGGCAAGATCGTGCTCGACACGAGCAATCCCGTCGAGAACCGCGACGGCGCGATGGCGCTCGAGGCGCAGCGCAAAGGCGCAGGGGTAGCGACCGCGGAATTCCTGCGCGGCACGCGCGTCGTGCGCGCGTACAACTGCATTCCGGCCGCAACGCTCGCGAACAACGGCAATCGACAACCCGAGCGCATCGCGATACCGATCGGCGGCGACGATGCCGAAGCGCTCAGAATCGCGGAACGACTCGTCTCCGACTCGGGCTTCGATGCTGTCGTCGTTGGCTCGCTCGCGGAAACGCGCCAGTTCGATCTCGGTCAGCCGCTGGCCCAAGGCCAGCTGACTGCGGCTGAGCTCAGGCAGAGGCTCGCGCAATGAAGAAGAAGTACAAGGGCAGCTGCCACTGCGGCAAGGTGCGGTTCGAAGCCGAGCTCGATCTCAGCGCCGGGACGGGCAAGTGCAATTGCTCAATCTGCGCCAAGACGCGCAGCTGGGCGATCATGGCGAAACCGGCGGATATCAAGGTGCTCGCCGGCGAGAAGGAACTCTCCGACTACCAGTTCGGCGGCAAGAGCATGCATCACTTGTTCTGCAAGACTTGTGGAGTTCGGACCTTCGGCCGCGGCCACCTCGACGTGCTCGGCGGCGATTTCTACGCGGTAAGCATTGCCAGCCTTGACGGCCTCGATCCTGCAGAGCTTGCGGGCCTGTCCGTGCGGTACGCCGACGGGCGGAACGACAATTGGCAGGCGCCGCCGGCGGTGACGAGTTACCTGTAGCTTTCGTAAAACGTGAGCGCGACGCCGCCCTGCCCCATGCCGGGGTTCGAGCTCAGGTAGCGCCCACTGTTGAGAAAGGCATAGGGCCCGTCGACACGCGCCTCGAAAGTCGGCGCGAGCGCGCCGAAGACGCCGCCGTTGCGGACGATGATGATCTCGCCGTCGTCGGCCTGCCAGAGATAACGCGCGTCGATCGTCGCCGGCTGGTCGAGGTCCTGATAATCGGCGCCGCCCATGAGGACACGACCCGCGATGCGGCCGCTCAATGTGCCACCCGTTATCGGAATGATGTTGCGATTGCCGCGCTTGCTCGCGCCGACGGACTGACTCGGGGCGAGCGTCACGTTCTCCTGGATCAGCATCTCGCCCTGCATCTCGTCGGCGCCTTTGTGCCGGTAATCCCACGGTTGGGCCGGCACACCGGCGGGTTTCGCGATCCGGATCGCATTGGCCGCGGCGACCGGCACGTCGGCGACGTCGTAAACGCGAAGCGCGAGCGTTCGCGCATCCACATCGAGCTCGCGCCGCGCGACGTACTGGCCCGAGTTGAGCCAGGCGTGCGCGCTCGCGTTCGGCGCCTCGAAATCCATCACGACACGGACGTCGCCTGCGCCGGCTCCCGTCCCGGCATTGCGAGCAAGGATGAAGCTGCCGTCGTCTGCGCGCAGGACGAGAATCTGCTCGATCTCGATCGTGCCGTTCGCAAGCGTCAATTCGAAATCGAGAGCGCCTTCCATCACCGCGGCCGTCAGCCGATCGCCGGTAACCGACCCGGCGCGCCCGACGGCGACGCGCCGCTGACCGTACTGCGTCGCGCCGATGTCGGCGGCGCGGTCGAGCGGGATCGAGATTTCAAAAATCAGGTTGCCGCCTTCCGGGGCCGGGATGCCGGCCGGCATGCCGCAGTCCCAGGCGGCGTGCGGGATAAGCGCTGGCAAGGCAGGCTGCGCCACCGCCTGGAACGCCGCGAGCGCCAAAATCGCCAGCGCGCCAAACGACGAAGCATGCACGGAATTTTTCATTGAGAGCACCTGCGATCAGGACTGCAGCGAGACGATGACGTGCCGGAGCCGCCGCACGATACGTCACGCGGATCAGTTCCGTCTACCGCGCGGCGCGGCTGCTTGACGCCGAAGCTCGTCCCGGGTGTACGCTGGCGATCGATGAGGTCGACCCGCTGACCGACTGACTGCGGAGAAGCAGATGAGAACATCGATACGCACACTGATCCTCGCATTCGGCATCCTCGCGCTACCGCTGCCCGCCTCAACTCAGGAAGCTGCCGACAAACCCGACCCCGGCGAATTCCCGGGCCGCACCTTCCGCGAATGCCGCAATTGCCCCGAGATGATCGTGCTTCCGCCCGGTGAGTTCACGATGGGCTCGCCGGCCGACGAACCCTTGCGCCGCGACAACGAAGTGCAGATCGAGGTCACCTTCGCGCAGTCCTTCGCGATGTCGCGCACACCGGTGACCTGGGATCAGTGGGAAGCCTGCGTACGCGACGGCCAATGCGACGGCGAAGCCATCGACGCGGCGCTACGACTTTCACCGAACGGCGAGCCGAATCCCGACTATCGCGACTACGGCCGTGGCTCGCGCCCCGTCGTCGGCGTCAGCTGGTACGACGCTCAGCGCTTCGTCGGCTGGCTCAATGCGAAGTCCGGCGAAGACGACGCCTATCGGCTGCCCTCGGAAGCCGAGTGGGAGTACGGTGCGCGCGCCGGCACGACGACGGCGTTCCCCTGGGGCGGCGAGCTCGACTACGACTACGGCAATTTCGGCAAGACCGAGGAAGGCCTCGGCGGACACGCCGAAGGACGCGACACCTGGGTCGACGAAACCTCGCCCGTCGCCTCATTCCCGGCGAACGCCTTCGGCCTTTTCGACATGCACGGCAACATCTTCGAATGGGTCGAGGACTGCTACGAAGCCGACCGCGCGCACGCGCCGACCGACGGCAGCGCGAGCAAAGAAGGCGACTGCGCCAACCGCGTGTTCCGCAGCGGCACCTTTCTCAGCAATCCCTATATGCAACGCTCGGCGCGACGCGGCGCGCCATACCCGGCGACCACGCGCGGCCGGAATTATCTCGGCTTCCGCGTCGTGAAGACGCTGCCCTGAGCCACGCGCCTCGCTGGGGAAATCGACCATGAATCGCCTTTCGATGAGCTTCCTGACCATGCTGCTCGCTGCCCCGGCGCTGCGCGCCGAAGTCCTGCGCTTTGACGGCTCGCCCGACGCGGTACCGCACGATCGCTTCGTTCACGTCGTGAGCGAAACCGAGTCGCCCGTGCAGCAGACCTGGATCAAATCGAAGGACGGCGTCTACGTGGCGGCCGCCATCAGGAAACCCTCAGGCGACGGCCCCTTCCCGGCGATCGTCATCTTTCACGGCGCCCCGGGCGGCCGCGGCATGGAGCAGCTCGTCGGCTGGTCGCGCGGCGACCACGGCGGTCCGGTCTGGGAGCGGTTCCTGCAGGAAGGCTACGTCGTCGCAGTTGCCGACTATCGCGGTGGCGACTTCAACCTCATGAATGCGCCGTCCACGACCGGACTCACGACCGCCATCGACGACGGCGTTGCCGTCGTTGATCACGTGCGCGCGCTGCCTTACGTCGATGCCGCGCGGACGAGCGTTTACGGGGTAAGCCTCGGCGGCAACCTCGTGCTGTTCCTCGCCGCGCAGATTCCGGATCTCCACGCCGTCGTCGCGGGTGCGCCGGCGCCGATCTGGTTCCTCGGGATCGAGCGCGAGGGCTCGGGACGTCTCGATCTCTCGATCGCGGAGCCGAATGCCGAGAAGTTGGCCGCCAACATCGCGCCGATCGCGACGCCGATCCTGATCCTCGTCGGCACGGCGGATGGGCTGCTGCCGCTCAGCGAGATGCTGCACTCCAGGCTCGAGGCAGCCGGCAAGCAGGTGCGCCTGGAAATCTACGAGCACGGCTACCACGATTTTGTCCTCGGGCCGCAAGGACAGAATCGCCCGGATCTGCCGAACGGCGAGATCCTGCTGCAGGGAGCGCTCGATGCGCTCGAGCGCACCGTCGACTTTGTCTTTGTCGAAAGTCCCTAGTGTGAATAGAGCTCGGACTCGGACTCGACGAGCAATTCGCGCAGTCGGCTCCGCGCCCTGAAGAGTCTTACCTTCACGGCCCCGACGGCGACGCCGAGCATCGCGGCAATCTCCTTCACCTCGTATTCCCGCCAGTAAAAGAGACCGAGCAGGTCCCGGTCGACATTCGGCAGCTGACGCAGGTACGAGTCCATTTCCTTCTGCGTCAGTCGCGTTGCCGCGATCTGATCGTATTCGAGCTCCTGCCCGGCGTCGCGAAGCTCGACGGCATCGTGGACGTAGCGCTTCTCCTTGTGAAAGTAGTCGATGGCTTCGCGGTGCAGAATCGTCTTGGCCCAGACCCAGAAGGCGGCCGGCTCGAGGAGCTGCCCGATATTTGCATGCAATCGCAGCAGCGTTTCCTGCACGACGTCCTGGGCTGCATCCGCGTCGCGAACGAGACGACGTGCATGACGCAGAAGCCCCGGCCGCGACTGCCGCAGTAATTCTTCGAGCGCCCCGGTTTCCTTCGCATGAGCGCGGCGGGCCAGTTGTTCGATCGGCGTCGCGGAGTTTTCGATTGCATTCATGGCTTGTATCTCGCTAAATCGTTTAGTGATTACTGAACGTCACAGGCAAAAAAACTCAGCGGCCGCCGCGTTTTCGGCTCGACCACTCCCTGATCACATCCTGCGTAGTCCTGCGTGCGATGTTGTGGAAGTCCAGCATCTCCTGCAGTCGCGCCCGACTCTCACGCTCCTTTTCCGGAAGCCTTTCGAGCGTCTGCGTCGCCAGCTGCTCTGCGCGCTGGATACGCATCAATGAAATTTCGAGCATGCGCGTGAAGGGATCCGCGGCGACCTTGAAGTAATCCTGGCGATCGCCGGCGCGCGACGTTCTTTCGATTGCGCCGAAGGATTCGAGAATCCGCGCGTTGGTGCTAATGCTCGCCCGGCTGACCTTGAGCTTCTCGGCGACCTCCGAAAAGCTGTGCGGTCCGCCGGTCATGATGAAGAATCCGAGCATGCGGCCCGCGATCCGGGACAAGCCATCGGCCTGGGCGTAAACGCCCATCTGCTCGATGAATTCCTCGGCTGCCTTGTCCATTCTGCGAGCCAAGCTACAGTGTTTTGTCTGTTCAGTAAATACTGAACATCGATGCCGGGCAAGGCCCGCCGGGCGGGGCCCCCGCGTTTGCATTCCCGAACGGCATGGACGATATATTCAGTTAGAATTCATTGACAGGCGGCGGCGCGAACGCGGATGCTCGTCGGGATTCGCGCGACGAACACCGCCCAAGAGCCGTGGTAACGAAGACTCCCGATCTCAACCTGCTGCCGATCCTGGTCGCGCTCTACGACGAGCAGAGTGTCAGCGGCGCCGGCAAGCGGCTCGGCATGAGCCAGCCATCGGTCAGCAAGGCGCTCAAGCGCCTCCGCGACGACTTTGAGGATCCGCTCTTCGTCCGCGGTCCGAGCGGCTTGGTGGCGACGCCGCGCGCGCACTCCATCGTGCAGACGGCTCGGCCGCACATCAAGCATTTGCAGGAAGATCTGCTGGCCGGCGAAGCATTCGATCCGGCGACGAGCACCCGACCGATCACGCTGGCGGTCTCCGACATTGCCGAGATGGCGTTCTATCCGTCAATCGTCGAGCACTTCCGTCGACACGCGCCGCGCTGCACGCTCAGCACCGTCGCGACCGCGCCCGAGGAAATCGCGCGCGGGCTCGAGAGCGGCGCGATCGACATCGCAGCCGGTTATCACCCGGCGCTGGCGTTGCGTAACTACCGCAAGCGCCTGCTCTCGCAGCACGGCTTCGCCTGCCTGCTGCGCGCCGGCCATCCGCTCTGGCAGCCGAGGCTCAAGACCCAGGACTACCTGTCCGCCGAGCACGTCGGTGTGCATCGCCCGGGCGGCAGCCAGGATCTGCTCGAGCGATTCTTCGAGCGTCGCAAGCTCAAGCTCAGGACGCCCGTCTATACCTCGTTCGCGCTCAGCGTGCCGTTCATCGTGATGGAGTCTGATCTCGTCGCGACGCTGCCCTACGCCGTCGCGACGCGCTTCGCATCGCTCTCGGCTGGGCTCAAGGCGGCACTGCCGCCGTTCGAGCTGCCCTATGACCTGCGACTGCATTGGCACCGGCGCTTTGACAACGAGCCGAGAAGCCGCTGGATCCGCGAGCAAATGGCCGTCGTGTTCCACGATCACAAGTGGCTCGAACCGCCGGCCGGTCCGCCGCCATTCATGAAGTCCTGAGAAGTTCACTGCCAAGGGAACATTCGTCCGTCAAGGAGTTGCCTGCCATGAAGATTCAGCACAACGTCTTAATCGCCTGCGCCACCGCGAGCCTGCTGCTGAGCTCGCTCGCCCAAAGCCAGCCGCCCGGCGGAACTCCGGCGCCCGGCCCCGCGGCGATCGATCCCGATGCGCGTCCCGCGCGCTCCTGCGAGAGCCTCGCCGTGGTCGCGTTGCCCGACACGACGATCGAATCGGCCGCCGTCGACGGCAATCTCTGCCGCATCACCGCGGTCTCGACGCATCCGCCGGCCGGCGATCGCGTGACGATCTGGGTCGCGATCCCGATCACGGGATGGAACGGGCGCTTCATGGGCACGGGCGGCGGCGGCTTCTCGGGCGGCAACGCGGGCGGCGTCAACCAGCCCGCGGCGCAGGGCTATGCCGCAGGCGCAACCGACACGGGGCACGAAGGCGCCAGCGGCAGCTTCGGGCTCGACGCAAACGGCCGGCTCGCCTGGCAGCTGATCCGCGACAACGCTCATGTCGGCATCCACGAGATGACAGTCACGGGCAAGGCGCTGACCGAAGCGCTCTACGGCGTCGCACCGCGCTACTCCTATTTCAGCGGCTGCTCGACGGGCGGACGGCAGGCGCTCATGGAGGCGCAGCGCTACCCGCAGGACTACGACGGCATCGTCGCGGGCGCGCCCCCGAGAAAATGGCCGAAGCTGCCCGGGCAGCCGCGCAGGGGCCCGATGCGGATGA